>ENA-UEOJ01000144-UEOJ01000144.1-human-gut-metagenome-genome-assembly--contig:-NODE-144-length-59189-cov-8.392492_pt1 | contig 59189 bp, 38 predicted proteins | sample MGYA00242885_ERZ507886 | MGnify/ENA primary metagenome ERZ507886 (study PRJEB26167, sample SAMN06115505) | human gut metagenome | host: Homo sapiens | place: China:Anhui | collected 2015-08-07 | study... | reverse complement strand
ATATTGGAATAGATACAAATCACGGAAATGCTACATTGAGTTCATCTATCATAAACATAGAAACAGTTGCAGATGACGAACCAGCTGTTGTTATAGCTTCAGCTAATAACAGCAATGTTAATTTACAAGCTATCCAAAAGCTGACTCTGAAAGGTGATAGCGTTATTGATAACGATAATTCCAAAGTTATCATTGGTAATAATTCTAGTACTTTGCAAACAGAGCTCGAGGGCAATATTATCAATAAAAACAATGGTTATATCGCAGCTTTTGTTAACAATGCAGGTTCTAGCTTCACCGGTAACACAACCGATGCACATTGGCAAGATGTAACTACGAGAGATGCTGGCAACAAGGGTATCCATTTAACACTTAATGACGCCAGCGTCTGGAATGATTTTGACTACGATTCCACCATTCAAGTTCTCGATACAAGCAAGGCGAAGGTTGATATGCAGGATGATAAGTTCAAAGGCTTGTTCATCGGCACTTTAAAAGGTGATAAAAGCACTTTTAACATGGACATCGACGCAAGCACTAATACCAACAACAGCGACCGTCTGTACATCGCAGGCACCCACACCGGCAACCATTACATTACGCTCAACAACGTTAATGCAGATGGCAATACTGACGGCGCTGCCGGTACGGTTCTTGTAAGCGTAAAGGACGAACAGGGCAAGTTCTTTGCCAACGATAAGGAAGGCTCCTTGTATTGGAACAAGTACACTTTAGATATGCAAGACAGTGCTACCGACGGTTACACTAAAGATTGGTACTTGAAAAAAGTAGAATTCATCCCCTCCAAACCGACCACCAGCGTAGATGCTGTTGATGCAACCCAAAGACTGGCTTTCGCCAACTGGGTGGAGGACGACAAGTTTATGCAGCGCATGGGCGACCTGCGCCACGAAACCAATAATGAGGAAGGCGTTTGGGTGCGCGTAAAAGGCGGCAAATACAGCGGCGATGGCTTCAGCAACCGTCACACCATGTACCAGCTTGGCTATGACGATGTCGTTAAGGAAAACGAAAAGCTGAAGCGGTATCAGGGCGTAGCCTTTGCTTACGATGACGGCAAGAACAGCTTCAACCGCGGCAGTGGCAAGCTCAAAGCCCAATCTATCGGTTTTTACAATACTGACCTGCGCAATAAAGGCCATTATCTGGACGTAGTGTTCAAAATTTATGATGCAGACAGCGATTTCACTGTGTTTGATTCCGAAGGCAAGAAGATTACCGGTGCTTTTGACAACACTGGTATCAGCCTGAGTGCGGAATATGGTCGTAAGAAATATCTTGACGAGCATTGGTCTGTTGAGCCGCAGGCACAGCTTACCTTGGGTTATTTGGGCGGTGCAAGATATACCACCAGCAATGGCATCCATGTAAGCCAAAGCGATCCCAACAGCGTTTTGGGACGTATCGGCTGCAACTTTATGTATGACATGGACGAACAGAATACTGTCTACCTGAAGGCCAACTGGCTGCATCAATTTGCAGGTAATTACGGTGTAACCTTGACTAACGGCAATGACAGCCTGCGTATTGATAACCATGACCATGACACCTGGTTTGAATACGGCTTGGGATTTGCCTGTATGACCGGCAAGAACAACCACCTTTATGCGGACGTAGAGCGTTCTACCGGAGGCAGCCTGCGTAAGAACTGGCAGTGGAATGCCGGTATGTTCTGGACGTTTTAAGTGATGTAAACTGGCCTTTAATATCTACAATATCATTTAATAAATAGTGAAGAAAAATGCGTAACGGATTTTCACGTCTGTTGCGTATTTTTTTACGCAAAAATTACCAAAGATATAATTTTTTTAAGTTTACTTGTACCCATCTGAACCTTAACCATTAGAATCTCTTCAACTAAATGTAATAAATGTAACGTATTTAAGACTCTGTAAAAATTTTTACACCGAATGTAGCGTGTTCCCGGATAAGAGTTTGACTGGGGGGGGACATAGTGCTATAATTTCTATTAATAAGATAGGTAATTTATAAAAGTAAGTGTATTCCTACTGAAACTTGTTTTAAAACCTTGTGATAAATATTTTAAAAGTTTTTGTTCGTTACGGCGATTGCTGTAATAGATAAAGCTTCACGGCGTAAGCAGTGAATCTTACTTGGAGTTGTTAGTGTAAAAATTTTTGTGAAAGGTTGGGATTAACGATGAAGAGTAATAAGGCTTTGGCAAGAAAAATTTTGTGCGGTCTTTTGGCGGCAGGTGTTGTTGGCGTAAGTGGTAGCGCGCTGGCGGCGTATACATATGGCATTAATGCTGGTGTTGAAGATAATATTAATGCTAATCTCACTTATACAGATGGAAAGATTGATGGCTTTGACTATGGTTTAAATGCGCAAGGTGATTATAAGAAATCCAAGGAATCAAAAATTTCACTGACCACTGACAGTGTGAATATTACTGCCAATAAAGTAGGCATTCAGGGACAAAAGTGGGCCGTATTAACCATTGGCGCTTCTAATACAAACGATGTTAACATTATTGGGAAGACTAACGGAATTGTGTTAAAGACCGGAAGTAGTGCGGAATTTACAGGCAATAAAGTAAAGATAGCCAACGAAAGCAAAAGCTTATTGATTAAGATTGACAATGGTTATTCTAATGTGAATAGGCCGGCACATCTGATAGTCAAAGGAAAACAAATCGAGCTTAAGTCTTCAGGAAAGGTTATTGAAGCTAATTCAAATTATAAAAAATCTGAAAGTCTTCCCAAAGCTAGTGTTACTTTGGGGGATGAGTCCACGGAATTACTTGAAATGACAGGTACAGATGGAATTCATGCTCAAAAAAATTCAGAAATAATCGGGAACGCAAAAGATATTTGCCTAGTTGTCAATTCAAATGCAAAAACATATGGTATGCGAGCAACTGGTGAGGAAGCCAAGGTGCAGCTGACGTCTAAAGATAATTTGCTGATAGATGTTGGTGGTAGCGGAGCAATTGCTGTGTATAGTTCTGCTGCCTCTGCCAAGGTGAACCTGGCCGGGAATGACGTAAAAATTCAGGCGCAAGGAACTGATGCTCCTGTTTACGGAGTCTATTCAGAGACAGGCTCGAATGTATCGATTGCAGGTAATACGGCGGAAATCAGTACTGCCGGCGGTAAAAATGGTTCATATGGCAAGATCGGCAGCTCTGCAATTTATGCAGACAAGTCTAATATTAAAGTTGATGCGAATAAAATAGTAGTTAATACAGATAAAGCGAAGGAGAATGCATATGCCGTTTATGGCAATTGCGGTTCCCACATTACACTTGGCAAAGATGCAAATTCTGAAGTGCATATTTCCAGTAGCAGTGAAGGGAATGCTATGGGTGTCGTTGTAGCAACTGCGTCAACCTCAGCAACCACGGCGGCAGCCAGTCAGGTTAATATCCAGGGTGCGAAAATCAATGTAGCCGCAGAAGGCGGGCCGAAGGCTCGTGGCTTGTATGCACAGGACCAAAATGAGATTATTGTAGGTAATGCCGGTTCTGATATCCATATTTCTGCCAAGGGTGAAGATGCTGCTGGCATTATAGCTATTGAGCATGGTTCTGTTGCTCTGAACGGGCAAAATGCGGTAATTGATGCAGATGGCAGCAAGTATTCTACAGGTATTCACGTTCAAAATAACGATATGACGGACGAAACTAATCGTGCCACTGTTAATGTTAATACCGAAAATACCACTATTAATGCTGTTACCGCCCTTTCTGCTATGAGCCATAGCATACTTAATGTAAACAGTAATCTGGTGACTAACGGTAAGAATGCTATTTTGACACGTGGTAATTCTGATCTAAATATTAATACCGATGGCAAACACACTACGCAACTGAACGGTGATATCGTATTTAACTACGATGGGGACTCCAGTGGTACGGGAATAGATTCCAATGTCAACGTTAACTTAAATGGCGAAGGATCTTCTTGGACTGGTAATACTAAAGCAGAATGGAATAGTGCTAGCGGTAAACCTGATGAAGCCAAACTGACGGTTTCCCACATGAACTTGAATGTAGCAAACGGTGCACAATGGAATCCTACAACTATTAAGAGCCAAAATAATGAAACTAATGGCATGAATAACATTGCTATCAACAATCTTGCGCTGAATAATGGCATTATCAACTTAGAAAGCAGCAATTTGGCTGGCGATGATGCTGTTAATATTGAAAACCTTAAAGGTAATGGCGGTACTATTAATACTGATAGTGTTAGCAATAAGCTTAGCATTGAAAATAAAGCTGCTGATACAAGTCTCACCGTCAACGGCACTAAGGAAGTAACCGATGCTATTGCCAGCGGCAATGCCAGCTTGCAGGATTTGGCTGACGTTGTTAAGAGCAATGACAAGTCTGCTGCTGATAGCGTAACATCTGATGCCAATGATATTATTGGTGGTTATTCCGCTGAGGTTGATAGTAATGGTAAAGTAGTAGCTAACACTGTAAAGACAGTTGAAAACACTACTAACCGCGCCATCAGCGACATGGCAAACATCTCCCTGATGACCTGGCGTCAGGAAAACAACGATATGAACAAGCGCCTGGGCGAGCTGCGCGACAGCAAGGGCGATCATGGCGCATGGGCAAGAATGGCACGTGGCGAAAGCAAATATGGTGCGCAGAATGTGAAGAACCAATATAATTACTATCAGGTTGGTTACGATGAAAAGCTCAGCACTGACCCGAACTGGACCGTGGGCGTTGCGCTGACACGTACAGAAGGCACCAGCACCTTTGCAAGAGGCACTGGTGAAAACAAGCACACAGGTCTGGCAATTTACGGTTCTTATCTGAGCGACAATGGCAGCTTCGTTGATTTGATTGCTAGATATGCACGCATGGATAACGATTATAGCACTATCGGTGCAGGCGTAGGCGATGCAAGCTATGAAACTAATGGCTACAGCCTGAGCGCAGAATATGGCAAACGCTTTACCAAGGATAACGGCTTCTGGATTGAGCCTCAGGTGGAACTCACCTATGGCAATGTTGGCAGCGTAGATTACCTCACCAGCAAGGGTGCAAGAGTGCATCAGGACAGCGTAGACAGCCTGGTTGGTCGTCTTGGCTTCTCCTTAGGCAAGGACATTAAGCAAGGCAATGTATATGTACGTGCTTCCTATCTGTATGACTTCGACGGTGAAACCAAAGCGACTATGAGCGGTGCCGGTGCTACCAGCTTTGAGCAGGATCTTGGCGGCGGCTGGTGGGAAGTTGGCGTAGGCACCAACCTCAACCTGAGCGATGCAACTCATCTGTACTTTGATGTAGAAAAGACCTATGGCGGTAACGTTGCTACCCCGTGGCAGTGGAACGCAGGCGTTCGCTGGAGCTTCTGATGAGGCTGTGAATTTATAATTTCATAGTGTGTGTTTAAAAAAATAAAAAGTCGTGAGCTTTGAGTTTATCATTGCTCACGACTTTTTTGTGCGCCCAGCATGGGCACATCTCTGAACAACCGAACCGTCGCTTGCAGAATCGCATAAGTGGTAGTGTGATAGTAGGGAGGGTACCCACCTACTACTAGATTACTTAATTTGTTATGATTTCTACTTTCTTGCCGCTGAAGGCAATACCGTATTTGTAAATAGTTTTGATGTTTTGCTTACGCAGCTCGGTATCATATTTTTTATCTTCAATTTGTGTTAAGGCTTCTGCTGCTAATTTTTTTAAACCTGCATCCGAAGAGTCAGCTGTTGCTTTTATTTCAATGATTATACCTGGCATATCTATATTTTTAGGTAGGAGCTGAATATCATATCTGCCCTCACCACTTTCACGGTTAGAGCTGATGTAATAGGTGTTAGTGAATAATCCTGTCATACCTAAAAGTAGGCCCTGGTAATAGTTTTCTTTAAGCGTGTCATAGTAGCTGACAGTTTCTAAAAGAAATTTTTTCAGCACGTTTTGCAATGCTGGCCCATTTTTAGTTATGAGATATTGCTGGAGTAAATTAATCGCTGTACTGTCAATCTTGTCTGCTAGCAGAGCGACAATCTCCTGACTGTAAACGCTTTTAATTTCTTTATTGGGAATACTGAGCTCACATAGACAGATGCCGTTGGCTCTTGTGGTTTTTATAGATTTCAAATAGCCTGTCATTAACAGAAAGCCAAAAATATTAGTTTGTTGCTCTTTTAGCTTTGGATAGATGATGTTCGTATCAACTATAGATTCTACGGCAGAGCCATTTAACAAAGCCCGAAGATTTTCGCAGGTGCTGTTATCAAGACCGCTGATAATCTCACGGATAGTAGAGTTTTCAGATGTTTGTACCCAATATGGTTCTGCTTCACAATAATTGTTGAAATATTTAAGAACAGACCAGGGATTGTAAATCTCCGTATTACCGAACCTGTAACCATCATACCATTCTTTGATTTCTGGTATTTTATCAGTTGCTTGATAGTATGCAGCCATAGTATTTACTTCAGTATCGGTGAAGCCAAAAAAATCACTATAGCGCTTATCTAAGAGCGAGTTAACATTTACATTGTTAAGACCGCTAAAAATACTTTCCTTAGCAACGCGTAGAATACCTGTCAAGAAGCCGAAGGAAATGTGCTGATTGTCTTTCAGAACAGAGGAGAGCAGGTCGCGTGTGAATTGTATTGTTGCATCATAAAAACCGTGAATATAACCTGCCTGGATAGGCGTGTCATACTCATCAATAATGATTATAGGTGCTTTGGCATAATGCTCATGCAGCATTTGCGAAAGGCGGAGCAGACTGGTGGCATAATCTGTTTCCGTACCCAGACCGCTGGTAATTTTTTCGTAGAAATCAGGGTTAGATAAATTTTTGCTGTATTTTAGTTCCGAATGACGCATAAATTCATCTTTTATCGTTTCTTTCAGCCGCGCATATAAGTCTGGCCATTTATTTTTATTGGCATCCTTAAAGCTTAAGAAAATAACAGGATACTGTCCTTGGTGCTGTGTATATTTTTCGCCTGTCTGCCAAATGTTTTTGTTAATAAAATACTTGCTTGTATCATCTTTGGCTTTTTCAAAAAAGGTACGCAACATATCCATGTTTAGAGTTTTACCGAAGCGGCGCGGACGGGTGAAAAGTGTAACTTTCGCTTGCTCGTCAAGAATATCCTTTATAAGTAGCGTTTTGTCAACATAGTAGTAATTCTGGCTGACTTTTTTGTAATCTGATGCGCCGATAGGCAAAGGTAATTTATTTTGCATGGAGTACAACCTCCTCTCATTATCACTTTCCTTTATTATAACATTTTTAGATATAATGGTATAGAGAGTATGTTTTAGAAACGCTGCTCGCCAGACGGATTGTTTTTTTGTTGCGGTGCTTATTGCCTGCTGCTATTGTGCGTTGTTTGTTATGAAGCGAAGCGTTCTCTGTGGATGGGGAGGGTGCTATGTAATTTTTGCCAAAGAGCTATTCTTTTACTTATACCCATCTGAACCTTAACTGTTAAAATTTCTTCAACTAAATGTAACGTATTTAAGAGTTAATGAAAATTTTTTACGCCGAATGTAGCGTGTTCATGGATAAGAGTTTGACTGGGGGGGCAAAGTGCTATAATTGCTCTTAATAAGATAGGTAATTTATAAAAGTAAGTGTATTCCTAATCGCATGTGTTTTAGAAAAAATATTTATGGATAAAACTTATCTGGAAACAATGAGCCTTATAAAGTGAGTATTTATGAATTACAATATAAATTGATGCAGGTTTTTGCTAAAGTTAAAATATTTGCAAAAACATCAAGAAAAATGTTTTCTGAAGCTTAAAAAAAGGCAGTTGACGATAATATTAATAAAGAGTAAAATAATCGAGTGAGAAAAAGATACTCGTTGTTCACACTTTCTGTGATGTAAGTGTATAGCAGTTGCGATAATATTATATATTTCAGTCGATAGTGTTTACGTTGACTGATTTCAATCGAGAGTTTTGTGCGAAAAATTACCTGCTATTTCAGCTTACTGTCTGCAGGTACTGCTGCTTACTTTGTTAAGAATATTTCATACTATAAATAAATGCTGTGTGTAAACAATTGAGCATTTGTATATTATTAATTAAAGTGATATAGTTTTTGGAGAAAATTAAGAGAATGGAGCTGAATGCGATGAACAAAAAGCTGATGGCAGCAGCTGTTATGTGCTCACTGATGAGCACAACGGCATTAGCTGCAAACCCCATACCGACCTTTGATAAGGAGGCTGTAACGACACATCCTTACAACAGAACAGGTCAACAGGAGCAACAGGTGGAAGGCATGCAGGGAGCCGGCGAGCTTTATAAGCCTGGCAATACAGGCACGGAGGCTAATCCGGCGTTTTTTGTTGCCAAGGTTAAACTGACAGGCTTCACACTGCCTGATAAGAACGGCAAGCTGGCAGCTATCTGCAAAGAGTATGAAGGGCGCAGCCTGCAGATGGCAGAGCTGCAGCAGCTCATCAGCAGAATTAATGAATATGCGCGCACCTGCGGCTATACTGTAGCGCAGGCTATTGTGCCGCCGCAGGAGGTAAAGCAGGGCGAGCTGGAAATTGCAGTTTATGTTGCAGAGTACGATGATATTGAGATTATCAGCAATGAATCGGACGTAGCTGACAGAGTGCTGGCTGGTTATATTCATAAGAATCTGCAAAGCGGTGCTTATATCATGGATAAGCCGCTGGAAATGACAATGAACAATATCAACGATTTGCCGGGGGTTGTTGCCAGAGCGATTTTAGCACCGGGCAGCAAGCCTGGCACCACGAAGGTGCAGGTGCAGGTGTTGCGTCGTCCCGTTTGGAACAACTACGTATTTACTGATAATGCCGGCGGCTACTACAGCGGCCGTTATCGCTACGGCTTTAATACCGAAATAAATAACCCCGGTCATCAGGGTGACAAAATCATTTTGAACGGCATGCTCACCAACCATGATACCAAAAACTATGGTGCACGCTATGAAGCGCCTGTCGGACGTGACGGCACGCGCTGGGGCATTGGCTGGAGCCAGAGCAGTTACGACCTTAATACAAACAGCTTTTATAATTCTCTCGGTCAGTCGCGTGGCTTTAGCTTCTATGGTCTGACGCCTGTATACCGCGACCGCATGAACCGCGTGACGGCGATTTATGGCTATGACCACCGTAAAATTAAGGACAGACTGCATTTGAAGGCTGCAGGGTTGGCGGGAATTGAGCTGACTACTGAGAAAATGGCCAATGTTTACCATGCAGGCATCAGCGGCAGCCGGTATCTGCCGAACCGCTTCAGCCAGTATAGCCTGATTTACTGGTACGGCAATTTGAACGGTGGTGGTAAATCTATAGATGGCGACTACCATAAGCTGACAAGTGACCTGCTGCACGTTATTTATGATGGTAAAACAAACTACCGCGTACAGCTCAGCGGCCAAATTGCCAACCGCAACCTGGACGGCAGCGAAATGTTCTACCTGGGCGGTATGAACGGCGTGCGTGCTTATGGTGCCAGTGAAGGCAGCGGCGATATTGGCTTTACTGCTACTGCCGAGGTTCGCCGTCAGACGGGCATCAAGGGATTGGAGGCTGCAGCCTTTATTGATACAGGCGCAGTAAAATCGCATAATGCTGCTCTTATCGAGCATCTTTCCGGTTGGGGCGTGGGCCTGCGCTATAATTTGGATAATTCTTGGCATGCTCAATTGGATTATGCCCGCAAAATCAATGCGCAAAGAGACAAGGTTGAACCGCGTGACCATAGCAGCCATATGTGGTTCCAGCTTTACAAAATGTTTTAAGTGATTTTGCCTGATGCTTTTCTGCGTCTTAAGGGAGAAGGTGCGGAAAAGCAAGCTCATAAAATAAATTGATAATTGAATATTCAGCTTAAATGAAGGGAGAAAAAAATGAAACTAAAGGATAGTCTAAATAAACGTTTAAATACGCGTCTGGCCAGCCTTGTAATGCTTTCTGTGCTTTCAGTGCCATGGGTTGCCAGCGCCGCAGGCAACAGCGTTGTTGCCAACAACATGCTTCCCGGTAATGGAAACTTAATTGCCGGTACTATTGAAGGTGGTTTTAACGGCAACTGGACGCAGGGCAACCAGATGAATTTGCACCAGACTACGCAAAATGCCATTGTCACCTGGGACAGCTTTTCTATCGGTGCCAATGCTACCGTAACTATCCGTGGTGACCACGATAACTTTAATATGCTGAACTATGTTACCGGCAGCGAAAGCTCGCAGATTTACGGCAAGCTGAATTCCTATGTCGGTGATAAGCAGGGCGGCAATATCTATCTTGTAAACCCCAACGGCGTGCAGATTGGCAACAGTGCGGAAATTAATGTCGGCAGCCTGCATATTGCCAACAAAAAAATAGATAATATCAACAACTGGAACGAAAATACTGATATCGCCAACGCGCTGAAGCAGAACAAGGCGATGACCAACGCCGAGCTGATGAGCTTGGGCTATATTAACGCCAATAAGCTGGTCTTTGAGGGCGAGCGTGTAGTTATTGATATGGACCGACTCAGCGGACTTGATACGACTAAGGCAGATGCCTTGACTATTGTTAGCAAGCCTTATGATGACAAGAGTTTTGGTGATAACCGCAAGTATGATGTTGTACTTGGCAGCAGTACGCCGGAAAACGCCAAAGAATGGGGCAAATATATTGAGTTTGCTGATAATGCTACCGGAGATAGATGGCAAGGCACGGTTCAAGTCGGCAATCCTGATGCACCGAACCAGTCCGTTACGGAATTTTTTACCTACCGTTGGATTAAGGACGGCAAGGAATTAGAAAATATCGGCAAAAAGCAAGATTGGGGCATGGGAGACCATTATGCCCTGCGCTATTCTATTGACCTGACGGGCAGTAACCAGACTCCTATCGGCAATACGCAGGATAATGCCTTCAAGGGCAAGTTTGATGGCCTTGATAATTCTATCTTTGGCCTGAGAATTGATAACAGTGATAATAAATACGCTGCCACAGGCCTTTTTGGCTTTACTGACGGCGCCATCATGGGTAATGTAACGCTGATTGCCGGTAATGACGGCGTATCTATACAGGGCGGTGATAATGATACCGGTGCCTTTATCGGTCATGCGGTTAATACCACGGTCAAGGGCGTCAACAGTACGCTGAAGGTCAGCGGTAAAAACAATGTCGGTGGTATCATCGGTTATGCTAAGGATGATACAGGGCGTACCTATAGCTTTGCTGATGCTGCTGGTTCTGTTCAACCGGACAGCCGCAGCAGCGAGCTGTCGAACCTGACTAATACCGGTAATGTCAGCGGTGTTACCAACGTTGGCGGCCTGGTTGGCTATATGGAGGGCGGCAAGCTGTCAAATGATGAGGAAAACCGTGTCCAGTACAAGGGCTCCTATAACCTTGGTAAAATTACCGGTATAGATAATGGCTCTAACTATTCGTATAATATCGGCGGCATGATTGGTAAAGCAGAAAATGCGACTGTTGGCGGCACGAAGAATACGCTGATTAACTATAATACTGTTGAGGGTGGCTATAATGTTGGCGGTATCGTTGGCAGTATTTCCAATACAACTGTTGATAATGCCTCTAACGAAGGCATTGTCAAAGCTAACGGCTTTACTACTGACAGGTATATTTATCATACAGATTACCAAAGTTGGAAAAATTATGGCACTGATATGCATGAGGCCGAGGTACGTGCAGCTAATGTCGGCGGCATTGTGGGCAGCAGTGCTGGCAGCGAGCTGAAGGATGTAACCAACAAAGCGGATGTAAGCTCCGCGTTGGTAAAGAAAACAACCGGCAAAAATGATCCTACCGGCTTCGACCATTATGCTGCAGGCAACGTGGGCGGTATTGTCGGCCGTGCTGAAGACAGCAATATCACCAATGCCAATAACGTAGAAAGCAATATTCGCGGCGCTATGAACGTAGGTGGTATTGCAGGTTATTTTGGTGCAACAGATGTAAAAAATGAAAATAAAAAGGATTATCGCATTCTGAACGCTATTAACAACGGCGGCGATATTATGGCTACAGGTGGCATCAAAAGCGATGGCAGCAGCTTTACTTATGAAATCACCCGCAGTGATTACGACCCCTACCAAAATAAAGAAAAATATATCACCGGTAATATTGGCGGTATAGCAGGCTATCTGTACGGTGCACCGGTGCGTATTGAAGCCGGTGGCAACCGCGGTGATGTGCATACTGAGGCGGATAAGTCGAAGCTGACGGCACAGGCTGCCAATGTTGGCGGCATCGTCGGTAAAATTGACATGCCGAAGGCAACGGATAGCAATGGTAAAGTTCTGACTGATAAAGAACGACTTGATATCATCAAAAGTGATACCAGTGCTGCCGGTAATAGCGGTTATGCCAACGCGGTAGTTTCCAGCAGCTATAATACAGGTAATGTCACGGGTTATACCAATATCGGCGGCATTGGCGGCTTTGCTTACAATGGCAGTATTGCTGCCTCCTATAATGTAGGCGATATTCATACAACACGTGCCGACGCAGGTGGTACGACGCCGATTAATATGGGCGGTATCCTGGGTGACAGTACTGAAAAGGCCAGCGGTCGCGTTATCATTTACGATACCTATAACAAGGGTACGATTGGCGACAGCAGCTTCAGCACTTTTGGACGCCATGTTGGCGGTATTGTCGGACGCTTGAGCGGCATTGTTGAAAAAAGCTATAACAATGGCGAAATTTACAATGGCTTAAACGTTGTCGGCGGCATTGCCGGTTATTGGTACAGTGGTTATCTGAAAAACGTTTTCAACACCGGTAATATTACGGTATATAATAAGAACTATGCGACTAGCCAGGTTGGCGGTATTGCCGGTAGTGTCGACCTGAGTGGCGGTAATCAGAGCAGCGGCAATCAGAGTGGTGATGCTTATGAGACTTTAAGTATTAGCAATGCTTATAACCTTGGCTCTTTGCGTTCCTTTAAAGGTAGTAGCGGTTCTAACGAACTTGGCGGTATTTTGGGTGCTACCTATAAGTGGAATGGCACTAACAACAGGCTGAAGATAAGTAACGTCTACACCATGGGTAATCTGTACGTTGACGGTGGCTTTATAGGGGATATAGTAGGTGTATATGAAAGGGGCACACAAACTAATCCTCCTGTTGATTATGAAAATGTTTATTACATCCGTCCGCAGACTGATAATGACTATATTGATGTAATATCAGCTCCTTCCGGCCTATACCTGCAAAAAAATGCCACGGTCATTGACTACGATAAGCTAAATGATCCGAACGCGTGGAGTAAATTTAGCTTTTCCAAACAGACGGATGGCAAAATAGAAGGAGCAACGGATAATAACTGGCGCATGAGCGATGGCAGCCTGCCGATACTGAACGCCTTCCTGTCAGGCTCGCATAATTACTTCAGCCAGGAAAGCAACTGGCAGGAGTTCATTAAGGATAATGACGACCACGCCAATGTGCAGTATGGTACGGCCTATGATCCGCTGCTGACGATTATCAAAACCAAAAAGGATTTAAGCTTCAATTGGAGCGATATGGACCTGAAGAACAATGGCTCCCTGGCTGTTTTTGGCTTGCATGATAAGGCAACAGATCTTAACTATACTCCTGGCCTGACGCTGAATAATGTAGAAATTACCAACAGCACGCATGTTTTTGGTGGCACCATTTACAGCGATGGCTTGCTGGAGCTCAACGCCAAGGATAACCTGCAGGGTGGATTGCGCTTTGGTATGGATAGCAAGCTTTACGGCAGTGATGTTGTGTTAAATACCAACAGCTCCATGGAGCTGAGCGGCAGCGTTATATCTACCGGCAATCATAATGCGCTTTCCAGCTTTAATCCGGAAAAATCGCATCAGCATGGCATTAACATCAACGCCGGCGATTTAACTGTCTACGGCAAGCTGATTACCATGGGCGAAGAGGGAAAAGGCACCAATGTTACTGTTCCTGGTATTAACTATGGCTATGTTGATTCCCAGGCACCTGATAAGAATAATGTGTCAGACAAAACTAAGGCGATGACTTCTCAGGGCATGGCGCATGCTTATCGGCTGCAGACTGCAACTGCCAAAACCGGTAACATCACCATCAGTACCATGGAAAAAACACTGGCTGATGGCACGCACATGAACGGCAGTGCCAACCTGCTGTATGGTAACTATAAAAAGGGCAAGATTGAGACCAAGGGCAACCTGACTGTCAGCAGCAGTGGCAATATTTTAGTTGACAGCGACCTTGATATCGCAGGTCGCATTAACCTGAGCGGTAATGGCTCCGGCAGCAATATTACTTTGGACCTTTCCAATATCGGCGGCGAGCTGAAGGGAAATGAAAAGATAAAGGCGATACATGCTTTTATTGATGCGCATGCGACAGAAGCAACCGGTATTTATGGCAACACTATTGGCAAGCGACCAATGAAAATCACCTTCGATATTTGGGATGATAATTATACTGTTGACAACATCAAGGGAAATCTGAACTATGCAAAGTATGACCTGCCAACTACCACGTTGATAGATAAGCTGAAAAATCTGTATGTGGAATCAGCCGGTAATACTTATAACGGAGACAATATCCGCAATGTTATTTATGCCTGGATAAGCAATGCCGAGGAGCTGAATTCCCTGCAGCGTGTGGCTGAAAACATGAATGATAGAGATGCTTTAAGCTATAATTTTGTCCTGAAAAATGATATCGATGCCAGCGGTCTGGTGGATGCAAATGGCAATAGCACCTATAATACTATCGGCGGTGGCAAGAAAGCTTTTACAGGCACGTTTGATGGTGATGGTCACACAATTGTCGGCTTGCAGGCTAAAGGCGGTATTTTTGGCCAGCTGGGCAGTGGCGCGGTAGTTAAAAACATCAACATCACTTCTTCCGTATTCACCGGTAATAATATTGGTGACAGTGTTGGCGCTGTAGCAGCAGAAAATAACGGCGGCAGCATCAGCGGCATTTCCGGCTATGGTAATACCATAAAAGGCAGCGGCGGTTATATCGGTGGCCTTGTAGGCAAAAACTACGGCGGCATCAGCAACAGCAATGACCAGAGCACCGTTATCGCCGGTGCAGGTACTGTAGCAGGCGGTATTGCGGGCGTTAATGGTACAGCAGATAAAGGTGGCACAATCGACAACGTCCAAAGCAACAGTGCTGTGACTACTGGTGTCCTAGCTAAAGATCAATATGCATCTAATCTGGGCGGTATCGTTGGCAAGAATGAGATGTTGTTGAATAAATACAATATTAACAATGTTTCCGCTCATGGTATTACCGGTAAAACCGGCAACACCCAAACATCCGGTGGTATTGTTGGTACAAATGAAGGCAGAATCAGTAATGCTTATAATGAAAGTATTATCCATGGTTCAGAAAATATCGGCGGTGTTGCTGGCAAAAATGTAACGCAGGCGTCAAATTCCAAGCTGGCGGAGCTGAACGATGTTGCCAACGCTGTAAAGATTATTGGTGACGCAGGCAGCCAAAATGTCGGTGGTCTGGTAGGTATGCAGAACCATGCTACTACAAATCAGGGACGCAATACCGGCGCAATCACCGGCTGCACCAATGTCGGCGGCATGGTAGGCTATAATACAGCAGACTCCTACCTCAAAAACCTGGAAAATTCTCCGCAGGCTACAATTACCGGTATTACTTATGTAGGCGGTATTGCCGGTGTCAACGAGGGCGAAATTTCCGCAGATAACCAGCTGAACCTGGTGAACAGCGGTAAAATCTACGGCTGGGAAAACGTAGGCGGCATTGCCGGCAAAAACAGCGGCAAAATTGATAATGTCAATTCCAATATCAACCTGTATGTGATTGATGAAGCGACCAGAACTGCCTTAAAGGGCAACACGGTAATTACACCTAACGCCCAGTTCTTCGGCGGCGTTACCGGTGAAAACGTGGGCATCATTACCAATGCGACCAACAGAGCCAGAGTGGATGCTGCGCAGGCTTCCTATGTCGGCGGTATTGTCGGCAAAAACACAAGCGAAGGCGGCAAGGCAGGCCAGCTTCTGGGCATGGGCAACAGCAATGAAGGCTTTGTTATCGGCAAGAACTATGTCGGCGGCGTTATCGGCAAAAATGAAGTAGCCATTGCCGGTACTGCCGAACAAAGCGTAGGTATTGTCAACTCCGGTACCGTTATTGCTTTGGCTGGTGGTGCTGGCGGCATCATCGGTGAAAACAGTGCAAATATTACCCATGTCATCATGAAAAATGAGGGCGAAGTGCATGGCAATGCTTCTGATCACGGCAGCGAGCAGGAAAACGGTACAGGCGGTATTATCGGTGTAAATGCCGTTGGCGCGAATATCAGCAATTCCTCCCTGATGAACAGAGTAAATGGTAATGTCAGCGGTGTAGCAAATGTCGGTGGTATCATTGGTATCAACTATGGTGTTATCACCGGTGGTCGCGATGATAAGGACAATTATTATAAGTATCAGATTTATAACAATGGTACGATTCAGGCAGGCTCCTATAATGCAACAAACGGTACTATTACAGCTACAGCGGTTCCAGAAGAAAACATTGGCGGTCTGCTTGGTAATAACAGCGGCACGCTGACGGCAGGCTATAACACCGGTGTGGTCAAGGCAGGACAAAGCAGCAACGTCGGCGGCATTGCCGGTACTAACAGCGGCACGCTGGACCAGGTGTTCAACAGCGTAGTAACAGTAACCAAGACCGAAACAGGCGCAACTGATGCTGATGGCAGAAAGCTTTATAATTATACTTATACCGATGGCGGTGCAATCAGCGGCGCTAGCAATGTCGGCGGTATCGTTGGCAGTAATACGGCTGAAGGCCAACTGAGCAACGCTTATAGCACTACTGCGGTAGCAGGCAATAGCAATGTGGCAAACATTGTGGGCAGCAATGCAGGCCAGGTAAGCAATATTTATGGCTATGAAGTAAATAGCAACACCAACGTAACAAACGTAAATGGTGGCACTGTTAGCAAAAGCTATATCATTAAGGCAGACGGCACGTTGGCTGAAAACGGCAAGGATGCAAAGAAGCTGGACAGCTATGCTTTTGATAATAAGGAAACAACCTGGAAGCTTTACGATAAACGCACTAACCCGCTGCTGAAGGTGTTCCTGACCAAGGTTACGGTAGATGGCGACCTGCAGAAAGGTTGGGTTTATGATGCGACAAATCATCTTGATATCCACGGCTGGATTGAAAACGGCAAGCTTAAAACAAATGATGCGGCCAACGATGCTTTTGCGGCTTATAAGAACAACAACAGCCTGCTGCAGGGCGAAGCTCTGAAGAACGTCGGCACCTACAGCAGCTGGCTGTGGTCCGGACAGATTGCCAGCGGCGGCGACGTAGGTCCCAACAACCTGGGCTATGACTTTACCGTGGGTGATATTACGGTTACCAAAAAGGTGCTGAATGTTATCGGTAATACTGTTAACAGAACGTATGGCGATTTGCTGAAAAACCATGACTATGCATTGAGCATTAATGGATTTGACGGCTTCAACGACGCTATGAAGGCAGAGCTGGATGGCAAGGTAACTATCATTGATTCGCAGGATACAATCCAAAACAGCAATGATACAGGTATTATTACTGTTGGGGATGAAAAGCGTACTAAGAATAAGGGAACCTATGAGTGGCAGGCAGGCGTTAAGCTTGATGGCAGCCTTACAGGCAATTATGAATTCCAAAATGATGGTGTAAGCAGCACAACAACGACAGTTCATGGCAAATCTAATGTTTTGGCGCGCAAGGTTTACCTGAATAATATTAATGCTAATCTGACCTACGGTAGCAGTGATGCCATTAATAACCATATCAATGGCGTGGTAAGCATTAAGGATTTGGCAAATGCTATTGTTTATGGTGATGATGTCAAGCTGGCTGATGGTGCCGTCGTTAATGTGAAGGATGGCAGCAGCTATGCGACTAATAAGGACGAGCGTAATACTGCTGATGCTGGCACATATGATAACAGCCTGAAAATTGATCATGCAGCACTTACCGGCGATGCAAATAAGTTGGGCAACTATGAGCTTGTAAATAACGCTACAGGCAGTATTACAGTTGACCAGGCAACTATGCAAGTTAAGCTGAACGATGTTGAGCGCACCTATGGTAATACAGCGCTGATTAATGGTACAGCATACGGCGTTAACGGATTGACTGGTAATGTCAACGGCGATAATTATGGTGCCGGTGATGTAACTATGGGCACTGTTACCGGCGATGGCGCGGTTGATGGCGTAAGCGGCAGCAAGGTAACCAATGATGCTGGTGATACTTATAAGTGGAATGCTAATGTAGTTGCAGCGAACGATAAGCTTAAGCAAAACTACAAGCTGGTTGTTGATGATGGTGCTTCTGTGGTTAAACAGGCAACCTTGCAGGTAAGCTTGAACGATGTAGTACGCACCTATGGTAATGCAACGATTACTAGCGGCGGTTACAGCGCAAGTAATATCACTGGTCTGGTAAACGGCGACAACTATGACGCAAGCGCAATCACAGTAAACAAGACAAGCGATGGCGCAATTGCTGGCGTAAGCGGCAGCAAGGTAACGAACGATGCTGGCGGTTATACCTGGAGCGGTGATTTAACAACAGACAATGCAGCACTGAAGAATAACTATAAGCTGGAATTGAAAGAAGATGGCAAGTCTGTTGTAGGCAAGGCAAAGCTGAATGTTGGCCTGAGTGACGTATACCGCACCTATGGCAATGCAAAGATTACCAGTGGCAGTTACAGCGCAGGCAACATCACCGGTCTGGTAAACGGCGATAACTATGATGCCAGTTACTTTAAGGTAACAGTTAATAGTGATGGCGCAATTGCTGGCGTAACAGGCGACAGGGTAACGAATGACCATGGCGACTATACCTGGAGTGGTACTGTAGAAGTTGCAAATGCAGGCTTGAATAAGAACTACGATTTGGTAGTGAATGGCAAGGCTAATTCGTATGTAGGCAAAGCACAGCTGAGCGTAAGCCTGAACGACGTAGTACGCACCTATGGTAATGCAACGATTACTAGCGGCGGTTATGGCGTAAGCGGTATTACCGGTCTGGTAAACGGCGATGGCTATAATGCCGGCGATGTTAAGGTAACAGTTACTGGCGATGGCGCAATTGCTGGCGTAAGCGGCAGCAGGGTAACGAATAATGCAGGTAACTATGAGTGGACAGGCAGCGCAAGCACTACAAATGCAGGCTTGGACAAAAACTATAATTTGGTAGTAACTGCAAATGGCAAGTCTAAAGTAGAAAAGGCAACGCTGAATGTTGGCCTGAACGACGTAGTACGTACCTATGGTAATGCAACGATTACTAGCGGCGGTTACAGCGCAGGCAACATCACCGGTCTGGTAAACGGCGACAGCTATGACGCAAGCGCAATCACAGTAAACAAAACTAGTGACGGCGCAATTGCTGGCGTAAGCGGCAGCAAGGTAACGAACGATGCAGGTAACTATGAGTGGACAGGCAGCGCAAGCACTACAAATGCAGGCTTGGGTAAGAACTATAATTTGGTAGTAACTGCAAATGGCAAGTCTAAAGTAGAAAAGGCAAACCTCGTAGTAAACCTGAACGACATCACCCGCGTTTACGGTAACCTTGATGCTAAGGATTACAGAAACGCATTCACCTTTGGTAACAATGCAGGCTTAGTCAATGGTGATAACGGTCTGGTAATCAACGCTGACAAAGATGGTGCAATTGCCGGTGGTACTCTGACAAACGTAGAGAAGACCAACAACGTAGGTAACTACGAATGGAATGGTACTGCCAGCGGTGTAGATAACCTGAATACAAACTACAATGTGCAGATTAACGCAGGCAAGTCTGACCTTTGTAGTAGATGACAAAACCATTACCCAAGGCGTACCGGCAAAATACACCGGCAAAGCCAACGGCTTGACCAATGGCGACACCTTGGCTGGTATCGGCGTAGGCGGTTATGAACTGGACAGCTCGGTAAATCCGTTAATCATTGGCGTTTACGAAGACAAGATCGGCGTCCTGATTAATGGCAGCTTGCATCTGACAGGTAGCGACGGTCTACTCAAAAACTACAAGGTGGAAATCGACCCGGGTACCCTGACCGTTTTGCCAAGTTTTAATCCGGCAGACGATTACTGGTTCGGCACTGCTCCCTGGGATAAGGAACGCAACCTGCGTGAGCGCAAGGCTGAATTCCATTATGTAGCTGGCGGTATGAGCCTCTAAGCAAAATTAAATATTGACGGTTAAAGCACTTTTATGGATTGTACAATCCTGATAGAAGCGCAACTAAAGCAAAGCCCCGGCATTTGCCGCATCGTAAACGATGCGTCTGTGCCGGGGCTTTTGTCAGGACGCTTTGCTGCAGCATTACCCGAAGTAAAGTAAAGCTTAATGTAGGCACTCTTTTTTCACAAGTTAACTAGAAAAACACAGCTTTTTTCAAAAAAATGTGCTACAATATATTTACGAAAAACGAAAGGAGTGTTTCGTATGTCTGAAGTATCTCAAGAAACTATGATGTTCAAACGTGAGCCGGAAAAGCTGAACGTTGCCGAAACTATAAAAGAAGTATATGCTGCCCTGGAAAAGAAGGGCTATAACCCTGTGGACCAATTAGCAGGCTACCTGCTGAGCGGTGACCCTACCTATATCACTAGCTTTGAGGATGCGCGTACCAAGCTGCGCCGCCACGAGCGCTATGAGCTGATTGAAGAGCTGGTGAAAAATTACCTGCAGCAGATTAACAAGTAAAAGGAGAAGTTGACTTAATGCGTAAAATGTCCCTTGATGTAGGCACAAGAACTATCGGTATCGCCGTGAGCGATTTGCTGGGCATGATTGCCAACGGCGTGGAAACTATTCATCGTACTACGGAGGAACGCGACTATGCCCGCATTGCCGAGCTGATAGCCGAGCATGAGGTTGATACCTTGGTTGTAGGCTATCCCAAAAACATGAACGGCACTATCGGCGAACGCGCGCAGGCCTGTGAAGCAATGGCTGAAAAACTACGTACCATGTTCCCAAAGGTGCAGGTTGTGCTGTGGGATGAACGCCTGAGCACTGTAGCTGCCGAAAAGGTGCTGGTTGATGCGGATTTACGCCGCAAAAAGCGTAAGAAGGTTATTGATATGATGGCGGCAGTTGTTATTCTGCAAAATTATCTGGACAGCAAGAGCTTTAAAATTTGACAGATTAGCGTCCCTATTATACAATATGTTTAGATTAAAATTGAGCTTTTTAATTATTGAGCTATGACGAAAGAGGTGCCTTTATGGAAAAAGACATTAGAGATGAAGAATTAGCAGCTATGCAAGCTGAAGGCGAAGAAGAAGTTATCTGCGTTGTTCTGACTGACGAGCAAGGCAACGAGCATGAGTTCTATCAGGACATGGTTATCACTGTTGATGACAAACAATTCGCAGTACTGGTTCCGATGGAAGACTGCTGCTGCGAGGATGACGACTGCGATTGCCACGAGCATGACGAAGAAGAAGATACCTGCGTTATCGCACGCATGGACTTTGACGAAAACGGCGAAGCTGTTTACACCGCTCCGACTGACGAAGAATACGAAGCAGTTGCTGCTAAGTATGACGAAATGTTTGAGGACGAGGAGTAATTCACAGTCAATAATTTTACCGGACTTCGGTCCGGTATTTTTATGCGATGTGACGATGTTTTCTGATGGATATAGAAAAGCTGAAAAAGCTGGTACGCGACAATCCGGTGCAGGCTGCAGCAGGTGCTTTGGCGGTGCTGCTGGTTGCCGGCGTGGTAGCATTTACAATTTATCTTAACGGACAGGGCAATAATAAGGGCTTTGCCGTAGAAGGCTCACGCCTTATTGTTGTCAGGGACGGCATGACTACGGCGGATATCGCCGAGCTGCTGCATGAAAAAAAGCTGGTAAAAAATCCCGCTGCCTTTAAAATGGAGGCGCGCTGGAAGGGACTGGCTACCAAGCTGCAGGCCGGTGCCTACCAGATTGACGGCGGCATGAGCAATCAGCAGATTGTCGATGTTATGGTTAAGGGACGCATCAAGCAGGTGCGCTTTACCGTACCGGAAGGCTATAGCGTGGTGAAAACTGCGAAAAAGCTGGAGGCCGAGGGCCTTGGCAGTGCTGACAAATTCATGGCGGCGGCGAAGGATTATGCACCTTATCCGTATATGCAGACCGATAACAGCAATGTGCTGTTTAAAGCCGAGGGATTTATCTACCCGGCAACCTATGATTTCCCGGTGGGAATCAGCGAGCAGGAGATGCTCAAAATGATGGTTGCACAGTTTGATAAGGAAATGCAGAGCAGCGGCATTGCCAAAACTGTGGCAGAACGTAATCTGCCACTGCGTGATGTTGTCAATATGGCTTCGATGGTGGAGCTGGAGGCAGTATTTGCCGAAGAGCAGCCGAAAATCGCCGGCGTTTTCCTCAAGCGTGTGGCAATCGGCATGCCGATTCAGTCGGATACGACGATTCAGTATCTTTTGGGAACGCAGAAGGAAGTAGTTACCTTTGCGGATACCAAGATACAGAGCCCGTATAATACCTACCAAAATCCCGGCTTGCCTCCGGGACCGATTGGCAGTCCGGGACTGACCGCAATTAAGGCGGTGCTGCAACCGGAACAGACAGATTATCTGTACTTTGTTGCGGAAAAGGACGGACACCATCGCTTTACCAAAACCTATGCCGAGCATCTGAAGGCGATTGAGGAAATAGGTTAACAACAGTTTATTACATATTTCTGCGCTGTCAGTGTGGCGGAGCAGAGAAGTGTTTTAAGGAGAATTAATGAGCAGAAACTTAGTTAAACCCGAATTACTGGCTCCTGCCGGTAATATGGAAAAAGGAAAAATGGCCCTGCTGTATGGTGCCGATGCTATTTATCTGGGCGGTAAGCTGTTCGGTCTGCGTGCCTTTGCCAACAATTTTTCTTTAGAGGAAATTGCGGAGATGGCAGAGTATGCACACAGCCTCGGCAAAAAGGTTTATGTAACGGTAAATATTTTTGCGCATAACGAGGATATCGACAGACTGTCGGATTATCTGCGCGGACTGCAGCAGGCTAAGGTTGACGCACTGCTGATCAGCGATTTGGGCGTATGGAGCACTGCCCGCCAGGTTGTGCCTGATATGTCGCTGCACGTGAGCACGCAGGCTAATACCACCAACTATGCTACGGTGCAGGCGTGGGAGCAGCTGGGTGCTGAACGCGTTGTGCTGGCACGCGAGCTGTCCTTGGCGGAAATAAGCGAAATCAGCGAAAAAACCTCGGTAGAGCTGGAAACCTTCGTGCATGGCGCGATGTGTATTTCCTACAGCGGACGCTGCCTTTTGAGCGCCTATCTGACCGGGCGCGACGGCAACCGCGGTGCCTGCACGCAGGCCTGCCGTTGGGAATATAATATGTATAAGCTGGGCGAGCAAAAGCGCCCTGGCGAATACTTCGACCTCGAAGAGGACGAGCGCGGTACTTATGTGATGAACTCCAAGGACCTGTGCCTGATTGAATATCTGCCGGAGCTGATGCGCGCCGGTGTGTGCAGCCTGAAGATTGAAGGCCGCATGAAGAGCGTGCATTATGTGGCAACGGTAGTCAGCGTTTACCGCAAGGCTATCGATCAATGCTGGGCAGACATGGAGCATTACAGCGTGCCGGAAGCGTGGATTACCGAGCTGAACAAGGTTTCCCACCGCCAGTACACCACAGGCTTTGCTGTGGCCAAGCCTGACAGAAATGCGCAGGTTTACACCAGCTCGAAGTACGAGCAGACACACGATTTTGTAGGTATCGTTACAGGTTACGATGCTGAGAAAAAGCGCGCTTATTTTGAGCAGCGCAATAATGTAAAGGCAGGCGAGCCGCTGGAGCTTTTGATGCCTGACGGCAGCACGATGCCCTTTGTTTTGACAGAAATGCTGGATGAGGCAGGTACGCCGATTGACTGCGCGCCGCATGCCCAACAGAAATTTTCCGCAGCCAGCGACAAGCCGCTGCTGCAATTCAGCTTATTACGCAGAAAGGTTGTAAAAGAATGAGTGACAATGACCCCGGACCCCACAGTATGATCTACGCGCAGGTTGAGCCTGAGCGTATTGCAGATGTTAACTGGATTATGGAAGGCTATGAGCATCTGGCCATGGTGAGCACCGTAGACGGCACAAGCGGACTGATTAAGTTTTATGCTACGCCGGATACGTATTTTGATACACTGGATATTATTGAAAATATGCCGTTTAAGGTAGATGTAATCGATAATATGGAAAACGGAGTGTATCACAGACTTTGGCAGATTTAAACTGCAGGGAAAGGACTGCCGCAGGCAGCTTTCGTTTTTTCTACAATCGCATATAGTATAAGGCTGAGAGAGTTGCTCTCAGCCTTTTTTGCATGCTTAGCAGTTAAATGCAGCCTTCTTTACTCCTGTTAAATTTTTTACCTAAATTTTACAGGCATTTTTTCTGATTTGCGTATATAATTATAGCGAAAGAGTATTGATTGGTGGTGTTTTTGCATGATTTTCTGCGTGGAGGATGAACAAAATATTTGCGAGCTGGAGGTTTACACTCTGCAGTCCGTTGGCATGGAGGCACAGGGCTGCGGCAGCGGCAGAGAGCTTTTCGCTTTGCTGGAAAAGCAGGTGCCGGAGCTGATTGTTTTGGATATTATGCTGCCGGATGAGGATGGCGTGAGCATATTAAGACGTTTGCGCGCTGATAAGCGCTATGCGAATATACCCGTGATTATGGCTACGGCCAAGGGCTCGGAGTTTGATAAGGTCAAGGGCCTGGACAGCGGTGCTGATGACTATATCGCCAAGCCCTTCGGTATGCTGGAAATGGTGGCGCGCATCAAGGCTGTGCTGCGCCGTTGCGCAGCACCACGCCCCGACGAGGATGAGGGAGAAATAATCCGCATCGGCCGGCTGGAGGTCAACCAGCTGGAGCATAAGGTGAACGTGAACGGCAGCGAGGTTGTGCTGACGCTGAAGGAATATGAGCTGCTGCGCAAGTTTTTGCAGCATCCGGGTATTGTCTTTTCGCGCGACAAGCTGCTGAACGATATCTGGGGCTACGAATTCAGCGGTGAAACCCGCACCGTTGATGTGCATATCCGTACCCTGCGCCAGAAGCTTGGTGAGGCCGGAGAGCTGATTGAAACTATCCGTGGCGTTGGCTACAGAATGGCGGCCGTAAAATGAAGCAGAGGCTTTTCCGCAGCATACTGCTGCTGACAGGGGCAGCGGTAGGCCTTGTTTTGCTGCTCTTCTTCTGGGTTTCCTGCCAATATATTACGCAGGACAGCTTCGCCAGCCTCAAACGTGAGGCTAATCTGCTGATTGTGGCCGACGGCGAGGGCAATGTACCTGTGAGCGAGCTGCAGCGCTTGCAGCTTGCCGACCGCGTAACGCTGATTTCACCGGACGGGCACGCCTTGTACGACAATTATGCTGACGCCGAGTCAATGGAGAATCATCTGCAGCGCGAGGAGGTGCAGGAGGCGCTGAAAGGCGGTGAGGGGCGCAGCCGGCGTGCGTCCGAAACCTTGGGCAAAAACATTCTGTACTATGCCGTGCGCTTGCCGGACGGCAATGTGCTGCGCCTGTCGCGCACGAATGACGCTGTTTTTCAACAGTATAAAATAATTCTTGCTTATTTTGTGCTGTTGGCGCTGGTAGTTTTGTGCGGTGCCTTTTGGGCAGCCAAAACAATTACCGCCAGAATACTGCAGCCCTTGGAAAAGCTCAATCTGGAGCAGCCTGATTCGGAAGCTGTAGTTTATCCTGAGCTGAAGCCGATTGTGGAGTATTTTGAGCTGCAGCAGGAAAAGCTGCAGAAGGAAATGCGCCGCTATAAAAATAAAAAACAGGAGCTGAAGGCCGTAACCAATAATATGGATGAAGGCCTGCTGTTCCTTAATCCGGTTTGGGAAATCGAATCGATTAATAAAAGTGCCGTAAAATTCTTCGGTAAGGAAAAGCAGGAGCTTTTGGGAACGAGCTTTTTTATGCTTGATGACAGTGACGAAATCCGTCAGCTTTTGGCAAAAATTGAGCAGGAGGGCAAGGGGCGTTTGGTAATCAACCGCGGCAGCAGCTATTATCAGCTCAACGGCAGCAGAATTACCGATAAGGGCTTTGTGCTGCTGATTATGGATGTGACGGCGCGTACTGCTTCGGAGAAAATCCGCCGTGAGTTTTCGGCTAACGTTTCGCATGAGCTGAAGACACCGCTGCAGTCGGTGCTGGGCTATTCGGAAATTATGCTCAGCGGGCTGGTAAAGCCAGAGGATACCAAGCGCTTCTTGCAGAAAATCAACGATGAGGCGCACAATCTGCTGCGTCTGATTGATGACATCATGCAGCTGTCGAAGCTGGATGAGCTGACGCACGATATGATGGAGGAATTTACCCTGCAGGATGTGGCGCAGAGTGCGCTGGCACGCCTGAAGGATAAGGCAGGCAGATTGCAGGTCAGCCTGCAGCTTGTTGACAGCACCGGCGGCAACAGCAAGCTGCTTGGTATTTCTTCGCTGATGGAGGAAATTTTCTTCAATCTGTTGGATAACGGTCTGAAGTATAATCATCCCGGCGGTGAGGTTACGCTGCGCCTGAGCGAAGGAGAAAATAAGTATACGGTGAGCGTAGCTGATACCGGTATGGGCATTCCCGGCAGCGAACTGCCGCATATTTTCGAACGCTTTTACCGTGTCGACCGCAGCCGTCATAAGGCGATTGAGGGTACAGGCTTAGGCCTTTCCATCGTCAAGCACGGCGTCGGCTTCCATGGCGGCAGCATACGCGTGGTGAGCACTGTGGGGCAGGGGACGGAGTTCATCATGAAGTTCCCCAAGCCGAAGTATGAGGCGGAAAAATAAGCGCTTTATTTATGTATACAACACAGAGCTCCCAAGATGTGATACAATAGGAGCAGTACTATGAGTGCTGCTCTTAATTTATTTTGAAGGAGGACGCAGATATGCGAGTTGTTTTAACTATCGTAGGCAAGGATAAGGTAGGTATTACCGCTAAGGTGAGCAATGCTTTAGCAGAAATGAATATTAACATTATCAACATCAACCAAAACATTATGCAAGGCTTTTTTAATATGGTGCTGATTGCTGATATGGCAGAGGCTAATGTGCCCATTGCCGAAGCACGCGACAAAATGGCTGCGCTGGGTGAAGAAATCGGCGTAGAAATCCGTCTGCAGAGCGAAGAAATTTTCAGTGCAATGCATCGTATATAGGAGGCTGTCATGTTATTCAATACTGACGACATTTTAGAAACTACGCGCATGATTACCCAAAACAAGCTGGACGTGCGTACTATCACCATGGGCATCAGCCTGCGTGATTGCGGTCATCCGGATATCAAGGTAACAGCGCAGAAAATTTATGATAAGATTTGCCGTAAGGCAGAGCATCTGGTAAAAACCGGTGAGGATATCGAGGTTGAGCTGGGCGTGCCCATCATCAACAAACGTATTTCCGTAACACCGATTTCCATGGTTGGCGAAAGCTGCGACAGCAACGATTATGTACCGCTGGCACAGGCTTTGGATAACGCAGGCAAGCAGGTTGGCGTTAACTTCATCGGCGGCTTTTCTGCCCTCGTGGACAAGGGCTACACCAAGGGCGATCGCAATCTGATTGCTTCCATTCCGGAAGCATTGGCAGTTACCGATATTGTTTGCTCTTCCGTAAGCGTCGGCTCTACCAAATGCGGTATTAACATGGATGCTGTAAAACAAATGGGCGAGGTTGTAAAGGCTGCTGCCGAGCGTACTGCCGACCGCGATGCAATCGGCTGCGCTAAGCTGGTAGTATTCTGCAACGCTGTGCCTGATAACCCGTTCATGGCAGGTGCCTTCCACGGCGTAACTGAGCCGGAAAGCGTCATCAACGTTGGCGTAAGCGGACCGGGCGTTGTTAAATACGCACTGGAGCAGGTGCGTGACGGCGATATCGGTATGGTAGCCGAAACGATTAAAAAGACTGCCTTCAAGATTACCCGCGTCGGCCAGCTGGTAGCACAGGAGGCTGCACGCCGCCTGAATACCCAGTTCGGCATTATCGACTTGTCTCTGGCTCCGACTCCGGCAATCGGCGACAGTGTTGCGCATATTCTGGAGGAAATCGGTCTGGAAAGCTGCGGCGGCCCTGGCACTACCGCTACCCTGGCAATGCTAAACGACGCAGTTAAAAAGGGCGGCCTGATGGCTTCCAGCTATGTTGGTGGCCTGAGCGGTGCCTTCATTCCTGTAAGTGAGGATGCAGGCATGATTGCTGCGGTAGAACGCGGCGCTCTGTCCTTGGAAAAACTGGAGGCTATGACCTGCGTATGCTCCGTAGGTCTGGATATGATTGCTATTCCCGGAGATACCACTGCAGCAACTATCTCCGCAATTATTGCCGATGAAGCTGCTATCGGTATGATTAACAATAAAACTACTGCAGTACGTCTGATTCCTGTTCCGGGCAAGGACGTAGGCGACCGCGTTGAATTTGGCGGCCTGTTGGGTTATGCACCTGTATTAGGCGTGAAGAAATTCAGCGCTGAAAAATTCATCAACCGCGGCGGACGTATTCCTGCACCGGTAAGGAGCCTGACCAACTGATGCGTAAGGCTCAAAGAGAAGCTATTCTGGCCAAGCTGGAGGAAACCTACAAGGGCAGCAAGACGGCGCTGAATTATAATTCACCGTTTGAGCTTTTGGTAGCTGTAATCCTTTCGGCCCAATGTACGGATGAACGCGTAAATGTGATTACGGCGCGTATGTTTCCGCGTCTGAATACGGCGGAAAAAATGGGTGCTCTGACGCAGGAAGAAATGGAAGCGGAAATCCGCGACTGCGGTCTGTACCATGCTAAGGCCAAAAACCTGCTTGGCATGTGCCACATGCTGACGGAGCGCTTTAACAGCGTGATTCCGAATGACATAAAAACGCTGATGGAATTGCCGGGTGTGGGGCAGAAAACGGCAAACGTTATCGCCAGCATTATTTATAATATTCCTGCGCTGGCAGTAGATACGCACGTTTTCCGTGTGTCGCACCGTTTGGGACTGGCGAAGGGCAAGGACCCGCTGGCTACCGAAAAGGAGCTGGAAAAAATCATTCCGCGTGAAAAGTGGAGTGACGCGCATCACTGGTTTATCTGGCACGGGCGCAAAATCTGCAAGGCTCGCAAGCCGCTGTGCCGTGGCTGCGTGGTCGTAGAGGAATGCCCGTTCAAAGAGAAAAACTTTGAGTAAGGCTTCGTCTGTAGGGCCATTGCTAAACGTGTAAGCGTTTATATCAAGTGCTTGCGGTAGAAGTGCTGACATAAGTTATAAGTAAAAAGCGAAGCAAAAGATTGGCCTGCAACCCGTGAGGGTGGCAGGCCTTTTGCATGCGCAGATTTGTTTTTTCAGTGTCCGCAGAAGATAGACTTTTTTGGTGGATTTTATGCTGTCTTTTTATGACGCACACAGTTAGCAGCGGCTTCACCTTGCTACAGGCGAAGTTCACACATATGTCAAGGAATTGTCCGCTGTGACAAAAATCTTTCACATTTTCTCCTTTGTAATAATTATTAAAGTATAAAATATATAAAAGAGAAAATTCTAACAACTCTGATTAATGCGTAAAAGTGACGAATGAAAAATTGTGTATGAATATTTTATTATTCGATGTTTTTATGAAGAATACGAAAGTTTGACGCGTGGAGACGAAAAGAGTACAATTAAAGCAGGTAAAGGAAGCGGACTGCTAAATTTTCAAGGCCTTGAATTTTAGTACCACCTTATCTGAGTTATATTTGATTAGTGAAATGCTTTGTAACGAGGATTAAGCTTGCGTCATTGTGGCGCAGCGTGGAAAAGGGGGATTGAAAATGAAAAAGACTAGAAAGCAAACTGCTTTGGCAAAGTGCGTACTGGCGACAATCATGGCAATGGGCATGATGGGTTACACTACTGTGTGGGCCGAAGATACTGTTACGCCGTCTCCGATTGATAAGTCTGTTTCCAAAGACGTTGCAGGACATATCTACGATGCTTCTCATAATTATGACAAGGGTTACTTTTGGACGGATTTAGGACATGCGCAGGTAAAGATTGGCTCCGGTGAGCAGATTGAATTGTTCACACCCTTTATTTATCATACCAATACCCGTGTATGGGATCCGACAAGTAATAGCTATAATCCTGTGCATACGGGCGACAATTCCGAAATGAAGTGCAAAGAGTCTATGAGCAGAATTACTGTAGGCGAATTTGACAGAATTATCAAATCTCTCTATACAAATGATATCACCATGGCGAAAACTATCTATGGTGAAGGAGACCAGGCAGGCCTAAAGGATAAGGTTATTAAAGAGGTAAAGGCAACTCCAGGGCAGGGCGCAACAGTTAATACCTATAAATTGGTACGCGAAAATGGTACAGATGTTGCAGTCGGTATTGTTGATACTGATACCAAAGTTGTTGATAATAAATTGACCTTTACAGATGGCAAGCTTACTTCTAAAATTACTGATAATGCCGGTGGAATTTTTGAAAGCACTGTAGAAGGCATTGCTTCCCAGGAGTGGGTAAACAATCAGCTGAATGGCATTGGCGGTACTGATACGGTTACTACAGCAGAATCCGGTCATAACATCATTACCGTTGTCGATGCTTATGCTGATGATCCAACCACCAATAACAAACATCACCGGATCGGCATCAACGAGGATGCTTTGAGGGGATTTATTCAGGATGCAGCGGCAGCGCAGGATACCAACACAACTAATACCGGCATGGAAGGAAGCTTGGATGGCGATGGGAAGCTGACGTTAAAGGTTAATGATTCTGCAGGCAATAACGTTCAAGCGGTTGTAGAAGATGTAGCATCCCGCAGCTGGGTAACCGGTCAGTTGGAAAATGTTGTTGATACCAACACAACTAACACCAGCATGGAAGGAAACCTGGATGAATATGGCAAGCTGACGGTAAGGGTTAATGATTCTGCAGGCAATAACGTTCAAGCGGTTGTAGAAGATGTAGCATCCCGCAGCTGGGTAACCAATCAGTTGGAAAATGTTGCTGACACCAACACCATTACTACAGTAGCTGTTAATACCAATATTCTGACGATTGAAGATAAAGGTGCAGACGGCAATCATGCATATGAGCTTGGCATTAATAGCGAGCAGTTGGGCGATTTTGTTAAGCAGTATGATACCAACACCATTAATACCGTTGGAGCTGACGAGAATGGTTATGTAACTGTTACTGAAGCGCCTGATCCGAACCAGAGCGGCAACCATGCTTACACTGTATCTTTTAATGAGCAAAAGCTGATTCAGACCATTGAATATCAGGACAGATACGTTAACGGCGGCAGCATTGGCGAAGACGGCAGCATTACTCTCAATGTTCACAACGGCAGAGACGTTACTCTGGAAGGCCAACTGAAGGATGCACAGCTGACTGAAATTGCGAGAGATACGGAAGCCGGAACCGCTACGTTGGTAGTAAAAGACGGCTACAACAATGAAGAAGTACGCAGACTGACGATTGACGATATCGCAAGCAAGGCACAAAATGATAGAGAGCATGCCGAATTCAGAGAACATTTTAATGAACTCGATTATCGTGTTGACAGCCTCGGCAACCGCGTTGACAAGGTTGGCGCCGGTGCCGCCGCTCTCGCAGCGCTGCACCCGATGGATTTCGATCCCGATGATAAGCTGACCTTTGCAGCAGGCTACGGCAACTACAAGGGCAGAAACGCTGCTGCGGTAGGCGCGTTCTACCGTCCGGATGAAAAGGTTATGCTGAGCGTAGGCGGAACCTTCGGCAATGGCGAGAATATGGTGAACGCAGGTATCTCCTTCTCCCTGGACCGTACCGCACGCGTAAGCAATTCACGTACAGCGATGGCTAAGGAAATCGTGGACCTGAGAGCGAATGTAGCTAACCTCACCGCATTGGTAGGTCAGCTGACCGCAGGCATGGGCGGCACGATTGAGATGGACAGAATGAAGCTCTTCCCGGATGTTCCCGAAAACCACTGGGCTTACGAATACATCGGCCGTCTGGCGGCAGCAGGCATCGTTGAGGGTTATCCTGACGGCATGTTCAACGGCAACCGCATGATGAGCCGCTACGAATTTGCAGCTATGCTGTACAGAGCACTGGAAAAAGGCGTGAAGCTGGACCACAAGCTGGTACGCGAATTTGAGCCTGAAATGGGGCGTATCCATGTTGCCCGCATCTCCGGCGCGGATGGTGACAGAGGCAAGATTGAACGTGTACGCGTATACGGCGGCGACAATCGTGACCACTACGGCAGCAAGCTGAAATGAAAATGCAAACAGCTGCATACTCCAAACCTAAATAAACAAACACTCCCTTTTCTATAATTAAAAGAGGAGAACACCCAGTCCTTTACAGGATAAAAGGTGTTCTCCTCTTACTTTTGTTTTACACAGTGTTTTACTTAATCCCAGCGCTTGAGCATGTCCTCAATAATTTCCTTATTGGTTTTGCGGCGCTTCTTCTCGTAATTACGGAAGTTGTTGTCTCTGTGGTCGGTGGAGTAGTCGGCGTAGTCGAAGTCATCGTCGCTGCGTTCGTAGCTGCGGTTGTAGTCGCCGTGGCCATCGTCCAGGAAGAGGGGGATTTGCTGTGTGTAGGTATAGGGTTGTGTGTACATGATTGACCTCATAGATTTTGGAAGAATTGGCTTTGCAATTAATATATCCTTACGCTTGGCTTTCGAGAGAGCCTCTCCTTGGGGAGAGGTGGCATCGCAAAGCGATGACGGAGAGGGGATTTCTCTAAAGCAACGTTGCTGGCTTTCCCCTCTCAGTCACCCTATCGGGTGACTGCTCCCCCTAGGGGAGCCTTCTCTTGCCCTATTGGTAATGCATCTTGCCTCTCTAATGAAGACATTGCAGTTTGCGAGTCATTTTCTTCTTCCCGTTTTCTATTACATATAATTATGCTCTTTTACATGGTCGGAGTGCAGCAGCTGCTCTGCTTTTTCACTCAGCGGTTTTTCCAGGAAGTCCTTATAGAGCTCCTGTACATCCGGATTGTTGTGGGACTGGCGCATAGGACGGTTGCTGTCGATGGCATAGAGCTTATTGCCCAGTACATCGGCACGCTCTTCGCCGTCATGAATCGGCTGACCGCCGCCGCCAACACAGCCGCCGGGGCAGGCCATAACTTCCACGAAGTCATAATGAACCTTGCCTGCTTTGAGCTCGTCAAGCAGCTTGCCTGCATTACCCAGGCCGCTTACTGTGCAGGTACGCAGTGTTGCGCCGCCGAGGGTGAATTCGCGTACCTTGCGGCCTTCCGTGCCGCGGACGTCGGTGAAGGCATCTTCGGGAGCTTCCTTACCTTCGATTACATGGTAGGCAGTACGCAGTGCTGCTTCCATAACGCCGCCGCTGGCACCGAAGATAACTGCAGCGCCGGTGCTCTGACCCAGCGGATTATCAAAGGGCAGTTCGCCCAGCATTGCCGGGTTGATGTGCTCGGCACGCAGCAGGCGGATAAGCTCGCGTGTGGTGAGTACGATATCTACATCATGGGTACCGCTGCTGCGCATAGAGAAGAGAGCGGCCTCGCGTTTTTTGGAAACGCAGGGCATGATGGAAATAGAGCAGATTTCCTTCGGCTTCAGGCCTTTCTTCTGTGCAAAGTAGGATTTTGCCAGCGCACCGAAAATCTGTTGCGGAGATTTGGTGGTGGAAAGGTTAGGCACGAAGTACGGATGAGTTTTGTTTACATAGCTTACCCAGCCGGGGCAGCAGGAGGTGAACATCGGCCAGCTGTGGTCCTGCGGCTTTTGCAGGTGCTCTAAAAGCTCGCTTGCTTCCTCCATGATGGTAACGTCGGCAGCGTAGCAGGTGTCGAAAACATAATCGAAGCCGATTTTCTTCAGTGCTGCTACCATGCGGCCTTCGGTTGCCAGCTCGGGCGGCAGGTTGAAGGCTTCGGCCCAGGCGGTGCGTACTGCAGGTGCAACCTGTACTACGGTTACCTTATTGGGATCGGCCAATACGTCATAAATTTTGGGAACGTCGTTACGCTCCTTCAGCGCGCCAACGGGGCAGTGGGTGATACACTGACCGCAGAGGCTGCAGTCACTGTCCTCAATGGAAACATTGCCGGCAACGTCTACAGTAGTACGGGCACCGGTGTTCTGCACATCCCAGATATGCAGCTTCTGCACCTTGTCACAAATCTGGACGCAGCGCATGCATTTGATGCATTTTTTGGAATCGCGGATGAGCGGGAATTCCTGGTTCCAGGGAGTGTCGACAACATCGCGCTCATAGGGAATATCGTAAATGCCAAGGTCATTGGCCAAAGTCTGCAAGCTGCAGTTGCCGCTGCGTACGCAGGTTGCACACATGCAGTCATGCTGGGATAAAATCAGCTCCACGTTGGTGCGGCGGATGCTGCGGGCCTTGGGAGAGTTGGTATAAACTACCAGACCGTCCTGTACCGGAGTGGTGCAGGCGGTAACTACACGGTTCTGTCCCTGAATTTCAACTACGCAGACCTTGCAGGCACTGATTTCGTTGATGCCTTTAAGATAACACAGGCGGGGGATTTCGATGCCGACGGTGGCAGCAGCCTGCATGATTGTTGTTCCTTGAGGAACGGAAACTTTTTGTCCGTCGATTGTGAGGTTTACCATTTTAAGGTTCTGCCTCCTTTCAGTGTGCTGAAGCCGAATTTGTCGCAGCGCAGGCAGCGTCCTGCTTCCTGGCAGGCCTCCTGCTTGGTCATTCCGCATTCAATCGGTTCAAAGTTATTTTTACGTTCGCCTGCTTCGGTTTCGTGCATCTGGATACGGCCGCAGGGACGTTTATCGTCAATAGACGGGTCGGGAATAACTACATCACAGGAAATGGTGTGGTTATAGCCCAGATATTCATCAATATTAGCGGCAGCAACCTTACCGGCAGCAATAGCACGGATTACGGTTGCAGGACCGGTTACGCAGTCGCCGCCAGCGAAGACGCCTTCGTTATTGGCAAGCTCACTGCTGGAGAGTGCGGAAATAGTACCGCGTTTGATTTTGATGCCGGCTTCTTCGAACGGACGCAGCTCAATGCCCTGACCGATAGCAACAACGATAACGTCGCAGGGAATGCGCTCCAGCTCTACGTCAGCGTGAATCGGACGTGCACGTCCCCAGGCATCGATAGGACCGATGATTTGCGGTTCTGCCCAGAGAGCGGACACATTACCTTCGGCATCTGCTTCAATGTGATGCGGAGCCTTCAGGCCGTACAGCTCAGCGCCCTCGGCAATAGCGCCTTCGATTTCCTCGGGCAGCGCGGTCATATCGTCCTGACGACGGCGGTAAGCGATGATAACCTTCTTGGCACCGAGACGGATGGAGCTGCGGGTGCAGTCCATAGCAACGTTGCCGCCGCCGATAACGACAACGGTTTTATCCTTAAAGTCAGGCATTTTTTCCTCACCGATATTGCGCAGCATTTCTACCGCACTGATAACACCGTGGGAATCCTCGCCTTCAATACCGATTTTCTTGTCGGTGTGAGCACCGATGGCAATATAAACTGCGTCAAATTCCTCACGCAGCTTTTCGAAGGGGATATCTCCTTCCTCGTTACCGATTCTGGTGTTGCGATGTACTTCTACGCCGGTGGACAAAATAGCATCCAAATCCTCCTGCAGACGTTCACGCGGGAAGCGGTAAGCAGGAATGCCGTAGCGCAGCATGCCGCCGAGCTTGCTCTTTTCTTCAAACACAACAGCATGATGTCCCATCAGCTCCAGGTAGTAGGCTGCGGACATACCGCTGGGGCCGCCGCCGATGATGGCGATACGTTTGTTGGTAGCAGGCTGTTTTTCGGGCAACGGAACGGTGTTGCTGGGCGCGTTGTCGACAGCCATACGCTTCAGACCGCGGATGTTGATGGGAGCATCAATCATGCTGCGGCGGCAGCGTGCTTCGCAGGGATGCTCGCAGATAAGACCGCAGGCAGTCGGGAAGGGGTTATCCTTGCGGATGAGCTTGACAGCGTCGGCATAACGGCCTGCGCCGACCAATGCAATGTAGCCGGGGATATCAACCTGTGCCGGGCACAGAGCAACGCAGGGGATAGAATGATGGATGTTGACAGAGCATTTGCCCTTCTTTATGTGGTTAATGTAATCTTCACGGAAGCCTTCAAGACCGGCCAAAATCATTTTGGCTGCTTCGAAGCCGATGGCGCAGTCAGCGCTGTTGGCAACGTTTTGTGCGGTGCTTTCGATTAAATCCAGAGTGTGCATGTCAGCCTTGCCGGCGAGCACGTCTTCCATGAGATTCTGCAGCTGCGCGAGACCTACGCGACAGGGTACGCATTTGCCACAGGTTTGTGCGTGGCAGACTTTGAGGAACGACAGCTGCAGATCAACAGGGCACAGTCCCGGAGGGCTGGCGATGATATGTCGTTCCAGGTCCTTGTACAAGCGCTCGACCGTAAGCTGTGCCTGGTCGGGTGTTTCGATTCTTAAACGGCTCATAATTTTCCTCCAAAAAGCATACACTAAATATATAAAGATATAAACTATATTATACAGAAAAAAGCTGTTTTTCGCAATAATAAAGAAGATAGTTTTTGTGTAACAATCTGAGCAGAACGAGCTCGCAAGCGCTTTTTCGTCTGCTGCCGCAGCAAAGCGTTCTTGCGGCGGCCATGCTTTTTTTGCCGTATTTTTTGTGTTATACTAATACTAAGCTTTTTAGCATTAATGCTGTCGGCAGAACACTGATATCCGGCAGCTTAAAATATTGGAGGAGGTGCATTATGCAGCTTACTGCTACACATTATATCAGCCTGGCTGTGACGCTTCTGGTGACGCTTTTGCCGGGAATTTGGGCAGCCCGGAGGGTGAAGTCTGCCGATGATTATAACGTAGGCGGCCGCAGCTCGGGCGCAGGGCTTGTCGCAGGCACGATTATCGGTACGATTATCGGCGGTGCTGCTACCGTTGGTACGGCGCAGCTTGGCTTCAAGCTGGGGCTGACGGCTTGGTGGTTTACGCTGGGCAGCGGTATTGCGCTTTTGCTGATGGCAGCGTTTTATGCTGTGCCATTGCGCCGCAGCTCACTGACCACAGTAGCGGAGTATCTCGTTACGGATTACGGCAAGCCTGCGGGGTGGCTGGCGACCTTCAGCGCCTGCGCCGGTATTTTTTTCAGCATTGTAGCGAGCACGCTGACGGCTTTGCATCTCATTGCCGGCTTGTTCGGCGTACCGCTTTTGGCTGCAGCGGCAATTGTTATCATTGTTACTTTGCTTTTAGTATTTTTCGGCGGTCTCAGCAGCAGCGGTATGGCCGGTATTTTTAAGATTGTGCTGATTTTTGCCAGCATTTTCGTCGGCGGCTTTCTGGCCTACGCCGATATGGGCCGATGGCAGGGGCTGACGCAGAGCTTTGCGGCATATCCCTGGTTCAGTCTTTTCGGCCGTGGCGTGGAGGACGGTCTTGTCAGCCTCGGTTCGATGATTGTGGGGGTTATTTCTACGCAGACCTATGTGCAGGCACTGTTTTCGGCGCGCGATACCAAAACGGCAGCTGTCGGCTGCTGTGCTGCCGCGCTGATAGTAATTCCCGTGGGATTGCCGTCAGTAATGATCGGTATGTTCATGCATCTGCAGCATCCGGAGATAAATTCTATTGACGCACTGCCGCTGTATCTCGTTACCTATCTGCCGCAATGGCTCGGAGGTATCGGCCTAGGCGCCGTGCTGCTTTCGGCCTTGGGCTCAATCGCAGGCCTGGCACTGGGCGTAGGTACGATGATTTCGCGTGATATCGTCAGCAAAATCTGGCTTAAGGCTACGGCTGCAGGCCAGCTGTGGGCAAGCCGCCTGAGCGTGCTGGCCGTTTCTGTCGCTGCGATGGTGTTTGTCTTTATGCACCTTGATTCGTCGGTGCTGGAGTGGAATTATCTCTCAATGGCGCTGCGGGGCAGCGGTATCTTTCTGCCGCTGACGTTCTGCATTTTCTTCCCGGGCAGGGTGCGCGCTTCAATGGGTGTGGCTGCTATGGGCGCAGGTATTTTTGCGGCGATTTTCTGGAAGCATATCAGCCCGTGGGAGATCAACAGTCTGTTGCCGGCGCTCGTGTATAATCTGTTCTTTTTGCTCATTGGTTTAGCGTGGGGAAAAAAAGGGGAGTAGAAAAGAAAAAGCTGCTTTTGCAGCAAGCGGTTGCTTGCAAAAAGCAGCGTGATATGCTATGTTATAGGGAAGAGGGAACTGCCAACGTCGGTGGGTTGCCAAAGCTTTTATTGCGGAAGAACTGCCCTGTCACTAGGCAAAGATTAAGGGCGGTTTTCCTATGTCTGGGTTAGTAAGAAAAAAGCTGCTTTTACAGCAAGCGGTTTGCTTGCAAAAAGCAGCTTGATGTGCTATATTATAGACAAAGGACAACCGCCCACACGGTGAGTTGCCTTAGTGGAAAATTAGCTCAAGAAGCCACTCCGCCACCGGGCAATGTGTAGGAGTGGTTTTCTTATGTCTGGATTACTTGTTATATTGAAAAATAAATGTCAGTAATGCCAGGAGAAACATGCCGAAGGCCATCAGGTCCTTAAAGTCATAGTTCTTCATAAGCATCACCTCCATTCTACAAGAGAATGTCGGCAACACCACCCTGCAACACGGTTGTCAGTGTCTTGCCTTATTGTAACATATGTTAAGAGAACATACAACGAACGAATTGTGAATTCACGGTTGTATGTTTTTTCAGTTTTAGGCAGGAAATTTATCTGTAATGCTAGAATAGTTTTACATACATTTGCCGCGAATTTGCGCGGCAGCGGTCTTTTAATTTAAGGAGCAAGAGATGACAAAACGCTTTACTCATTTACATGTACATACGGAATACAGCCTGTTGGACGGCGCTTCGAAAATACCTGAGCTGGTGGCTTACGCCAAGGAGCTGGGGATGGACAGCTTGGCGATTACCGACCACGGCGCAATGTACGGCGCAGTGGAATTTTATCAGGAGTGTACCAAGGCAGGCATCAAGCCGATTATCGGCTGCGAGGTTTACCTGTCCAAGGGCTCGCATCTGGAAAAAAATAACCGTGGCATGTACCATTTGATTTTGCTGGCGGAGAACGATACAGGCTACCATAACCTGATGAAAATCGTCAGCATCGGTCAGCTGGAGGGCTTTTATTATAAACCACGCGTAGACAAGGACGTGCTGCGAACGTATCACGAGGGCGTTATCTGCCTCAGTGCCTGCGTTGCCGGCGAGGTGCCGCAGATGATTCTGCAGGACAACCTGGAGGGAGCACGTCGCTGCATTCAGGAATATATAGACATTTTCGGCAAGGAAAATTACTTTTTGGAAATTCAGGACCACGACCTTGATGAGGAGCACAAGGTCAGCGCGGAACTGAAGCAGCTGGCGCAGGAGTTCGGTCTTGGGCTGGTAGCGACAAACGATTTGCATTATGTGCAGCAAAAGGATGCCGCAGCGCAGGATATTCTGCTGTGCATTCAGACAACCAGTACGGTTGATGAGCCTGACCGTATGCGCTTTAATAATGACAGCTACTATCTTAAAAGCTATGATGAGATGGAGGCACTGTTCGGCGATTGTCCGGAGGCTTTGAGCAATACCAATATAATTGCTGACCGCTGCAACGTGAAGATGGAGTTCGGCCATCTGCTGCTGCCGGAGTTCCCAGTGCCGGAGGGCTTTGACGCTGTGAGCTATCTGCGTCACCTGTGCGAGGAGGCCTTGCCTAAGCGCTACGAGGTTGTGGATGAGAAGGTACGCAAGCGTCTGGATTTTGAGCTGGACATTATCAACACTATGGGCTACGCCTGCTACTTCCTCATTGTCTGGGATTTCATCAACTACTGCCGCAGTCATGATATTCCGGTCGGGCCGGGTCGTGGCAGTGCCGCAGGCAGTATCGTGGCCTATCTGCTGCGTATAACGAATATCGAGCCCTTGCGTTATCATCTGCTGTTCGAACGCTTCCTGAATCCTGAACGCGTCAGCATGCCTGATATTGATACCGACTTCTGCTATGTAAAGCGCAATCAGGTGCTGGATTATGTAGTGCGCCGTTACGGACAGGAGCGTGTAGCGCAGATTATTACCTTCGGTACCCTGCAGGCGCGCGCGGCGGTGCGCGACGTAGGCAAGGCACTGGGCATGAGCTACGGTGAGGTAGACGAAATCGCCAAGCTGATTCCGCGTGAGCTGGGCATTACGCTGGAGAAGGCGCTGAACGGCAGCAAGGACTTCCGTCAGGCGTACGACACGCGCCCGGAGGTCAAGAAGCTGATTGACCTTGCGCAAAGCGTAGAGGGCCTGCCGCGTAACGCAGGCACGCATGCCGCCGGTGTAATTATCGCACCGCATAATATGAAAAATTACGTACCGCTGCAGCAGGGCAGTGAGGGTGGCGTCATCACCCAGTACGATAAAAATAAGGTAGAAGAGCTTGGCTTGCTGAAGATGGACTTTTTGGGTCTGCGCACGCTGACGGTTATCGGTGACTGCATTCGCTTTATCCGCGAAACTACGGGTGAAGAGGTTGATATTGATAACATTCCGCTGGCAGATGAGGCAACCTGCGCTATGCTGCGCCGCGGTGAAACGTCCTGCGTTTTCCAGCTGGAGTCGGCAGGCATCACCAAGCTGGTTATGGATTTGGCTCCCGAAAGCTTTGAGGACCTGATTCCGTTGGTGGCTCTGTACCGTCCGGGTCCTTTGGGCACCGGTATGGCGGAGGACTTTATTGCCGGCCGTCACGGACAGCGCACGGCGAAGGTATTGCATCCGCTGATGGAGCCTATTTTAAAGGATACCTACGGCGTTATTCTGTATCAGGAGCAGGTTATGCAGATAACCTCCGCACTGGCAGGCTTTACGCTCGGTCAGGCAGATATTCTGCGCCGCGCGATGGGCAAGAAGAAGGCCAAGGAGCTGGATTCTATGCGCCAGTCGTTCATCGACGGTGCCAAGAAGCTGCATGATATCCCCGAAGAGCTGAGCGACCAGATTTTCTCGCTCTTGCAGCACTTCGCAGGTTACGGCTTCAACAAATCCCACTCCGTAGCCTATGCGCTGGTAGCCTATGAAACCGCTTATCTGAAGGCGCACTGGCGTCCGCAGTTCTATGCGGCCTTCCTCAACAGCATTATCGGTGATGCGGATAAGGTGAGCTGGTATATCAACGTCTGCCGTAATGATAATGTCAAAATCCTGCCGCCTGATGTCAACGAAAGCGGTCACAACTTTACGGTACATAAAAATTCGTCTATCCGCTTCGGCCTGGCAGGCATCAAAAATACCGGTGATGCCGCAGTAGATGCCATTATCAGCGCCCGTAACGAGGGCGGTCCGTTCAAGAGTCTGACGGATTTCTGCTGCCGTGTGAATATGCGCGTGGTCAACAAGCGTGTTATCGAAAATATGATTAAATGCGGCGCAATGGATTCCTTCGGCGCCAGACGCTCGCAGATGCTGGCTATTATGGACCAGGCGATTGATTTGGGTGCTGCCTGCCAGAGGGACAAGGCCAACGGCCAGCTGGGACTGTTCGGTGACGATAGCTTCGGCGTGACGGAAATCAAGCTGCCGCCGCTGCCGGAAATCCCCAAGCAGCTTATTCTGCAGAACGAAAAGGAAATCATCGGCTTTTACGTTACCGACCATCCGCTGAGCGATTATAAGCAGATGCTGCAGCGCTTCATGCCGCTGCATCAGTTCGGCGGTGAAACGCAGGTGCAGGACGGACAGTTCGTGCGTGTGGCCGGTATTATTACGGATTGTGTGATAAAAAATACCAAGCGCGGCGATACGATGGCTCTTCTGACGCTGGAGGATTTCAGCGGACGCTTCCCGATTATCGTGTTCCCGCAGGCTTATCATACAAATGTCAAGGATATCTATGAGGACAGCATTGTGGCGATTGAAGGACGCTTCAGCGTGGATGAGCGTGAAAGCAAGATTATTGCCAACAGCGTGCGCGCCCTGCCGTCTAAGCCGCCTACGGAAATCCGCCTGCGCATCGAAGCGCATCTGGAAAATCCGCTGGTGCAGCGTGAGCTGATGCAGCTGTTTCAAAAATACAAGGGCGATGACTGCGTATACCTGCAGCTGATGGGCTCGCGTAAGCTTATCAAGACAACGCCCAACTTCTGGGTGAACAGCGAAGCGCCGGGTTTCGCCGAGGATGTCGTCAAAATACTGGGCGAAACCTGCGTAGTAAAGAAAGGCTGATTTAATTATTTGAGCTGTTTTTCATAAACTTTCATGATATACTTGCAAGTTTAAGTACAAAAATGCTAAAATAAAGAGAAGAATGTAAAAAAGCCGGAGCAGCAGCTCCTGTAATAAGCTTAAGGAGGCAGCAAATGAATATTCTCGTTTGTTTAAAACAAGTGCCGGATACGGCAAAAGTAAAATTTAACCGCGAAACCAATACCTTGGACCGTACGGGTGTAGAAAATATTATGAATCCCTATGACCGTCAGGCATTGGAGGTAGCACTGTGCCTGAAGGACAAAGAAGGCGCTAAGGTAACTGTACTGACCATGGGCCTGCCCCAGGCAACCGATATTCTGAAGGAAGCAATCGCTATGGGCGCTGATGACGGCGTTCTGCTGAGCGATCGCGTTCTGGGCGGCAGTGATACTCTGGCAACCAGCCTGGCTCTGGCTGCTGCTGTAAAACATCTGGGCGAGTTTGACCTCGTGCTCTGCGGCAAGCAGGCAGTAGACGGCGACACCGCACAGGTTGGCCCGGAAATGGCCGAGCATCTGGGAATTCCGCAGATTACCGGCGCTCTGAGCCTGAACTATGCTGACGGCAAATTTGTTGTTGTCCGCGAAAACGAAAACTATCAGATGACTCTGGCTTGCGCCGCACCGCTCTTGGTTACCGTAACCAAATCCGAAAAAGAGCCGCGTTTTGCCAGCATTAAGGGCAAAATGAAAGCTCGTAAGGCGCAGATTCCTACTCTGACCGTTGCTGACCTGGATATTGATCCTGCAACCGTAGGCCTGAAGGGCTCTCCGACTAAGGTTAAAAAAGCCTTCACCCCGACCCCGCCTGAAATCAACGGCGAAATCATTACCGAAGAAGATGCTGATGCAGCAGTAGATATGCTGTTTGAAAAGCTGGTTAAGGCAGAGGTTATTACCCGCTGAGGCGAACCATGCTGATAAAAGTAAACAGGCAGCTTTGCTGTGGCTGTGAGGAATGTGTGGCGGTATGCCCGATGGGCGCTGCGACGTTGCGTGAGGGCAGGGCGCAGATTGATATGCAGCAGTGTGTCTGCTGCGGTGCCTGCATCCGCGAATGTCCCATGGAGGCTATAGCTATTGCCGAAACTGACGATACTGAAGATAACGAATAGGAGTGTGTAAATATGTGGGTTATTGCTGAACAGGAAAATGGTCAGCTGATGAATGTTACCTTTGAGCTGTTGGGCGCTGCCAAAGAGCTGTGTGCCAAGCTGGAGGAAAAATGCTGTGCGGTACTGGTGACCGCTGCTGCAGGCGAGCTGCCGCAGCAGCTGATTGCTGCCGGTGCTGATGTTGTTTATGTTATTGAGGATGCTAAATATGCAGATTACGATACCGAGTTATATACCGACGCTATCTGCCAGCTGTCCAAGAAATATGATCCGGCTTCTATTATGTTCGGTGCTACCGATGACGGCCGTGACCTGGCTCCGCGTGTTGCAGCACGTCTGCATACCGGCCTGTGCGCTGACTGCACCGCTCTGGATGTAACCGATGACAAGCTCGTTGCCTGGACTCGTCCCGCACTGGGCGGCAATATCTGCGCTACCATCATTTGCGACGTTAACCGTCCGCAAATGGGTACCGTTCGTCCCAAAGTATTCAAACCGGCTGAATTGGATAACACCCGCACCGGTGAGGTTATTGCCTTCACTCCGGAAGCAGGCGCTGTAAGCCGTGTTGAACTGGTCAAAAAAGAAGCTCTGAGCAGTGAAAACGCTGTTAAGATCGACGAAGCCGATATGATCGCAGCAGGCGGCCGTGGCTTCGGCAGCAAGGAGAAATTCGACGTGCTGGAACAGCTGGCTGCTCTCTTTGAAAATTCCGCAGTAGCAGGCACCCGTGCCGCTATCGACGAAGGCTGGCTGACTCACTCCCAACAGGTTGGCCAATCCGGTAAATCCGTTACTCCGCATATCTACTTTGCCTGCGGCATCAGCGGTGCTATCCAGCATCTGTCCGGCATGAAGGACAGCGATATCATCATCGCTATCAACAAGGATGCAGAGGCACCGATTTTCACCGTTGCTCATTATGGCATCGTAGGTGATGTAAACGTAATCCTGCCGAAGCTGATTGAAAAAATCAAAGCTTACAAGGCATAATCCAATTACCTGATTTACAGGAGGCATTCTAGTATGTGGAAAACAATTTATATTGCCCACACTGAGGAACAAGCCCAAAAAATAAAGCAAATGCTGACGGAAAACGGCTTTTTGGTACAGATGAAAAGTGCCGGAGGCAAGCATAACAAGGCTTATGAAATCTGCCTGCCGGTTTCGGAGGCAGAGGATGCCTATGAGGTTTTGTGTGAGAATAAGTTTCAGTACTGAGGAGGCGCAGTCCTGATGAAGAAAACGAAGATTATCTGTACAGTAGGTCCCAGCACGGACAACGTAGAGCTGCTGCGTAAGATGATGCTTGCAGGCATGGACTTGGCACGCTTCAACTTTTCGCATGGTAATCATGAGGACCATGGCAAAAGGCTGCAGCTGGTGCGCCGGGCAGCAGAAGAGGCCGGTAAGGTAATCGCTACGATTGCTGATACCAAGGGCCCTGAAATGCGCCTGGGCATGTTTGCCGAAAGCAAAATCGAGCTGAACGAGGGCGATGATTTCTGCCTGACTACCGAGGATTATCTGGGCGACCGCCATATGGCACACGTTAATTATGCCGGTCTGCCGCAGGAGGTAGAAATTGGCAGTAATATTCTGCTGGCCGACGGACTGCTTTCCTTAAAGGTTGTACGTATTGACGGCTGCAGAATTTATACTAAGGTGGTCAATGGCGGTGAGCTGAGCTCGCGTAAGCGTGTGGCCTGCCCCGGTATCGAGCTGAAACTGCCGTTTTTGTCGGAGCAGGACAAGGCAGATATTCTTTTTGCTGTCGAGCATGATATGGATTATATTGCGGCATCCTTTGTGCAGAAGGCCGATGATGTTATCGCTATCCGTAAAGTGCTTGAGGAAGCAGGCTCTTCTATCGGGATTATTTCCAAAATCGAGAATGAGGCCGGCGTGCAGCATATCGATGAGATTATCGGCGTATCTGACGGCATTATGGTTGCCAGAGGCGACCTTGGCGTAGAGATACCGACCGAGGATGTACCATTGGTACAGAAGGATATTATCGCGCGCTGCAATAAGGCCGGAAAGCCTGTTATCACGGCTACGCAGATGCTGGAAAGTATGATTAACAGCTACCGTGCAACCCGTGCCGAGGCCAGCGACGTTGCCAACTCTATTTTCGACGGCAGCGATGTTATTATGCTGAGCGGCGAAACTGCCAGCGGCAAATATCCGCTGGAGGCAGTGCAGACGATGGCTAAGATTGCCGTTCGCACGGAAAACGCGCTTGATTATGTGCATATCTTCCAGAAGAAGGGCATCAGCGAGCGCATCCATTCTACCGACGCTATCAGCCATGCTACCGTACAGATTTCTCAGGAAATAAAGGCAGATACTATTCTTACGATTACCGAATCAGGCTTTACGGCGCGTATGATTGCCAAATATAAGCCTCAATGTACTGTTGTTGCTGTATCACGTCTGCCTGAGCGCGTGCGTGCGATGCAGCTTTATTGGGGTGTATTGCCGCTTTTGGGGCCATACTCCACAAATACTGATGAAATGATTGAGCTGTCTTTGCAGTGTGCTTTGCATCACTCCGTAATCAAGGACGGCGCATCTGTTGTTATAACTGCCGGCGTGCCTATCGGTACTCCGGGCAGTACAAATCTGATTAAGGTGGTTACAGTGGGCACCAAGCTGCTCAGCGGTACCGGTATCGGCAGCAAGACTGTCACCGGCCGTATCTGCGTAGGCAGAACTGCGGCAGACTTCAAGGACAAGCTCCAAAAGGGCGATATCCTTGTAGTTGATGTGCTGAATGACGAGTTTGTACCGCAGGCTGCTGCCAAGGCAGCAGCGATTATCGCTGAAGAGGGCGGCCTGACATCCTCCACTGCTATTGTTGCCGTAACCTGCGGCCTGCCTGTTATCGTAGGCGCGGAGAAAGCAACCTCCAAGCTGGCCGACGGCCTGCTGGTAACGGTGGATCCTGTTTCCGGTGATGTCTACGAAGGCGATATTAACCTGTAGAAATATGGTAACAGAACTTATTTTAGAAACATGTATTGCTCTGCGTGACGGCAGAGAACAAAACGCCTGCACAGCTTTTTCGGGTATTATTGCTGAAGCAGCAGATAATGAAGCATTACAAGCAATCAGCTGCTGTCTGCTGGTGGCTTTACGCCACCGGCAACGGCAGCTTTTTGCGGCTTGGATGCAGGAAAGCAGGCCGCGTCTGGAGCAGATGCTGGTTAATCCGCAGCTGGCGCATCAGGGCGGCAGCGTTCTGCTGAGGCTGACGTTTGCCGTGTGCGACAGGCGTTTGGCTGAGGTGCGTCCTATGCTTGCACTGCTGGTGCGGCGCTGGCTGCGGACGCAAGCCGACAATACTGCAATGCTGCAGGAATTTATGGGCGAATGGCTCAGTCTGGCTGCGCGTATGGCACGCAGGCGGTGGCGCGAGGAAACCGCGTTTCTGTTGCGTGAGGCCGGGCGTTGGCTTTTAATGCAGCAGGACCTGCAACGGTTGGCGTGGAGCCTGCAGCAGCTGCAGCTGCATTTCGTCGTGTACGCACGCTGGGATGGCTTTGACAAGGCCTGCAGAATTTACAGAGAGCTGACGCTTCTGTATCGCCTGCTGCTGCGGCGAGTGCCGAAGGCACAGCCTGAGCGGCAGACAGCGCTTCTGCAGATGCTTTTGCGTCACCTGCGTGATGTAACCGCTAACGTATCGCGTTCGGCGATGCTGGATGATGCGGATATCTTCCGCCAATGGTACAACTTTTTCTGGCATCTGACTGCCGACGACAAGAGCGCCAGAGAGGAGCTGCTGCGGCTGCTGCAGCTTGCTATCACCTATTGGCAGCAGACCATGCCTAAAACCAGCCGCAAGCAGGCAGTACTCCTTAAGGATTTGCTGCAGCCGAATCTGATTGACGGGCAATACGCATTGTTATTACAAAAAATTATATAAATCCTGAAGACAGGAGGTAGAAAATATGTCAAAGATTGTCGTAGTAGGTAGCTGTAATATTGATATTACTGTTGAATGTGACCGCTGGGTGCATCCCGGAGAAACTATTTTCGGCAACCGCCTGACCGTTTCTCCCGGCGGCAAGGGTGCCAATCAGGCTGTTGCTGCAGCCCGCCTGGGAGCAGATGTTATGATGGTCGGCTGCATCGGTGATGATGTGTATGGCCAGCTGGTATTGAAGGCTTTAAAGGAAAACAACGTTGATTCCACCTATGTGAAGGTGCTGCCGGGTGAAAACAGCGGTACCGCGCACATTACCGTAGCGGAGGATGATAACACGATTATTGTTATCAAAGCTGCCAATGACCTGGTATCCCCGGAGCTGATTGATGAAGCGTGGGAGGATATCAGCAAGGCAGACATGGTGCTCTTGCAGCACGAAATTCCTGCCGCTACCAATGCCTATGTCATTGAAAAATGCGCAGCGCACGGTGTACCTGTGCTGCTGAACCCCGCACCTGTTGCTCCGGTGCCGCAGGCTCTGCTGGATAAGATTACTTACCTGACTCCCAACGAGCACGAGGCAGCAACACTGTTTGCCGGTAAGGGTAAGGCGGATATCCTTGACCAGAACCAGGGCAAGGTAATTATGACGCTGGGCAGCAAGGGTGTTGCCTATGCGGAAAAGGGCCAGGTTATTACTGTTCCCGGCTTTAAGGTAAAGCCGGTTGATACTACGGGTGCAGGCGACACCTTTAACGGTGCCTTTGCTGTTGCCCGTGCAAATGGCAAATCCATGCAGGAAAGCATCAGCTTTGCCAATGCCGCCGCAGCTCTTTCGGTGCAAAAGCTGGGAGCACAGGGCGGTATGCCTTATTTACATGAAGTAGAGGAGATGCTTAAGTAATGCAAAAGGGTGGAATGTTAAACAGCTCTATTGCGAAGGTGCTGGCTGATTTGGGCCACACCGACACTATCGTTATCGGTGACTGCGGTCTGCCTGTGCCTGCAGGCGTGCAGAAAATCGACTTGGCTCTGAAGCCGGGAACTCCTTCCTTCCTGGAGGTTGTTGAGGAAGTAGCCAAGAATATGGTTATCGAAAAGGTAGAAATTGCAGCGGAAATGGAAGGCAGAAATCCTGCTGTCTACGGCGCTATGAAGCAGCTCTTCACTGAAGAGCAGTGGATTATCGATGCAGACCACGAAGCCTTCAAGGAGGCAACCAAGCATGCAAAATGCATTATCCGCACCGGCGAAATTACTCCTTTTGCCAATGTGATTCTGCACAGCAATGTTTTCTTTTAAAAATTAGCGTAAGGTAGGAATAAGGAAAAGTATGGAGATTGAATTAAGAAATATCCATAAGGCCTTTGGTTCTAATGAGGTGCTCAAGGGTGTTGACCTGAAGCTTAAAAGCGGTGAGGTACACGCTCTGATGGGTGAAAACGGTGCCGGCAAATCAACACTGATGAATATCCTCACGGGTATTCACAAGCAGGATAAGGGACAGATTTTTGTCGACGGCAAGGAAATCAGCTTCAAAAATCCTTTGGAGGCAGAAGCTTACGGCATCGCCTTCATCCATCAGGAGCTGAATATCTGGCCGAACCTGAGCATTCTGGAAAACCTGTTTTTGATGCACAGCGTAACCAACGGCATGGGTATCCTGGATTTTAAGGCTATGCGTGCTATGGCAGAGCAGAAATGCCGTGAAATTGAAATTGAGCTGCCGCTGGATATGGAAGCCGGCGAATGCTCGGTAGGACAGCAGCAGATGACGGAAATCGTCCGTAACCTTCTACTGGATGCCAAGGTTGTTATTATGGACGAGCCTACGGCAGCGCTGACCGAAAGAGAAACAGAAAAGCTCTTTGAGGTTATGCGCTCCCTGAAAAAACGCGGTGTAGCAATGGTGTATATTTCGCACCGTATGGAAGAGGTTACGCAGAACTGCGACACGATTACCGTTATGCGTGACGGCGTATCCGTTGCAACCAAGCCTGTTAAGGAATACAGCATGGAGCAGATTGTCCGCGATATGGTAGGACGCTCCATTACGGAATTTTATCCCGACCGCCGCAATAAGCCGGGCGAGGTGCTGCTGGAGGTTAAGCACTTTGAACAGCCGGGAGTTTTCCATGATATTAACTTTAATCTGCGCAAGGGCGAGATTTTGGGTTTTGCCGGCCTTATGGGCAGCGGCCGTACCGAAATCATGCGCGCCGTTTTCGGCGTTGATCCTCATGCAGGCGGCGAGCTGGTTTTCAAGGGCGAGCCTTTGAAGATTACCAAGCCTGAGGATGCTATTAAGGCAGGATTGGGCTTCGTAACCGAAAACCGCAAAACAGAGGGCCTGATTCTGGACTTCTCCATTTTGCGTAACATTGCTCTGCCGAGTGTTGACAGCTTTGCCCAAAGCGGTGTCATCAATTTTAATATTCTTAATGATTTTGCCGATAAAATGGCAAAAAAGCTGGGCGTAAAGACCAGCAGCCTGGACCTTGAGGCCGGTGCGTTGTCCGGCGGTAACCAGCAGAAGGTGGTTATTGCCAAATGGGTTGGCAGGCACCCGGAGGTCATTATTATGGATGAGCCTACCCGTGGTATCGACGTAGGTGCAAAACGCGATATATATGAGCTGATGAACGAGCTTACTGCAAGTGGCGTTTCGATTATTATGGTTTCTTCGGAGCTGCCGGAGGTATTGGGCATGAGCGACCGCATCGTCGTTGTCCACGAAGGCCGCATTGCCGGCGAGCTGCTGCACGATGAAGCAGACCAGGAAAAAATCATGACACTTGCAACGGGAGGGCAATAAAAATAATGGATGTAAAAGCAATCTTAAAAAAATCCGGTTCCATAATCGGACTCATTGTGTTGTTTGTGGTCATTTCCTGCCTTAACAGCAGCTTTATCGACCCCAGCAACCTGAAAAACCTGCTGCGTCAGGTTTCTATCAATGCCTTAATTTCCTTTGGCATGACCTTTGTTATCTTAACCGGCGGCATTGATTTGTCCGTCGGCAGTATTCTGGCGCTTTCCAGCGCACTCATGGGCAGCTTTATCAAGGGCGGTATGGATCCTGTATTCGGTATCGTGCTGGCCTGCCTCATCGGTGCTGCACTGGGCAGTGTCAACGGCCTGGTAATTACCTACGGCAAGGTGGCGCCCTTTATCGCAACCTTGGCTACTATGACCATTTTCCGTGGCCTGACTTTGGTATATACCAACGGCAACCCTATCAGCAGCCTGTCTGAGGATGACCGCTTCCTTGAATTCGGCCAGGGCTATGTTGCCGGTCTGCCGGTTCCTGCCATTATGATGCTGATTATGTTTTTCATTTTGTGGTTCATCCTGCACAAAACTCCGCTGGGACGCAAAACCTATGCTGTCGGCGGCAATGAGAAGGTTTCCTTCATTGCAGGTATCAAAATCAACCGCATTAAAATATTTGCTTATACCGTAACAGGTTTCCTTTGCGGTATGGCAGGCGCTATTCTTACCAGCCGTCTGAACAGTGCTCAGCCTACTGCCGGTACCGGCTATGAGCTGGATGCTATCGCAGCTGTAGTATTGGGCGGCACCAGTCTTTCCGGCGGTAAGGGCCGCATCTTCGGTACCATTATCGGTGCGCTGATTATCGGCACTCTGAACAATGGTCTGAATATCTTAAACGTATCCAGCTTTTACCAACAAGTTGTCAAAGGTATTGTAATTTTGCTGGCTGTGCTGATGGACAGAAAGAAAAACTAAGCGTGATGCGGACGTAAAGCACCATCCAGTGCTTTTCAGCCGCAGCCTGCTTAATTCAAGTTTTTGTCCGCATAGTAATTTCTAATTCCGGGAGGTATTTTCTCACATGAAAAAAATTTTATTGGTATTAACCTGCATTGTAGCAATGGCTATGATGATTGTCGGCTGCGGCGGCAGCGACAAGAAGGATGCAGCAAAAGGCAACGACAAGAAAATCACCGTTGGCTTCTCCGTATCCACTCAAAACAATCCGTTCTTCGTTTCCCTGGCTAAAGGCGTAGAAGCTAAGGCTAAGGAGCTGGGCGTAACTGTAAAGGTTGTTGACGCTCAGAACGATCCTGCAAAGCAGGCTAATGATATTGCTGACCTGCTGCAGCAAAACATCAGCGTTCTGCTGGTTAACCCTGTTGACTCTGATGCAATTTCTACATCCGTAAAGGCTGCCAACAAGGCTAACATCCCTGTTATCTGCCTCGACCGCAGTGCTAACCAGGGTGATGTAGCATGCCTGGTTGCTTCCGATAACGTAAAGGGCGGCGAAATGGCTGCTGATTACATTATCAAAAAGCTGGGCGAAAAGGTTAAGGTTGCTGAGCTGGAGGGTATCCCCGGTGCCAGCGCTTCCCGTGAACGCGGTGAAGGCTTCCACAAGCTGGCTGACAGCAAGCTGACCGTTGTTGCTAAACAGACTGCTGAATTTGACCGCAGCAAGGGCCTGACTGTAGCAGAAAACATGCTGCAGGCTAACCCGGATATCAAAGCTATTTTCGCTCAGAACGACGAAATGGCTTTGGGTGCAATCGAAGCTGCTAAGAGTGCCGGCAAGCAAATCTTCATCGTTGGCTTTGACGGCACTGCTGACGGCGTAAAGGCTGTAGAAAGCGGCGCTATGAGCGCTACTATCGCTCAACAGCCGGAAATCATGGGCCAGCAAGGTCTGGAAGTAGCTGTTAAGGCTGCTAAAGGCGAAAAAGTAGAAGCTAAGATTTCTGCTCCGCTGAAGCTCATCGAAAAGAAATAATAGCCGCTTAATTTATATTAACCTGACAACTTGAAGCAATAATGCCTCTGCGCGTTCGCGTGGGGGCATTTTGTTATGGTGAAAGCTAATAGTAACGATACATTTTTGTGAGTGGTATTTACAAAATTATTTGCTGCACTTGACAAACAGCGCTGCATTTTATATACTAACAGTTAAGCTAAGAAGAAGAGTAGTAATCTGCAAACTCAGCGAGCCGTGACAGTGCAAGGCGGCAAAGGCGGATGAAGGCGCTTTGGAGCTGTAATAGTATATTGATTGAGGCGGGCTGCAGTTATTGCAGTCAAGCAGGGTGGAACCGCGGAGTTTGAGCTGTATGCACTCCGTCCCTGTAACATTTAAGTTACGGGGACGCGGGTGCTTTTTTGTTTTTTCGGACAAAGCTGCTGCCATTGCCGTCTTTGTAACAAATATAGGAGGTAAAACATGGATTTTCAGACAATTATTTTGAAGCTGCAAAAATTCTGGGCAGGCCAAAACTGCATTATGGCACAGCCCTATGACATCGAAAAAGGCGCAGGCACTATGAACCCGTCTACCTTTTTACGCGTACTTGGACCTGAGCCCTGGCGTGTGGCTTACGTAGAGCCTTCCCGCCGCCCGGCAGACGGCCGTTACGGTGATAACCCGAACCGTCTGTTCCAGCATCATCAGTTCCAGGTTATCGTAAAGCCCTCTCCGGAAAACATTCAGGAGCTGTACCTGCAGAGCTTGGCTGAGCTCGGCATTCATCAGGAGGAGCATGATATCCGCTTTGTAGAGGATAACTGGGAATCTCCGACTCTGGGCGCTTGGGGCCTTGGCTGGGAGGTTTGGCTGGATGGTATGGAAATCACTCAGTTCACCTACTTCCAACAGGTAGGCAGCATTGACGTTAAGCCTGTAACCGTTGAAATCACGTACGGCCTGGAGCGTCTGGCTATGTACATCCAGGGTGTAGAAAACGTATTCGATATCCAATGGGTTGGTGACATCACCTATGGTGACGTTTTCCACACCAACGAGGTAGAGCAATCCTTCTACAACTTCCAGGTAGCAGACACCGCGTTGCTGTTTGACCTGTTCGACAAATATGAAGCAGAAGCTAAGCGCGTTATCGAGCTTGGTTATATCCGTCCTGCTTATGATTACGTTCTGAAATGCTCCCATGCATTCAACCTGCTGGATTCCCGCGGAGCAATCAGCGTAAGTGAACGTACTGCCTACATCGGCCGTGTACGTGCGATGGCCCGCCTGTGTGCAAAGGCTTATGTAGCACAACGTGAAGAAATGGGCTTCCCGCTGCTCAAGAAAGGGGAGAATAAATAATGGAAAAATTACTTTTTGAAATCGGTACAGAAGAGATTCCTGCGAAATTTATGCCTGCCATTCTGGCACAATTAAAGGATTTGGCAGAAAAGAAAATGACTGAGCTGCGCATTCCCTTCGAAGCAGTTAAAACCTATGGCACTCCCCGCCGTATGACCTTCATTGCCAGCGGCGTTGCCGAGGCTCAGGAGGACAGCACTGTTGAGGCTAAAGGTCCTTCCGCAAAAATCGCTTTCGTAAGCGGCGCTCCTTCCAAAGCAGCTATCGGCTTTGCTCGCGGCCAAGGCGTTGACGTAAAAGAGCTCGTTGTTCGCGATGATTATGTATATGCTGTTAAGCATCTGGCAGGCCAACCGGTTAAGGATTTGCTGCCGGGCCTGCTGACTGATATCCTCACCAGCCTGAACTTCCCGAAAAACATGCGTTGGGCAGATCATGAATTCAAATTCGTCCGTCCGATTCGTTGGCTGGTTGCACTGTTCGGCGATGAAGTTATCCCTGTTGAAATTACCGGCGTAAAATCCGGCAAATTCAGCCGCGGTCACCGCTTCCTGCGTCCTTCCGCACTGGATAACGCTAAAGCTCATGAGTCCATCGGCGATGCTGCCAAGGCTCTGTTCGACACCGTAAAGAGTAAGGCTAAGAATGCAGTAGCTTCTGCTGCTATCGGCACCATCGGTGCTGTAGAAATCCCTGACGCGGATTCCTATGAAAAGGTTATGTATGACAACTATGTAATGGTTGACCAGGACGCTCGCCGTGAGCTGATTCGTCAACAGGTTACTGACCTGGCAATTGCCGAAGGCGGTCATGCAGAAATCAATGAAGACCTGCTGGAGGAAGTAAACTATCTTGTAGAATGGCCGACTGCTCTGTGCGGCAAATTCGAAGAGAAATTCCTTGCTCTGCCGAAGGAATGCATCATCACCCCGATGCGTGAGCATCAGCGTTACTTCCCGGTACTGGCAGAGGACGACTCCCTGCTGAACAAGTTCATCACCGTCCGCAACGGCGGCAAGGAGCATTTGGAAATTGTTGCTCACGGTAACGAGCGCGTACTGCGTGCACGTCTGAGCGACGCTGAATTCTTTTTCAACGAGGATAGAAAACAAACTTTGGCTGACCGTCTGGAAAAACTCAAAACTGTTTCCTTCCAGGAAGGTCTGGGTAATATGAACGATAAGAGCAAACGTCTGGTACAGGCTGTTGATATGCTGGCTATGGCTATCAATGCCAAGGTTGATAAAGAAAAACTGGAGCGCACTGCTCTGCTGTGCAAATGTGACCTGGTAACCGGCATGGTTATCGAATTCACCGAGCTGCAAGGCGTTATGGGCCGCGAATATGCTAAGCTCGACGGTGAAGCTCCTGAGGTTGCACTGGGTATTTACGAGCATTATCTGCCGCGCTTTGCCGGTGACGAGCTTCCGACTACCGATATCGGCCGTCTGACCGGTATTGCCGACAAGCTGGACAACATTTGCGCTACCTTCAGCCGCGGTCTGGCGCCGACCGGTTCTCAGGATCCGTACGCACTGCGCCGTCAGGCTCTGGGCATCATCAACATTCTTCTGGACGGCAACTACCATGTATCCCTGTACAAGGTTATCGCCGGCGCTCTGTATCTGCTGAACATCCCGGCAGAGGATACCAAAAAGCTCGTACCGCAAATTGCTGAGTTTATGAAACAACGTCTGCGCAACATGCTGATGGATCAAGGCATCCGTTATGATGTTGTTGACGCAGTTCTGGCTGACCAGATGAATGACGACTTTACCGACCTTGTTGCACGTGCTAAGGCTCTGAACAGCTTTGTTGCTTCCGCAGAGGCTCCGGCACTGATTCAGGCTGCAACCCGTGTTGCTAACCTGTGCAAGAAGATTGAAGAAGAATCTGCTATCAACCCGCAGCTCTTTGCAGTTGAAGCTGAAGGCGCTCTGCACAATGCTGCTATGGCAGCCAGCAAGGAAGTGCTGGTTGCAGCAACCAAGTATGACTATGCTGCAGTTATGGCTGAAGCAGTTAAGCTGGTTGACCCGATCAACAAATTCTTCGAAGACGTTATGGTTATGGACGAGGACGTTCGCGTGAAGAACAACCGTCTGGCACTCTTGGCAGCAGTTAAGGATATTACCCATGCTGTAGGTGACCTGAGCGTTATCGTACAATAATAAAAACTAAGGAGATTAGTCTAATGGAACAATTTAATGCAGAAGCAAAAGCACTTGTAGAAATGCAGAACGAATACGTTTTGCTCACCAGCAAAAACCCCAGCGAAATGTGCCACGATGATTTCATCCGCGCAGAAGAGCTGAACGTACAGATTAAGGACGCAACCAAGGTTATGGCTGCGTTGGCAATCGAATTTGCCGGCTACAAAAAAGACGAAAGAGGCCTGTGGGTAGAAAAATAATTCTCTCGCTGTGCTTTTTAACAGCCTTTGGGGCTTAAGACCATAAGCCTCGCGTGATTGTTTTTGTAATTTAACCGGTCTCTGATATGCTATTACATATAGCTGTCGGAGGCCGGTTTTATTTTTTAGCTTTTTGAGTAATAAAAAAGTATCGGAGCCCCTGACCGTTATCGGTCGGGACTCCGACACTGAGAAAAGAAGTGTTTTATGAATGTAAGGCGACAGATGTTACAGCTTTGCCGTCCACAATCCGTGCAGATTGCAATAAGCATAAGCGGCGAGCGGAGCTGCACCCTCGGCAAGAGCGAAAACAGCCTCCGGCTTGTCACCGGGCTTTAAGATATAGCGCTGACCGCCATGAGTTGTCTGCAGATAAATCCATTGGATGTAGTGCTTTTCAATCATGGGATGCTCCACGCTGCCTACAGCTACACGAACCGTGCTGCCATCAACAGTAATAACCGGCACATGCTTTTCCTGCGCTGCGTCTTCGGTGTTGGCAACAAGCTCCTGCATGGGCTTGCCGCAGCAGACAAGCTCGCCACCGCCGTCCTGAATCAGGCCGACAATATTACCGCAAATACTGCATTTCAAAAATTTTACTGTCATTGTGCATCGCTCCTTTCGCAAAATAAAACCTTTATAGACCAGGAAACTCAATGTCCTTAACTTAATTATAGCTTATGTTATATGCAAAGTATATAGCTTTACAGAAAATGTTGCACACTTCTCACAATTACAGGAAAGATGCAAAGTGATATTTTGGTGTTATGTAGGCTGCGGAATTGATGTAAAGCATTATCTTAGCGTGCTGCTGTTTCTTTGCAGGCTGTTTTTGTGATATAATTAAATATATATACAATAAAATCGAAAAGGTCAGGTGGAAATATATGAAGCAGATAATTCCTGTAAAACAGGGGGATAATATTACGTTAACTGTCAATGGTCTTGGCAGCAGCGGCGAGGGCGTTGGCAAGTACGAGGGCTTTACGGTCTTTGTCAAAGGCGCGCTGCCGGAGGAAGAGGTGCGCGTAACAATTACGCTGGTGAAGAAAAGCTATGCAGTTGGTGCGCTGGAGGAGATTGTCAAAGCATCTGCCGAGCGTGTGGAGCCTGCGTGCCCGGTGTACAAGGAATGCGGCGGCTGTCAGCTGCAGCATTTGAGCTATAAGGGACAGCTGGCGTGCAAGCGTCAGCAGGTGCAGGATGCGCTCACCAGAATCGGACATCTTAATTTAGAGGCATTGCCGGTGTTGGGGGCGGCGGAGCCGTGGAGCTACCGCAATAAGATGCAGTTCCCGGCGGCAGCGGACGCTGAAGGCGTGCTGCATATAGGCTGTTATGCGACGGCAACGCACAGCGTCGTAGATACGGATGCCTGCATGATTTCCAAGGAAGCGAACAATGCGATTATGAAAACGGTACGCACCTGGATGCAACATTATAACATCAGCGCTTATGATGAAAAGACAGGCAAGGGACTCGTGCGCCATATTATGGGACGCGTGGGCGTGCACAGCGGCGAGGTGATGGCGGTTATCATTACCTCCGGCTATGACATTCCGCATCGCGGCGTGCTCATCGAATGGCTGAAGCGTCATGTTCAGGGACTTGTGAGCGTGGTGCAGAATATCAACAAAAAACAGACGAACGTGGTCATGGGCAGCAAAACCCGTGTGCTGTACGGAGCGGAATCGATTAAGGACAGCCTGGGAAGCCTGAGCTTTCATATTTCCGCACAGGCCTTCTTTCAGGTGAACAGCGAGCAGGCTGAAAAGCTGTATAACAAAGCGCTGGAGTTTGCGGCGCTGAGCGGTAAGGAAACCGTAGTGGACGTTTACTGTGGTACCGGTACGATTTCCCTGTATCTTGCGCGTCATGCCAAACAGGTTTATGGTATCGAGATTGTGGCGCCTGCGATTGAAAACGCGAAGAAGAACGCTGAAGAAAATAAATGCGCTAATGCGGAATTTATCTGCGGCGATGCAGCGGTAGAGCTGCCGAAGCTGCTGGCCGGCGGCGTGCGTCCGGACGTTGTGGTGGTGGATCCTCCGCGTGCGGGCTGCGAGCAGAAGGTGCTGGCTGCGATTGCCAAGGTACAGCCTGAGCGCGTTGTCTATGTGTCCTGCAATCCTGCGTCCTTGGCGCGTGATCTGGCGTTTATGGAGCAGCACGGGTATAAGGCGATTGTGGCACAGCCGGTGGATATGTTCCCGATGACGAGCCATGTGGAAACTGTGGTGCTGCTAAACCGCATGAATACGGCATTTTAAGGGTTTCAGAAGGGTGAAAAACTGCAATTTGTGGCCCTCGTGTGGCCGAAAATTTTAGATGGCCACAATTTAATAGCAAAAAACAAAACGCTCAGACAACAATCATTTGCTGTCTGGGCGCGGTTTGGTTTTGAGATAGACAACTATTGTCACATTAATGTTTTATAATGAATTTAACTGAGTAATTCAATGAGGAATGCAACACTGAATTGCTAATATGGAATTCTCTAAATCATTGGAGTACAAGAGATTGTAAGTGTTGGCAAGAATACTCTCAGAGGAAGATTATTATTAATGAATCTAAGAAAAGGATTGTATAAGAGGTGAAAGTGATAATGGTTACATTTAAATTGATAGAAGAAACAGACGAGTGTTTACTTTATTGGTATTACGCTGAAGGCGATGAAAGCCTAAAACCGGGAATAATCATCGTTGATAAAATTAACGGTAAGATTGATATTACAGAGCTTGCCGAGGATGATTGGGAACGTGATATATCTGTTGAAGAGCTAAATGAATTAGCTGAATCAGTCAATAGGGAGATACGTGAAGAAGGAGGAACGGATTTCCTGGAGCTTGCAACGGAACCGGAGCATAGCGTATTTTTTGGAGACCATGCAGTCAATGCAATTTGGGATAAATTGCGTGAAGAAATTGTTCCAAAAAAAGGAGCGCGGGCTTGGTATTGATGAAGCGTTGAAGCAGTGGTTTTACTCTATTTTGAATAGGGCAGTAAAGAAAATTTTATCCTTGCTGGCAGCATAACAGCATAGCATTACAAGGCGTTCTACATGATTGCGGTAGAACGTCTTATTCTTCAAGAAATATTAGAGAATTTTCATATTATTCTTGATATTATCATAATTATCTGATAATATAAACCCATAAGATTTTGCACACCTGCCTGGAGCACGGTCACTGCAGCGTCACGAACGCCTTATGTATTATTGAAGTAGTACATATGGCGTTTTTTATTAAGAAGACTAACTATAAAAAGTCAAGGTGGTAAAGATAAAAAACTTAAACCAAATAGATACATTGAATTTTTATTAGGTT
>ENA-UEOJ01000130-UEOJ01000130.1-human-gut-metagenome-genome-assembly--contig:-NODE-130-length-60775-cov-7.938581_pt1 | contig 60775 bp, 52 predicted proteins | sample MGYA00242885_ERZ507886 | MGnify/ENA primary metagenome ERZ507886 (study PRJEB26167, sample SAMN06115505) | human gut metagenome | host: Homo sapiens | place: China:Anhui | collected 2015-08-07 | study... | reverse complement strand
AATCTAATATGTCTTGGAAAGAGGATGTACTCAACCCACTTGCAAAATTAATACAATTAAATTATATATAGCTTTTTATCGTGTCTTTTTTCAAATTTTGTTTATTTGTCCATGCTTACGCAATGAGCAACGGATAGTACCCGATTATAGGAATTCAGAGGACGACACTCCAAAAATCAATAACCAATCCGGCTATTCTGCGGATGAGTTCCAAATAGAAATATGGAAGTATCTATCCAGACAGCGAATTATCCAAATTTTCCGACTATGACTTAAAGATTCCCAACATATATAAAGACCGAGAACCTCGTTTTTATGTAACTGTATTTTTCGGAGGCAACTATTGTATGCACGAAAATGTAAGCACGATGATATCTTTTGCAAAAGGAGGAAACAGCAACAAGTCTCATGACTATCCTAAATCCAGATATTTGTACAACCGTTTTTATGATCACGAACTAAACTCGGCCAATGGCAACAGGGGAAATATAATCTTCCCGCTCTTGTGGTAGGATGAGATTTACCAAAATTCCATCGAAGCGGTATTTGGAATGTTACATCACGGATTTTTTATACTTTTGTATTAAACTTAGTGTGTTTCATTAAACGATATCGAGGTAAGAGAAAGTTATAGTAATTAAAATGAAAAGGTTAGTTCTTTTGATATTGGGAATTGTTTGTAATACAGACAAGAAAATAAGAAAGAGATTGCTCTGAATAGAAATGTCCTAAACTTTAAAGGGGCTGTTTATGAATTGGAAGTTAATTATGTTGGATTCGCGACAAAAACAGGCGACCCTGATAAACCTAAGGAATATTCAAAATTGGAAACGAAGTTCCATAAGGAAGTATTAAAGGGAAGGAATGAAGCTGATGCTGTTGGTTCGTTTTACGGTTGGTTTGGCGATAACCATTTAAGAGCCAGATTGACAGAGCTTAGTAAATACAGAAAAACGAGAAAGAAAAATTTTAGTAAATTAGAGAGTGTATGAAAGAATATAATCCAATGGCTATTGCACAAAAATTAATGACGAGACTTTTTTAATACGCTTCCCATCTTGTGCAGGAAAACCGTCCCTTGAATAGATACATGAATCTATCAAAGCGTATCAGGCTTCTCGATGGCAAGGTCAAGACATGTAGTGTTGCTTCGTCTCTGTTGATACGACTCATGCTGTCGGCGAGTTGATCCTCTTCGAAATGGAAATCTGCCATGTTAAGCTAGACGACAGGCGCATAGAATTCCAAGATGCCGCGATGCTTGATTTCTGGTATGGATTGTAGTTTGTCATGGTAAAACCAACAGGAAGGGAAGCGCAAGATGTTCTCGTTCATCCGGTACTATATCTTCAGAAGTGAGACAGTCTTGGATTTCCGGTCGGTTATTTTTTGCATTAAGGTGTGATCTAAGTCGCCGCATACTACTTCCATGCATTTGATAGTAGGAGGGAGCTAGTGATGGTTGCCTGCCAAAATGCTCTGGTCCGCTTTGCCGATTGCGATCCAGTGGGCGACTTCGAGTATCTAGGCAGCTTCGTCGATAAAGAGAGTCGTGAAGTTATGGTTCGTAAACACCCGGTTTGTTGATCCGATCAGCGCGTAGGCGAAGCCGTGTTCAGCATCCGCTTGAAAGAAAGGCGTAGCTACAGCACGGAAGGGGAAACCTTTACAGTCTGGATGCTGGGCGACTGATTGTGTATACCTAATTTTATTCAGTCTCTTGTAGATATAAGTACAAATGTAGATCAACTTAAAAATATTGCAAAACAATATATATTATTGCTTAATAGGATATTTTGTGTATATTTGTATTATAGCATTTGATTTTTATTATAAGTCTCAACTTGTCGGAAGAAAGAAGAGCGTGCTGATGCTTTTGATTTGTACCTTAGGATTCGTCTGATGGAAATCTATGAATCTTCTCTCGTTGCTGATAGATGAATTTTATTAATCATTATAAATTGTGGAGTATGAAAAAAAAGATTTTACAATTATTGTTCCTGTTTTTCCTATCCCTCCCTTTGACTTTCGGACAAACAACTGACGGTGGTAGTTTTTGGAAAAAGTTGGGACTAAGCAATTTAAAATGCAGATTGTACGTCCAGAAAGCTCTCTTTTTTATAAGAAGGTTACATGGAATATTGCTGATAGAAAAGATGGGCGCGATGATTCAAATCCGGATGCAGCTAGATATCGCTATTTAGGTGAAATAAAAGATGGAAAGCCGCATGGTGTAGGCATGCTTTATATGACCTTTGAAGGTGAAACGGTTTTATGCAAGGTTTATGGTGGTAATTTTTATGATGGTTATGGTTTCCTATACGCAGATTATGGAATTTTTTATTCTAAAATTAAAAACTCCGTATATGCGTATATAATGGATAGAGCACCTTCGAGAGTAATGGAGGTTTTAGGTGATGCTAATCAACAAGCAGCAGAAAAAAAGAAAAAGCATGTCGAAGCAAATACTGCTAGCGGTAAGGTTAATATTCCAGAAGTTCCACATCTCTTTGGCTATCAGAAAAGATCTGAGTTTGTTCCTGCGGGGAGATTAAAGGCTTTACGTTTGATGATAAACAATAGTATTGCTTATGAAGGTAATTTCAAAAATGGTTTACCTAATGGCAAAGGCAATCTTTACTATAGCTTTATAGCTAGGGGGACTGATCCGAAGGCTATTGAGGCATGGTATTTAAAACAAGATATAGCTGAGTGTGAAAGATGGTTAAAAAATGCTAAAGAGCCATTTGTGTATGATATAGATAAGGAATATATGGCTGAAAAGAGCAAACTGGAAGCCAAGCTCAAGGCCTTAGGTGATACTCCTCTAGAAACGCAATTAGCTAATGGTCGTTGGCTCGTAATGAGCGGTGAATTTGATGATGGTGTTCCGGATGGTGATTTTGTTTGCTATACTCAGGACCAAACTGCAGGTGAAGGTTATAAAATTATGGAACTGGAGTTAGATGATGGTATAGCAGAAGGTAAGGCTAAAGTATGGAATATAAAAGGCGATAATATATTCAAAGGCGATATTAAAGAAGCAATGAATGCCTTTTATGAATATTTTATGTCAACTGTATCTGGCTTCCAAGATAAAAAATATATTTACAGTGAAGATTATTTAAAGTTATCTGGTGATGAAAGTTCAGAAAAGGTAAATGCTGAGACGGTTAAGATGCAAAATAATAGCGATACGAATGGAGCTGTAAGCAACAATAATAAAGCTATCAATAGTAGTAATTCATCAGCTAATGAACCCAAATACAACTTATATCATCCGCAAGGATTTTTGAATGGTGATAAGCATATTCCAGAAGTATATCAAAATCAGGGAGTTCATCGTTATGTTGATTGTCGCAGTGCAAAAATTATGTCGCGCAATAATGGTCAAACAATTGTGCAATACGACATGGTTATAGTAGGTGGCAATGGACAGCAGGATAGAGAACAAAATATTGTAGGGTTACTTACTGGTAAAGGCGTTGCTGTTCAATATAGGGCTAATGATGGTTCATGGCATCCTATGGGTACGTCAGGTGCTGCAGCAGCCTGGTACAACGCTGGCTTGGTATTGATTGATTATTTACAGTTATAAGGTAACAGGCAGGGCTGCGTTTTGCAGTCCTGCTAAAAATTTTATTTATATGATTGGGTGATAAAGTATGTTGAACTTTAATTTTGGTAATAAGCAAATTGTTGTTAGTGATGATGTAGAAAAAATCGCTGAATTAACCAAAAAACGTATTGCTGTTAAAAGTAAATATATGGCGAGAATTTTAGCTGCTTATGATAAAGCTGGTTCCATAGAAAATTTTATGGAGAATTTCTCTGATGTCAGTGGTAATATTAGTGGGAATGCCATTAAAGATGCGCTTGATATTTGTGTTAATGATGGCTATTATGATATTGATGAAAACTTTTTTCTGGAAGATGGAAGGCAAGAATTTATTTTCAATCCTATGTTTAATGAGCTTGAAGATTTATTTGGAGCCTATAAAAATATAATTCAACAAAATGAAGATGAACATGAATATCGTGAGCAAAGAAAAGAAAACCGAGGACGCTTTGTAGGTGGCGGGTTTGGTTTAGGTGGTGCTATTTCCGGCAGTTTGAAAGCTGGTGCTCTGAATATGGCAACGGGATTGGGACACAGCGTGTTTAATTCTATCGGCAACGCTATGTCTAATTACGAAGCATCTAAAAAATTAAAGGAGCTGTACGAATTACCGCAGTGTAGGGATATTTTGCTTAATGCTGTAAATATCTTGGTAAATAATATCTGGCGGATTATGATTAACGATGTTTATCAATTGAGTATTGCAGCAGATCAGGAAATGAAAAAGAGTGAAGCTATTTTTAATAACGTTATCAATGGAAGAATACCTAAGGAGAAAACTAAAGCTGCTTTACTTGATGTTTTAAGTATTAATCCTTTGAAAGGTCAAGCATATGATGAGCTGGTAGAATATCTTGATCAAGATGAGTTAGAAGAATTATTGAGTATGTATAATTCTTTAGAGATTTGCTATCTTGTGGCAGAGGATGATTTAGCTGAATATGTAAAGCAGGGGTTAGTTGGTAAAACGCTTCTTTTGAAGATTCAGGCTGATGGCGGCAATCCTGAAAGTAAGCTTAAGTATGTCAAACATTGTATAAAAACAAATGAAAATGCCGAAGATGCTATCCATGTGTTACAAGAATTAATTGAAATGAAATATGAGCGAGCACTTTTCTATATGGCCAAGGCAATAGAAGATGGTGAGTGGCCTTTTCCAAATCAGGAAGAGTCTTTATTAGTGGCATATAAGGCTCTAATTATTTTGGGGTATAAAGGTTGTTACCTTAAATTAGCAGAGTTGTATAGATATGGTCGCGGTAATATTAATGCAGATAATGCAATGGCATTAGAGTATTATTTTGGAGTTATCAATGAAACAAAGATAAAATTATCTGCAGATGCTTATAAATATATTTTTGACAATTGTTTCAATGAAAAAGTAAATGAGAAACTTCGCACTAAAGCATTTAAGTGTCTGGATAACCTTTTGAATTCAGATGAGACAGATGAGCAATTAGGCATTAATGGGAAATTTAGAGAGTATCTGCTTTTGTTAAAAGGGCGGGCTTATGCTCTTGGCTTGGGATGTAAAGCTGATACTGATATAGCAGTTGAATGTTATAAAAAACTTATTCAGGAAGATAAGCCTGATTATGCAAGTCCGAATGAGACAATGGCGATTGTCGGATTGTGCGAAATAGCGCATAAAAAAGTAATGGCAGACGTAGATTGGGAGTTGCTCTATAATAAAGCATGTAAGGCTGCAGCTCAAAATAAGAAGAGTGCAGGCATGTATGCTAAGGGGTTAATGCTGGCTTATAAACTTTGTAAAGCAAGTGAAGAAATAAATGATCCCATGCAACTTTTTGAAATTTTTACTAATTGCCAATATGTAGATCCAATTAAAAATCAGAAGGTAGATCCTGGATTAGCCAACAAATATTACTATACTGCACTTGTGTTAGCTGCGTACTCGCCTGTTCAAGCTAATTTTTATTATGCTAAGGCAATTAAGGCAGGCCTTCAAGCTGATGAGTATCCGGCAATACCGGTATATAATGAGAAAGATATTTTGCCATTCGATTATCCTTTGGACGAAGACTTTGCAAAAATTCCACAGTTTGAAAAAATTATTAATAATTTTATAACTGACAAAAAGGTAACAATAAAAACTTGTGAAGCCATTGCTAAGTGCTGTGCTTTACACAATTTAGGATATGAAATTAATGTTGAGTGGCAACGGGTATATGATGGTTTAAATTCTTTTATAAGTGAAGATAAAACCAGAGGAGACGTATGCAATGTTACTGGTATGACAAAATATTGTATCGGTTTACTTATAGACAGTAAATTAAAACAGGATGAAGATTTAAAATACTTATATGCTAATGCAAAGGAATATTTTTCTAGTGTTCGTAATATAGGAAATAGTGTTGGGTGTATGCAAGATGCAGGAAAGCATGCGACTTACTGTGAAGTTGGTTGGAGGCTTCTGTCAAATTTATATGTAAGCAAAGAAGCTTTAGAAGCTGCGCAAAAAATAGCTCAAGAATTGAATTTGGATGCAAGTGTGATAGAGGCTCATTTAAGCGAACTTTCGCCTGTGGCAGTACCTGCTTCTACCGAAGTAACTGTTTCTGAACAAATGCAGCAAGCTGATAACGTAGATCAAGTAGCTGTAGTGCAGCAAGCTGATAACGTAGATCAAGTAACTGCAATGCAGCAAGCTGATAACGTAGGGGAAGTAACTGTAGCACAGCACGCTGATAACAATATAAATAAATCTACTAATGTTGGTTGCTTATCTTATCTTAGCGTCTTATTTTATCTGTGGGCTGGTATTAAGGCTTGGAATGAAGGCGGCTTCATCTTTACCACTATTTCTGTAATAGCATTTTTAATGTTCATTGGTGCGATTGGGCATATTTATGAAGTCAAAACAGGAAAAGCAGATCCTGATGATGAATAAGTAAAGTCTAATAATCTGTCTTTTAGAAGTAATCATGCTCGCATGGCAATGATATAAGGAACTGAAACTGCCTTTTGTTTCTCTCTGTTCCATATATTTGTGGTGCAATCAGAACGTTTTTAAGAGAATTTTACAGTGGATAAACACTATATATAGCGTTGATTTCAACATAAGTACCACAAATTGCAGCTTGGGCATTTTTGCTAAATCGTTACAGCGGTTTACCTCGCACAGGGTTTGCCACTCCAACCCACTCCGCCACTATGGCAATCGGCTCTCAGAGAAATCCGAGAGCTTTTTTGTTTTTGAAAAGCCTGCATCATCGTGAAAACTTTATTGACAAGCATCCTTAAAAGTGTTATAAATTTATATTTGTTAGATGTTTTATGTACATGAGAGGATGAATATTTATGAGAAAAAATACTGTAATTTCCCTGACGGCTACGCTGTTGGCTGCGAATATATCTTTTGCGGTACCGGCATTTGCCGATGATTTACAGACATACAATCTTGATACCATGGTTGTTACCGCGCAGCGTGAAAGCAAGCGTGATATTGATACGCCTGCTTCCGTTACTACGGTTTCCCAAAAGCAGCTTGTGGAAACCGGTGCTTCTAATCTTTTTGATGCCTTGCGTTTGCAAAGCGGCGTAACTACCTATTCCTATGGCGGCAGCCAGTCCCTTGGCGGTATGAACGCAAAAATCCTGATGCGCGGTGCGAATAAAGGCACTGTGGTAATGATTGACGGTGTACCTGCCAACATCAATGAAACCTATTATCTGGATTCCATTCCCGTAGAATCTATTGCACGCGTAGAAATTGTTAAGGGTGCTGCTTCTACTCTTTACGGTTCCGAGGCTTCTACCGGTGTTATCAATATCATCACGAAAAAGAAAATGCCCAACACCTTATCTCTGACTAAGGGTGAATACGGCAGAGAGAAGGCAGCACTGACATTGAATGCTAATAAGCTGAATTTTGCAGTAGCGCTGGAGCAGAGTGACCCGATGAAGGGATACAGCAGTAATTATAAGCAGATTAATGATTTAAACAAAAAGTCCTTTACCGCAAGCTATAAGTTTGATGATAATTGGAGTTTTTCACATCAGCATAATGACAGCAAGTATTCCTATGATCAGTATGACAAAACCTGGAGCAAGCTTACCGAGGATGCGAATTACCACTATATTGATGATTTTTCACGCTTACAATATAAGGATGACAGCGTGAGTGCCAATTTGTTTTATAACCGCAGCAACCGCAGAAATCAGACTTACAATGTTACGGGCTCTAAATGGACCAAGTCCGATCATTTACGCTTTGATACCATAGGCCTTGATCTGCAAAAGCAGATTACCGGTAAATTCGGTGATGTTATTGTTGGTACGACGGTTTCCCGTGATTCCTATAAAAATGATATTACCGTAGCAAAAAACATTAAACCCGGTACGAAGATTAACGAATTCAGAACAAATTATGCTGTGTTTGCACAGCTGTCCAAAGATCTTGGCGCAGGCTATACTGCTACCGTAGGTGCCCGTGAAACTGTTGTAGAGGCCAATAAGCGTTACAATGCTTTTACTCCGCAGTTTGCTTTGCTGAAGAAGCTGGATAACAACAGCAGCTTATATGCAAATGCGGCAAAATCTTTTAAGATGCCTACATTTACCCAGATTTACGGCGGCGGCGGTGCCAACTTTGCGGCTAATCCTTTACTGGAGCCTGAAGAAGGTTGGACCTATGAGTTCGGTTACAAAAAGACATCTAATACAAGCATGTTCAAAGCTGCTTTGTATTATATGGATTTGGATACTATTGAGTACGAAGGCAAGGGAACCAGCTCCAATCCGTATGTGACACGTAATATGTCCTTTAAAAACAAAGGCCTGGAAATGACATATGAGAAGGATTTCGGCAGCAAATATAGCTATTCTCTGGGCGCTAATTTCTGCAATCCTATGGGTAAAAATAAAAAAGGCGTATGGGAGCGTAAATTTGCACGCGAGCAATACAATGCCGGCATTAAATACCATGATGCTAAGTTCAATGCTGCGCTGACAGGCATGTTTACTACGGACAGAGCCAGCGGCTGGGGCGATTTGCTGCCGGTAAACTTTATTGCCGGCTATAAGTTCGATAAGAGCAGCAGTGTAGAGCTTGGCGTGGAAAATATCTTCGACAGGGATGATATCGTAAGCAATCCGGGCTCCGCTACCAAGTATTACTGCCTGCCGCGCATGGTGCATGTGACTTATACTTATACATTCTAAACATAAATAGGTTGCTATGTTTCTAGGGCGTTTTGTTTGCAAAGCTTTTTATCTGACTATATTAAATATCCATAAATTGAGCTTATTCAGATGCCAGTCGATAGGTTATAATGATTACATTATTAAAGTGAAGGAGTGTGTCTTATAACCTTGATGAATAAAGCATTGACAATTGCCGGCAGCGATACAAGCGGCGGCGCCGGTATGGAAGCGGATATTAAAACTATGGAGGAGCTGGGCGTTTATGGCATGCCTGCCTTGACCTGCATTGTAACGATGCATCCGACTACCTGGGAGCACAGCGTATTTCCGTTGCCGTTGGATTTGGTAGAAAAGCAGCTGGTGACAGCGATTGAAGGCGTTGGCATCAATGCGATGAAAACCGGTATGCTGGGAAGTGCTGAGCTGGTAGAGCTGGTTGCGGCTATGATTGATAAGTACAATTTGCAGAACGTTGTTATTGATCCGGTTATGGTCTGCAAGGGCTGTGACCTGATTCTGGTGCCGGATGCGGCAGAATCTATCAAAAAGCTGCTGATGCCGCGCTGCGATATTATTACCCCGAATACCGTGGAAGCTGCTTATCTTGCGGATATGCCGGAGGTTACTACCGTAGAGCAGATTAAGGAAGCAGCAGAGAAGATTGTTGCTGCCGGTGCGAAGAGCGTTGTTATCAAGGGCGGCGAGCGTCTGAGCGACAATTCCGCAATTGATATTTTCTACGATGGCAAGGAATTCACAGAAATGGCTGTGCCGAAAATTTATCCTTCCTACAACCATGGCGCAGGCTGCACCTTCTCGGCAGCAATTACCGCAGGTCTGGCAAACGGCCTGAGCATGAAGGAAGCGGTACTGCAGGCAAAGAAATTTGTCACTGCTGCGCTCAAGCATGGCTTTGCTATCAATAACATTGTCGGCTGCACCAACCACACCGCATATAGAAAATATAGCGAATAAAGTAAAGAAAACCGTCATTTCCTCAGCTTGGGGAAATGACGGTTTTTTTGTATGCAAAAATGCTTATTACAGAGTAGTGGAATCCATAGTGCAGTCTTCCAGCAGCTTTTTGGCATCAACATATTGCGCAATGCCTGCAGCTACCTTCTTCGATTCCTTCATTGCCAAAACGACGGTAGCAGGACCATGTACCACATCACCGCTGCTGAAAACGCCGGCGCGGGTGGTCATGCCGTAGGGACGGTCACGGGTGATAACAAAACCCTGTTTATCAACCTGAATACCTTTAGTGGAAGAAACAATACGTGCTGCCGGTTTTTGGCCTACTGCGAGAATTACGCAGTCGCAGGGGATAAGCTCCTGGCCTCCTTCTGCAATAAACTCACCGGTTTCGGTTTTGGTGATGTTTTGCAGCAATAAGCCGGCTAATTCGGTTTCGTCCGCTGCCGTAGCTTGACGGCGGATATTCTTTAAGGCGCGCATCTGCTTCTTGTTGAAGTAGGCGATAGGCTGCTTTAAGAAGCGGAACTGTACACCTTCGGCAACAGCGGCTTCATATTCGGATGGAAAAGCAGAAATTTCAGCTTCCGTTTTGTGGTAGACGATGGTGACGTTTTTGGCACCGCGGCGGATAGAGGTGCGGGCCGCATCCATAGCCACGTTGCCTGCGCCGACAACGATAACGTTGTCACCGGTGTGCAGCAGTGTTTCGCTGGCATCCAGCTTGCCTCCGTCAGCCAGTACAACCATACGCAGGAAGTAGGTTGCTGTCAAAATACCGGACAGCTCCTTGCCGGGGATGTCCAACGTGCGCGGCAGAGAGGTACCTGTGCCCATGAAAATTGCATCATAGCCTTGGGCAAAAAGGTCATCTACGGTAAAATCTACGCCGGCAAGCTGCTTGGTGCGGATTTCCACACCGATATGTTGCAGCTCGCTGATTTCACGGCGGACAACATCCTTTTGCAGACGGAATTCCGGAATGCCGAAAAGCAGTACGCCGCCGGGCTCGCTTTGTGCTTCGAAAATAGTAACATCAAAGTCCATTTTTGCTAAATCACCGGCAACGGTAAGACCTGCAGGGCCGGAGCCGATTACGGCAACCTTACCGCGCAGTTTGCTTGAAGGCTGCGTGGGCTTCAAATCATTGTTGTGGGCAAAGTCGGCAATGAACATTTCCAGACTGCCGATTTCGATACCGCATTTCTTTTTTGTCAGCACGCAATGTGCTTCGCACTGACGCTCATGCGGGCAGACACGTCCGCAGATAGCTGGCAGATTGCTGCGTTCGGAAATAATTTCGTAAGCCATACCGATATTACCTTCGCTTAAGGCACGGATAAAGCCGGGAATATTGTTTTCAATCGGACAGCCGGTGCGGCATGTAGGGCGCGCACAGTTCAGGCAGCGGCGTGCTTCCTGAATGGCTTCTGCTGTGGTCATTGTTCTGCTCATTTTTCTACCTCTTTTTAGTCAGAATGCTTACCTTGAGTGTCATAAATAAGATTTTCCAATTCCTTGAGGCGGCCATTTATTTCTTCCATGTGCTTGGCAAGCAGCTCTTCATAATCTGCTACCGGATCAGGCAGATTATCATGGTTCAGGTCAATCATGCTTTCGGCATCATTGTTGGAGGCAATACGTACGCCGTTGCGTGTTACAACACGTCCGGGTACACCAACAACGACGGAATTTGGCGGAACCTCTTTAAGAACTACGCTACCGCTGCCAATTTTGGAATTGTCGCCTACCTTGAAGGAACCGAGCACCTTCGCACCGCTGGAAACAACAACATTGTTGCCGATGGTGGGATGGCGCTTACCCTTTTCTTTGCCGGTACCGCCGAGAGTAACTCCCTGATAGAGCGTGACGTTGCTGCCAAGCTCAGCGGTTTCGCCGATAACAAGTCCCATACCATGGTCAATAAAAAGACCAGGGCCCAGTTTAGCACCGGGATGGATGTCTATACCGGTAAGAAAGCGGGAAAATGTATTAAGCAGGCGTGGGAATACTACCCAGCCTTTCAGATAAAAGTGATGCGCTATACGATGGAGCCAGATGGCATGTAGCCCGGGATAACACAGTGCGGCCTCCAGTCTTGTTTTTGCGGCCGGGTCGCGCAGCATAATGGCATCAATATCTTTTTTCATCTGAGCAAACATGTCAAGACTCCTTTCTTTATATTATATCAACATGTGCTGTAGTTGTCAGCAGTCAACTGTTTTAAGTCAGACTCTTTCTGCCGACAAATACTATTTTTATATTTTAGCACAGATGCCGGTAAAAGGTAAACAGAAAAACTGTCAAACTTAGCAAAAAAGTAGGGAGTAAACATTTTAGAGCATGTATTTAGTGGACAAAATTCTGAAAAATAGCTAATATTGCATCAAATTGCACATTATGAAGCAACGATTTTTTTAGCGGATATTCTTATTTGACTTTACCTATAAGTATGATATAATTGAGTCAAATACTTAAAATTTTTTATTAATGTACGTGTTAAATAGACAGGTACGTTGGAGGCGCACTGAAATGACAAAAGAAATTTTAAAAGAAAAGGCATGTGCCGCAATTGATGCATATGCGGACAAGATAAAGGCTATTTGTGCCGGCATCAACGATGAACCGGAATTAGGCTTTAAGGAAGTCAAGACTGCTGCCAAGGTTGCGGAATTTATGCGTGACCTGGGCTTAGAGCCGCAGACCGGCTTGGCAATCAATGGTGTTAAGGGACGTGCGAAAGGCGGCAAGCCCGGACCGACAGCTGCCGTTTTAGGCGAGCTTGATGCAGTAGGCTGCCCTACAAGTCCGAAGGCGGACCCGGCAACAGGCGCTGCGCATGCCTGTGGCCATAACCTGCAGATTTCCACCATGCTTGCTGCTGCCTGCGGCATCGTAAAATCCGGCGTTCTGCCGGAGCTGGCCGGTGATGTGGTGTTCTTCGGTGTTCCTGCTGAGGAATATATCGAAATTGCGTACCGCAAAAAATTAGTGGAGTCCGGCAAGCTGCATTTTATGAGCGGTAAGGGCGAGCTGATTTATGAAGGCGCTTTTGATGATATTGATATGGCCATGCAGATGCATGCCGATAAAAATATGCCGAAGCCTACGGTTTCCATTGGCGAAAGCAGCAACGGCTTTGTAGGTAAAACCGTTCGCTATATCGGCAAAACAGCTCATGCAGCCGACGCTCCGCATGAAGGTGTCAACGCGCTGAATGCTGCTTGTCTGGGACTTATGGGCATCAACGCTTTGCGCGAAACCTTCCGCGAGCAGGATGTAGTGCGTGTACATCCGATTATTACTAAGGGCGGTGACTTTGTAAATTCCGTGCCTGATGATGTACGCCTTGAGCTGTATGTGCGTGCGAAAACCATGGATGCTATTGATTCCACACATACGCGCGTTGACGCAGCACTCAAGGCTGGCGGCGATGCTGTCGGTGCCAAGACTGTTATCGAAACACTGCCAGGCATGTTCCCGTTGAGCTGCAACAAGCGTATGAATGAGCTGTTTGCAGCCAATGCGAAAATTGCTTATCCGGACGTAGAGATAAAGGATGCTGGTCATTTTAGCGCCTCTACCGATATGGGTGACGTATCACATCTGATGCCTGTTATCCATCCGTTTATCGGTGGTACGGACGGCCTGTTGCATACACCTGACTTCCATATGGTAGATTTTAATGCCGCTGTGCTGCTTCCTGCAAAAGCCTTTGCCATGATGCTGATAGATTTGCTGTATGATGATGCGAAAGAGGCTAAGGCTATCCTGGCTGACTTCAAGCCGATTCTGACCAAGGAAGAGTATATTGCGAAATTGGAGAGCTATTTTAATAAGTAAAATAGAAATAATTTGTGGGAGGGAATGTAATGAAGAACATTAAATTACATGCCATAATTTTGGCGCTGATCATAGTTTCCGAGCTGATCGGCACTCATACCCTGAAGTTCGGTATCGGACGCATCGTGCTGCTGCCGATGCTGTACGCTCTGCTTCTGGGCATTTTGACAACACCTAAGTTTTTGAACTTGTCCGGTAAAAAGGAAATGCTGGATGCCAGCAGTCTGGTTGGCGTAACGCTGATGCTTTTGATGGCACGCTACGGTACGCTGGTAGGTCCGACTCTGCCGAAGATTCTGGCTGCTTCTCCGGCGCTGATTCTGCAGGAGTTCGGTAACCTTGGTACTGTGCTTTTAGGCGTACCTGTTGCTGTTTACCTGGGCTTGAAGCGTGAAACCATCGGTGCTGCGCATTCTATCGCCCGTGAGCCCAACGTTGCGCTTATCGGCGAAAAGTTTGGCCTGGACAGCAGTGAAGGCCGCGGCGTTATGGGCGTTTATATTGCCGGTACTGTTTTCGGTACTATTTTCTTCGGTCTGATGGCCAGCGTTGCTGCTTCCGTATTGCCGATTCATCCGTATGCACTGGCTATGGCCTCCGGTGTAGGCTCTGCCAGCATGATGACGGCTGCTGTAGGCTCTTTGGTTGCTATGTATCCTGATATGGCTGACCAGCTGGCAGCCTTCGGCGCAGCAAGTAATATGCTTTCCGGCCTTGATGGTTTGTATATGTCCGTATGGATGGGCCTGCCGATGACCGAATGGCTCTATAAGAGATGCTATAAGATAAAATATGGCGTACTGCCAGAAGCTGATAAGAAAGGAGAGGAAGCATAATGAAAATTAAAGATACAATTATCATTTTGGCTATTGTAACCTTCATGAGCTTGTTCTCCAATGTATTGGGAACCAAGGCTGATATTATGCAGTCTATTCCCGGCCTGCTGATTTTGGCGGTTATTGCTTTTGTCGGCATGCTGATGGCAAAATATATTCCCGGCGGGATTCCGGCTGCGGCATGGGTTGTAACGCTGGGCTGTATTCTGACAATTCCCGGCGTTCCCGGCAGTGATATTGTCAATGGTTATGTGAAAAATGTTGGCTTTGTGGCTCTGTGTACGCCTATATTGGCTTATGCCGGTGTATCCATAGGCAAGGACCTTGACGACTTTGCCAAGACCGGCTGGCGCATTGTTATTCTGGCAATCGTTGTTTTTGTAGGCACCTATATTGCCAGCGCGATTATTGCTCAGTGCATTTTGAAGGCTTTGGGACAAATTTAAGATAACAGCTTATGAACCGGCATCAGCTCGATGCCGGTTTTTTTAAAAGCTTCAAACTTATTGTATACATGCTTTTTAAATAGTCAGTTGATATTACATCAGCAGTTATAAAAGAAAAAATTATTTGGTATTGAGGCGAATAATGTATAGATATTTGAATGATGATGGTAAGATTATAGTTCCTTTAATTTGTGCTTTGTTCTTTTTATATTTTTATTTTAAATATAAAAAAGATAAAAGTGTACCTGCAATAGGAGCTCGTGGTAACATATTTGTGTTTGTAGGATGTATTTTACTGTCTTTAAATGAAGTGATAAAACAAAATAATATACAGATAACAACTTATTTAAGTCCTTTTATAGGATTAGATTTTTGTAATTTATTTCTAGTTTTAGGAGCATTTATGTTTCTTGTTGCTGCTTCAAAACACGAAAAGTATAAAAACAAGATTATCTTTAGATATATATCTACAATATACTTAATATTATTAACAGCTCTCTATATTTTTGCTAGGGTAAGATATTGGTAAACGTTTCCCTGCAAGTGGCAACGATATAAATATAAAAGGCTGCAACGTAGCCAGTGAAGCAGGAAAAGCAGACATGGCTGCCGAAAATAATATAAATATCGCTAATGCAACAGAATACCATGAGCGCCTGCTTGAAGAGCATAATAAGGTCAGTGGATTGCTTTCATCTTATTACAGGAAGAACATTAAATAAAAGTGATTTAAGAAGTGAATATTCTGGGGTGAGTTTTAATTTTAATAGAACTGCACTCGTAATACAGGATAATTTGTCTTATTCTTGAGGAATACCTGCAATGGGAACTGGGTTAGGGAATAGTGTGATTCAAATGAAATAGGATTTGCTTACTATGAGCCTATTGAAGGGGTGTGACTTTAGATTGAATAAGTATAAAAAAATGTTTATTTATGGATGTATCGCTTTAATAATCTTATGTTTATGGATTTCTATGTTTACGGTTAATAAAGAAACAGAGTTGAATATGGCGAAGACATTTTTAAGTGTGCCTTTGCCAACTGAAGCAAAATGTACATTTTTTAAGAGTGGATCTAGGCGCTCAAAAAGTGCCATTTCAGCTGAATTTACGTGTCCAAAGAAAGAACTTGGACAAATTCAAGAAGCATTATTGAAAATGGGTTGGGTAGAAGACAGGAAAATCATAAAAAATAATGAAAAATATTATTTTTTTTCAAAGGGTAATTATGAGTATGTTTTAATTGATCATGATAATGCATCCGTTTGGGAGGAGAGTTTTTATGAAAAGTAAAACAAACCTTTCTAATTTAGTATGCTATATTTTAATAATAGTCTTATTTTTGTTTTTTGGAATTGGATTTCTCGGTAAAAAGATTATCTATGATCAGAACGAAGAGAATAAGGCGAAATGTATTATGTTGGTGAATTTAAAACGGCTAGATTTCTTAAAACCTGGTGCAATGCAGACATATGAATTTAATCAATACTCACGGTTTTCTAAACGTAACCCAGATATAAGAATGGAACTTGCTTATACGGATGCAGATGATGCCATAAATTATTATGTATCCAAAGGATTGGAAAAAGGATGGAAAGTGCAAAGTATAAAGCAAAATCGTCTTATAATGCATAGAGAAGAAATTTTTCAAAGTAAGCCTGTTAAGGTTATTTTACAGTTGGAAAAGATAAAAGAAAATATATGGGAACTGACAATGAACTATCAGTATACATAATGCTAGACAGGTTCAGATATAGGTAATGTCATCAGAATTCCTGCAAATTATATTTATGAAAATGTTCTAGTCATGCTTGGCATTTTGATAATAACGTAAAAACACCCGTTAGAGTGATGAATAGACATTATAGCGTAATAGATGTCAGCTCATGGCGCTAACGCAAAGTATACATGCTTTTTTGTTGAAATAATCTGCAAGTTAGAGTAAAATATGACTATAAACCATGAGGAGGTATCACTATGTCTGAAATCTTAGCGGAAGCAACTTTTCCGAGTGTAATCCATAATAATGAAGTTTGCGAAGAAATCGTTAAATGGGGCAATAAAAATGGTTTCCCCCTGCAAAAAGCAAAATTATATAATAAAATGGATGGTTATGTAGGCTTTTCTCCGGATAATTATTTCATTAAGGCAACCCGTCTGCCGCCTGTTCCCGGCGGTTGGAAAGTTGTTGTAGAAAAATATGAGGCTGAAAGCCGCATTATTCCTTTGAATGTTAAGCCCGGCACCAATGAGGTTAACCGTTTTATCCTGAAAATGATGGATGAATATGTTAAGGAAGGCCTGAAAATGGAGCTGAGTGACGAGGTTTATGAATCCTACGGTACTTACCTGCGCGATTTAAAGGTTACCGGTCACACTGTATTGATCAACACCTTTGAAGACTTTATCGAAAACATGCGTTAAGCTATGGCCGGTGTTTTGGAAAAACAGCTGGCGCGGGCGCTGGATATACGCCTTGCGGTTTTCGCATCCAAGGCAGCAAGCGGCAGCCTGCTGCAGGATGAAATGTCTTTGCGCGCTGCTGCCTATATGGCCAGCGAAATCATTATGCCCTGCTGCATGATGTGCAATAAGGCTAAGCTGGAAGCGTTGCTTTCGCAGACGAAGCTTTGCGCGGAGAACAAAGAATTGACGCAGCGTCTGGCGGCGCTTGTCTATGATGATTTGGCGCGTTGTAATGGGTTAGGATAGGGCTGAGAAAAAAGTTGAAAAAAATCTCAACTTTTTTCAAAAAAGGTGTTGACAAAAACATGGTAATGCCTTATACTTATATTCGTTGCTGATGCATGCGGAAATAGCTCAGTGGTAGAGCACCTCCTTGCCAAGGAGGGGGTCGCGAGTTCGAATCTCGTTTTCCGCTCCAATTAAAAATTTGCCCGACAGATTGAGTCTGTCGGGTTTTTTGGTATTGTCAAGAAGCGAGCATTGTGATATGATATTATGAGCGATTTGTGTCAGCACATTTTCGCTAAGGAAGGCTGACAGTTTAATCCGATTATATTATTTTTTACCCACATAAATTTAAGGGAGGATTTTATTAATGAACGTTACTGTTGAAAGAGTAGAAAATGAGGCAACTTTAAAAATTACCGCTCCGGCTGCTGAGGTAAACGCAGGCTATAAAAAGGCTGTACAAAAAATTGCTGACCAGGCAAATATCCCTGGCTTCCGTAAAGGCAAAGCTCCGCGTGCTATCATTGAAATGCACTATGGCAAAGAAGCTGTAAAACAAGAAGCTTTTGAAATTGTTGCTAACAAAGCATACAGCGAAGCTTTGGATCAGGAAAAACTGCTTCCTGTATCCGATCCTAAAGTTGAAGAATCTACCTTCGAAGAAGGCAAAGATATGGAACTGACCATTAAAGTAACCCTGAAACCGGAACCGGAACTGGGCGAATACAAAGGTCTGCATGTAGAGAAAAAAGAAGTTGAAGTAACCGACGAGCAGGTTGACGCTCAAATTAAAGACATGATGGGCCGCGACGCTAAAATGGTAGTTGCTGAAGAAGGCGCTGTAATTGAAAAAGGCGACTTCGCTATCATCGACTTTGCTGGTACCGTTGACGGCGAACCGTTCAGCGGCGGCGAAGGCAAAGGCTATCCTCTGGAAGTTGGCTCCAACTCCTTCATCCCCGGCTTCGAAGATCAGCTGGTTGGCCTGTCCAAAGGCGATTCCACTGACGTAGAAGTAACCTTCCCGGAAGATTACTTTGTTAAAGACCTGGCTGGCAAAGAAGCTATCTTCAAAGTAAACATCCAAGACGTAAAACGCAAAGAGCTGCCGGAACTGAACGACGAATATGTTGCTTCCAAGACCGACTTCAAAACTGTAGAAGAGCTGCGTGCTAACTACAAAGAGCGTATGCAAAAAGCTGCTGAAGCTAACGCTAAAGCTGAATACGAGCATGAACTGATTGACCTGGCTGTAGCTAACGCTAAATTCAGCGTTCCGGAAATCATGATCGAAGACAAAATCAGCCAAATGGTTGAAGAAATGAAAATGAGCCTGGAAAGCCGTAAAATGAGCCTGGATATGTACATGCAATACACCGGTCTGGACATGGCTAAAATCCGTGAAAACCAACGTCCGGTTGCTGAAGAAAACGTTAAGACCGACCTTGTTCTGGACGCTATCGCTAAAGCTGAAGACATTCAGGTTGACATGGCTGATGTTGATGCAGAAATCGCTGCTATTTCCGCACAACACGGCGCTTCTCCTGAAGAAGTTAAGAAAATCATCAAAGGCAACGGCACCATGGGCCTGCTGCTGGCTAACATCCTGCGCCGCAAAGCTGCTCACGTTGTTATCGACAGCGCAAAATAATTTTAGGTTATACTTACAGTAAAGGAGTGTGACAAAATGAATTATGTGCCTATCGTTGTTGAACAATCTAGTCGTGGAGAACGTTCCTATGATATTTATTCACGTCTTTTGAAGGATAGGATTGTTTTCGTTACCGGTCCGATTGATGACAATATGGCAAATGTTGTCATTGCTCAGTTATTGTTCCTTGAGTCCGAGGATCCGGACAAAGACATCCATCTGTATATTAACAGCCCCGGCGGAAGCGTAAGCGCCGGCATGGCTATTTATGATACGATGCAGTATATTAAGCCTGACGTTTCTACTATCTGCATGGGCATGGCTGCCAGCATGGCATCTGTGCTCCTGGCAGCAGGCGCGCCGGGCAAGCGTTTTGCATTGCCGTATTCCCGTGTTATGATTCATCAGCCCTTGGGCGGTGCACAGGGACAGGCAACGGAGATTGAAATCCATGCCCGTGAAATTCTGCGTATCCGTGAAGAAATGAACCAGGTACTGGCAAAGCATACCGGTCAGACAGTGGAAAAAATTGCTGCCGATACCGAGCGCGATCATTATCTGACAAGTAAAGAAGCTAAGGAATATGGCCTGATTGATGAGGTTGTTTCCCGTAGTAAATCTGCAGAGTAAGATATACTATAAGGAGATTTAAAATATGAATTTTGATGAAGGACATGATGGAAAACCATGCTGTTCCTTTTGCGGCAAGCGTGAAGGTCAGGTAAAAAGACTGATTTCCGGTCGTGGTGTATTTATCTGCGATGAGTGTGTCGACTTCTGCAAATCCATGCTTGACGAGGAAAAAGAAAGCGATGCTGCCGAGCAGTTGGCTAATGCAGCTGATCTGCCTAAGCCTCAGGAAATCAAGGCAATCTTAGATGAGTATGTTATTGGTCAGGATGAGGCTAAAAAAACCTTGTCCGTAGCAGTATATAATCATTACAAGAGAATCAACTACGAAATCCAGAATCCGGAGTCCAAGCGTGATCTGGAGCTGCAGAAATCCAATATTCTGATGCTCGGTCCTACCGGCAGCGGCAAAACACTGCTCGCCCAGACTCTGGCAAAGATTCTGCAGGTTCCCTTTGCTATTGCTGATGCTACTACCTTAACGGAAGCAGGCTATGTAGGCGAGGATGTTGAAAACATTCTGCTCAAGCTTATCAGCAATGCCGATTATGACATTGAAGCTGCTCAACGCGGCATTATTTATATCGACGAGATTGATAAAATTGCCCGTAAATCCGAAAACGTTTCCATTACCCGTGATGTTTCCGGTGAAGGTGTTCAGCAGGCTCTGCTGAAAATCCTTGAAGGTACTGTTGCCAGCGTTCCGCCTAAGGGCGGACGTAAGCATCCGCATCAGGAGTTTATCAATATTGATACAACCAATATCCTGTTTATCTGCGGTGGTGCCTTTGCTGGACTGGAGCATATCATCAATGCCCGCGTAGGAAAGAAAAACCTGGGCTTTGGTGCTGATATCCGCCGTAAGGAAGAGGTTGATAACGAGGCTGTATTTGCCAAGGTATTGCCTGAGGATATCATGAAGTTCGGTATTATTCCGGAATTTGCAGGACGTATGCCGGTAGTAGTAACACTCAATCCGCTGGATGAGGCTGCACTGGTACAAATACTGACTGAGCCGCGTAATGCGTTGGTTAAACAATACCAGCGTTTCCTGGAAATGGATGGCGTGGATTTGGAGTTTGAGCCGGGTGCTCTGACTGCTATTGCTGAGGAAGCATTGAAACGTAATGCCGGAGCGCGTGGCCTGAGATCTATTATTGAATCCACCATGCGTAACGTAATGTATGATGTTCCTTCCCGTGATGATGTAACAAAGTGCATTGTTACTGAAGCTACTATACGCCAGCATTGCGAGCCGCAAATGCTTACAAAATAACAAAATATCTAAGGGGGAAGGATTAATATACCTTCTCCCTTATTTTATCGCTGTGGCAAGTATGCCTGTAAGCGTACTGCCGATAAATTTCTCTCTTGTTTTGGGAGCTTAAGGAGGGATTATATGGCTAATTTGATAATTACCAAGCCCCTGCTGGCTTTGAGGGGCGTTTTGATTTTTCCGGGCATGATTGCCAATTTGGACGTCGGCCGAGAAAAATCTATAGCTGCTATTGACGCAGCCGAAGCTACAGACAAGCAAATTATTCTGGTCGGGCAAAAACAGCCTGAGCAGGAAAATGTTGCTGCTGATGATTTATATGAATGGGGCGTTCTGGCTAATATCAAGCAAAAGCTGCAGCTTCCTAACGGCGCAGTGCGTTTGTTGGTAGAAGGCCTGGAGCGCGTACATGTACTGAATGCGGCAGAGGTTCATGAGAATGAGCAGGAGTTCTTTGTCGGTGAGGTAGAAGTAGTGCCTGCTGACGATGCTGTAGATGCAGAAGCAGAAGGCCTGCGCCGTCTGCTGCTGGATGCCTTTGAGCAATGGGTACTGCTTACGAAAAAGGTTAATCCTGATACGGTGCAGTCGCTTAAATCGCGTACTGATTTAAGCAAGGTGCCTGATATTATTGTCGGTTATCTGCCGCTGTCTTTGACCGAAAAGGAAGAGCTGTTGGAAATGGCGCCGCTGAAGCTGCGTCTGCGTAAATTATACGAGATTCTGGTGCGTGAGCAGGAAATTGCCGATGTAGCAAAAAATATTTCCGAACAGGTACACCAGCAGGTGGAGCAGAATCAGAAGGAATATTATCTGCGTGAACAGATTAAGGCTATCAGCAAGGAGCTTGGCGAAAACGAAGACGTACAGGCAGAAATCGCTGAGTACAAGGAGCAGATGTCCAAGCTGAAAATGCCGCAAAATGTAGCGGAAAAAATCAACAAGGAGCTGGGACGTCTGGCGAAAATGCCGCCGATGACGCCGGAGGGAGCGGTAATCCGCACCTATATTGATTCTTTGCTGGCATTGCCTTGGGGCAAATTCACTAAGGATAATTTTGATTTGGATAAGGCGCAGGCTGTTCTTGATAATGACCACTACGGCCTGAAGAAGGTTAAGGAGCGCATTCTGGAATATCTGGCAGTGCGTGCGTTGTCCAAAAGCACACGCGGACCGATTCTGTGTCTGGTAGGACCTCCGGGTGTAGGCAAAACAAGCTTGGCGAGCAGCATTGCCAAGGCTATTAAGCGTAAATTTACCCGCGTTTCTTTGGGCGGTGTGCGTGATGAAGCGGAAATCCGCGGTCATCGCCGTACCTATATCGGTTCTATGCCGGGCCGTATTATTCACGGTATGCAGACTTGCGGCTGCATGAACCCGGTATTCCTGTTGGACGAGATTGATAAAATGGCTTCTGATTTTCGCGGAGATCCGGCTTCAGCGCTTTTGGAGGTGCTTGATCCGGAGCAGAACAACAGCTTCAGTGATCACTTTATTGAATTCCCGTTTGATTTGTCGCATGTATTCTGGATTGTAACGGCAAATGCTGTAGATACTATTCCGCCTGCTCTGTTGGACCGTCTGGAGATTATCCAGCTGAGCAGCTATACTGACGAAGAAAAGGTTAAGATTGCTCAGCTGCATTTGCTGCCTAAGGAGCTGAAGCTGAACGGCCTGGAAAAATACAAGGTCAGCGTCAGCGAAAAGGCTATCCGCCGTGTAATTCACGACTATACCAGGGAAGCAGGCGTGCGTAATCTGGAACGCAAGCTGGCAGGTATCTGCCGCAAGGTTGCCTTCAAGATTGTCAAGGGCAAGGGTAAGGGTGCTCAGGTAACAGAAAAGAATCTGGAAAAATATCTGGGACCTGTTATTTACCTTGATGATGATATCAGCCTGAAATCCAGTGTCGGCGTTGCCAATGGCCTGGCATGGACCAGCGTTGGCGGCGAGCTGCTGAAGGTAGAGGTGCTGGCGTTTAAGGGCAAAGGCAACCTCACGCTTACCGGTCAGCTGGGCGATGTAATGAAGGAGTCGGCTCAGGCTGGCTACACTTATATTCGCAGTCGCGCGGAAGCGCTGGGGATTGCCGCCAACTTTGGCGAAACGATGGATATCCATATCCACCTGCCGGAGGGCGCTGTGCCGAAGGATGGTCCGTCTGCAGGTGTAACTATGGTTACTGCCATGGTATCGGCGCTGACAGGTAAAAAGGTTAAGGGCAAGCTGGCGATGACCGGCGAAATTTCCCTGTCCGGCAAGGTATGGCCTGTCGGCGGTATTAAGGAAAAAATGCTGGCGGCTTATCGCTATGGCGTAAAGACAGTACTGCTGCCAAAGCGCAATATGCAGGATCTGGACGAGCTGCCGGAAAATATTCGCAAGGAAATGCAGTTTATACCTGTTGAGCATCTTGATGATGTTTTGAAGCTGGCATTGGAGGATAAAAATGAGTAAAGATAATTGGGATATTATCCGTGCTAAATATGTGGCCTCCGCAGTACGCGCAGACCAATATCCGCAGCCTGCTCTTATTGAGGCTGCCTTTATCGGCCGCAGTAATGTCGGCAAATCGTCGCTTATCAATTCACTCTGCCGCCGCAACGGCCTGGCACGCGTAAGCTCTACTCCCGGTAAAACTCAGACCATCAATTTTTACGAGCTGGAGGCTAAGCGCGTAGTTGAGGGTGAGGATGAAAGAGCCTCTTTTTATCTGGTAGATTTACCCGGTTATGGCTTTGCTAAAACAAACCATAATAATAAGGATCAATGGTCCGGCTTTATTAGCAAATATTTATCCGGCAGCGAAAACCTCGGTGTAGTCTGCCAGCTGATTGATATTCGCCATAAGCCTATGGACAGCGATATGGAATGCTTTAACTGGCTGCGCAGCTGCGGCCTGAAGGTACAGGTTGTACTGACAAAATCCGATAAGCTTTCTAAAAATGCGGCCATGTCTCAAAAGGCACTCTTTAAGCGTGAAATGGGCCTGAAGGAGCATGAGATTATCACTTATTCCTCCTCACAGCATACAATGCGCGGCGAGCTGATTGAACGCATTATGAATGCTTTATCCGCTAACGGTGTAGAGCAGGAGTAGAAGCTATGTTTTTAAACCGCTTATTGCTTTTTATCATGGCGCTTTGCCTGGGAAGTCTGTTGGTACGCATGCATCTGCCGATACCGTTTTTACTGGGCGGCTTGATGACTGCTCTGCTTTGCAAAACACTGACGCATCGCAGCGATGTGAGCTGGCCCAAGCAATGGCGCGAATATGCATTGATGGTTGCGGGCTACGGTATCGGTTCTACCTTTACCTCGGATACTTGGAATAACTTTTTGGCTGAGCTGGTTGGTGTAGCGGAAGCAACGATAGTTATTTTGGCTGCCAGTATTGCCTTGGCCTTTATTACGGCAAAGCTGGCGCGGGAAAACCTCAAAAGCTGCATTATGGGTATGCTTCCCGGAGGCATGACGCTGACGATGCTGCTTTGCGAGGACGACAAGGAGGTCAACCCCAACGTTGTCATGGTGATGCAAGTGCTGCGTCTGCTGGGCGTAGTTATTACTGTGCCGTTTCTTGTAATCTGGCTTTTGCATGCGCAGGTGACAGGCAGCAGCGTAGCATTGCCCAACCATGGCGGAGTACATTGGCTTGTTGTAGTGCCATTGTCTATATTGGGCAGCTTTATAGCAACGAAAATACATATGCCGACACCGAAACTGTTAGGACCGATTTTGGCGACGGCTGCATTTTCCGTCTTGGACGGCGGTGTGCAGCCTGTGTCTTTTTGGCTCATGGCAGCGGCGCAGGCCAGCATCGGTCTGTTTATGGGTATGCAGCTTGATGCGGACCGCATCGTAAAATCAGAAAAAATGGTGCCTTATATTCTTATCGGTACGGCGATACTCATTGTTGTGAGCATCGGTATGGCTAATGTGCTTTCCGCACGCTACGGCTTTTCGCTGGTAACGGCGTTCCTGGCGATGGCGCCGGGAGGTATAGCCGAAATGTCTTTAGCCGGTATGAGTATGGGTGAGAATGTTTCAATTATCCTGACCTATCAGCTGGTGCGAGTGTTGGTGATAAATATCTTTATCCCGCCGCTGCTGGCGTGGTGGTTTAAGGCTAAGCAGGCATAATTTTAGAGGATTGCAGAAAAATTTTTTATGATTTAAGAAAAATTTTTCTTGCAGTCCTCTTTGCTTTTGTTTGTAAAATCCTTGTAAAAGCGCATGGTGCAAGGCTTTGAAGCATTACAAACATCTATCGGGACATAAAAAGTCCATAGTGGACAAAAACGTCATAAGGTGTTATACTTAATGCATGTTAAGGCAAGACCTTAAAATAAAGCAGAAGGGATGATATGAAAATGACTTTTGAAAAATTTGTTGAAACTCTGTGCAACTTTAAATGGTATATGATTCACTGATTTCAGGAGGTGAGAATAATGCTGGAAAAATTTGTCAAAGCTTTATATGAAATGAATTTCTACTATATCCATTAACAGGTGGTATAAAAATGAAGATTGCTAAATCGTAAAGACGCTTGCAGCTGAGCTGTAGGCGTTTTTTATTGCCTTAAAGCGGTTGCTGCTGATATAATAGATTTTTTATTGTATTATATGTAAATTAAACACAAAGAACAGTTAATCAAAAATGGACACAAATATACATAAGACTGTTACATACATGGAATACAAATACAAAAATAAAAATCCACGAAAAAGGTTGACAAGGTAAATAGTAACTGCTATAATTAAGACAACAAGTTGATATTGATATTACAGGTGCGAAAGCTCAATAGAGAAGCCGGTGAAAGTCCGGCACGGTCCCGCCGCTGTGACGTGGAGCGTGTTTTGTTTATACCACTGGAGGGGTCCTCTGGGAAGGTGAAACACGTGAAGAAGCGAAGCCAGAAGAACTGCCTGTAAGATGCATCGTCGTTTGACCTGCGAGAGACGGGGAGAGATGTCGTAGAGCTGTAGTATAGGTTTGTGCACCTAGTAGCTTTTGATATTTCGCCGTTTTTCAAAAGTCCCGCCCGTATTGGGTGAAGGATTCTTTTTGAGAAACGGTTTTCTGTTTCTTATGCCATTGAAGGTCACGTGATGGCTGTGACCTTTTGGAGAGTGGCCGGGCCATCGATGTTATCTGTCATACTTGTCCGCGATACTGGACATATCGTGTTTTTCAAATCCCATTCTCAAATTTTTCTTTTAGCTGAGAACATTTCCTTTCTCCTCTCAAGTACGACAGCGTAGGGGTGCGCTGTCGTGCTGACAATCCAGCCATCACAAATGTGGTGGCTTTATTTTTTGCTGTTTAAAGGGAGGTTATTGATATGAAAGAATTATATTTGGCAGGCAAAATTGCTGAACTGCTTGCGGCCTTTGAAGGTATGAAAGGCGTTGAAGAAGTTGTTGCCGGACGTGCTAAAGCCAGCGGTGAGCTGGAAGTAAAGTGCGTACGTGTGCAATATAACCCCAAAAAGACAGATATCTGCGAGCTTTTGAAAAAATACTTTAATGAAGGTGTAAATCCCTATATCATCGCAGAAGATCCTTTGGAACAGGCTGCTGTTATTTACAAGGCTGCCGAAGATGTTCCGCAGATTGAATACTATGCCCGTTTTATGCAGAACCGCGGCGCAGAGCCGGGTGCTGCTTTAGGCAACATGATTCTTAATGATACTATGCCTGAAGAAAACGAGCTGCGCAGAGTCCAGATTAATTACGGACGTCTGCAGGAGTTCCTGGCAGATTAAACTGCCTGTTATTTTGTTATATACGGCCTGGACAACCGTGACCGTGTATATAAATGCTGTTTGCTTCTTAAAATCTATCCAAGCAAGGATGCGGCACATGTCCCCTGATGACCGGGTGAGAGCGGTCGGATAGCAGCTGCATCAGCAGACGAGATTGGCTGGAGGTGATATGCGTTTCAGCTTGGTGCTGTGAGCTTTTTCACAGTAATGATTAAATTATTAAAGGAGGATTATTTGAATGGCTGATGAACAACAAAAAACTGCAGCAGTCGTTGATGGCGAAAGACCGTTGACAGACAAAGAACTGGAAGCCATGTTGCGTAAGTCAGAGAAAGTAACCGAATTCCCGGAGGTAACTTTTGATGAATTTACCGAACCCACCTGGGATGAATGGGTGGAGGCATGTAATGCACTGTTGAAGGGCAAACCCTTTGACAAGATCATGTATACCAAAAACTACGAGGGCATTACCTTTGACCCGATTTATACTCGTAAAGGCACTGATGCAATTCTGCCGACCAACGATTATCCCGGTATGGGTGATTTCCTGCGCGGCGCAACTGTTAACGGTTATGTACACGAGCCTTGGGGCATTGCGCAAGCTTGCGATGAAACCCTGCCGGCTGAAAACAATGAGCTGCTGAAGGAAGAAATTTCCAAAGGCTCTACTGTTTACAATATTAAACTGGATACCGCAACCAAAAACGGCGTAGACGTTAAAGATGCAGAAAAACCCGGTGATATTGGTGTGAACGTTACTACCGTTGAAGATATGAGCGTTCTGCTGAATGGTCTGAAACTTGACAAATATCCTATCATGATGTACACCGGTGCCGGCGCTAAAAATCTGCTGGCTCTGACTGTTGCTGCTCTGAAGGGCGCAGGTCATGATGTTAAAACTCTGCGCGGTGTTATCGGCGGCGACCCGATCGGTGAGCTGGTAAAAACCGGTAAAACCGAAACTTCTCTGGATGCTTTGTATGATGAAATGGCTGAAACAATTAAATTTGCTAAAGCTAATACTCCGGAGTTGCGCACTGTTTTCATCAACAGTGATGCTTACACCGATGGCGGTGCGGAAGCAGTACAAGAGGTTGCTTACACCTTCGCTACTGCTGTTGAATATGTACGTCAAATGCAAAAACGCGGTGTTGAACTGCATGACATTGCTAACTCCCTGTACTTCTGCTTCAACCAAGGTGCTAACTTCTTCATGGAAATCGCAAAACTGCGTTCCCTGCGTATGATCTGGGCAGCTATTATGGAAGCATTCGGTGCTGAAGAAGCAGACCGTGCTATTAAAGTTCATGGCCGTTGCGCTCGCTTCACCAAAACCGTTGTTGACCCGTATGTAAACATGCTGCGTAACTGCACCCAAACCTTCTCCAGCGTTGTAGGTGGCGTTTGCACTTATGACAACCCGCCGTTTGACGAGCTGATTCGTAAAGGCGACGTATTCTCCCGTCGTATCGCTCGTAACCTGCATGTAATGCTGCAAGAAGAATTTGGTATGCTGAGCCCGATCGATGCTGCTGGCGGTTCCTGGGGCGTTGAAACCCTGACCAAGCAGATTACCGAAAAAATCTGGGCTGAGTTCCAAAAGGTTGAGGAAATGGGCGGCATTGTTAAAGCTCTGCAAGCTGGCTATCCGCAAGCACAAGTTGCTGACGTTTTGGCTAAACGCTTCAAAGCTTTGGAAATGCGCAGTGACCGTGCTGTTGGCGTAAACATGTACCCGAACATGACCGAAGAACCGCTGGAGCGCCGCGAAGAGGACACTCCGAAACTGAAGAAAGAACGCGAAGCTGCTGTTGCTGCTTACGTTGCTGACATCGACACCAACTACCTGGCCGGCAAGCTGGCTGCTGTTGAAACTGTTGAAGGCGCAATCGAAGCATTCAGCAACGGTGCTACTATCGGCCAGGTTGCTGCTGCATCCTGCAAGGCTGAAGCTCCGGAAACCGTTGAAGCAATCGCTGCTCATCACTGGACCGAGCGCTATGAAGCACTGCGTTTCGAAACTGAAGACTATGTTAAGAAAACCGGCAAAAATGTTGAAGTATTCCTGTGCAACATGGGACCGATTCCTCAACATAAAGCTCGTGCCGACTTCTCTACCTCTTTCCTGCAGGTTGGTGAATTCAACGTTCATCTGAACGATGGTTTCCAAGACGGCGAAGATGGCGATCAATACGAAAAATGCCTGAAAGCTTTCAAAGAAGGCGACTACGATGTTGCAGTTATCTGCTCCACCGATGCTACCTATCCGGAAATCGTTCCGAAACTGGCTCCGATGATTAAAGCAGCTATGAAACCGTCCGCTACTCTGTTCCTGGCCGGCGCTGCTCCGAAAGACATGGAACAAGTTTACAAAGATGCTGGCGTTGACGATTTCATCAGCGTAAAAGCTAACTGCTTCCAAACTCTGAAGATGCTGCAAAAGAAGAAAGGGATGATTGAATAATGAGCATTAATCCGGATTTCACTAAAGTAGCCCTTCCTGATCATCCTTCTTGTTCTTATGACGAATGGAAGAAAAATCTGGAAGAAAAAATGGGCGAAAATTATGATGCCCTTTATGATACTACCTTGGAACGTATTCCTAAAGCTCCGCTGTACACCAAGGATATCTATGATAAATGTAACCATTTGGACTTCATGAGCGGTATTCCTCCGTTCCTGCGTGGTCCTTACTCCACAATGTATGTATTCCGTCCGTGGACTGTACGTCAATATGCAGGTTTCTCCACTGCGGAAGAATCCAACGCATTCTATCGTCGTAACCTGGCTGCAGGCCAAAAAGGTCTGTCCATCGCGTTCGACTTGCCGACTCACCGCGGCTATGACGCTGATAACCCGCGTGTAGTTGGTGACGTTGGTAAAGCAGGCGTATCTGTTTGCTCCATGCTCGATATGAACATCCTGTTCTCCGGTATTCCTCTGGATCAGATGTCCGTATCCATGACCATGAACGGCGCAGTACTGCCTGTACTGGCATTCTTCATCGTATCCGGTGAAGAACAAGGCGTTGATAAATCTATCATGGCCGGTACCATTCAGAACGATATTCTGAAAGAGTTCATGGTACGTAACACCTACATTTATCCGCCTGCTATGTCCATGCGTATCATCGGTGATATTTTCGAATATACCACCAAATATATGCCTAAATTCAACAGTATTTCCATTTCCGGTTACCATATTCAAGAGTGCGGCGCAACCTGCGACCTTGAATTAGGCTACACTCTGGCCGATGGTATGGAATATATCCGTACCGGTGAAGCTGCAGGCCTGCCTGTAGACGCATTCGCAAAACGTCTGTCCTTCTTCTGGGATATGGGCAAAAACTACTTCATGGAAGTTGCTAAAATGCGTGCTGCTCGTGTTCTGTGGGCTAAGATTCTTAAGAGCTTCGGCGCTAAGAACCCGAAATCCATGGCACTGCGTACTCACAGCCAGACTTCCGGCTGGTCTCTGACCGAACAGGATCCGTTCAACAACATCTCCCGTACTTGTATGGAAGCTATGTCTGCTGCTCTGGGCCATACCCAATCCCTGCATACAAACGCACTGGACGAAGCTATCGCACTGCCGACCGACTTCTCCGCTCGTCTTGCTCGTAACACCCAGCTGTACATCCAGGATGAAACCAAAGTCTGCAAGATTATCGATCCGTGGGGCGGTTCCTACTATGTTGAATACCTCACCAACGAAATCATTCGCCGTGCTTGGGCTCATATCCAGGAAGTTGAAGCACTCGGTGGTATGGCAAAAGCTATTGCAACCGGCCTGCCGAAGATGCGTATCGAAGAGTGCGCAGCTCGTCGTCAAGCTAACATCGATAGCGGTAAAGAAACCATCGTTGGCCTGAACAAATATCGTCTGGCTAAGGAAGATCCTCTGAACGTACTGTCCATCGATAACACCGCTGTACGTAACGCTCAGATTAAACGTCTGGAAAAACTGAGAGCAGAACGCGACAACGACGCTGTTGCACGCGATCTGGAAGCTATTACCCGCGCAGCAGAAACCCGTGACAACGGCAACCTGCTGGAAATGGCTGTACAAGCTGCTCGCGACCGTGCTTCCCTCGGTGAAATTTCTGACGCAGTTGAAAAAGTATCCGGTCGTTTCAATGCTGTAATCCACACTGTATCCGGTGTATACTCCAGTGAATTCAGCGGCAACGATGACATGGAAAAAGCTACCAAACTGGCTGATGAGTTTGAAAAACTTGAAGGCCGTCGTCCTCGTATCTTCCTGGCTAAAATGGGCCAAGACGGTCATGACCGCGGACAAAAAGTTCTGGCAACCTCCTTCGCTGATATGGGCTGGACCGTCGACGTTGGTCCTCTGTTCCAGACTCCGGAAGAATCTGCACAAGACGCTGTAGATAACGACGTTGATATGGTTGGCTTCTCTTCCCTGGCTGCAGGTCATAAAACCTTGCTGCCGGCAATCGTTGAAGAACTGAAGAAACGTGGCCGTGAAGATATCATGGTATGTATCGGCGGCGTAATTCCTGCACAGGATTACGACTACCTGTATGAACATGGTGCAGCAGGCATCTTTGGACCTGGTACCAACATTCCTAAGTGCTGCATCCAATTACTGCAAATGTTGGTTGACCGTGCAAAAGCTGAACACGCTGAAGACTGAGGTGATATAAATGCCTGAAACTGGTGAAAAAGATATTAGGCCGAGTTGGGTACCCCTGAAAAAAGATCCTAACTTTGCCTGCTCTGTAATGGGCGGGATTGACAGTGCCGTAAACGCTGTCAGCGAGGAGAAGTATAACCCTGTGGATAAAATTAGGAAATTCCCCTTGAGGAAAAAGCCTAGTCCGGAAGAGTTAATAAAAGGAGTCAGTGAAGGCGATCGTAAAACCTTATCTCAAGCTATTACTCTTATAGAAAGCAATGCACCGAGGGATTTTGATAAAGCACAGCGTGTCCTGCAGGCTCTCCTGCCGCGTACAGGCAAAGCTTTGCGCATCGGCATTTCCGGTGTACCGGGTGCCGGCAAAAGTACCTTTATCGAGTCCTTTGGCCAGATGCTGTGTCATCAGGGCTATAAGGTCGCAGTTCTTGCTGTTGACCCTACCAGCTCTATTACCGGTGGCTCTATTTTGGGTGATAAAACGCGTATGCAGATGTTGTCGCGTGAACCTAATTGCTTTATCCGTCCGTCCCCTGCAAAGGGTACCTTGGGCGGCGTTGCCCGTAAAAGCCGTGAAACCATGCTGCTTTGCGAGGCTGCAGGCTGTGACGTTATCTTAGTAGAAACCGTAGGTGTAGGTCAGTCCGAAATCACTGTCCGTTCGATGGTTGACTTCTTTATGCTGGTAGTACTGACCGGTGCCGGTGATGATCTGCAAGGCATCAAGAAAGGCATCATGGAGGTTGCCGACGCTATCGTTGTCAACAAAGCCGATGGTGACAATCTGCCGAAAGCTATTGTTACCCAGGGTGAGTATGAGCGTATGATTGAATTCATCCGCCCTGCTACCGAAGGCTGGAAAACTCACGCCTACAGATGCTCTGCTTTGACCAAGGAAGGCCTGCTTGAGCTTTGGGCAGTAATGCGCAAGTTCGAAAAGGTTACCAAGGAATGCGGTTCCTTCGACAAACGTCGTAAATCGCAGACTATTTCTTGGGTTAACAGCATGATTGACGAGCATTTACATAACCTGTTCTTTGAAGACCCGATGATTAAAGGACGCTTACCGGCAGTAATGGAAGCAGCTGTTAATGGCGTGGTATCCCCAAGCCAGGCTGTTACCGAGCTGATTAACGCCTTTGATATTGATCGTGCTTCAATGAGGCATCGCAATCAAAACAAATAAAGTCCGGCAAGAAAGCACCCTGTAGTGATTTTTGACCGGCAAGCTAAAGGCTGTCATTGATGAAGCTTCATCAGTGACAGCCTTTTTGTGTCATAATGGCTTATAGGTGCTGCAAAACATTAATATAAAAGTGTAAAAACACAATGTAAAACAAAGCGGGGCGTGAGAATTTTTAACCTAAAAAGAGTAAGAGATGCTAATTCTTTTATTGTCAACAAATAAGCGCCTCTTTAGTGATATAAGTTCTTACAATATTTTTTTCGAGAACTTTTTCGCTAAAGTCTTGACATTCTTAATCGGACTTAGTATAATTAAAAGCAACAAATCAATATTTCGTATGAAGCGCTAATTGGTGAAAATCCACACGGTCCCGCCGCTGTAACAGGCTTGCCTGGAGTCAGCAAAGTACTTCGTACAAGCATATGCTTGACCTGCGAGCGACAGGAGAAGATGTTAACAGACAAGATACTGTTTATGTGAGAGTGGCAGCTATCTTAATTGTGCGCATTAACCGTCTTTGCTTGCAAAGACGGTTTTTTTCAACTATCAAATGTGGGTCGAAATATTGATTTCCCTAACATTAGAACAAACTAAGCAAATCGGACAATTTGCTGTTCTGTTACGTAAAGATTTTTCAAATTCTCCTTCTCCTCCAATTTTATCGTGTGTAGCTTGTTACAGGGGTGTGGCAATGCAACAATAAAAAAACCGCCGGGTAAGGCGGCTTTTTTATTGCTTTCGCAAGGAAAGATAAGCTTAGTATAAAACAGAAAAACCGCCTTACGGCGGTTTTTGTTTTATAACGAGGAGTTTTTCAGGACTTCATCCAGGTTGCATACCTGCTGTGAATTACGTGTCTTGGAATAGAATTTGAGGAAATGCTGGGCAACGACGGAAAGCGGTCTGTCCTTAACCTTTACTACGGTCTTGTAAACGTCTGCCTTGATGTCGGATATAGGACGGGTGATAAATTCTTCGCCAAGGTCCTCTCCGGGCTCTACAGGCACGATAGAAACGGCTGCCTTGACGCGTGTCCATTCCAAGGTAGTGCTGCGGGTGGTGCTGGTGCAGGTGATACGCGGTACGATGGAGGCTTGAGCACAGGCCTTGAGGAAGATTTCGGAGCAGCCGGAGCTGATGCTCAGAGGTACATCCTCTAATTCCTTAAGGGTGACAACCTTTTTGCTGTCATCCAGAAAAACAGAGTTTTTATGGAAAACTGCTGTCAGCTCTTCGTCGCGACGGAAGAGAACCTCAAAGTTATCCTGATGCTCTACCGGTACGCTCAAAATTCCCAGTTCGGTAATACCGTTAAGCATTTGCTGTGTCTGTTCGTTTATGCTTGCTTCAAACAGCTCACATTTGATATTAGGATAAAGAGCACAGAAATCCTTGAGGGAGGATTTGATGAATAAAGCACTGCGGGAGTTGGCAATGCTGAAACGCAGCGTACCTACAACACCGCCCATAATGTTTTCGATTTCGCTTTTGGCAAGATCCTCCAAAGCACACATGTACTTTGCTTTTTGATAGAGGACGCGTCCTGCCTCGGTCAGGAGAATCTGACGGCTGCCGCGGGTGGTAATTATCAGCTTGGTACCGAAATAGTTTTCCAGAGCACGCAGCTGCTTGCTGAGGGCCGGCTGAGCGATATGTACGTAATCAGCCGCACCGGTAAAACTACCGGCTTCGATAATTGCCAAAAAGTTTCTGTAATTGTCTAATTCCATGTTTTGCAGACCTCCAACTAATACTAAACTTATGTAAAATAGAAACAGTAATAGATTCTAAATATAGGTATAATATAATTAGTTTATCATATTGCCAGTGTATTTTCAAGAATTACAACGATTAAGGCTATTATAGAACAGAAGAAAGCTAAAAAGCAATAATAAAATGTCATATCTATAATTCCTATTAGCTATTTTTCTTATTAAGCAATATCTGTTATACTAAATGCGTATAAAGCAGAGGCCTTATACAGAGCAAATTGACAAATTGACTTATTCAAAGCAAAGGAGAGAACAATCATGGCTGAAACAAAAATGGCAGTCGAAAAAGAAATCGGTTTATTCGCACATCTGTGCCGTCAACGCAACGGTGCAGCAAAAGTATTCCCGCATTGTGGTGAAAAAGGCTTTGCCTTCAGCAGAAGAGTGCAGGGCTTCAAACTGAGCGAAGCATCCCTGAAAGCATTAAAAAGAGGTTAAGAAGAAAGATGAGCTTTGTACTGAACTATCTCAAAGAGTTGGACAGAGAATACTATAGTAAATGGTTTAAGAATATTTTGCTTTAAGCTTTATACAGCAGCATTGTAATATGCCAGTCCGCGAGCGATGACGTTATAGCCTACCTCCTTGTACGTCGTTGGCAGACTGGCTTTTTGTTTGCCTAAAATATTCCTGACAGATATATGAATAATGCTACATAGGTATTTTTATTCCGGCGATAATTATAGTATAATGTAAAACTGCCTGCTGTAAAAAACAAGTGGAATTTAGTTCCAAAATGTATTTAATTACTTTCTGAAATATACTTAATTCATATAACTTCTATTCCAACTAGGTATTTTTATTATTTTGGAATATGTTGTATAATCTCTAACAGTGAAAGGCACTCTCCAAAAAGAACAAGAAAGGAGCTGATAAGTTTTGGACATTGCACTTATCATGAATGATGAAAAAGAAGATTCTAAGATTCGGGAGTACCTGAAACAGGTAGACAAGAAGTTTTACTATCGAGCTATCGAGAACAGGAAAAAGGAAGGTAAAGTCTTCCCACATCGAGGCGAAGATGGCAAGCTCTTTGTAAACACTTTTCAATATGTAAACCTATTTAAGAAGAAATAAGTGGAGGGAAATTTTTATGACACCAGCAATTAAATGCTTGATTTTGTTAGCAGTAGTTGCACTGTTATTCGTTACCGAAATGATTCCGCTGGCAATGACCGCGGTTCTGGCTGCTATAGCCTGCAGTGCATTGGGCCTGGTTCCTGAGAACCAAATCTTCCTTGGCCTGGCAGATTCTACTGTAGTTCTTTTTGGCGGTATGTTCGTCGTTGGCGCTGCAATGTTTTACACCGGCCTTGCTCAAAAGGTTGGCGGCGCTGTAGTAAAGCTGTTTGGTACCAATGAAAACAGCCTGATGTTTGGTCTTATGGTTATTGCAGCTGTTATGTCTGCGTTCTTGTCTAACACCGGTACCACCGCTTGCCTGATTCCTGTAGTTATGGGTATCTGCGCACAAGCAAAGCTTTCCGCTTCCCGTCAGCTGATGCCGTTGGCTTTCGCTGCCGGCCTTGGCGGTACCTGCACCTTGATTGGTACCCCGCCGAACATTCTGGCAAACGTTGCTCTGAAAGCAGCTGGTATGCCGGAGCTGCAATTTGGCTTCTTTGAATATGCCTACATCGGCATTCCTATTACTGTTGCCGGCATCGTTTACATGATGTTCCTTGGCAAATATATCCTGCCGGAAGCTAAAACCGATGAGGTTGCAGATGTAGAGCAGGAGATTGATGCTACTAACACTACTCCTAAAAAACAGATGATCTGCGGTATCATCATGGTTGGCGTTATCGGTTCTATGGCAACCAGCATCGTTCCTTTGGAACTGGCTGCTGTTGTCGGAGCGGTACTGTGCGTACTGACAGGCTGCATCACTGAAAAACAAGCCTATAACTCCATCGACTGGATTACTATCTTCCTGTTTGCAGGCATGATTCCTGTTGCAACAGCTATGAACACCAGCGGCGCTGGCAAGCTGATTGCTGAATTCACCGTAAGCCTGATGGGCGGTAACCCGTCTCCGTACCTGGTAACTGCAGTACTCTTCGGTCTGGCAGTTGTCCTGACTCAGTTTATGAGCAACACCGCTTCTAAAGCTCTGCTGTGCCCGGTTGGCATCGCACTGTCCGCACAAATGGGTGCATCTCCGAAAGCTGTACTGATGGCAATCCTGATTGCTTCCAGCTGCGCATTCGCTTCTCCGGTAGGTACTCCTCCGAACACCCTGGTACTTGGCCCTGGCAAGTACAAATTCATGGATTATGTTAAATGCGGCGGCGGTCTGGTAGCAGTCAGCATGATTGTTGCAATCATCGTTATTCCTATCGTATGGCCGTTCTTCCCGACTGCAGCATAATTTACTAAAGACTCAGGTCTTACCACCTTTCTTAAAATGTCTGCAACGCTCCCCAATGGGAGCGGTCAGCAGACGCAAATTGGATAGAGAACAATTTATTATAGACGGGGCGGAAGCTGCCCTGACGCACAAAGCTTCAAAGATGCTTACAATTACAAATTCCTTCTTTCTGTATATATTTGCTTAGGGGACATTGGCAGTATATATAGGATATAAATGAAAAGACTACCCTTCGTCATGTTGGACAGAGCATGGCGGAGGGTAGTTTTAATTTGGTGCTCCCCCCAATTACCCCTACATATAATAGAAGAACAGCAATAAGCAGAATTTTTTTATTCTGATGTAACCGATTCGGATAGAACCGAATAAAAGTTGACGAGGAGGCGAAGCTATTTGAGAAAATTGGACGATATTATTATGATGATCCGGTTAATAAGACGAATGGAGAATTTGATATTGTAACGTATGATGCTAAGGGCTATGCTTTTTATGAAGCGAAGTTCAGAAAGAAACCTGTGACGCAGCAAATGATTCAAGAAGAAATTGAACAGGTGCAACGCAGTAATATGCTATGCTATAAGTATGGATTTTTTTCTAGAAGCGGGTTTGAGAACATAAAGCTTAAAGGTGTAGAGCTGATAGGTTTGGAAGAATTGTATAGGTAAAATCTAAAACAGCGGTGAAAACAACATTGAGATGCTGTTTTTACCGCTCTTTTAAACGCTATAATATTTTCACACAAATACATATTGCACCAGCAGCATATAGCCTATAGTTCCTGCCGCAATTGTCAGCAGCAGATTACGCAGGGTTGCCTGCAGGATAACTGTCAGCGCTACAGCTATGGCTTCGGGAATACCATGACTGCCGGTCATAATTTGCGTATCCTTGAGGGAGTAGACAACAAGCATGCCCATAACGGCCGCAGGCAGCATTTTACCTAAAAACGCTACTAGTGGCGGCGTTTTTTTATTGGCCGGAAACAGGATGAAGGGCAGAAAGCGCGTTAACATAGTGCCTGCTACAACGGCGGCAATGGTTATGATTTGTTCGGTGAAGGTCATAATTTGATGCCTCCTTTGTAATATGCTGTGATAAATACCAGCAGCAGAAGCAGCATGGCCGGCGGAATAAAGCTTTGCGGACCGATGAGCACCAGGCAAAGCAACGGAATGACAATGCCTAAAACAGCAGGAGTGTGGTTTTCTGTCGATTGCCATTGGCTGACGAAAATTGCCGTGAAGAGAGCGACGAGGGCAAAGTCCAGGCCTTTGGTATTGATTTGCAGACTGTTGCCCAAGAGACCGCCGATGGTTGCGCCCGCTACCCAGTAGATTTGGTTCAGCAGATTTACGCAGACCATAAAGCAGCCCTTGTCGATGCCTTCGGGGATAACAGTATTGCAGTTGATGGCGAAGGATTCGTCGCACATACCGAAAATCAGATAAAACTTTTTCAGACCGGTATTCTTATATTTTTCCAGCATGCTCAGGCCGTAGAACAGATGACGTGAATTAATCATCAGTGCCATAAAAAAGCAGTACAAAGGATTTAAGGGACTAAGCAGCATTGTGACCAGAACGAATTCCATGCTGCCGGCAAAGACGAGAGCACTGGTAAAAAACGGATACCAGGGAGAAAAGCCCTTGCTGCAGATATAAAAGCCGTAGGAGATGCCTAAAAAAAGAAACGCTGCGCAAATTGGCAGCGTTAGTGGAAAAGCAGCTTTGAGTGCTTTGCTATATTTGTTGTTCATAATGAAAACCTGCACAATTCTTTAATTCATAGAAACTATGTAGGCTTTATTGTACAGTATCCTGCGGTAATTGTCAACGCTTGGGAGCCGGACCGCTGCTGGAGCGGGCAACAAGACGGCATTTGTATTCTACATGAGTGATAGGCTCAAATTTGCCGTGGTGCTCATAGCTGGTAATTTCCTCCTGCAACAGCTTGAAGGCGCTTTTGCCGCATTCTGTCAGCGAGTTATCGATAGTTGTGAGGTTGACGCCGCGCAGATGCGAGGGGAAGATGTTATCAAAACCGCAAAAGCTGATATCATCGGGAATCCTTAGGCCTCTGTCGATAATGGCATTATATGCACCGTAGGCAACCATATCATTGATAGCGACTATCGCTGTTGTTTCCGGCGCTGCTTCAAGACAGCGTTTGGCAAGCTCATAGCCTGTGCTGTATTCTACTTCAACGTGCGAAAGCTCATAGTCTGGGGTGATTTCCTTGGTGAAGAGGGAAAGCTTGGCACCTGCTGTCTTGCAAGCATCCTCCAGACCCTGATAGCGGCGCACACGTGAGGTGTGTTGGTCATTGAGCGTTGTAGAAAGATAGGCAACATGTTTATGGCCAAAATCCGTAAGATGCTTGCCGATGAGCTGGCCTGCAGTAAAGTTGTTCATGTCAACAGTAGCCAGCTCCAGATCACTGCGTCTGTCACCGATGGCAACAACGGGCAGATATTTGCTGAGCTTGTACGCCAGCTGCGGCTGTTGGGGAATCATGGCGAAGATGACACCGGCAACGTTAAATTTGCGGGCCTGCTCCATGATAAATTTTTCCGTATCCGTATCCCAATAGGTGGTGCGGACGGAGGTAACAAAGCCCTGCTTACGGGCAGCGATTTCAATACCCTGGATAATAGTAGTATAGAAAGGATTGAATAATGAAGGACAGATAATAATGATTAGTGTATCTGAGGGCCTGACGAGGGCGTAGGCTTTTTCCTTGCTGCTTTTATAGCCGAGCTCAGTGGCGATAGCGTAGACCTGCTCAACAGTTTCCGCGTTGAAACGGTCAATACTACGTCTGTTGAGAATCATCGATACGCTGGCAGGCGAAAGACCTGCCTTGGCAGCAATATCCTTCAGGGTAACCTTCTTAGGCATAAACACAATCCTTTCTGATTTAATTATGTATCGGGTGGCTGATATAAATTATCTGCCTAAAACCTTTGCGGCAATGTCAGGATAATTGGTAATCAGAACGTCAACACCGGCATCAACCAGCTCCTGCATCATTTCAGCATCGTTAGGAGTCCATGCCTGCAGAGCGATGTTGTGTGCGTGCAGATCAGCAGCAACGCCTTCCTTAGCACAGAAATAGGTGCGGGCGTTAACACTTGCAGCGCCTTGGGAAGCAGCGTATTCACCGATGTTCATCAGCCAGGTGTCGGTTAAAAGACCGCATTTTGCTTCCGGCATCAGTTTTTTGATTCTGGCAACAGTGTAATGGTTGAAGGAAGAATACCAGATCTGGTCTTCCAGACCGAATTCCTTGACCATAGCAATGAGCTTTTCTTCAATGCCTTCATATTCAAAATAGCTGGTTTTGAGCTCGATATTGGTAATCAGCTTGGTAGTTTTCAGCCAGGTGAAATATTCGCGTAATGTAGGAATGGTTTGGCGGGGGAAGAAGCCTTTGACATTAACGCCTACAGAAAGCATTTTCAGCTCTTCCAGGGTATGGTCCTTCAGCCAGCCGCTGCCGTTAGTGGTGCGGTCGAGCATTTCGTCATGCATGATAACGATTTCACCGTCTTTGGTAAGCTGGATATCCAGTTCAATGCCGTCAGCAACAGTTTCTTCTGCTACTTTTTGGAAAGCAAGCATAGTATTTTCAGGATAATAGCCGCTGAAGCCGCGGTGCGCAAAAATTTGAACCATTTCTATTCCTCCTTGAAATTTTCAATAATGTTCAACACTATCTTAGCATAAGATAAGCGAAAAAACAAGTGGGACGCAATAAGGCCAATAGGGATAAAAAACGGCCAAAGGCCAGACTGCAAGTACATTTGCTAAATGTGCGTAAAATTATTGACAATTCTGTGTCACTCTGTTAATATGGTATCAGATTCAAAACGGGAATCTCTATTACATTAAATTTCAACAAAATTCAACAAGGGATTTAGGAGGATGAACATGAAAAAGATCGTAGCTCTTCTGTTAATGTCTGTTATGATGTTGGCGCTGACCGGTTGCGGCGGTTCTGACAAAAAGGATGAAAAGGCAGCAGGTTCTGACAAAAAGGTTGTTTTGAAGCTGAGCCATGTATTTTCTCCCGATGAGCAGCTGTACAAATCCATGGAATTGGTTGCTGAACGTATCAAGAAGAAAACCAATGGCCGTGTAGAAATTCAATGCTTTGGTCAAAACCAGCTGGCTTGCTACAAGGATGGTCTGGAGCAGGTTGCTAACGGTGCTAACTTTATTTCTGTAGAAGACCCGTCTTATCTGGGCGACTATGTACCTGATTTCAAACCTTTGGTTGGTCCGATGCTGTATCAATCCTATGACGAATATGAGAAGATGATTGAAACTCCGTTGGTTAAGGACATGGAAAAGAAAGCTGAAGAAAAAGGTATTAAGGTTCTGGCTCTGGACTACATCTTCGGCTTCCGTAATGTTATGACCAACAAAGTTATCACCAAACCGGAAGATATGAAAGGTCTGAAACTGCGTACTCCCGGCAGCAAGCTGTTCATTGACACCATCAATGCTATGGGCGCTACCGCTACCAGCCTGCCGTTCTCCGAAACTCTGTCCGGTGTTTCCCAAGGCGTTGTAGATGGTCTGGAAGGCTCCGAATTCACCAACATCGGCACCAAATGCTATGAGCACGTTAAAAACGTAGCTACCACCAAGCATTTCCTAGGTACCTGCGGCGTATACATTTCCACCAAAGTATTCAACAGCCTGTCTCCGGAAGATCAGAAGATTGTTGCTGAAGAATTTGCTTACGGCGGTAAAGAAATGACCAAGATTTCCACCGAATCCTATAACAAGGTTTATAAGGAACTGGAAAGCAAGGGCGTAAAATTCAACGATGTTGACCATGCTGCTTTCGAAAAAGCTACCGAGCCTGTATTCAAACAGATGGAAGAAAAGGAAGGCGCAACTCCTGGTATCTATGAAAAGCTGAAAGCTGAGCTGGCAAAAATCCGCGCTGCAAAATAAGCTGTAGATTTTTTCAACATTACTAAACAGTTATAATGAAACACTAAGGAGCTACCACGCTGCATGCATGCGGCGTGACAGCTCCTTCCTTTGCATAAGTATTACTATAAAAAATGGAGGTAAAATTTTGGGTAAAAACCTGAGCTTCGTGCTAAATAATCTGGAAGATTTAGTTGCTGCATTTTTCATCAGCATTACTACTATCCTTGTTGTCATCAATATTGTTCTGCGTTATGTTTTTAACTCCGGCCTTGTTTGGTCTGAAGAGGTTGCTACCGGCTGCTTTGTCTGGTCGGTATTTATCGGCGCTGTTGCCGTATTCAAGCATCGCGGTCACGTTGGCGTTGATATCATTGTTAAGAGAATGCCCCAAGGTATGCAGAAGGCTATCGGCCTGATTACCGACGTTATTCTTGTCGCGCTCAACGGCTACATGTCTTATCTTTCTATTATCTATATTTCCAAATCCTATACGAAAATGACCCCGGTACTGGGTATTTCTTCCGTTTATATCAGTTCTTCCGTACTGATTGCGTTTGTACTCATGACCGTGTATTCTATTAAATTTGTCTGGCAGGATGTTACCGGTTCCGGAAAGGAGGAAAAATAATGGCTTATTTGCCCGTCATCATTGTCTTTGTCCTTTATTTTTCCAGTATTCCAATCGCTTATGCCCTGTTCGGTGCAACGATTTCCTACTTTACCTTTTTGGATGCGACTTCTCCTGCGCATCTGGTATTCCAACGTATTATTACCAGCACGCAGTCCTTCCCACTGCTGGCAATTCCCTTCTTTATTATGGCAGGCTCCATCATGAACTATGCCGGTATCAGCGATAAGCTGATGAAATTTACCGACGTGCTCATGGGTCATATGACCGGCGGTCTGGCTCAGGTTAACGTACTGCTCAGCCTGCTGATGGGCGGTGTTTCCGGCAGTGCTAACGCTGACGCTGCTATGCAGAGTAAAATGCTTGTTCCGGAAATGGAAAAGCGCGGTTACGGCAGAGCCTTCAGTGCTGCAGTAACAGCTGCATCCTCCGCAAGTACGCCTGTTATTCCTCCCGGAATTAACCTGATTATTTATGCGCTGATTGCCAGCGTATCCGTAACTAAAATGTTTATGGCAGGCTATGTGCCCGGCATTCTCATGGCAGTATCTATGATGATTGTTGTTGCTATTGTTTCTAAAAAGCGTGGCTACAAGCCTTCGCGTGAAAAGGCTGCTACCTTCGGTGAAATTATGACTCAGTTTAAGGAATCTATCTGGGCGTTGCTTTTCCCGTTCGGTATCATTGCCGGCCTGCGCATGGGTATGTTCACTCCGTCCGAGGCAGGCGCTGTAGCAGTAGTATACTGCATTCTGGTAGGCGCCTTCATCTACAAGGAGCTGAAGTGGGAATATGCCTGGCCGATTATGAAGGAAACTATTTACGGTACCAGCTCCGTTGTACTGATTATCGTAGCAGCTTCTTTCTTTGGCTATTATCTGAACTGGGAGCGTATTCCGCAGCATATCACCTCCGCAATGCTTGACTTTACCCGCAATCCGTACATGATGCTGATGCTGGTAAATATCCTGCTGCTGATTCTTGGTATGTTCCTGGAGGGTGGCGCTGCACTGATTATTCTGGCTCCGCTGCTTGTTCCTGTTGTAACTAAACTGGGTGTAGACCCTGTACACTTCGGTATTATCTGTATTGTTAATATTATGATCGGCGGTCTGACGCCACCGTTCGGTTCGATGATGTTTACGGTTTGTGCGATAACGGAAACGCCGCTCGGCGAATTCTTCAAGGAAGTTTGGCCGTTTATCGTAGCGTTGTTAGTAGCATTACTTATTGTCACCTATGTTCCGGGGTTGGTAATGTTCCTGCCTAATTTATAAGACGTGCGATAAGGCACCGTATACATTCCCAATCACACGTAACTAAATATGCTTTTTAGGAGCTGCTACGAAAGTGGCGGCTCCTTATGTTTTGTGTTATACTAAAAATATCAAGGAAAGGTCGTGAAAGCATGAAAAATAAATATATCATGGCACTGGATTTGGGAACTACCAGCTGCCGCTGTATTTTATTTGACAAGCATGGAGAAATCTGCAGCGTAGCACAAAAGGAGTTTACGCAGTATTATCCGCAGGCAGGTTGGGTGGAGCACGATGCCGAGGAAATCTGGGCTACTCAGGTTGGCCTGATGTACGAGGCAATGAGCAAGCTGGATGTTACTCCGGCTGATATTGCCGGCATCGGTATTACAAATCAGCGCGAAACTACCGTAGTTTGGGACAAGAACACTGGCCGTCCTATCTGCAAGGCGATTGTCTGGCAGTGCCGTCGTACCGCAGAATACTGTGATCTGCTGAAAATCCGTGGCTATGCCAATATGTTCCGCGAAAAGACAGGCCTGGTTCTGGATGCTTATTTCTCCGGTACCAAACTGCACTGGATTCTGGAAAACGTGCCTAATGCACGCGAGCGTGCGGAAGCAGGCCAGTTGCTGTTCGGTACTATCGACAGCTGGATTATCTGGAAGCTGACCGGCGGTAAGGTTCATGTTACGGATTATTCCAATGCTTCCCGTACATTGATGTTTAATATTCATACTCTGCAGTGGGATGACGAAATCCTGACTGTTTTGGGCATTCCGCGCCAAATGCTGCCGGAGGTTAAGCCCTCCAGCTGTGTATACGGTTCTACCGATGCCAAGCTTTTTGAGGCTTCTATTCCTATCGCCGGCGCTGCAGGCGATCAGCAATGTGCGCTGTTCGGACAGACCTGCTTTGTACCCGGTGAAGCCAAAAACACCTACGGTACGGGCGGTTTTATGCTGATGAATACCGGCGAAAAGCCTGTAGACAGCAAAAACGGTCTTGTTACAACTATCGCCTGGGGTGTAGACGGCAAGGTGGAATATGCGCTGGAAGGCTCTATTTTCGTTGCCGGCGCTGCTATCCAATGGCTGCGTGATGAGCTGGGCCTTATTCGCAATGCTGCCGAATCCGAAGCTATGGCGAAATCTGTGCCCGATTCCAACGGCTGCTACATGGTTCCTGCCTTTGTAGGCTTGGGTGCGCCGCATTGGAACCAATATGCGCGCGGTGCGATTGTCGGCCTGACGCGCGGTGTTAACCGTAATCATATTGTGCGTGCAACGCTCGAAGCTATTGCTTATCAGGTGTACGATGTGCTGAAGGCTATGGAAGAGGACAGCGGTATTAAGCTGAGCTCGCTGCAGGTTGACGGCGGTGCCTGTGCCAACAGCTTCCTGATGCAGACGCAGGCGGACATTATCAACGTTAAGGTAGAACGCCCGAGCTGCATTGAAACAACTGCTATGGGTGCTGCTTATCTTGCAGGTCTGGCAGTGGGCTATTGGGATGACAAGGAAATGATTAAGGGCAATCACGTTATTGAGCAGACGTTTACGCCTGCTATGGATGAAGAAACGCGTAATCATCTGCTGCGCGGCTGGCATAGGGCGGTGCGTGCGTCCTGCATTAAGCTGCATCCGGAGGATTAAACTAAATATAAAAATACAGCAAAAAAGCCTTGCAGTTGGACTGACTGCAAGGCTTTTCTGCTTTTTGATGAGTTGAGTGTTTGTTCGCCGGCTTTAGGAGTGCCGGCTGATAAGGAGTATTATAAAAAGAGTATTGTAAGGGGTGTGATATATATAAGCTATTAGCTTTTAGCTGAGTTAGGGGTGTATCAGGACTGTTTTTCGATATCGCCGAAGTAGAATTTGATGAGTCGTTTGTATTCGCCGCTCTTTTTATAGTCGCTCAAAGCAACGTTAAACTTTTTAATCAGCTCTTCATTTCCTTTTTCAGCATAGACAACAAGATCATCCTGGCGTTCGGAATGGCCTACAACCTGCAGGCAATTGTCGTCATCGGTATGAGTCATATAGTAAGCAGTGGTCAGGTTACCGCAGATAGCGTAATCTGCTTCGCCGGTTTCTACTGCATGTAAAGCGCTGGCATTTTCCGGATATTCAACAATGATGCTGCCGGGGAAGGATTTTGCAACGCGTTCAGCAGATGCACCTTTTTTTATAGCAACCTTACGGCCGTTCATGCTGTCGATGTCTGCTTTAAGGTTACTGCCTTTTTTGGCAACGATGGAGAAAGCAGCTTTAGCATAGGAATCACTTGCAGCATAGTCAATGGAACGTGCCTTGGTTTTACTGAAGTTGTTCATGGCAATATCATATTTTTTGTGATTCAGGCCGGGCAGAAGTTCGTCGAACGGGGTGTTTACAAATTCAACCTTGTCATAGCCCATTTTCTTGGCCAGATCATTGATTAAATCGATATCAAAGCCGGTAAATTTGTTTTGCTCCTTAAGATAAAGCTCAAAGGGCGGAGAAGCAGGTGATGTTGCCACACGCAACACCTTGTCGGCAGCAGGTGCTTGCGCTGCCTGTTTGTCGCTGCCGCAGCCGGCTGATAAAAGCAGGCACAGCATGCTGACAAGAATAAATAACATCTTTTTCATTAGCAGATACCTCCATACATTTATTGGGAAACATTACCATATATATGAGCAATCATTCATTAATTGCCTAAATTATATACCCCCTTAAGATAGCTTGTCAAGAGGGTATGTCAAGAAAAATTTAAAAAAGTTTTTTGCAGGCTGCCAGCTAAGTGGTATTTAATTATTCTGATTGTGCGGACGCAAGTCCGGAGGCAGCATAGTGCAGGCTTCGTGGCTGTCCTCGCTCAAAGGGTTGACATGCACCATGCAATGCTTTACCAGCGGAAAGTTTGCTTCAACAGCGGTGTGCACCATTTCTGCGATGTGATGTGCCTGCAGCAGGGTAAGGTTATCCTTGACGCTGATTTCAATATCAACGTAGATACGGCTGCCGAAAAGACGGCTGTGCAGACTGTCGAGATGCTCTACACCGGGAACGCGGGAAACAAGGTCTTCCATAGCGGTTGCTGTTTCCTCATCACAGCTGCGGTCAACCATTTTATCCATAGAATCCTTGAATACTTCGTAGGCAGCATATAAAATCATCACGCAGATTACCAGGCTGGCGATGGGGTCTAAAATAGGATAGCCCATGCGTGCGCCCAAAATACCGATGAAAGCACCGACGGAGCTCATTGCGTCACTGCGGTGATGCCATGCTTCTGCCATCAGGGCGCCGGAATTGATTTTTTGTGCAGCGTTGCGGGTGTACCAGAACATTGCTTCCTTAGCAACAATGGAAATAATGGCTGCCCACAGAGCAAGCTGGCCGGGAACCTCCAGCTCAGCCGGGTCACCTACGATTTTTTCGTAACCACTGTAGCCGATGAGCAGGGCGATAATCGTCAGGATTATTGCCAAAAGAATAGCTGCAATGCATTCAATACGCTCGTGGCCGTAAGGATGGTCATCGTCTGACGCCTTGTTGGAAAATTTTACGCCGGCCATAACAATGAGGGTACCGAAAACATCGGACGCAGAGTGGATACCATCGGAAACCATGGCAGCGGATTGGGCGACGAAACCGGCAATCAGTTTACCAAGCGACAAGAGCAGATTACCGATAATACTGTTGATGGAAACAATCATAGCGATTCTTTCGGCATCGTTTTCAAATTTCATAATAAAACCTCCTAAAGTGGTCTTTGCATTTTTGCAGGCCTTTTTACATATAAAAAACGCCTGCGAGATAGTAGTTAACTGTCCCGCAGACGTTGCGTCAAGGTCTGCTGCCCAGAGGGCCCGGCTGCAAAAACCCGGAAGAGGTTTACCGCCTGATCAGTTTGTACTGTAGCTAAAATTGCAGTGCAAAGAGATTATCTGAATTATAAGCGGTTAGCAAAGGCTTTGTCAAGCGGTTTTTGCAAAATATTTTACAGTTTTCAGAGAAAAATTTTCTGCATAGAGATTAAGTGCTAACTTAAGCAGGAGGATACCTATGGCTAATCGATAAAGGCCATCAAGCAATTTTTACTCTTCGTCATCAAATTCCTTGATGGTGCCGTAGGCTACAAGAATGGTGCCCTTGGGAGATGCCAGTGCCGGGCAGACGTAAAGAATTACACCTGTCTGCTCTGCGTAATAGGTTGTCAGCGTGTTGCCGAAAACGTCGGTGATGCGTCCCAAAACCTGGCCTTCCTCAACAAAGTCGCCGCTGTGAATATGGTGCAGCCAGCAGCCTGTTTCCAACGCTTCCAAATAAATAAGGTTTTCTACATCACGCGGAGAGTGATGGCGTGGCTTTACAGGCAGGGAGAACATTTTCAGCTTACGCAGGATATTGCGGATATCGTCCTTATAGGCTTCGATATCCTCGTGCAGGCAGAGGCCGGCGCCGCCGCGTTCAATAAGGATAGAAGGCAGTCCGGTGCTGGCGGCGTAGTTATAGGCACCGCCCGTTGCCAACGAGCGTACCATATATTCCATATCGAGTACGCGTGCCACGGAACGTGATTTCTTTTCTACTTCGGCAGTAGGCTGGCCGGGATAGTAAACGTAGGGATGCAGGCTTTCGTGGATATCACCGCTGTGCATGTCTACATAAAAATCAGCAATCGGGAAAAAGTTGTTGCTGATTAAATATGCAGTTTTATCGGCAAGCGTTCCCGTGGGATCGCCCGGGAAAACGCGGTTAAGGTTTTTGCCGTCTTCGGGCACAATCATTTCGCGGCGAGCCCAAAAGCCTTGGATATTGACAGGGTGCATCATAATCAGGCAGCCGGTAACGTGCTCAGGCTCAATATCGCGGCCCAGCTCCATTGCTGCTGCGATACCGGGGTATTCGCCGCCATGGATGCCTGCGGTAATAAGCAGTGTAGGGCCATCGTTTTCGCCGTTGATAATAGTCAGTGGGATTTTTACATTGGTGTCCGGTACGGGCAGGTATGTGCGCAGCTTAGTGCCGCGTTCGACAGTCAGTCCGCATAAATTTAGTGTTTCAGACATGTGCTCACTCCTTTGATATATTTCTCATACTTTTTAAAATAATTTTTCTATTAGCGTCAGCTAACTGAAGCCTAAAAAATTAAGCAATAGCGTATAAATTTTTCTTTTGCGAAGAATGGCAAAATTTCCGCAGAAATATTTTTGGCAATTGCTACTTTTTTTACTTGCAATAAATTATAACATATGATAAGCTATTCACACAAGATGTTTTTTAAAATAAAATTTAGTGCGAATAAACAAGGGGGGACAGATAGAGTGAACCTTCTGACTGATAGGGAATACTTGGGACTGACAGTACCGTTTATGCTGTCGACAATGACGCAGCCTTTAATGGGTGCGGTGAATACGGCAGTTATGGGACAGCTTCCAGACCCTAAATATATTGCAGCAGTTTCCCTTGGAGCTATCTTGTTCAACAATTTATATTGGTTATTTGGTTTTTTACGCGTGAGTACTACCGGTTATGCGGCCCAGGCCTTTGGCGCTGCCGATAAAAGACTTGGTATGCTCGCCTTTTTTAAGCCCTTGGTTCTGGCAATGCTGATAAGTGCCTGCTGCATTTTGTTTCAAAAGCCGATTTTGGAGCTGTATCTGGCTATGATTGGCGCTGCACCGGAGGTCAACGAGCTGTGCCGCGATTATTATTACATTCTTATCTGGGGGGCACCGCTTGTTTTAGGCAACTATGTGGCCTTGGGGTGGCTAATGGGGCAGACGCGGGTGCGGGCAAGCGTGTTTATGCAGGTTTCGATGAATGTGCTGAACATGGCGCTGAGCATCTGGTTTGTTTTCTGGCTGCATATGGATATTACGGGCGTGGCTTTTGCTACTTTGCTAAGTCAGCTTTACGGCGGTATCTTGAGCGTAGTCCTGATGTACTATTACGGTGATTTTGATTACAAGGCGCTGCCTTGGAGCGAGCTGCTGGATTGGCGTGAGTTTATCGGCATGCTGCAGGTGAATGTCAACCTGATGATTCGTACTGCCTGCCTGTTGACCGTAAACAACATTATTGCGGCAGTCGGAGCTTCCTTCGGTACTGTGGTGCTGGCAGCCAACGCTGTACTGCTGCAGCTCAAGGATATTATGAGCTACCTGATTGACGGCATGGCGAACGGCGCGGCGATTTTCAGCGGCCGTGCAGTAGGAGCGAAGAACGGCAAGCTGTTTGCCGCTACCATAAAAATGACCTTCAAATGGCTGTTAGTGCTGGCCGCTATCCTGATGCTTGGTTACCATTTGAGCAATGAATTCTTTATCCGCCTGTTTACCAATATCGAAGAGGTTGTAGCGATGGCTATGACCTACAATGTTTTCGTTTTGTTCTATCCTGTCTGCGCTGGTATCGGCATGGTGCTTTACGGAGTTTTCTGCGGAGCTACTCAAACCGCACCGGTACGCAACATGATGCTGATGGCACTTTTAGTATTTTACCTTTTGCAGTGGCAGCTGGTGCCGCTTTGGGGCAACAGCGGACTGTGGCTGGCCTTGCTGGGCTTTATGCTGTCTCAGTCAATAATACTTTTATTTTATTTGTCTTCTTTGAGAAGAGAGTTTGCCTAAGCAACCCTTTTGCAACAAATTTGTTGCAAATTATGAGAACTAGTGCTATTATAAATCTATAAGTGTTAGCTTATTCTTTTTTGCCGATATAAGGAACTTTTACAAATCTATACTCTTCTGAGGTGCCTGCCTATGCAGGTAATAATCGGAATACGGTGCAAATCCGTAGCGGTCAAGCCACTGTGATGCCGCAAGGCTAAGTCAGGTTGATTTCCTCAGTTGATATATTCCTGCTAGCGACGGAAATATATATATGTTTACAATAGTGCACATTGTAAGTATGTACCTTTTCTGCGCTCTTTTGCAGGAAGGGTAATTTTTTTTGATGGAGATGATGTGCTTTGACGAAAAAGCAGCTTCTGTTCCGACTGGGGCAGATCATCCTTGTTCTGCTGGGTATCAGCTTTATTACCTTTGCTTTGGTAATGCTGGCCCCCGGTGACGTTGTTCGTCAGATGATTGCAGGTAACGAGGATATTATTGTAAGCCAGGCTGAAATTGATGCACTGCGTGCTGAATTAGGTCTGGACAAGCCCTTCTTCTTCCAATACCTTGACTGGTTAGGAAGAGCTTTACAGGGCAATCTCGGCTTCTCTTACATGGTTAAAAAGCCTGTAGTTGAAGCACTTATGGAGGGCCTTCCCGGTACTATCGTACTTTCTTTGGCTTCTCTGATTATGATGATGGTGGTAGCAATTCCTGCCGGCATCTACTCTGCCGTAAAGCGTGGCAGCATGGTTGATAATATCGTGCGCGGCTTCACTTTTATGGGCGTATCTATGCCCGGCTTCTGGGTAGGCCTGATGCTGCTGTGGATTTTTGGTCTGAAGCTGGACCTGCTTCCCATCGTTGGTGGTGAAATCGGTATTGATACCTTGATTCTGCCGTCCCTGACACTGGCTATCGCTATGGCCTCCAAGTATACCCGTCAGGTACGCACGGCAATTCTGGAGGAGCTGCATCAGGACTATGTTGTCGGTGCACGTGCTCGCGGTATGAGCGAAAGCCATATCCTTTGGAAAGAGGTTCTGCCGAACGCTCTGTTGCCGCTGATTACTTTGCTTGGTTTGTCTTTAGGTAACCTTCTGGGTGGTGCTGCGGTTATCGAGATGGTTTTCCAATGGCCCGGTCTTGGCCGTATGGCTATTGAAGCTATCACCTACCGTGACTTCCAGCTGGTACAGGGTGTAGTTGTGTGGATTGCGTTGATGTATATGGTTATCAACCTCATTGTTGATATCTCTTACAACTATCTTGATCCGCGTCTGAGAAAGGTAAGGTAAAAGCAGATGGAAACAATTATTAATGGTTTTAAAACCAACCGTGCTTTTGCCGTAACCTCTGTTCTGGTGCTTTGCCTGCTGCTGATAGCAATCGCAGCTCCGGTAATTGCTCCTTATGACCCGACTCATGCTGCTATGAAAGATGCCTTTTTGGAACCCGGTGCACAACATCTTTTTGGTACAGATAAGTTAGGCCGTGACTGCTTCAGCCGTGTGCTGTACGGCGCACGTGCTTCTTTGACAGGCGTATTGGTTCTGGTAGCCAGCGTATTTGTCGTAGGTACTACGATGGGTGTTGTTTCCGGCTACTTTGGCGGTAAGGTTGATATGGTTATCATGCGTATCTCTGATATGATGATTTCCTTCCCCGGTATGATTTTGGCGATTGCAATCGCCGGTATTATGGGCGGCAGCTTGGTTAATGCAGTATTTGCGCTGACTATTGTCAGCTGGACCAAATATGCACGCTTGGCCCGCAGTATGGTTTTAAAGGTAAAACGTCGTGACTTCGTAGAAGCAGCCATCGTTAACGGCGGTACCTCGTCGCATATTCTGTGGGTACATATCCTGCCCAATATTTTGCCGATGATGGTTATTACCGCAGCAGCAGATATTGGTGCTCTGATGATGGAGCTTGCAGGTTTGTCCTTCCTGGGCTTTGGCAGCCAGCCGCCTGCTCCTGAATGGGGCCTGATGCTGAACGAGGGCCGTCAGCAGCTGCAGACTGCTCCGTGGCTGATGTTCTTCCCTGGTCTGGCAATTTTTGTTACCGTAGTAGTGTTCAACCTGTGGGGCGATAATCTGCGTGATGTGCTTGACCCGCGTGGTGATGTTGAAGATTAAGGCTTACTTGGTGAAGCTTTGATTTTCAGATATGTTTTACGTTTTTTGTTTAACTTGAGTATAAGAAATGGAGAGATGTACAATGAAAAAATCCTTAAAATTTACCGCAGCAGCGGCTATGATCGGCTTAATGGCATTTGCAGCAGCAGGCTGCGGCGATAAAAAAGCAGCTGTATCCAACGAAGTAGTAAAATTCGGTGTAACCAACTTTGCTGATAACCTGGATCCTGCAGATAACTTCTTCAGCTGGGTTGTAATGCGTTACGGCCTGGGTGAATGCCTGGTTAAATTCGACGAAAAAATGAATGCTACTCCGTGGCTGGCTGATAAATGGTCTATTTCCGACGATAAGCTGACCTGGACCTTTCACATTAACGATAAGGTTTGCTTCTCCAATGGCGATAAGCTGACTGCTGAAATTGCTAAAGAGTCCATTGAAAGAACCTTCAAGCTGAACACCCGTGCTCAGTCCATTTTCCAATATGATGAAATTAAGGCTGACGGTCAAAACCTGATCATCAAAACCAAAAAACCGACCCCGACTCTGCCGGGCATGCTGGCTGACCCTCTGTTTATCATGATTGATACCAAGGTAACCGGCCGTGACATCAAAAAAGAAGGTCCTATCTGCACCGGTCCTTATGCTGTAAAATCCTACAGCAAGGCTAAAGCAGTAATGGTTGCTAACGAAAAATACTGGAATGGCAAGGTTCCGTTCAAAAATGCTGAAATCTCGACTATCGACGATCCTAATACTCGTGCTATGGCACTGCAAAAAGGTGAAATCGACTTCGCTATCAACATTGCAGCAGGTGACCTGCAGCTGTTCAAAGACAAAGCTAAATATAACATTTCTGAAATTGCTTCCCTGCGTACCGTATTGGCTCAAATCAATATGAACGAAGGAAAACCGCTGCATGATCCTAAGGTTCGTGCTGCTCTGATTCAGTGCCTGGACCGCGAAACCTATAACAAGGTTCTGCTGAAAGACACCTTTATCCCCGGTAAAGCACCTGTTCCGCCTTCCTTGGACTATGGCTTTGACCAACTGAAGGATCCGAACGCTTACAATCCGGAAAATGCCAAGAAGCTGCTGGCTGAAGCAGGCTGGAAGGATACCAACGGTGACGGCTATGTTGATAAAAACGGCAAAAACCTGGAAATCGACTTTGTATTCTACAGCGGCCGTGCCGAGCTGCCTCTGTATGCAGAAGCTACCCAAGCTGACGCTAAGAAAATCGGTATTAAGGTTAATATGAAGAATGTTGACTATAACGTACTTGACCCGATGCGCCGCAATGGTGAATTTGACCTGATTATCTCCAACATTCTGACTGCTAACACCGGTGACCCGGAAGTTTACCTGAACTGGTACTGGAAGAGCAATATCAACGGCAGCCAGCCGCAAAACTCCACCGGCTACAGCAATCCGCAATATGATGCACTGTCTGATAAGCTGTCTGTAGAATTTGACCCGGCTAAACGCCGCGAATATATGATTCAAATGCAGCAAATCCTGTTGGATGACGGCGCAGCTCTGTTCTTTGGCTATCCGAAGACCAACATGGTATCCAAAGCAGGCTTGGCTAACGCTAACATCTTCCCGGCTGACTACTACTGGCTGACTAAAGATGTTTGCCCGAAACAATAATTAATAAAGAAATAAAGAGGTAATTGTTCAATGCTTCTTGAAGTAAAAGATTTAGACATCAGCTACGGTGACAAGCTCACCGTAACCGGTGCCAGCTTAGAATTGGATAAGGGTGAGATTATGTCCATCGTCGGCGAGTCCGGCAGCGGCAAAACCACCGTTATCCGCGCTATTATGGGCTGCCTGCCTGGTGCCGGCCGTGTTAGCCGTGGCAGCATCATCTTTGACGGCAAGGATGTATTGCAAAATACTCCTGAAGAGTGGCGCAAAATGTATGGCAGCGAGATGTCCATGATTTTCCAGGACAGCGGCAACATGATTAATCCTATCCGCCGTATCGGCCAACAGTTCATTGACTATGTTCAGGCGCATCAGCCGGACAAGTCTAAGGACCAGGCTTATAAGATGTGCTGCGATATGCTGACTAATGTGCGTCTGCCGAACCCGGAAAATATTATGAACAGTTTCCCGTTTGAGCTGTCCGGCGGTATGCGTCAGCGTGTAGGTATCGCTATGGCTATGATTTTCAGCCCGAAAATCCTTCTGGCTGACGAACCTACCAGTGCGTTGGACGTAACTACTCAGGCTCAGATTATCCGTCAGATTGTTGATATTCGTGACGAATATGGCGTTGCCGTTATTATGGTTACGCATAACCTGGGCGTTGCTTCCTACGTATCCAACAAGCTGATGGTTATGAAGGGCGGTCATGTTGTGGAATATGGTAAGCGTGAGGACGTTATTGCTAATCCGCAGGATGATTATACAAAACAGCTGCTGAGGGCAGTTCCGGTCATAGGAGGTAAGACATATTATGAGCAATAATGAAAGACCGGCCTATGAACGTACTAAACTGGTACTGGAGATTAACCACCTTACCAAAAAATTCGCAGTTGACGGCGGCAAGTTTCTGACTGCTTGCAATGACATCAACCTGCGTGCATACGAAGGCCGTACCCTGGGCATCATCGGTGAATCCGGCTGCGGTAAGAGTACACTGGTGCGTACTCTGCTGCGTATTCACCCTGCTACCAGCGGTGAAGCAATTTTCGAAGGCCATGATTTGATGCAGTCCAAGGGTGAACAGCTGCGTCAGGACAGAAAGAACATCCAGATGGTGTTCCAGGATCCTACTGCTGCCTTCAACCCGAAGATGCTTGTTAAGGATATCCTCACCGAGCCTTTGAAAAACTTCGGCCTGATTAAAAACAGCGAGGTAGACGCCAAAGCAGCAGAGCTGCTGGAAATGGTTGAGCTGCCTGCTGAATTCAAGGACCGCTATCCGCACAGCATGTCCGGCGGTCAGCGTCAGCGTCTGGGCATTGCCCGCGCTCTGGCACTGGAACCGAAGATTATTGTCTGCGACGAAGCGACCAGTGCGCTGGACGTTTCTGTACAGGAAAAAATCTGCGAGCTGCTGTGCCGTATTCAAAAAGAAAAAAATATTACTTACCTGTTCATTGCTCATGACCTTGGTCTGGTAGATTTGATGTGCCATCAGGTTGCGGTAATGTACTTAGGTAATGTAGTAGAATGGATGGAGCACGGCCGTATTGCAGAACAGTGCAAGCATCCGTACACCAAGGCACTTATGGGTGCTGTATTTAAGGTAGACTTCAAGCCGGGCGAAAAGATTGAGCCTTTGGAAGGCGAAATACCGAGTCCGCTGGACCTGCCGCCGGGATGTCCCTTTGCCAGCCGTTGCGAGCACTGCACCGAGCATTGCGTACAGGTTAAGCCTGAGCTGAAAGAGGTTGAGCACGGCCATTGGGTTGCCTGCCATCTGTTTGACTAATATAGTCTTGAAGCGATATGCGTAAGCGTAGAGCTTCTTTAAAAGTAATTTTCTCCATCAATTTTTATAGTGGGTACAGCGAATGTGCTGTACCCATTTTTTTCTTAGGAATTTTTATCACTAATTTTATAAGTGAGTATTGACTCATACGTTATTTGTGTTATAATATAGGTATCAAAGAATTTACTGAAAGGTGTTGTCACCTTTCCTATTATTTTTACATTATATATGAATAGATACTCATATGAAGAGTGAGACAACCTGAAAAGAAAGGTGGCAGATACAATGAAGAAAGATTTAGAAGATATCCGTAACGGTGCCGGCGATGTAAGAGCATTTCGTCATATTGACGGTCATATCAATAGCGTAGAGGATTACAGCAAGCATCCGGAAGGCTGCACCTGCGGTCACTGCGGTAAGGATCATGATCATAAAACTATGGGACATGTGCCTAAGCATACTCATGGCGATGCTTGCGGTTGCGGACACGACCACGAGCATAACCATGAAGAGCATTCCCATGAGCATGGCGATGACTGCTGCTGTGGCAATGATCATAAGCATGAAGATGAAGAACACGCTCACGCACACGCGCACGGCGACGAATGCGGCTGCGGACATGACCATGAGCACGAGCATGTTCACGAACATTCCCATACACACGGCGACGAATGTGGTTGCGGACATGACCATGAGCACGAGCATGCTCACGAACACGCTCACGCGCACGGCGACGAGTGCGGTTGCGGACACGACCATGAGCACGAGCACGAACATGCTCACGCACACGGTGACGAATGCGGTTGCGGTCACGACCACGGTCATGAGCACGAACACGCTCACGCACATGGTGACGAATGCGGTTGCGGTCACGACCACGGCCACGAACATGCTCATGCACACGGACATCACGTTCCCGGTCATCCTGCTGACTGCAATTGCGAAATCTGCCATCCGCATGAGGAGTACTGCGATGTATGCGGTGAAAGCCTTGCTAATTGCACCTGCCGTATGCCGGATGCCGATAAGGTAAAACGCGTATATATTTTACAAAATCTTGGCTGTGCTAACTGCGCTGCCAAAATGGAATATAAAATTAAAGAGCTGCCGGGCGTAACCTATGCCAACGTAAGCTTTGCTACCAAGCAGCTGCGCCTCAGCGCTGCAGACCATGAGGCTTTGCTGCCGGAAATTCAGAAAATCTGCACATCTATTGAGTCCGACGTAGTGGTAGTACCGCGTGACCGCCGTCCGCAATTAGGCGGCAAGAGCAGAGTATATTTGGTAAAAAATCTGGACTGCGCTAACTGCGGTGCCAAGATTGAACGTGCGCTGAACGCTATGCCTGAGATTGATGAAGCAATCCTGACCTTTACTACGAAAAAGCTGCGCGTAAGTGCTAAAAATTATAACGGTCTGCTGGAGAAAATGCAGGCTGTAACCGATAAGGTAGAAGAAGGCGTTGTACTGCTGGAGGCTGAAAGCAAGCCTTCTCTGGCTCCTGAGCTGGAGGAACGCAAAAAATCCGGTGGTATTCTTTCTGAGCTGAACGAAAAGCAGACGATTATCGAAATCGTATTGGGCGGTGCCGTGTTTATCATCACAGAATGGCTGGGACTGGTGCCGGAAGCGTACCATATGTACTTCCTGATTTTTGCTTATATTCTGCTGGGCGGACGCATTGTACTGACCGCTTTGAAGAATATTGCTAAGGGTAACGTATTTGACGAAAACTTTCTTATGACCGTTGCAACACTGGGTGCGTTTGCAATCCAGGCTTGGGAAGAGGCTGTTGGCGTTATGTTCTTCTATCGCGTGGGCGAATACTTTGAGCAGCGTGCGGTAGAAAAGAGCCGTGGCCAGATTATGGACGCTGTTGACATGCGTCCGGAGGTTGTCAACCTGCTGGTAGGCGAAGAGGTGAAGGTTATTCCTGCCGCTGACGCACATGTAGGCGACATTCTGCTGGTGCGCGTAGGCGACCGTATTCCTCTGGATGGTGTTGTTATCGACGGCGAAAGCTTGGTAGATACCTCCCCGGTAACCGGTGAACCTGTGCCTGTAAAACGCAAATATGGCGATGAGGTTGTTTCCGGTTGCGTAAATACCTCCGGTATGCTGAAAATCCGTGTAGAAAAGGTTCTGGAGGAGTCCATGGTTACCCGCATTCTGGACAGCGTGGAGAACGCTGCTGCCAGCAAGCCGACCATCGACCGCTTCATTACCCGTTTCGCACGTATCTATACTCCGTTTGTTGTTGCTGCCGCAGTACTGACTGCCGTGATTCCGTCCCTGATTACCGGCGACTGGAATAAATGGATTTATACTGCGCTGACCTTCCTCGTTATCAGCTGCCCCTGCGCACTGGTGCTGAGCGTGCCGCTGGCCTTCTTCTCCGGCATCGGCGCCGGCTCCAAGTACGGCATTCTCTTTAAGGGCGGCGTTGCTATGGAGGCTTTGAAAAATATTGCTGCCGTAGTTATGGATAAAACCGGTACCGTTACCAAGGGTAACTTTGTACTGCAGAAGGTTAATGCTGCCGAAGGCATGAAAGCTGACGAGCTGCTGCGCCTGTGTGCAAGTGCTGAGCTTGTTTCTACCCACCCGATTGCCGTAAGCATCGTAGAGGCTGCTAAGGCTGAAAAGCTGGAGCTGGTGCGCCCCGATAAATTTGAAGAAATTGCCGGCGAAGGCCTGGTTGCATACTTTGGTGCACGCAAGGTCCTGTGCGGAAATACCAAGCTGCTGCAGCGTTTTAATGTTGAATACGGCGGCTATACTCCTACCGAAAGCGGCAGTGAGGTGCTTGTTGCCGACAATGGCTTATACATGGGCCAGCTGCTGATTAACGATACTCTGAAGGAAGATGCCAAGGAAGCAATTGCTTCTTTGAAGGCACAAGGCCTGGTAACCGCTATGCTCACCGGCGATGCGCAGAAGGAAGCGCAGGCTGTGGCTAAGGCAGCAGGTATTGATGAGGTACGCGCTCAGCTGCTGCCGCAGGATAAGCTCAGCGAGCTGAACATGCTGCGCAACAAGTACGGCCCTGTTATGTTCGTTGGTGACGGCATTAACGATGCGCCTGTATTAGCCGGTGCGGATGCCGGCGCTGCTATGGGCAGCGGTGCAGATGCAGCGATTGAGGCTGCCGACGTTGTCTTCATGAATTCCGAAGTGAAGGCTATTCCGCAAGCGATTTCTATCGCGCGTGCAACAGGTGCGATTGCCTGGCAGAACGTAATTTTCGCCCTGACTGTTAAGGTTATCATTATGATTGCAGGCCTTATGGGCTATGCTTCTATGTGGGCGGCAGTCTTTGCGGATACCGGTGTATCTTTGCTGTGCGTGCTGAATTCTATCCGTATTCTCTACAAAAAGATATAATAAAAAGCTATAGCTAATATGCTGATTTGGTTTACGTCGGCTGACTATAAAGTCAGCCGATATTTTTTGTAAACATAACAGCATAAGCTAACTAATTTTGTAAATTAGCGTAGGATTTTACAAAAAATGCTTGACAAAAATTTATAGCTGACGTAAACTTTCAATAGTAGTTAGGAATGCCTAACTACTAAAAAAATCGTGTCAAGTTAGTATCTGCTAACAAATTCTTTGGAGGGAATTATGATGCCTTTATTAATGGCCCGTCGCGGCGAGACTAACAAAATCAGCGCTGTTCGCGGCAAGGATGAAATCAAACGCTTTCTGGCTAACCTGGGCTTTGTAGAAGGCTCAGCTGTAACTGTTATTTCTGAAATTGACGGTAATCTTATCGTCAATGTGAAGGATGCCCGCATTGCCTTGAGCAAGCAGATGGCAGCCAAAATATTTATCTGATGCAAGTGGAGGATGTTATGAAAACATTAAAAGAAGTTCCTGTTGGTGAAACAGTTACCGTTGCTAAGCTCGTTGGCGAGGGTGCGGTAAAAAGACGTATTATGGATATGGGCGTGACTAAAGGTGTGAGCGTATTCGTACGTAAGGTTGCACCGCTGGGTGACCCGGTGGAGGTAACTGTACGTGGCTATGAGCTGACTTTGCGCAACGGCGAGGCTGAACACATCGTTGTAGAATAATTTGGAGGGAAAAGATGAAACAGATCAAGATTGCCCTGATTGGTAACCCTAACTGCGGCAAAACAACAATGTTTAATGATTTGACCGGTTCTAACCAATATGTTGGTAACTGGCCCGGCGTAACTGTAGAGAAAAAAGAAGGCGGCCTTAAAGGTCATGATGATGTAATTATTACCGACCTGCCCGGTATTTATTCCTTGTCCCCGTACACTTTGGAGGAGGTTGTTTCCCGTAACTATCTGCTGCAAAATGATGTTGACGGCGTACTGAATCTGGTTGACGGCTCTAACATTGAACGTAACCTGTACCTGACTACGCAGGTTATGGAGATGGGTTATCCCGTAACTATTGCTTTGAACATGATTGATATCGTCCGCAAGAACGGCGATAAGATTGATACCGCTAAACTGGCTGCCGAGCTTGGCTGCGAGATTGTGGAAACCTCCGCACTGCAGGGTGAAGGCACCGGTGAGGCTGCCGAAAAAGCAATTAAAGCTGTCGGCGGTGCTGCACCGAAATATATGCGCTTCTGCAGCGAGGTTGAGGATGCTCTGACCGCGATTGCCCGCGAAGCAGGCAACAAGGTGCACGGCATGAGCGAGCGCTGGCTGCTGGTAAAGCTGTTTGAGCGTGATAAGAAGATTGCTGATGCTTTGGGCCTGAGCGAAGGCGAGCAGGCTAAGATTGAAGAAATCGTTGCAGCCTGCGAGGAAGCGCTGGATGATGATGCCGAAAGCATTATTACCAACGAGCGTTATAACTACATTGGCGAGCTGATGAGCAA
>ENA-UEOJ01000121-UEOJ01000121.1-human-gut-metagenome-genome-assembly--contig:-NODE-121-length-62234-cov-4.994868_pt1 | contig 62234 bp, 77 predicted proteins | sample MGYA00242885_ERZ507886 | MGnify/ENA primary metagenome ERZ507886 (study PRJEB26167, sample SAMN06115505) | human gut metagenome | host: Homo sapiens | place: China:Anhui | collected 2015-08-07 | study... | reverse complement strand
TGCGAAGAAAAAAAGCGCCCCGCCGATTCTGGGCGTGGAGCACAGGGATGTTTACCTGAAAATTATACGCACGTTGTCAAAACCTCGTGCGCGGGCACGGGGGTGTCGATGAGACGGGGCGTGCCCTCGACCCACTGGATGGCCTTCTTGGGGCACTTGCTGACGCAGGTGCCGCAGCCGTTGCACTTGGTATAGTCGATGACAGCGACGTTGTCCTTCAGGAAGATCGCCTGGTTCGGGCAGTTGCGCACGCAGAGGCCGCAGGCAATGCAGCCCACCTTACAGGTCTTGTTGACCAGTGCGCCCTTGTCCTTGTTGGAGCACATGACCGCGGGCTGCGGGGCAATGGGCTTCATCTGGATGACGTGGCGCGGGCAGGTCACGGTGCAGGCCGTGCAGCCGGTGCACTTTTTGCGGTCCACGACGGCCACGCCATTGATGACGTGGATGGCGTCAAACTTGCACGCGCGGGTGCAGTCGCCCAGACCCAGGCAGCCATAGGCGCAGGCGCTGGGGCCGCCCGCAATGGAGGCCGCAGCAGCGCAGGTCTGGATGCCCTGGTAGTCAAACCGCTTGCCGCAGTTCTCGCCGCCCGCACAGATGACGGTGGCGCGCAGGCTGGGGCGGTCGTCGGTGGCATTGCCCATGATGGTGTTGATGGCGTCGGCAGTCTTGTCGCCGCCCGGGGCACACTTGAAGGTGGGGGCACCGTTCTCCACGATGGCCTTGGCGTAGTCGGCACAGCCGGCGTAGCCGCAGCCGCCGCAGTTGGCGCCGGCCAGACATTCCGTGACCTGCGCGATGCGCGGGTCCTCATACACAGCCATGAACTTGGAGGCCAGCACAAGGATCACGCCGCCGGCCAGGCCCAGCACCACCACGACAACGATAGCAAATACGATTGGGTTCATTCTCTCCATTCCCCTTTCTTAGAATATCGCGTTGATGATGTTTTCGACCAGACCGCCAAAGCCCATGAAGCTCATGGAGGTGATAGCGGCAGAAACCAGCGTGATGGGCAGGCCCTTGAAGCTCTCCGGCGGGTTGGCGGCCTCGACGCGGGAACGCACGCCGCAGAACAGCAGCATGGCGACCAGGAAGCCGACGCCCGCACCGGCGGCGCAGACAAGCGCCTCAGCGTAGGCCAGGCCGAAGCCGAACTCGGCCACAACGGCGGAGTAGTCCTGCACGGCCAGAATGGTGACGCCCAGCACGCAGCAGTTGGTCGTGATCAGCGGCAGGTAGACGCCCAGGGACTGATACAGCGCCGGGACGTACTTTTTCAGCGTGATCTCGATCAGCTGGACAAGAACAGCGATGACGAGGATGAAGATGATCGTCTGCAGGTAACCCAGATTATAGGCATCCAGCAGGAAGATCTGCAGCGGGAAGGTCACAGCCGTGGCAATGACCATGACGACGATAACGGCAGCGCCCATGCCCGCGGAGGAATCCAGCTTTTTGGAAACGCCGAGGAACGGGCAGATACCCAGAAACTGCACCAGCACGTAGTTGTTGACCAGGATCATGCTGAAGAAGATGGTGGCAAACGTTGCGATCTGAGAACTCATTGTGCGGCACCCTCCTTCTGTTCTTCCTTGGCGGCGTCGATCTTCTCGAGCATGACGTCGCCGCAGCTCTTGCGCTCAATGGGCTTGTTCAGCTTGCGCTCCAGCCAGACACAGCCGGCCATCAGGCAGCCAAAGACGAAGAAGCCGCCCGGCGCGGAGTTCATGACGGTCATGCGGTCCACGCTCTCGGGGATGATGGTGATGCCCAGCCACGTACCACTGCCGATGATCTCACGGATGGAGGACATGAGCAGCATGGTCAGGATGTAGCCGATGCCCATGCCCAGACCGTCCAGCGCAGAGTCCACGACGGTGTTCTTGCAGGCGAACATCTCGGCACGGCCCAGAATGATGCAGTTGACGACGATCAGCGCCAGATACACGCCCAGCGCCTTGTACAGGTCGGGCACGAACGCCTGCAGCACCATCTGCACGACGGTAACAAACGTTGCGATGATAACGATGTAGCACGGCAGATGCACCTTGGCCGGGATGACCTTGCGCAGTGCCGAGATAACGATGTTGGAGCAGACCAGAACGAACGTCATGGCCAGGCCCATGCCCACAGCGCCGGAAACGGTGGTGGTGACAGCCAGTGCGGAGCAGCAGCCCAGCACCAGGCGCAGAACGGGGTTCTCACGGATGATGCCCGCGGTAAAAACCTTCCACTTGCTCGGTTTTTCGTTCATCGTTACTGCACCCCCTTGATCTCATTGTTGTAGCAGTCGATGGCTGCGTTGATGGCGTTGAACGCGCCGTTGCTGGAATACGTTGCACCGGCAATGCTGTCCACAGGGCTGCCGGAGGCGACCTCTCCCCCGTTCCAGCCGATAAAGCCGGAGGCGAAGGAATCGCCGGAGACCTTGGAGCCGATGCCGGTGGTCTGGGTGGAGCCGTCGATGGAGATACCGGAAATGGCACCCTCGGCGTCAAAGGCAACGTAGACCGTGACGTCCTTGCCGGAGTAACCGGAGGCCGCAACCTTGACGGCGACATCGCCGTTCGCGGTCTTGACAGCACCCTCGACGCCGGCGGTGGTCAGACCGTCGATGGCAGTCATGCTGTCGGTGGTCGTGCCCTCGGGCAGGACGGAGACATAGGCGGCCAGGGTCTCGGCTTGGGTGTTTTCCGCAATGATGGGGGCGGTGATGTCGTTCAGCACAGCCAGCAGCGCGCTGCAGACCAGGCAGATGACGACCAGCACGATGACGGGCAGCACAAGCTCCTTGAAAGTGCTCTGCTTCTCGGTGGTTTGCTTTTCAGCCATTATTCCGCACCGCCTTTCTTGGCTTTTTTGGGCTTTTTGTAGCCCAGCGGCGTCTGGTGGCCCCAGGCGTTGAACCACGGGGTCATCAGGTTGCCCAGCAGGATGGCGTAGCTCATGCCCTCATTCATCGAGCCGAAGTGGCGGATGAGGAAGGTGATGAGGCCGATAAACACGCCGTAGAACAGCTTGCCCTTGGTGGTGAACGGGCTGGTCACGTAATCCGTCGCCATAAAGACAGCACCGAACAGCAAACCGCCGGACATGCACTCGATCAGGGCGGTGTAGGCACTGCCGGTGTTGAGCGCAGTCAGCACAAAGACCGTGGCAACGATGGTCACGGGGATGGTGGCCTGGATGGTCCGGGTGGCAACCAGATAGGCGAAGCCCAGCAGGATGGCCAGCACGCAGACCTCGCCCATCATGCCGCCGCGGAAGCCCAAAAAGACGTCCAGCAGGGGCAGCGTGGTCTTGTCGGCCACGGCCAGCGGCGTGGCGGAGGCCAGCGCGTCAACGGCCATGTCGGGGTAGACGTAGGCAGTCATGCGGGAGGTGAAGCCGAGGAACAGCACGATACGGCCCACCAGCGCGGGGTTGGCGAAGTTGTAGCCAAGGCCGCCGAACAGCTGCTTCGTGATGACGATGGCGACGAACGCGCCGACAACAGCGATCCAGAGCGGCATGCCCACGGGCATGTTCAGCGCCAGAATGATGCCGGTGACAACGGCGGACAGGTCGCCCACGGTGTTGGACTTTTTCAGCAGCTTTTCATAAATGTACTCAAACGCCACACAGGCCAGGGTGGTCACAGCGACCAGCACCAGCGCCTGCACGCCGAAGATCAGACCCGCGGCCAGCACGGCGGGCAGCAGCGCAATGACAACATTGCCCATCAGCCCGCGGGTGGTGGATGCATCGCGGATATGCGGCGAGGCGGTAACGATCAGACGATCTTCCATGGGTTATTTGCCTCCTTTCCGCAGCTCGGCCATGTACCAGCCCTTGGCAAGGCCCATCGTCTGGCTGACGGGGCGCTTGGCCGGGCAGGCATAGGTGCAGCTGCCGCAGGCTACGCAGAGATCCACGCAGCGTGCCTTCAGCGCAGCGAAGTCCTTGTTGGCAAAGTCCTGCGCAATGACGACGGGCTCCAGACCCATCGGGCAGGCCTCGATGCAGCGCCCGCAGCGGATGCAGGCGGACGGCTCGGGCAGCGCGGCGGCCTTCTTGCTGAACAGCAGCAGGCCGTTGTTCTGCTTGAGCACCGGGAAGTCGGCGCTGGGTGCAGCGCCGCCCATCATCGGGCCGCCGAAGATGATCTTGCCCAGCTCGACGCCCTCCTTGACACCGCCGCAGGCGTCGATGACGTCGCGGTACAGCGTGCCGATGGGCACCTCGATGTTCTGGGGCTTGGCGATGGCGTCGCCCTCGACGGTGACGCGCTTCGTCACCAGCGGGATGCCGGTCTTGAGGAACTTGCCCAGCGTGGAGACGCTCGTCACGTTCATGATGACGCAGCCCACGTCGGCGGGCAGGCCCGGCTTGCCGGAGGGGCCGACCTGCGGCACCTCGCGCCCGGTGCAGGTCTCGACGAGCGTTTTCTCGGCGCCCTGCGGGTAGCGCATCGGCAGGCCCTTGACCTCGACGCCCTTCATCTCGCGGGTCAGCGAGGTGAGCAGGTCGATGCACTCAGGCTTGTTGCGTTCAATGCCGATGATGCAGTGCGGGATCTCGCAGTACTTCATGACAGCGGTGATGCCGGAGATGATCGTGTCGCTGCACTCCAGCATCTCGCGGCAGTCGGTGGTCAGGTAGGGCTCGCACTCGGCAGCGTTGATGAGCAGCGTGTCGATGGTGTTGGCCGCCAGCTTGACATGCGTCGGGAAGCCGGCGCCGCCGACACCCACCAGGCCGCAGGCCTGCACGGCAGCCAGCAGGCTGGCTTTGTCGGTGACGACGGGCGGCACACAGGCCGGATCAACGGTCTGCGCACCGTCGGTCTTGATGGCGACAGCCGTCGTCATCGCGCCGTTGACCATGCGCAGCGGTGCAATGTCCTGCACAGTGCCGGACACACTGGAGTAGATATTGGCGGATACAAAGCCGCCGGCCTTGCCGATCACGGTACCGACCATGACGGTGTCGCCCTTTTTGACGACAGGCTCCGCGGGCGCGCCGATGTGCATCGACATGGGAATGACGACGTGCTCAGGCACCGGCATCTTGTTGGTCGGCTGCCCGGCTGTCGCCTTCGTGTGCGGTACGGCAGCACCCTTGGCAGAGCGCTTTAGGGACTTGAACAATCTGATTTCCCCCGTTTCTCTGATTTTTCTCGCCGCGGACGGGATTTCTGCTCCCCCGTTCGTGGTGGATAACTATACGAATTTATTGTACCATTTTTCAAAAGCATGTCAAGCAACCAAGTATGACAAAAGGTCGGTTTTGCATCGAACACGCAAGATTTGCAACAATTTGGGCAATCGCCGCAGAATAAAAAAGCTGTATAATAATTAACAATCCTACAAAGAAAAAAGCCCCGGATGGAATATCCCTCCGGGGACGATATGGTAGGGGCCGGGCATGCCCGGCCCGCGCGTGTAAGGCAAACGACCCTTTGCGGGAAGGCCGCAGGCCGCACATGTGCGGCCCCTACCGCGCGGCCACACAATGGAACTGTGAGGCCACGCAAGCTGCTGCGGCGGCCTGTGGGCAGGCCGCCCTACGTCCTTCCCGTTGACTGCTGCTGACCTGCGGGGCGTCGGGGACGCCGCCCCCTAAAGGGGACAATCGTATGGGCGGATTTATCCCTCCCGGCTGCGGGTAACTGTCATAGCGTGCAACGGGGCTTCTGTGGGCTTGTAGGGCGGCCAGCCCTCTGGCCGCCGCGGAGGGGTCAAGACCCCTCCCTACAATACTGCCTTCCCAGGGTAGAAAACAAAAAACGGACAACTACCTAAAACAGCAGTTGTCCGTTTTTTTTATTTACAGCTCGATCTCCTGCAGCCGCAGCAGCGCCAGAATATAAATCTTCAGCGCCTCGACCAGCTTCTCAAACGGGGTGCCCTCGTTCGCGCCGTGCATCGGGCCCGCAAAGGACGGGATCTCAATGTCGGTGTGCTCGGGGCCGAAGCTGACGGCATAAGGGAAGTGGCGTGCATAGGTGCCGCCGCCCATCGTAAAGGGCTTCTTGCCCTCGCCGGTGACGTCGTTGTAGGTGTTGATGAGTGTCTGGATGGCCGGGCTGTCCGCGTCGATGTAGAACGGCACGCGGCTGCTGACGTTCTCCAGCGTGGCCGCGCCGCCGCAGACCTTCCGGATGGCGGCAGTCATCTTTTCGGGGTCGGTGTTCGTCGGGTAGCGGCAGTCAAAGCTCTGGCGGATGACGCCGTCAGCCATCTCGATCGTGCCGCCGATGATGGTCAGCGGGTCAAACAGGCCGTCGTCCGCCGCAATGCCCAGCGCGCTGCCGTCGGTGTCGGCGTGCAGCGTGTGCAGCACGTTCAGGTAGGCCTCCTCCTGCGGGGTGCAGACGCCGCTCTTGAGCAGGCAGTTGACGATCAGGCTGATGGCGTTGACCGTGCCCTCGGGCATGGCGGCGTGGCCGCTCTTGCCCCAGCCGCGGATGACGGTGGCACCGCCCTCCCCTGCCTCGAAGGTCACGCCCTCGGTCTGGACGAGTGCGCCCGCGCCGACCTGCACCGTGCAGGAGGCGCGGTCCGGCACGGCGTTGTGGGCGACGCCGCCCTCGAATGCCGTGATGATGCCGTTCTCAAACTTCGGGCTGACGAGTTCGCCGTTGAAACCGCCCTTCTCGCCGTTGCAGACCGGGAACTCGGCGTCCGGCGTAAAGCAGAAGGCGGGCATCGGGTAATGCTCGGCGTAGTAGTCTACGTCGTGCATGTTCGTCTCCTCGTTGGCACCCAGCAGGGCACGCACGGGGTATTTCAGTGCCGCGCCGCTGTCCTTCAGGTACTTCAGCGCGTACAGGCAGAGGATGCTTGGGCCTTTGTCGTCGGCCACGCCGCGGCCCAGCAGCCAGCCGTCCCGCACGCGGACCGTGTAGGGGTCGGCGTCCCAGCCGTTGCCCTCGGGCACAACGTCGGTGTGGGTGATGGTCGCCAGGAACTTCTGGCCGTCGGCGATCCTGCCCGTCTCGGCCCAGCCGATGTAGCTGTCGGCGTTGAAGGTGTCCAGGCCCAGCTCGTCGGCGATCTCCAGCGCCTTGGCCAGCGCGGCCTTGGGGCCGGGGCCGAACGGTGCGCCCGGCTCGGGTGCGCCCTCCACGCTGGGCACGGCCACCAGACGGGTGATGTCGCGCAGGATGTTGTCGCGGTTTTCCTCCACAAAGGCGTCAATGGACGCCCAGCGCGGATCGTTCACGTTCATAAGAATTTCCTCCTGATGTTTTTTATTCAGTATAGCACATTGGCGAAATTTGTAAACGGAAAATTGCGTCGGGGTCAGTGCAGGGGTCGGCGTCCCCGACGCCCCGCATTACCGCATACGCCCCTCCCCGCCCATCAGTGCCGTCATCTCCTCGATGTGCTCCAGCGGGAACGGCGGGGTGCAGAGCGGGCGCATGGCGATGCTCATGAGAAGTATCGGGTTGTCGTCCGCGGCGATGCGGTTGGATGTCAGTTTGCCGCAGAGGCGGCAGCGGTGGATGATGGCCCACTCGCCGCCCTTGCGCACCCAGACGGCCACGGGCTCCATCTGCCCGCCGCAGTCTGCGGCGCGGTCCCCGGGTTCATTGTCCAGATGCAGGCTGGTCAGGCAGTTGGGGCAGTGGTTGCGGTGCTGTGTGCCCGCCCCAATGGGCACGACGACCCGCCCGCAGTGCTTGCAGGTAAAGGTGTCGTCGCAGCGGTGATTTTTATAGTATCCGTTTTGGTATTGCTTGCGCTTATTTTCGCGGTTCATGGATAAGTCCTCCCGAATTTTGTTGATAAAATCCGTATGGGAGGAACGCGGTTTTGTGAGCAAACGGCGCGACCTCCCGGTCAGCGCACAAGCTCCAATACACCTGACTTCAAAAAGCAGTTCTCCTTATTATAATATAATACTTGCCGGTTGTGAATTGGCGGCGGCGGAAACCTTCCGGGTCGATGCAAGCATCGACCCCTGCAGCGTAGGGGCGCATCTATATGCGCCCGCCGGTTTACCGCCGTAAAATATCAATCTTCCTCTTCCCCGTTGTCCATCGTCACGATCTCGCAGATGGCGCGGCCCGTGGGGGTGCCGGCCAGACCGCCGATGCCGGTCTCGCGCAGGTCCTTGCTCATCGCGTTGCCGACCTCGGCCATCGCGTCAATGACCTCGTCCGCGGGGATGTGCCCCACGACCCCGGCCAGCGCCATGTCGGCGGCGGAGACCGCGTTCATGGCACCGATGACGTTGCGCTTGATGCAGGGGATCTCCACAAGACCTGCCACGGGGTCGCAGACAAGGCCCTCAAGGTTAGTAAGCGCCATGGCGAACGCCTCGGCGCACTGCTCTGCTGTGCCGCCCTTGATGTCCACCAGCGCCGCGGCGGCCATGCCGCTGGCCGCGCCGACCTCGGCCTGACAGCCGCCCTCGGCCCCGGCCAGCGTGGCACGCGCGGCAACGACCTGCCCGAACCCGGCAGCGATATACAGGGCGCGGTGCACGGCGGCCTCGTCGGCCAGCCCGCGTCGCCGCAGCGGCAGCAGGACCGCAGGCAGCACGCCGCAGCTTCCCGCCGTGGGCGCGGCCACGATGCGCTTCATGCAGGCGTTGCACTCGGCGGTTTTCAGTGCCTCGGCCATGACGTCGGCAAAGTAGCCGTCGGCGTAGAGCACGCCGCGCGCCGCTGCCGCGTTGACCTTGGCCGCGTCGCCGCCCGCAAAGCCGCTCATCGAGCGGTCTGCGCCGCAGTAGCCGTCGCTGGTGGCCTGCATGACTGCCCACAGACGGTGCATCTCGGCCTCGCTTTCGGCGCGGGTCAGGCCGCTTTCGGCCAGATCGCTCTCAAGGATGACCTCATACAGCGGCTTGCCGCTCTCCTTGCAGAGGTCGATCATCTCATGCACGGATGAAAATGCCATCTTTCCCGCCCCCTTACAGATTCAGAATCGTGACCTTGACGATGCCCGGCTGGCTGCCCAGCTGCCCGGCGATCTCGTCCGGGATAGGCTCGTCGCACTCCAGCACCATGACGGCGTAGCCGCCCGCCGTCGAGCGGTAGAGCTGCATCGTGGCGATGTTGACGCCGTGCTGGCTCAAACAGGTGGTGACGGCTGCTACATGGCCGGGCGTGTCCTGGTTGTGGACGATCAGCGTGTTGTGGTCCCCGCCAAAATTCGTCGTGATGCCGTCGATCTGGCAGATGTTGATCCGCCCGCCGCCGATGGACGCGCCGACGACCTCGAGCTTACGGCCCGACGCACCGGTCAGCCGCAGCACCGCCGTGTTGGGGTGCGCACCGCGCAGGTTTGTGGTGCCGATCTTAAAGTGCAGCCCGGCCTCCTTGGCAATGGAAAAGCTGTGCGGGATGCGGTCATCGTCCGGCTGCATGCCCAGCAGCCCGGCGACAAGCGCCCGGTCCGTGCCGTGGCCGTGCCCCGTGGCGGCAAAGCTGCCGTAAAGCAGGATCTCGGCCTCGGCAGGCTGCTCCCCCAGGAGCCGCCGCGCCGTGCTGCCGATGCGCACCGCACCCGCCGTGTGGCTGCTGGACGGCCCCGTCATGACCGGGCCGAGCACATCAAATAACCGCATAACGGACACCTCACTTATAAAATGGTATAGAATGAGTATAGCGGATTTGGCGCGGGATTGCAAGGCACGGGCAGAAAAGGGTGGAAAATATAAAAAGAATACCGCATATTCAACGAAATAGCGTTAAATATGCGGTATTTGGCGGAGTAAGAGAGATTTGAATTTGTTACAATGTGCGCTATGGTGTGGAAGATTGATTGTTTACGAAAAATATACGAACCAATGTGGTTTATGCGGTGAAGTGCGCGTTAAGGATCCGTGTGGCTTCATCGACGGCGCTGGCCTTGGCCTCGGCGTACCAGCGCTGGGTTGTCAGGATGTCTGCGTGGCCCATCAGCTCCTTGGCAACCTGCGGGCTGATCTGGCATTCGACAAGCACACTGGCGAACTCGTGCCGGAGCTGGTGGGCGGTGAAGTCGGCCTCCAGCACGGCCTTGTAGAGTGCCTCGCCGGTGACGCTGGTCTTGCCGGTTTTATAGCGCTTGCCGCTGTCGTGGGCGTGGCCGATGCTGATACAGTATTGCAGCCATGCGTTTTGGTATCGGCTCTTCGTCATGGGCTTTTTGCCGCCAAAGATGAAATCATCATCGGCCAGATCGTCCAGTCGGCTGCCGAGCGCATCCTGCAGGGGCTTGAGGATCGGCACGGTGCGGTAGGCGCTGTCGGTTTTCGGCTCCTCCAGCTCGGGGTAGTTGTTGTGCCAGACCACGGCCTTGCGCACGCGGATCGCGCCGTCAGCGAGGTCCTTCTTTTGCAGCGCCATCACCTCGCCCAGACGCAGGCCGGCGTACATCATGATGGCCGGGCAGAGGCCGAAGCCCTCGGGGTGGGCCTTAACATCGGCGATCTCCTGCTCTGTGGGGGCGCGGCGCTTGGTCTGGGGCAGGCCCTGCGGCAGCTTGAGCAGCGTGCAGGGGTTCGCGTCGCCGTGCATCTCGGCGCACCAATACTGCCAGATCAGGGAGAGCACCGACTTCTGCCCGGCAATGCTTTTGTAGGCGTAGCCCTGCGCGGCCATGTGCATCAGCTCGCGGTTGATGTCGGTGCTGGTGATCTCGCGCATGCCCTGCCCCTCAAACCAGCCCTTGGCAAGCTCCACCTTGTGGCGGTAGCCCCGCCGGGAGCCATACTTGATGCACGGCTCCTTGGCGCGCCAGAACGCCTCTGCGACCTCGCAGAAGGGGTCTCCCCTGTCCCGGCGGGTGCTGGCCTCTATGAGGGCCGTGTCGAGCTTGGCCTGCACCTCCTTTGCGGTGCGGCCATAGAAGTGGCGGGTCTTGCCATCAATGACGCGGCAGCGCTCGATCAGGCCGTCCGCGCGTTTTTTCGTTTTTGCCATGCAAAAACCTCCTTACGATACACTTTGACAAGCGTGTCCGGAGGTGGTACAATACGAGTTGGAAGGGTTTCGTATTGTGTCCACCTTGGACACGCCGAGCCACTAAAATGTCTCACGGTTGCAGCCGTGGGGCGTTTTTTGCTTTTTTGGTAATTCCTACAAAAGTGTTCGTACCGCTTGCATAATGGATCCGAACTGTGTATAATATAGATAAAGGAAGACTCGTGAAGGAAAAAGGCTGGGTTCCCGAATGGGAGTAGGCTTAATGCTTAGAATCCTTTGCCCCTGGGGTCTCCTCTTTTTTTGACCTTTCTTTTAAGACCTGGAGAATGTTCTCCGGGTCTTTTTCTATTTCCATAACAATCAAATCAATAGTTGCCATAGAGTAACTATACATAGGATGCGAAGGAACATTATAGCTGTAACACAATTTTGGATTACTCTTTATTCCATAATGCTGCACAAAAAGTCGAAAATGGTAGCTGTTGATTGTAACCGCAACGCCATCACTTGCCAAGCGTTTGTTTATTCTGGTAATACAGCGTTTTTCATTGAATGGGTAGACATTATTCGGGTCCTGTATTTCCTTGATGATAACACCACTCGTCTCTGCATTCTTGTCAATATGTATGGTCGAGGTTGCCTTGTCTTTGTCTTTTGTGATGTAGTGATAGTGTTCAATGCGAATGGCAAATGCTGCGTTATTTTCTTCTGCCGATAGGCTTTGTATGTCTGCGCTTGCCTGTAAAAGGCGGTTTGCCAATTCCGGCGGATATTTTGCACGGATCTCTTCCACGTCCAGCGGACGCATACTTACCGTCAATGTGAGAAAATTCTGCGGAACATACTTGTTTGCTTCAATGCCAAAAAAGTCATGCAGTTTTTCTGTATAGTTAAATACACAGGACTGAAACAGCGGCACATAGACCATCTCATATTCTTCTGTGATGAAATGTGTGCTGGTATTCCGCAATTCGATAATCTTTTCAAGGTTCAGCCGCAGGGGCGCTTTTCTGTTCGTAAAGACCTTTTCGATACAATTCTCAAGGGATAATGTTCGGTTTGGATTATCCTTGTAATAGATTGACCTTTCCCCCTGCGTGTTCATCATATGTGCCTTAAGCAATAACTCCCAAGCATTACAAATGAACATAGAGAATCCTTCGATGCGGTAATGAATCGTTGGCTTGTTATACACTTCAATCGCCATCAAAAAGGACTCGATTGATTTATCAATAAGACGGTTCACTGTGTTTTCCAATGCTTTCTCCTTACTGTTCCATAGTCTAAATTCTGTTTCTTTGAGTTTCGTTCAGTAGAGAAGGGCTATTTTTACAGTCTCCTGCACAGGCCGACGGCTTTGCCTTCGATGGTGATGGTGTTCATATCCTCGCCGATGCGCAGGATAGTCGGAAATGTGGGGTTTTCCGAACTCAGTTTGCAGCTGTTACTCCAGTTTTTCAAATACCATAGTTGCCTGGATACGGTCACCGCCCATCAGGCCTTTGCTGCCGCTGCTGGTAGTAGAAATCGTGTGCAGGCGATATCCCTTTGCGGCCTGCTCATTGATGACTTTTTCCAATTCCGTCAGATTGCCGGAGCCGGTTCCGATAAATTTTTCTTTCAGAATGACTTGTAGCACAACGTAGTGGTAGTTATTGCCGGATGCCCTGGAAAATGTGGATTCCTCCTGAAGCGTGTCAAAAATGCCCATAATAAATACCTCCTATTTTATACCGCTGTTGCGGTTTGTTACAACTTCCTGCACAGGCCAACAGCTTTGCCTTCGATAGAGATTTTGTCAAGCTTGGGGTCACTCACGATTTTTCTGCTTAAGAGTCCTTGTTTGTTCAATAAGCGCAATGTATTCACTTTCCGTTAGCTTGGTTATATTCTGTCCTTCGGCAATCAGTTCATTTGCCTTACCGAGCTTTCTGGCAACCGCCCATTCAGGAAGGTGAGAAATGTCCCCGACAACAAGATATACGGTCTTGGTGTTTACTTTTTCCCGAAGATTCGCGCCAACATCCTTTAATAAGCCTTCAAGGTAATCCCGCTCAAGGAAAAAGTCACCGGTGAAAGCGAAATTCTTATCAAAAATAGGTGACCATGCAAATTCCTTTGCGATAGCGGCCTTTTGTGATTTTTTCCGCTCGCGTTCCTGATGCGTAAATTCCTTCTCGTCTGTAGTCATTTTGCGGATACAATATTGCAACAAGCTGTTTGCGGTTTTTGCATCATCTAAAGCGCGATGAGCATTACCTGTATCCAGGCATAGACGATTTGCAAGAGATTGTAGCCTATAAGATTTCCCGGGGATGCAGCTTCTAGCAACTTTTACCGTATCAATATAAGAAATAGATGCTATTTCGGTGTGGTCTGAAATAGCACGAGAGACAAAAGCTAAGTCGAAAGTGACATTATGCCCAACAACAATCTGATTTTTTATTCTTGATACAACATCGGGAATTACATCCTCTAACTGCGGGGCATCGCGCAAGTCAGACTCGGAAATTCCATTTATGGCGGTAGCTTCCGAAGAAATAGGAATAGTCGGCTTTATGAGGCTTGTATATTCGTTTGTGATTTCTCCATTTTTGACTGTAATGATTCCGATTTCAACCATCTGATCCTTTTCTGGGCTGAGGCCGGTGGTTTCAGTATCAAGCACGACATAATCTGTCAACTTTTTGAGGCTTTCTATATCATCAGGGGCATTTACCAATGAAATGCGATTATTTTTGTTAGAGGTAAATGACCCCGGTGCTTTAAACTCTTTGCCGTTCTGCCCCAGTAACTGTTGCAGACAAATCAGAACAAACCCATAAGCTAAAAGCGCAACCAAAAGCGAACTAGCCAAAGAAATGAAAATGCCATGGCCTTCTACGAGATAATACGAAAATAAAATAAAAGTGACAAGAACAGCGCTCAAAAGCGAAAGAACTTTGATAGTTTTCTTTGATGAAGTGTTTTTCATTTTCGGCACCTTATTTACAGTTTCCTGCACAGGCCAACGGCCTTGCCTTCGATGGTGATGGTGTTCATATCTTCGCCGATGCGCAGGATAGTCGGAAATGTGGGGTTTTCTGCGCGAAGCTCGATGTGGTCATCGAACAGAAACACGCGCTTGAGGGTGGCCTCGCCATCGATCAGGACGGCGGCGACCTCGCCGTTCTCGACCATCGGCTGGCTGTGGATGGCTACGACATCGCCGTCTTTGATTTTTGGCTCCATGCTGTCGCCCTGGCACAGCAGCGTGAAGTCGGCGTGCCAATCGCTGGGGACTTCATCGTAGGCCTCGACATTCTCCTCCGCGAGGATGGGTGTGCCGCAGGCGATTTGCCCCACACGCGGAATGCGGTCCCGCTTCGGAAGTGGCTGGAACCCGGCGGGGATGGGGGTAGCGGCAACAGGATTTTTCCGTTCGACGGTTGATCGCCCCATGAGATAATCCATGTCGACATTGAAAATGTCTGCGATAGCTTCAAGCGTTTCAAAATCTGGTTCGCGGCTGCCAGTTTCATACATGCCTATCGTACTGCGGGATACTTTTAGCAAGGCAGCGAGTTGCTCTTGCGTTATGCCTCTCTCGATGCGGAGGGATTTTATAATTGCCGAAAATTTAGCCATACGAAGTCAATCCTCTCTGTGTACTAATCTTATAATATCACGAATCGTGAGAAAGTCAACCGCAAAATGTCACGAAATGTGTTGACAAATACCAAGAGCGTGATATACTGTATATATAGTCACGGTTCGTGACAAATGAAAGCGAGGTGATTCTGATGGATTCGGAAAAGATTGCGCAAACATTGGTTGAACTGCGGGGCGCTCGACCGCGCGCCGAGGTTGCAACAGCGCTGGGTGTAAGCGTTTCTGCACTGGCGATGTACGAGACTGGCGCTAGAATCCCCCGCGATGAAACAACGCGTAAAATCGCGCAGTATTACGAGAAAACCGAGGAGGAGATGTCACGATAAGTGACAAGCGCGTGTCCACCTTGGACACGCAAAGGAGTTGATACAGATGAACGGAGTGTACGACAGGATCCGTCAGCTTCGCATTGCCAACGGGCTGACGCTGGAGGAGCTGGCCCGGGCCGTCGGCTACAAAGGCAGGTCGATGATGTCACAGGTCGAGCTGGGCAAGGTCGATCTGCCGCTGTCCAAGGTCGCCGCTATTGCGCAGGCCCTGCACACAACCCCTCAGGAGCTGCTGTTCCCCGCCTCACCTCCCGAGAAGGTGGCTGCAGCTATAACCGTAGCCGTCAAGCTGGACGGCATGGATGAAGCCCTTGATAAAGCGCACGAGCTGGTAAGGACAATCGAAAAGACCAAGTCGCTGGTGGGCGACCTGGCCGTGGACACACAAAGGAGGTAAGCATGGCACGCGAAAAGCAAGGCTACCGGGATGCGCTGGAGCGCATCCGGCATGAGGCTGCGGGCGAGCTGGTGACAGTGCCCGAGGCCGCACACATCGTTTACGGCACAGACCCCTACGCCGCGCGCAAGGTCTGCCGCAACTTTGAGGGCTGGATCGGGGCCGGGCGCGACAAGCGCATCCCGGCCACCGCGCTGGCGAGGCAGATCTGCTGATGACAATGGAGGATCTGAACTGGGTACAATCAAGGCTTAGGAACTGCACCAACGCCCGCCGCCAGCTGAGAATCTGCGCCGAGTGCCTGTGTGTGGATGAGGGCACCCTGCTGGAAAGTCTGGGCTATGCCAGTCTTGACGCTTTCCGCGCGGCGCATCCTCAGAATAAGCAATCCTGCGGCCCGTCTGTTGAGCGCATCTGCAACCCTGTGCCGCCGGAGATGATGATGGAGAGCATCCTATACTACTACGGCGGCGCGCCGATCAGCAGCGTGTGCAGGATGATGGGCTACACCCAGACCGTGACGCCGGAGGCGATCCGACATAGAGTGTGCAACTGGAAGAAGAAACACCCGACGCTTGCCGCCGGTATGCCGCGCAAGCGGCCAAAACCGAAAAAGGAGACCGAAGCCATGAAAATGACCTATGATGAGGCGGGGCTGCCCGCCTACGCCTACGCAAGGAGCCTCTACACCAACAACATCGTCCGCATCGTGCGCGGGGAGCGCACCCTGTTCGGCGTGGTGGAGCAAGAGACTGTGGACACACTGAACGAGGCTGCGGGCGTCACCCGCGCCCAGGCTGCTGCCATGTATGGCGGTGTGCTGTGCGGATGGGACAGCCCGATGGCGGACCCCAAGAACTACAATGAGGTCGGTGTCTACATCGGCCCGGAAATGGAGGATAAACATGGAGAAGAATGAGACCCCCAAAAACCTCGCTCTGCTGACAGCTGACGAGGTCACGCTCAGCATCCTGGAGGTGGATGCCGAGGGCGTGCGCATCAAGCTGTGGCCGGATGTCAACGCCGTGCGCGCCCATCTGGAGGAGTGCTGTGAGCGTATGCCCGGCGGGCTGGCTGGCTACAGTGTACGGCACTACGTTTGCGGGCGGTATCTGTACTGCGCCGTGGCCCTGGCCGACATCACAAAGGACGCCCCCTGCCCCAGCACCTACCGCGTGAGCAGCGACGCGCCCACCAACGAGGCAGACGGCAGCTTTTTGGCCGCTGCTGCCGCCTGGAGCATCGGCGCGGGGGTGCTGAACCTGCCGCCGCTGCGCATCCCGGCCAGCAAGGTCCACATCGTCCCCCAGGGCAAGCCCGGCACCAACATCATTGAGCGCTACGTTCTGGACGATGCCCTCACCCTGGACGACATCACCTACAACGGTGACGGCAGCGTGGCATCGTTGAGGGTGCGCAAGCGTGATGGGAGCGTGATCACATGGCAAGCCAGCTGATCGCCCATGTGGCCGCCTGGTACATCCCAACGGGCCAGCCCTTAGTCAACGACATGGACGGGCTGACGATTGACGGTGCGTATCGCCTGGAGGCCCAGCGGATGCACGCCGAACTGGAGCGCCGCGCACGGGGGCAGCCCCTATGCGTGGAGATCGACATCCGCCCGGTGAAGAACAAGCGCACACTGGATCAGAACCGCCTCATGTGGGCGCTGCTGAACAGGCTGGCGCTGGCGTTGAGCGGCGACACGCCCGGCGGGGTGACTGCCGAACAGTGTTATCTTGGCCTGTTGGCCGAGTTCGGCGCAGAGGTCGAGACCTGGCGCGTGCCGGTCAAGGCCCTGCCCGCCCTGCGCAACACATACCGCGTTGTGCAGATGGTGGAACTGCTGGACAACGGCTATTGCATGGCCCGCCTGGGCCTGGGCAGCAGCAACTTTGACCGGCAGCAGATGCACGACTTCATCGAACGAATCTTTGACCGGCTGAGCGAGGCCGGCGTGGACGATGCCGAGACAACCGAGCAATACCGAGACTGGAGGCGTGCCGATGGATTGCATTAAGTGCAACAGCAGCCAGGTGCGCGTCATCGACACCCGCGCCAAGGGGACCCGGCGGATATACCGCCGCCGCGTCTGCATGATGTGCGGCTGCCGCTGGACGACGGTGGAGCTGCCTGTTGGTGATGTGCGCCAGGCGGTGGATGCCGTCAACGGACTGGAGGAGCGCCGTGGCAAAAAGCATACTGCAAAGCGATAAAGAGTGCTACCTGTGCCGCAAGCGCTACAATCTGCGCACCACGCGCGGCCTGGAGGAGCATCACATCCTATTCGGGCGCGGACGGCGCGAGTTGTCTGAGCGGTACGGCCTCAAGGTCTGGCTGTGCCACAACCATCACAATGAGCCGCACCTGGGCGTCCATTTTGACCCCGCCGCCCGGCGGGAGTTGGAACAGGCGGCACAATTTGCTTTTGATGATCTCCACGGCCCCGGCAGTTTTGCCAAGGTGTTCGGGGAAGAAATTTAGTTTTTAGGAGGATGCAAACGATGAATGTATGGTATAAGCCCAGACTGCAAAGCGTCGATAACATTATTAAGACGCAAGTTCTGGGCGGAGAAGTAAGCCCCAAACAGATTGATGCCGTCCATGATGAGGCGCTGGAGGTCATCCTCACGGCGCTGAACGGCGAGGCGGGAATGTCTGGCCCGGATATCCCTTTTTTGTGCGCGGCTCTGCATTTCTGGCGCGATGAACTGATCGAGAGGATGCGCAGAGAACACCCTGACGACCTTGAGGCCGAGAAGGCCGCTTATATCATGATGAAGCGGCATTATAAGGGCGAGGCCAAAAAAGTTGGAGGTGATGAGTAATGCCCCAGATCGTAAACAAAAAGAGCGTGCTGGAGATGGCGATGGGCGCGATTGCTGAAATCACCGATTACGAGGTAGAGCGGGTCGTGGCGAACATTATGGACCCCAACACCAACGCAACGGCCAAACGCAAGATCACCATCACGCTGACGTTCGCGCCGGATGACTACCGCCAGCAGATCGGCATGGATGCGCAGGCAAAGACCACCCTCGCGCCGATCCAGCCGGTGCGCACGTCCCTGTGCATTACCAAGGCGCGGGACGGCAGCCTGCTGCTGGCCGAGATGACGCCGCAGGTCCCCGGACAGGTGGACATGGACGGCGATGAAACACCGATGCCCGCAATGGCCCGCGTGGGCCGTGCCGGGTATTAACACACAGAAAGGACAAAACAATGGAAAGCAGCTTTTTGAAAGACGCTATTGACCGCATTGTGGAGCTGGCGACCCCCTTCACCCTGGAAACGCGCAGCGGGCATCAGTTCTGCTCCACCTACCTGCACGAGGTCAAGCCGGAGGTTGAACTCCCGGCACGGTACTCGGTGGACACGCTGGAGGCGCTGGTCAAGCTGATCCGCACCGAGGGTATCAACCACTCGCCCCTGCTGTATGTGCGTGTGGACAGCGCCCGGCGGGTCATGGTGGATACTACATACACGCATCAAGAATACGCAGAGTTCAGCCGCCTGCCGCTGTATGAGGCCGTGAGTGACGTGCCGGGCATTACCACAAACCAGAGCATGACCCAGGAGCAGGCCGTCGTGGAGCTGCAGAGCCTGTACGCCGTCACCGAGGACCGGGACTACCTACTGGCGCTGCTGAGCCGCATTGACGTCAATCAGGGCGTGTCCAGTGTGGACAACGGGATCAGTCAGGAGGTCAGCGTCAAGACCGGCGCGGTGCTGAAGGAGCAGCAGACGGTGCAGCCCATCGTCCATCTGCAGCCCTACCGCACTTTCCTTGAGGTCGAGCAGCCCGCCAGCGACTTCCTGCTGCGCCTTGACAAAGAAGGCCGCCCGGCGCTATACGAGGCCGACGGCGGTGCGTGGAAGTTGGAGGCCAAGCGCAACATCGCCGCCTATCTGGGCGAGCAGCTGGCCGATCTGATCGAGCACGGCAATGTGGTGGTGATGATCTGATGCTGAATATCTGTGCATTGCAGGGCCGCCTCGCCCGTGACCCAGAGCTGCGCCAGACGACCACCGGCAAGCAAGTGGCAACGTTTACCATGGCCGTGGACCGTGGGCGCAAGGACGCCAACGGCAAGAGCGTGGCGGACTGGATTCCCGTCATTGCATGGGAGCGCGCTGCCGAGTTTGCCTATAAATGGCTCACTAAGGGCCAGATGGTAGCGGTGGATGGACGGCTCCAGAGCCGCACCTACACGGCCAGGGACGGCACCAACCGCACCGTGCTGGAGGTTGTGGCCAACAACATCAACTTCTGCGGCAGCAAGGCGGACAACGCAGGGGCTCTTTCAGCTCCCGCTGAGGGGCCCAGAGTGGGCGCGCCCGCACCGGAGTACAGCCGCGGGCCGGGTGACGACTTCGCCATGATCGAGGATGAGGGCGACCTCCCCTTTTAAACGTTGAAAAATTGAAAAATGACCTTGCAGGGATGCGCCGAAAAGAGCGCGGCGCACCCCTGTGTTAAGGTCAGCCATTTTTAGAAAGGCCAAGCTATGGAAAAACCCGGATTTTACGCTATTCTTCCCTCCCCGGTACGGTACGACAGGCGACTCAGTGCGTCCGAGAAGGTTTTCTTTGCAGAGATTACCGCCCTGTCCGACCAGTGCGGGTACTGCTACGCCGGCAACGGCTATTTCAGCGAGCTGTACGACACGAGTGACCGCACCGTGCAGCGCTGGGTGAAGCACCTGCAGGAGCTGGGCTATGTGGCCGTGACCAATGTCCGGGATGGTGCCGCAATGCAGCGGCGCATCTCCCCGCTGTCAGATGCAGCGCATGAGGAAGCCCCGGAAACAGAGGCCGACAAAAATGTCGGTGAGCGACACCCGGTGTCGGCGGGCGACAAAAATGTCGCACCCACCCCGACAAAAATGTCGCCTACCCCCCGACAAAAATGTCGCCTAGAACAATACAAGAATAACAATACAAGAGAGAACAATACGCGGGCGGGCGCGCGCGCGAGTGTTTCCGATATTTTCCGGGATGCCTTCCCGGGAAATGAACGGCTGACGGAGGCCCTGCTCGCATTTGAGGAGTCCCGGGCCGCGGGCAAGCATCCGCTGACCGTCAACGCCGCGTCGCTGGCCTGCAACAAGCTCAACCAGCTGGCCGACGAGGCGGGCGTGCGTGACCGCTACGGCTACATGGCCGCCGTGCTCGAGCAGAGCATCCTGCGCGGATGGGAGGGGCTGTTCGCCCTGAAGGACGATTTTGTGGATGCCGTCCCCACCCAGCGCCCCGCCAGCACGGAGGATCGCCCGCGGGAGATCGGGCCGGACACCGACATACTTGATTTTTTGTGAGGCTTCTGAATGGAACGTGCAACTATAAGCCGACAGCAGCAGACGCAGCGGGCGTTCCTGGGCGCGGCGCTCATGGACCCGGCCCGCGCACGGGAGTACATCATCAAGCTGGTGCCCGGGATGTTCGACGAGGGCGTGAGCCGCGCGGTGTTCAGCGCGGTGCAGCAGCTCACCATGGCCGGGGAGCCAGTGGACGTCATCACGGTCATCAACCGGGCATCGGCGGGCCGCCCGGCGGATGAGATCAGGCCCGGCGTTGTGGCAATGGCCGAGACCTGCCCCAGCGTCTCTAACATCGGCAGCTACGCGGCGCAAATTCTGGAGGACTACCGCTACTCGCTTTTGCAGGGCGACCTGATGAAGTGCATGGCCAAGGATGCCATGGACAGCGACTGCGTCTGCCGCCAGCTGCGCCGCACGCTGGCGGTGCAGGATGCCATCCGCAGCACCCAGACCGACAGCACGGCCCGGGACTTTGACGCGGTGCTGGATTCCGCGCTGGCCCGGCTGGATGAGCCGGACGACAGCCTGAAACTGGGTTGGCCGGAGCTGGACCGGTACGGCGTCTTTGGTCGGCAGCGCGTCTGCGTTGTGGCCGGGCGGCCCGGGTGCGGCAAGACGGATTTCTCGCTGAATCTGGCGGCCCGGCTCTCGAAGCGGTACAAGGTCTACTACCTCACGCTGGAGGAGACGGCGGAGGCACTGATGGACAGGATCCTGTCCAAGGTTGCGCGCATCGACTCCGGCAAACTCACCAACAAGAGCCTGGCCCCGCGTGAGCGGGAAATCATCAACAATGCCGCCGCCCGGCTGCGCCAGCATCACAACATGATGCTGGACGCCGACAGCAACCTGACGATTGACGGGTTGGAGGCCAAGCTCATGCAGTACAAACCGGACATCGCCTTTATTGACCACATCGGACTGCTAAGCCCCACCGACCCCCGCCAGACCGAGTACCAGCGCATCAGCGAGATCACCCGGCGGCTCAAGGTAGCAGCCATGCGGATGAACATCGTCATTGTGGAGCTGTGCCAGATCAGCCGCAGCGGCGTCAAGGGCAACGAGGGCCGCTTCTGCAATCTGGAGGATCTGCGCGGCTCCGGCACGATCGAGCAGGACGCCAACAGCGCGATCTTTGTGGAGAATCGGCGCACCGAGGACAGCACCGAACTGCGCGGCGAGGACGCCTATCAGGATACCGCCGTTATGTACGCCAAGAACCGAGAGGGGCCGACGGGCGTTGTGTCCATGAGATGGCAGCCCCAATACCATCAATGGCAGCCCACCCCCAAAGAGGAATACGAAGAAATCGACCAGATGAACTGGCCGCAATAACACCCGCCGCCCCGGCGGGACAGGAGGATTACTATGATCAGCATTGCAATTATCAATCTCAAGGGCGGCGTTGGCAAAAGCGTCACCGCCTGCAACCTGGCTGCCGAGCTGGCCGCCAAGAGCAAGAGTGTTCTGGTGGTGGACCTGGATAAACAGGGCAACACGAGCAAGTTTTTCGGCTGGCTCGATTATGATCGCCTATCGGTGGCCGAGGTGCTGCTGGGCGAGCGCTTCGCCAACGCCGCTATCGTCGAGGATACCGGCCTGCCCGGCGTCCACCTGCTGCCCGGTGATATGCGGCTGCTCAGAGCCAACCGCATGATCCTGATGGATACCACCGAGCCGCAGCAGTACCGCCTGCGGGATGCGCTGGAGCATGTGGCCGAGAATTACGACTACTGCCTGCTGGACTGCCCGCCCGATCTGGACATGGGCAGCATCAACGCCCTGTGCGCGGCGGACTGGGTCATCATCCCGGTGGACTGTGACGAGTGGGCGTGCGATGGCATGGACGAGATCATCGACCAGATCGAGCGCGTCCAGATGTATTACAATCCGCGGCTTAAGATCATGGGCGCGATGATGACGAAATATCGTCGCACCAAATACGCGGCGGACGTCATCCGGCAGCTGAGCGCACAGGGTGTCCCGATGCTGCGAACGGTCATCCGCTACACGGTCAAGGTCAGCGAGGCCAAGAGCGCCCACAAGCCGCTGCGGGAGTTCGCGCCGAAATGTACGGCCACGGACGATTACAAGGCGCTGGCCGGTGAGGTCGACGAGATCGTGTCCAATGTGGACACAGAGGGAGGGCATAACAATGGCTAAGGGGTTTAGTGTCACCGATATTCTGGGCGGCCAGTCAAAACCGACCGCCCCGGCGGGGCTTAAGATGCAGGTCGTCATGCTGCCGGCGGCTGACATTGAGCCGAACCCGGAAAACAGCATCTACGAGATCGGCGACGTCTCCATGCTGAAAGCTGACATTGCCGAGCGAGGATTGCGCAGCCCGCTGGAGGTCCTGCCCGCCCAGAACGGCAAATATATGCTGCTGGCCGGACACCGCCGTTGGACCGCGTGCTGTGCGCTGACGGCTGAGGGCGTGACCGGGTTTGAAGTCCTGCCCTGCGTTATCCGCCAGAGTCAGGGCGAGGATGACGACTTGATCGCGCTGATCACCTCCAACGCCACGGCGCGCGAGCTGACCGACGGTGAGCGGCTGCGCCAGTACCGGGCGCTCAAGCAGGCACTTGAACGCAAAAAGGCGGCAGGCGCGCTCGATGGCCGCATCCGTGATGAGATGAGCCACATCACCGGCGATGGCACCGGCACGCTGGGAAGATTCAACGCGATTCTCAACAATTGCACAGCCGAGGTTGTGGAAATGTTGGAAAAGGGCGAGATCACGATGACCAGAGCCTACGAGTGCAGCAAGCTGTACAAGGTGCAGCAGGTAGAATACGCCAAAAACAAGTACGCCACTATGCCGCCCATCACCGATATGGCCCGGCGGGCGGCCATCAAGTATCTGGTCGAGTGCGGTCTGGCCGACCAGCTGAAGAAGCTCGACTATGTTCGCAAGAACGAATGGAACTACGCTGACCGAGGGCTGGACGTCCGCAAGCTGGAGCCGGTGACGCTGAATCTGACCGAGAGTGAGACGGATGCGCTGCTGCGCATTGAGCCTGCCGATAGCCGCGTCGTCCGGGTGCAGATGCGGGACCCTGCCGATACGGATGAGGTGCTGGCAGAGAGTCAGCTGTATACCCGGGATTTCTTTGATGCCGCGCGCAGGGCGTACATCAACAAGGACGATTTGGCAGCGTACAAGGCCGAGGTGAAGGGCAAGCGCGATCAGGAGCGTGCCCGGCAGGAGGAGGCCGGAAAGTGGCAGGCGCTGGCCCGGCAGGAGCTGGAGGCGTTCGACAACTGGCCGCTTGTGACGCGGCTGAATGACCTGGGCCTGACGATCCGTGAGCGGAAGATGGCAGACGGCGGGCGGCTTATCATTGCCGTGGATGATCTGGCGCGCTTTTCCGGCCATGTGAACGGCTTTCAATACCGCGAGTGCTTCGCGGTGCGCCTCGGCCCGGACGGTGAGCGCGCAGGCCGGGACGGAGACGTCAATGCGCTGGCATGGTACAAGCGCTGGTACAGCACCGGCGCGGGCATTGAGGGCTACATTGCTGAGGACATCGAGAGGAGCGAGAAGAAGTGAAGTGTATGTACAACCAGAGCAAGCGCGGCCTCAAACTTTTCGATGTCCCGGAGGTGGATACATGAATTACGAGGAAAAGGTTCACTGGCTGCGGCGGTACCGCGATGCGCTGCGGTTGGAAGAAGAACTGCGGCAGGAGCTGGAGGACCAGCGAAGCCGGGCCTGCAAAACCACGGCTGCCCTGACTGGCATGCCGGGCGGGGGTGGAGACGGCCAGGCGCTGCCCCGCGCCGTGGAGAGCATTATCGCCGCGCAGCAGGAATTGCAGGCACAGATCAACCTTTGCGGGGCGACCAGGCGTGAGGTGGTAGCCGTCCTTGACCAGGTTGCCGATGAGCGTGACCACGAGATCTTGCGTCGGCGGTATCTGCTGGGGCAGCGGTTTGAGGAGATTGCGGTAGAGATGTGTTTGGAATATCGGTGGGTGAGGAGAATTCACAAAAAGTGCATTGGCAAAATGGATATTTTAAACAAAGGTTACAACAAATGATTGTGAACATTTACGATGCGTAGTGTGGTATAATAATATTGTACTATACCTATATTTTAAAGCTAGATAGGAGGAAAACTGTATGAATGCCAAACAACTTTCTGCAGATGTTATCACTTACGCAAATCAGTGCGGTTTTCCCATCACCAATTTAAAACTTCAAAAAACACTGTACTACTTGCAGGGATATTATGCTCGCAAGTATGGGGAAGAACTATTTTCAGAGGAAATAGAGCATTGGCCGTATGGACCCGTGATTCCCACTGTCTATTTTGAATATTGCTCGTTTGGTGCGAACGCAATATCTATTCCTCTTTCAGATGCGCCTTTTTCTGGATGCAGTACAGACGAAAAGAAAGTCCTGAGAATGGTTGTCGATAAGTGTCTTTCTTTGACAGCTCGAAAACTTGTTGAGAAGACTCACATGGAGTGGCCATGGAGGAATACACAGGCTTCTGAGATTATCCCATTTAATGCAATTCTGCATTATTTTAAAGAAAATGATCCTCTTGAAATTTTGGTATAAAAGTGGGGAGAATTGTTCGTGGGCGATACTTTCAAAAATGCTCAAGACGAGCATATGACGCAACTGATTAAAGTCCTTGATGAAATAAAAGATTATGCTGTTGACGAATTAGACTCCGCACCATCATCTGATATGGTTGCCGTTTTCTTGGAAAAACTGAAAACTGTATATGACGATGAGAGTTTTCGTCATTCGTATTCTATCATATCAAGTTGCTTAGGAATGTACCAAGCAGACGAGCGTGATTCTATCCCCGTTGTCCTTGCCAGAGTTGTAGATTTGGCCCTGCTTGAGAAGAAAACGCCAAAAGATGCTCGTATTCTAGGCAGTTTGCAAAAGCTCTTAGACCACATAGAATTAGAGTGTTTGCGCCTAAACCGAATGGACGAAATTCGTAATTTGGCCAAAGGTTCCAAGATTCAACAAAAGCAGACCGAAGCTATAACGCAACAAGTAAGCGAAGACACTAAAATTCTCGAATCAAAAGTAAAGGGATTTCATGAGCAATCCATCACAATTTTGGGGATTTTTTCTGCCATTGTCGTTGGATTCATGGCAGAAATATCTCTGTTCATTAAGGGCTTTGAATCATTAACACCGGACAATGTATATGCTTTATTGTTCTATTGTACAGTGGTCGGTATTATTGTTTTTGATACTTTGTTTATGCTGATTTTCTTTGTGGCCAAAATTGCTGGTTTTTCTTTGGCAGTTAGTAAACACACAAAAGATTCTGGCCTTTGGTTATTTAGGACTTTTTTTAATTACCCATACATCTATTGTTTTAATGTACTTGCAATTATAGGGGCCATTCTTTTGTATATTGCTAATTCTGGAAACTGACCCTCGAAAGCCCCCTGTAAAAGTGGTATAATGATACTGTCAAAAGCCGTAAGGAACGGGAAACCGCCTTGCGGCTTTTGTGTTGCTGTCCATAGTGACGCTCCTGGCAGCAGGGGGACTGCGCGGTTGTCTGCCGCGTCGCTGTGTATAAGTCCCCTGCCCGGTTGAGATGCCGGGCTATTTTTATGCCCTTGTAGCTCAATGGCAAGAGCCTGAGGTGTGCCGGTCCAAGTCCGGCCAAGGGCATCTATGAAACAATCTAAGGCCCGGCGGGTCAGCGTGTCCACGTTGGACACAAAACGCCGGGCCAAGAAAATATACCGGGAGGGGTGTGAATGAAAATGACCCCCACGAAAAACAACCCCCGCTATGCCAACGGCAATCTGCGGCGCAAGCATAGGGCCAGACTCCGGGCCATGGGGTGCGAGTGCGGCATCTGCCATGGGCGGTTCGGGCCGATCCATTACGATGAGCCGAGCGATGTAGCGCATCCGCTGAGCTTTGTTGTGGATGAAATCAAGCCTGTTGCCAAATGGAAACAGTTTGGTTATCCGTCAGCGCGGGCCGCAGCGGAGGATTGGGACAATCTGCAAGCTGCGCATTACTTTTGCAATGCGCAAAAACGAGACAAAACAGCGAGTTTTTCGCTTGATTTCGGTGCAAAAATGACGAAAATTCCCAAGGTTACGGACGGCAGCTGGTAGGTGGGGAGGGTCCCCCTCCCCCGCCCACGGCGACCCTGCTGCTGTCCAGCGCCGATTTACACACGGGGTGTTTATGAAGCTGAAGAATGTGAAGGGCGGAAGGCTTGAGGAGCTGAAAAACCTGAAGCTGGTGCTGGCGGCGGCAATCGACGGGTACAGTGACCCCAAGGCGCTGCCGCAGCTGGCAAAGCAGTACCGGGAAACGGTACGGGAGATTGAGGAGATAGAGGGAGCGGCGAACAGTGAGGACGAGATCGGTGAAATCCTTGGCGAGCGCGCCGCTGATGGGAAGTCAGGTGCCGTCCGAAAGAGTCGCACCTGACTATACCGCCAGCGACGGGCTGGATGCGGCCAAGCTGGTGCGCATCGGCGGGACGGTGCTGGACCCATGGCAGAGCGATATTCTGGACGACTGGCTGGGGCGCACGCCCTCCGGCAAGTGGGCCGCGCCCTCCGCAGGCGGCAGCGTGCCGCGCCAGAACGGAAAAAGCCTGCTGATCCAGGCGCGCAGCGAGGCGGGAATGCTCTTGTACAACGAGCAGGTCGTCTACACGGCGCACCTGCAGAAAACCGCCACCGAGACATTTGAGGAGATGCGCGACTTCTTTGAGGGGCCGAAGCTGCGCCGCCATGTGGCCGAGATCAAGACGGCCATCGGGCGCGAGCAGATCATCCTGAAGTCCGGCGCACGCATCAAATTTCTGGCGCGAACCCGCAACGGCGGACGCGGCCAGCACGGCGACCTGCTGATCTTTGACGAGGCGCAGGAGCTGGACGAGACGCAGCAGGCATCGTTCCTGCCCGCAATCTCGGCAAGCCTGAACCCGCAGACGCTGTACCTGGGCACACCGCCGGATGAGAACGCGGACGGCACGGTATTCCGCCGCATCCGCACCGGCGCGCTGGACGGCACGGCTAAGCGCACGGCATGGTTTGAATACTCCGTCAAGGAGATCGGAGACATCCATGATCCGGCGCGCTGGGCTGCCGCCAACCCGGCGCTGGGGCGGCGCATCCAGCAATCCACCATCGAGGGCGAGGCGGAGAACATGGCCCCGGATACGTTCGCCCGGGAGCGGCTGGGCTGGTGGAGCCCCGTGGTAACGGAAAAGCTGGACTACGCGCTGGACAAGAATGCCTGGGACCGCTGCGCCAGTGATGACGAGAAGCCAGAGGGAAAGACAGCCTACGGCGTGAAGTTCGCGGCGGACGGCTCGGCGGTGTGCCTGTGCGGTGCGGTCATCCCGAAGGACGGCCCGGCGAGGGTATCGCTGATCGAGATGCAGCCCACGGGGCGCGGCTTCGGCTGGCTGGCCGACTGGCTGAATGTCCGATATGACCGCGCCAGCTGCGTTGTCATTGACGGGCGCAACGGTGTGGATGTGCTTGTGGACCGTATCAAGGGAAGCTGGCGGGCCAGGAACTCTGTGATCCGTCCGTCGGCCAAGGATGTGATCGCATCGGTCAGCGCCCTGACCGATGCCGTGAACGAGGGACAGCTGACATGGTACCGCCCGCAGCAGGCGCTGCGTGAGAGTGCCGTGACCAGCATCAAACGGCCCATCGGCGGCGGGTACGGCTTTGGCGGCGACAACAGTCTGCCGGCGGAGGCATGTGCCCTGGCGTTATGGGGCGCAAAGACCAGCAGACGCGACCCGACCCGGAAGATGCGGATCGGCTAAGAGGAGAACGTGATGATCGCACTGAATTTCGGCACGGTGGCCGGACTGACGGGGCCGGAGCAAAAGGCCCTGGACGAGCTTGTCCGGGTCTACAGCCTGCATCAGGCCGGCAACGCTGAGAAGGAAAAATACTACGAGGGCCACGTTGCGCTGAAGGACGTGAACCTCGGAATCGCACTGCCGCAGGGCATCCGCAACCTTGAGGTCGGGTGCAGCTGGGGACAGAAGGCCGTGGACGTGCTGGCCGCCCGCAGCATGTTTGACGGCTTTGTGAGCAGCGGCGGCGACAATGCTGTGCTGAACCGGCTGATCGCGGACAACCGGCTGATCGCCGAGTACGGCAAGGCCTGCCGGGATGAGCTGAAGTACGGCTGTGCGTTCGCGACGCTGTCTGCGGATGCGGCCATCGGCTGCAAGATACGATTCCACTCCCCCGCCACGGCGGCAGCGCTGTGGAGCGGCGAGAAGGGGCGCATTGCCTGCGGGCTGGCGATCATTGACACCGTGCCGGATGAGCATCTGACCGGCGTGTGGCAGCCGCGCGTTGTGAATCTGTACATGGACAATGCCGTGACGGTGCTGCGCCGGAGGCCGGACGGCTGGAATGTCCAGCGACTGCCCCACCGCATGGGCCGCCCGCTGATGGAGCCGCTGATCTGGAATGCCACGAGCGGCAAGCCGTTTGGCCGCAGCCGCCTGAAGCGCTCCATCCGCACGCTGATAGACGATTACATCCGCACCGTGGCGAATGCCACGATTGCGCTTGAGTTTGACACGACACCGCAGAAGTATATTCTGGGCGTCACGGATGAGCAGTATGACGTGCTGATCTCCGACAAGTTCAAATCCTACGTGGGCAGTCTGCTGGCGGCGACGAGCAACCCCGAGACCGGCGAGAACCCGGTATTCGGCCAGCTGGCGCAGGGCAGTCTGAGCCCCCACACCGAGAAGATGCGGATGACGGCGACCCAGTTTGCCGCGGCCACCGGCCTGACGGTGACGGACGTGGGCGTTGTGAACGATGCGAACCCGACCAGCAGTGATGCCATTCTAGCCCAGAGCCAGACGCTGGTGCTGCTGGCCCAGCAGCTGAACACCGGCAACGGCGACGCGCTGCGCACGATTGCCCAGATGGCGCAGGCCATCCTGCGCAATGTGCCGCCCGGTGCGCTGACCGAGGAGGAGCGGAACGTGATGCCGCACTTTAAGAATCCGGCCATGCCCAGCGTGGCCGTGACGGCGGACGCCGCCATCAAGATTGCCACGGCCCGGGAGGAGTTCGCCAGCACGGACACGTTTTTAGAGATGATCGGCTTTGACCAGGCGGACATCCGCCGCATCCGTGCGCAGGAACAGCGGGTGCGGGGGCAGAAAACACTGTTAGAGGTTGAAGATGAGGATAACGGCGACAGCCTGGACGGCCTACACCCGGCAGCTGGCGAGGCTGAATGAAAAAGCCGGGCAGCTGCTGGCCGATTACATAGCCGCCCACGGTACCGGAGATACAGAGGCGCTGATCGACTACGCCTATGCGCTGGTGACAAAATACGGCGAGGGCAGCGCCGCGCTGGCCGCCCAGATGTATGATGAGCTGGCCGCGCTGCAAAATGTGCGTGTGCCCCCGGCAGAACCGGCGCCGACTGCCCAATATGGCGAGGTAGCCAAAATGGTGCAGGCCACCCGGGAAAGCCCGCCGCAGATGCAGCGGGGCGTGAGCCGACTGGTAAAGCGGGCCGGGGCCGACACGACGCTGAAAAACGCGCAGCGGGACGGCGCGGAGTTTGCCTGGGTGCCGCACGGCGACAGCTGCGCCTTTTGCCTGACGCTGGCAAGCCGCGGCTGGCAGAGAGCCAGCCAGGCGGCCATCAAGGGCGGCCACGCCGAGCATATCCACGCAAGCTGCGACTGCGAGTACGCCGTCCGGTTTGACGGGCGCACAAGCGTGGCCGGGTACGACCCGGAGGCTTATCTGGCGCAGTATAACGCCGCTGGCGGCGATATAAACAGGATGCGCCGGGTGAATTACGCCAAGAATAAGGAGCGCATCAATGCCCAGAAGCGGGCGGCGTATGAAGCGCGGAAGACCCGGGGAGACCAATAAAGCCAACAGCAGACAACACTGCTGTTTATATGCCTGGCTCCACTGCACGAGGCGGAGAAAGGCACTGATTATGCCCGGCACGGCGTTAAACTGTACAGCCAGTGCGGATGCGACCCGCGTGAACAAAGCGCAGGCGGAAAGGACCAGAGATGAAACGTGAAGAAGTAAAAAACAAGATTCCCGGCATCACGGACGAGCAGCTGGACTGGCTGATGGGCGAAAACGGCAGGGACGTCACTGCCGAGAAAACCAAAGCCGCCAACCTGCAGACGCAGGTGAACGACCTGACGACCCAGCTGAACACCGCCAAGGACGGCTTGAAGGCGTTTGAGGGTGTGGATGTGGCTGATTTGAAGGGGCAGATCACCAAGCTGCAGGGCCAGCTGAGCGAGCAGGCGGACAGCTTTGCCTTTGACAGCGCCCTGGATGCCGCCATCCACGGTGCCCACGGGCGCGACGTGAAGGCCATCCGCGGGATGTTGGATGTAGCCGCACTGAAGGCCAGCAAGGACCGCACCAGCGACATCAAGGCTGCGGTGGAGGCGCTTGCCAAGGAAAAGGCATGGGCCTTTGAGGACGGCGGCAGCGGCTACCCCAATGTGCCCGATGGCGGCAGTGCCGGTGCCGGCGGCGGTACACCTGCGGCAGACGGTGTGGAGGCAGCCTTCAAGGGGATGAATCCGGGGCTGAATGTGTAACGGCAGATGGCGGGAGGTCTGCCCTCATCCGGCCCTGCGGGGCCACCTTCCCCCTGAGGGGGAAGGCCTAGGAAGAAAGAGAGGTAATTTTTTATGGCACATGCAAATCAGGAACGCTGGAGCAAGCTGGTGGACGCAAAGCTGCGCAATCAGCTGGTGACCCGCGATAATGCAATCTTCAACAGCCGCTACGAGGGCGACCCCAAGAGCGGCAAGGTCAAGATCCCGGTGCGTGACACCGAGGTGGAGGTCAAAGCCTACGACAAGGCCAACGGCATCGACCCGAAGGCCGGTACGACCACCTACCTTGACCTGGACATCGACCACGATGAGGCCGTGAACGAGCTGATCGACGGCTACGATGCCGCCAGCGTGCCGGATGGCATTGTGGCGGACCGTCTGGACAGCGCGGGCTACAGCCAGGCACTGTCCATCGACAAGGCAAGTCTGGAGGCCCTGCAGGGCGCAACGGGCGCAAACATCTGCGCCACCAAGAGCGCCGTGACCGAGGAGAACGCCTACAAGCTGGCGCTGCAGGCCAAGCGCGTGCTGGGCCGTAAGGGCGTGCCCAAGGATGGCCGCTTTATGATCGCATCCCCGGAGTACATGGAGGTGCTGATGCTGGACAGCCATTTCATCAAGCAGGGCGACCTGTCCCAGGAGCTGGTGCAGACCGGCGCTGTGGGCAAAATCGCAGGCTTTGCGGTGTACGAGTCCAACAACATGGACTTTGAGAACGCGAACCGCGTTACCAGCAAAAAGACCACCACCGACTTCATCTGCGGGCACCCGAACTGGTGCCACCGCGTGATGGAGTGGCAGGTTCCCGTGCATCTGCAGGATCTGAACGGAAGCGGCAAGTACATTGGCGCAAGCGCCGTGCAGGGCCGTAAGGTGTACGGTATCAAGGTATCCAAGCCGCAGACGCTGTTTATCAAGCGTACCGAGGCGGCGACCTAAGGAGGCGCACCATGCGATATGCTACCCTGGCCGATGTGGAGGCCGGCTTCCGCAAGCTGGAAGAGGATGAGCAGCGCCGCTGCCTGGCTTTGCTGGAAGAAGCCGCTGCCATAATCGACACATGCAGCGAGAATGCCGCACCGGACCGCAAGCAGCTGGTGAGCTGCCGCATGGTGCGCCGCGTTTTAGGCGACGGAGCCGCGGCCCAGCTGTACCCCATGGGGGCGACCCAGGGGTCTGCGTCCGCGATGGGCTACACCCAGAGCTGGACGATGAGCGGCGGCAGCAGCGGCGAGTTGTATCTGTCAAAGCTGGAGAAGCGGCTGCTGGGTCTGGGCAGCCGCGTGGGGGCACACAGCCCGCTGGAGGATCTGACATGATCCGCGGGGCTGATGTGCTGCTGTACGTCAGGACGAAGAACGGCGAGGATGAATTCCACGCGCCGGTCTGGCGCGAGACGCCGGTGATGGTGCACAATGTGCTGATCGGAGAGCCGGACGCGGATGTAGTAGTGAGCGACCTGCAGCTTTGCGGCAGGCGGCTGGCCTACGTGCTGGCGATCCCCAAGGGCGACACCCACGACTGGGACGGCGTGACGGTAGAGTTCTTTGGCCGGAAATGGCGCACCTACGGCGGTGTGACCGAGGGCATCGAGGAGCTGCTGCCGCTTGCCTGGAATAAGAAGGTCAAGGTGGAGCGCTATGAATAAAGTGCGTATCAAGCTGCACAGCGCAGGCGTCCGGGCACTTTTGAAGGGCGCCGAGATGCAGGACATCCTGAAAGAGCAGGCCGCGGCTGTAGCGGCGCGATGCGGCGACGGCTACGAATACCGCGCCGACTTAGCCCAGAAGCGCGCTGTCGTAGACATCTACCCGGCTACCCCGGACGCCCGCCGCGACAACAGCAGGCACAACACGTTGGAGAAGTCACTGAAATGATCGAGACGACAGTTCTGAACTTTTTGAGCGAAAAGCTGCGCGTGCCGGTGCTGACGGAGGTGCCGGAAAAGCCCTCCGGCAGCTTTGCCGTAGTGGAGAAAACGGGCGGCGGACGCAGCACCGGCCTGAAGCAGGCCACTGTGGCCGTGCAGAGCTACGGCGAGACGCTTTTGCAGGCGGCCCGGCTGGATGATGACGTTGTGGAAGCGATGGCCGAGCTGGCAACGCTGACTGGCATAGGAGCGTGCAGACTGGTCCGTGACTACAATTTTACCGATACGGCGAACAGACGATACAGATACCAGGCGGTGTTTAAGATCGTGTATTATTAACGGCAGGCGGAGCAAGGTCTGCCCTCATCCGGCCCTGCGGGGCCACCTTCCCCCGAGGGAGAAGGCTTAGGAAGAAAGCGAGGTTATATATGGCAGATGCAAAACTGGTGACGGTCAGCAAGCCGAAGGTCGGCGGCGCGGTATGGCGTGCGCCGCTTGGTACTACGCTGCCCACCGATGCCACAGCGGCGCTGGACAAGGTGTTTAAGTCGCTGGGGTACATCAGCGAGGACGGCATGACGAATGCCAACTCCCCCGAGAGCGACAGCATCAAGGCATGGGGCGGCGATACCGTGCACACCTACCAGACCGAGAAGCCGGACACCTTCCAGTTCCAGCTGATCGAGGCGCTGAACGCGGAGGTGCTGAAGGCCGTTTACCGCGACGACAACGTGACCGGCGATCTGGAGACCGGCCTGACGGTGAAGGCCAACGCCAAGGAGCAGCAGGACGCCTGCTGGGTCGTGGAGACGATCCTGAACGGCGATACTGTGAAGCGCGTCGTTGTCCCCTGCGCCAAGATCACCGAGATCGAGGACATCGTCTACAAGGACGACGAGGCGCTGGGCTACGGCGTGACGATCTCGGCCACGCCGGACAGTGCGGGCAACACCCACTATGAGTACCTGAAGAAAGGCAGCGCATGATGTTCACGGGGAAAACAAAGAGCGGGTTTGCGTACTGCATCCCAGAGAAGCGCATCCAGAACATGGAGCTGCTGGATGCGCTGACCGAGCTGGAGACGAACGGTGCGGCGCTGCCCAAGGTGGTGAACCTGCTGCTGGACGCGAATGCCAAGCAGAAGCTGTACGATCACGTGCGCGATGAGGACGGCACGGTGCCGGTGAAGGCCGTCGCGACGGAAATCTACGACATCTTCCAGAACGGCAGGCAGGCAAAAAACTCCTGACCCTCGCCTGCATGGCCGCGCGGTTCCCGGATGAGTTGACCTGCGACATGGCCGAGACCTACCATGCGCTGGACTGGCGGGCGCTGGGTCTGCCGCTGGCGGCCACGCTGGCCGCAGGCCTGCGGGAAAACAGCCGCACCCGGATGGCGCTTGCCGGGAGCGTGTCCACAGTGGACACGCTGCTGCTGGGCGCTGCGGTGGATGCGCTGCATCTGCTGGTCTGGGGCAAGACGAAGGATGGACAGAAGGGCCGCAGCCGCCCGGAGCCGGTGGTGAACCGTTTGCTGGGCGTGCCCGGCCAGCGGCAGGCCACCGGCTTTTCCTGTGCGGCGGAGTATGAGGCCGCGCGGGCGAGGATATTGGGAGCGGGGTGACGGCAGATGGCGGCAAGGTCTGCCCTCATCCGGCCCTGCGGGGCCACCTTCCCCCGAGGGGGAAGGCTTAAGGGAGAGAGGTGAGTAAAAATGGCGAAGCAATCGCTGGCGAGCGCTTATGTGCAGATCATACCGTCGGCGGACGGCATCAGCGGCAAGCTGGCCGAGGTTATGGGCGGCGAGGCGGCGTCTGCCGGCAAGATCAGCGGCAAGAGCCTAGGCTCGGCGCTGGTGGGCAGCCTGACAAAGGTCGTGGCGGCGGCGGGCATCGGCAAGATGCTGCAGAGCACCTTTACCGGCGGCACTGCGTTTGAGAGTGCCATGGCTAAGGTCGGCACGATTGCCGACACGGCCAAGGTGCCGCTGAAGAGCCTGAGCAGTCAGGTGCTGCAGGTGTCCGGTGACATGCGCATCGGCGCCAATGAGATCGCCGAGGCGGCCTATCAGGCCATCAGCGCCGGGCAGGACACCGGCAACGCCGTGGCCTTTGCCGGGCAGGCGTCCATGCTGGCAAAGGCGGGATTTACATCCAGCGCATCGGCGGTGGATATCCTGACAACGGCGCTGAACGCTTACGGCAAGGGTGCGGACGAGGCGGGACATGTTTCGGATGTGCTGCTGACGACCCAGAACCTGGGCAAGACCAGCGTTGACGAGCTGGCGGGCAGCATGGGCCGGGTCATACCGCTGGCAGCTGCCTACAACGTGAGCCTGGAGAACCTGTCCAGCGGGTTGGCCATCATGACGGCCAATGGTATCGCTACGGCGGAGGCATCGACCTATACAAAGTCGATGCTGAACGAGCTGGGCGACACCGGCTCGACGGTGGGTAAAATTTTGCAGCAGCAGACCGGCAAGAGCTTTGCCGAGCTGAACGCCGACGGCAAGAGCCTGGGCGATGTGCTGCAGGTGCTGTACGACAGCGTGGGCGGCAACGCCACGAAGTTTGCGGGACTGTGGAGCAGCGTAGAGGCCGGTACGGGCGCATTGTCGCTGGCAAGCTCCGGCGCGGACAAGTTCAACGGTGTGCTGCAGCAGATGCAGGCCGACAGCGGCCTGACGCAGACGGCCTATGACACGATGACCGACACGATGGCCTACAAGCTGGACGGCGTGAAAACCAACGCCCAGAACCTGGGCACGGCCCTGTTTGATGCCGTGAGCGGGCGACTGGGCGAGGCCGTGACGCTGGCGGGCGGCTATTTGCAGACGCTGTCCGAGAGCGTGCAGCAGAACGGCATTGCGGGTCTGGCGCAGGGGCTGGCGGCGGTATTTACCGACCTGACCACCAATGTCGGGCCGCAGCTTTTGCAGACCGGCACGGTCCTGCTGGGCAAGCTGGGGGACGGCCTTGTGACCGGCATCCCCCAGCTGCTGGCACAGGCACTGCCGGTGGCGGCAAGCCTTGCCAGCGGCTTGCGCGAAAACGCCGGGCAGCTGGTGGATGCGGGCATCCAGTTCATTTTGAATCTGGCAACCGGCCTGATGAATGGGCTGCCGACGATGATCGCGTATCTGCCGGGCATTGTGTCGGACATTGCGGGCATCATCAACGACAACGCACCGAAGCTGCTGACTGCGGGCGTGCAGCTGATCGTAACGCTGGGACAGGGGCTTATCCAGGCGATACCGGCATTGGTGGCGAATCTGCCGCAGATCATACAGGCGGTTGTGGATGTGTGGACTGCCTTCAACTGGCTGGATCTGGGCGGCAAGGTCATTAAGCTGATGGGCAGCGGCATCAAGAATATGGCGGGCTTTGTCAGCAGCAGCGTGAAGGGAATGATGGAGCAGCCCATCGCCTATCTGAAGAGCCTGCCGGAAAAGTTCTGCCAATGGGGCAAGGATATGATCCAGGGCATGATCCGCGGCATCACGAGCATGATCGACGGTGTTGTTGGCTCTGTAAAGAATGTGGCGTCTGCGATTGCCTCGGTCATCCACTTCTCCCGCCCGGACATCGGGCCGCTGCGCAGCTATGAGCAGTGGATGCCCGATTTTATGAGCGGGCTTGCCAAGGGCATCCGAGACAACCTGTGGATGGTCGAGGATGCCGCCGGTGCGCTGGCGCTTACAACGGCCCAGCCCATGCAGCTGCAGGTGGCGGGCGTGCTGCGCGGCAACCAGCAGACGGCGGCAGCCAGCTGGCAGCTGCAGCCCGGCGTTGCCTACCAGCAGACGAATAATTTCTACACCCATGACAGCCTGTCGGAATCCGAGCTCACCCGTGAGGCGGAGGACATGATGAACCGGCTGCGGTGGGGGATCCCATAAAGGAGGCGGTGCAGCATGGCGCGGACCGTGCCGGTATATACCTATCAGGCCGCGGATGGCCGAAGCCTGCGGTTTGCCGCGGACAGCGATTTCTGGATCACCGATATGAGCGGCGACGACGGGCTGGACATCGAGACGAAAACGAGCCAGTCCTACGGGCAGACCGGCAAGACGATCACAAATCAGTCCGTCGGTGAGCGCAGCATCACCGTGACGGGGGCTATCCTGCAGGACCTGGACGCCAACGAGGCGCTGCTGAAAAAGCTGGTGCGGCCCCTGACGGCGGGACGCTGGTGCAAGACGGTGGGAAGCACGGTTTGGTACCTGGACGTTGTGCCCGCGCAGACGCCTATTGTGAGCGGCGGGGCCAACCTGCTGAACTTTCAGTTCAAATTGAAAGCGGCATTCCCCTACTGGCGCACCGAGGACACGGCCCGGATGCTGCTGGGCGGCATGGAGCCTGCCTGGTTCCCAACGCCTGTCTCGACAGCGGGGAACTTCGCGATCAGCCGGTACAAGCACAATATGTACACGAATTTTGTCAACGACGGCAACGCCGAGACGGCCTTTACGCTGTATTTGCAGGCGGCGGCCAAGGTGAAAAACCCGATGCTGTGGAATAACGGCACGCGGACCTTCATCCGGCTGAATACCACGATGCAGGCGCACGAGCGCGCGGTCATCTGCACAGCGGACGGAAACCGCGGCTGCCGGTACTACACGGCAGACGGCGCGGAGGACAACGGATTCCGGCTGCTGGACATTGACAGCGACCTGTGGATGATGCTGACCCCCGGTGACAATGTGCTGCGCATGACGGCGGACGAGGGTAACGAGAACCTGACGGCCATCGTCACGGCCCCGAAGGGGGTGGCGAGCGGTGTATGACATCCTGCGCCTGTACGTGTATCACGATGGAGTGCGTGTGGGCATGGCAGAGAGCGCGGACAGCCTGCAATGGATGCCGGCGTTTGACGATTTGGGCGAGTTCAAGCTGGTCTGCGCGGCGACAGAGACGAACCGCGCGCTGCTGGTGCTGGACGCGGTGCTGTACAACCCGGATACCCCCGGTCTGGCCGCGGTGGTACTGGCGGCGGAGGCCGACGGAGACAACCACCGAATGACAGTGCGCGGGAAGTTCAGCCTGTGCCTGTTCAAGAGGCGGACCGCCCGCGGGAGCCGCACCATCACGGACGGCGCGGCGGGCCTGCTGGAGGTCTGCCGTACCAATCTGCGCGGGCTGGGCGTGGCCGTGCCGCCCGCTGCCGGGTTTACGGCCCCCTGCGAGGAGACGGTGGCCTGGGCGGACTGCGCCAGCGCTGCCGTGCAGCTGATGCAGGCGGGTGGCTTTGGGGGCCGGGTGCGCTTTGACCCTGCCACCGCCGCCCAGACGCTGGAGCTGTTGCAGGGCAAGGACCGCAGCGTGCCGGGCACGGCGCTGTACAACGGTTATTTCTCCACCCGGATGCAGAACCTATCCGGCGCGGTGTACACGCAGGACGCGAGCGATTACGCCAACGTGGTGCTGTGCGGCGGTGAGGAGCCCGGCGAGAATGACAGCTTTACCCGGTATTTCTGCGAGCTGGGCGACATGACGGCCAGCGGCAATGCCCGGCGGGAGCTATGGGTAGACGGGAGCAGCGTGCGGCATAAATACACCGTGCAGAACGCCGACGGCACGACAAGCGACGCCGAATACAGCGAGGCGGAGTATCAGGCTGCCGTGCAGAACTACGCCCGCGCGGCGCTGAAGAACCACATGAGCACGCGGCAGCTGAAATGCACCGCGGCCAACACCAACCTGATCTACGGCACGGACTACGAGCTGGGCGATCTGGTGCCGGTGCGGGTGGAGGAGCTGGGGCTGAACGCTGTGGCGCGGGTGGCGAGCATCCGCCTGATCTATGAGAGCACCGGCGGCAGCCTGCAGCCGGTGCTGGACCATTTCACATTTAAGGAGTGAGCCAAATGACAGAGCTTACCTGCTGGCCGCTGGATAATAAAGAGTATACCGCCGAGGCGCTGGGCGCGGCTTATGCTGCGCGCAGCCGCGGCATACTGCACGCGGCGGATTTTACCGCCACGGCCAACGGCGACAACACACTGACCATCGGCCCCGGTGTGGGGTGCATCCACCCCGGCACATACTGGGCGGCGTTCCCGTACCTGCTGGCCAATACCCAGCTGACCTTTACGGACGCGGACGGCACAAACCCGCGTTGGGATGCCGTTGCCCTGACCTACGACAAGAACACCAACACGGCAGGGCTGGAGGTGCGCACGGGCACGGCCTCGGCCTCCCCTGCCCTGCCGGAGCTGCGCCGGGATGATGACTACGATGAAATCTTTCTGTACCGCGTGACGCGCCCGCGCGGCGCTACGAAGATCAGCACGGACAATATTGTGGACCTGCGGCTGAACGAAGCCTACTGCGGGCTGATGCGCGATACGATGGACAGCGTGGACACCGGCGTGATGAACGCCGCCTTCACTGCCTTTTTGCAGCAGATCGAGGCGGAGCTTGCCCAGCTGCACGCGGGCACTGCCGTGATGACCAAGGGCGAGTATGACCCGGCGGGTCTGAGCCTTGATGCGGCGGTGCAGCTGTACAGCTGCACGAAGTCCGGCAAGGTTTACGCCCTGAAGGGCACCGGCGCGGTTGGGCGGTTTAAGGTCCCGGCGGCATGGAGTGCGGGCGATACATGGACGGTAAACGGCAAGGCTGTACCGGCCTACTGCGGCGCGGATGCGGCGGACGGGGACTGTGTGGCTGCCGGGCGCTGGATCACGTTTGTATACGACGGCACGCGGCTGGATTTTAACGGCGGCGGTGGATTGAGCGCTGGAAAGCTGGCACAGGCCACCGCCACGGAAGCGGATGTGCTGGCGAACTCTACGTTTTACGCGAAAGACAAAACGCTGCGCACCGGCAATGTGCCGCGGCGCGGGGACTGGGGCGCGACGATTGCACCGGGTGGGTCGGTGACGGTGCCGGACGGAAAGCACGACGGCGGCGGTAGAGTGAGCGCAAAGGCGCTGAAAACGGTGACAATCACCATGTACACTTCATATGGTGACTGGACATACACGTTGCCCAGCGGCACATTGGTCGGTGTTTCGAACATCGCTGCTTCTGGTGATAGTTCCGAAATAGCAAGTCTAACAATTTCGGGCAACACCGTGCGCGTTACATGGAGCTACAACGGAGTGATCAACCGCCAGATCACATTGATTTACTACTAAGAGGAGAGATGAAACCATGAGAGGGCCAATCATAATCAACGCCGAGAAACTGTTGTACTGTTAAGGAGGTAGAGCATGGTACATACTTTGAGACTTGACAACTACTACCCCACCCCGCGGAAGCTGGTGCTGGGGACTAATTCCAGCTTTGGCACGGAGAGTATCAAGATTGAGCGCGGGGCCGGGTGGGACGGGCTGAATCTCACCGCAACTTGGCACATCCCCGGGCGGGAAGAGCCGCTGCGCGTGGCCCTGCTGGATGGGGATGCCATGGATGTGCCGCCCGAGGTGACGAAGGAGGCCAAGGATGGCGTGCTTGTGCTGGCCGGGCTGGCCTCCGGCGTGCAGCGGGCGAGTTGTAACGTGGAGTATCTCATCCTTGAGCAAGCGGGCGTATACGGCGGCGCGGATGCAGAGCCGACGCCCGAGCTGGCGGCGCAGGTGCTGCAGGCGGTGCAGGATGCCCGGGACGCGGCAAAGGACGCCGATCAGCGCGCCACGAACGCGGAGGGCGTCGCCAACAGCGTGAGGGAGGACGCCGACAACGGGAAGTTTATCGGCCCAGTCGGCCCGCAGGGGCCTGTTGGGCCGCACGGCGCGCAGGGTATCCAGGGCGAGAAGGGCGACACCGGAGAGCGCGGCCCCCAAGGTGAGCAGGGCGTTCAGGGTGTACAAGGCGAGAAGGGCGATACCGGCGCGCAGGGGCCTGTTGGCGAAACTGGCCCGGTTGGCCCCAAGGGTGATACTGGCCCGCAGGGTGAGCGCGGTGAGCAGGGGCCGCAGGGAGAGATTGGCCCGGAGGGGCCTGCCGGAAAGGACGGCGTACAGATTGATGATGCGGCGGTGAGCGAGGATGCGCCGTGGAGCAGCAAGCACATCATTGATATGCTCTGCCCGCCGCTGGAAGAGAGTGGCAACCCTGTTGTGTGCTACCCTGTGGCGGGATACCCGCTGGGCGTGAAAGCAAAGTGGGAACCCATGCAGGAGGGCAGCGGAACACCTAGCCCCGAAAACATCCGTCCCATCAAGGGACGTGACAGCGTGAAGGTTGAACGGTGTGGGGAGAATCTGCTGAAATTCCCATACGCTACTTCTTCTGCTAATAGGAATGGACTTGTTATCACGTCGCAACAGGACGGTAGCATAACTGTCAACGGCACAGCAACGGCAGACACATGGTATGTAATTAACCAGAATATTGAAAAAAGACTGCCTATGAACACACCCATGGCATTAAGTGGTTGCCCAGCTGGTGGATCAACGAAAACCTATTATATTGGCTTATATCTCGGCGGAAAATGGTTTTCTGATTCAGGTAATGGCAATACGGATGTTAAGTTCACAACGCGTGAGGTTGCATCACGTGTCGAAGTCTCTATAATTAAAGGAACTGTTTGCAACAACCTAACATTTTACCCAAAGATTGAAGTCGGAACCACAATTACACCATATAGCAAGTACCAGAGCACCACCAACACCCTGACCCTGCCTGAAACCGCGTATGGCGGTGAGGTGGACGCGGTTACGGGAGAGGGGCGGAAGACGTGGAAAATGCTTACGCTGGACGGTACGGAGCATTGGATTGCGGACGACAACGTTGTTGAAGGAATGCGTTCATATTTTGTTCCAAATGCTGTAGCCGTAACGGATACGCCTATTGCAACAAGGTCAACCGAAGTATGTACTCATTACAGAATCATAGAATACAATGCTGGAGTCGAATCTGCTCTTTTAAGTGGTGAACCGTATGCGTACATAGTTACGAACCGTTTTGATTCTGTGGAAGGGTTGAAAGCCTACCTTGCCGCCCAGCATGCCGCAGGAACCCCCGTGCAAATTTGCTACAAGCTGAAAACGCCCACTCCCTTCACCGCGACAGGCGCACAACCGTTGCCCGCGCTTGCAGGAGCGAACACCGTGCTCACAGACGCCGACAGCGCGACTGTGACGGGACGTACAGACCCAGTTAAACGTATTGAGGATTTGGAAGCAGCGGTTGCTTCTATCAACTGAAAGGAGAAATCACAATGGCAATCAAAAGCAAAGCGCGGCACGATTTGACGCTGCGCAGCATCAAGCGGGAAATTGCAGCAGGACGGGACGTTGCGTTCTGGCTTGACAAGGCATACACGCACTACGACAACGGCCTGCTGGATGAGGCGGACATTGCCGAGGTGGAGGCGCTGGCACAGGCGTATTATGATGCGGTGGACGCTGAAACGATGCAGGACGGCAACGCAACGAATGAGCAGATTCAAAATCCGCTGTATGAGGAGGAAAATCAATGAGACTCTTAAACGGTGAGGTGTTGCTGGCGTGGCCTCTGGCCCAGCACATCATCACACAAGGATGGTTTTACAATGACGGCAGTATGCACCGGGCCATCGACCTGCGCACCCAGATCGGCAATACCAGCACGCAGCCGGTATACGCTGCCGAGGACGGCACCGTAGATCAGGTGCAGAACTGGGACGGCCATACCAAAACCGGGATGCAGAGCTATGGCAACATGGTGAGAGTCAAACACGCGCCCTACAAAGGCGGCGTGCTGCAGACCCGGTACGCGCACCTGAGCAGATATTGCGTCAAGTTAGGCCAGCAGGTCAAAGAGGGCGACCTCATCGGCTATAGCGGCACGACCGGAAATGTGTTTGGGGCGCACCTGCATTTTGAAGTCATTCTGAACGGCAACCGCACGAATCCGCTGGTGTGGCTGGACGGCGACTTTACCACGGCAAGCAGCCAGGTGTTTACATATCGCACCGGAGAGCACGCCGTACAGCAGCCCGAGCAGGCCGCCAGCGGCGCACAGACGGCCCAGAACGGCACCGGCAAGCTGCAAGTCATCACGATAGGGCCGGTATCGCAGGGCGATGCAGACGCCGTCTTTGCCGTGTGCCAGAGCCGCGGGCTGACCGATGCCGGGCTGTATAAGAGCGAATGGGTCTGAGGTGGTGCCAATGGAGCAGATTATAATCGCGCTCATCACGGCCGGGCTGAGCCTGGTGGGCGTGATGATAACGAACTACTTCAACAACAAAAGCCTAAGCGACAAGGTCACACACCAGCTGGAGGTTGCGCAGGCCGTAACGGACACCAAGATCGAGGAGCTGACACGCGAGGTGCGGACGCACAACAACTTTGCGCAGCGCATACCGGTGATGGAAGAAAAAATTGCTGTCGCGAACCATCGCATTGACGATCTGGAACGGCACGAGGAGAAGGAGAGGAAAATCTGATGCAGGACTTCTTGAAGAATCTGGCTGCGCTCATCAAAGTCAAGACCATCGTGACGCTGATTGTTGTCGTGGTCTTTGCGGTGCTTGCGCTGCGGGGCGGCCTGCAGCCGGACACAGTGATGACGATTGTCACCATGGTGGTGGCGTTCTACTTCGGCACGCAGACCGAAGGGAAAAACAATGGCAAATAAGTAAGCGGCAGGCTGCTCAATGTGGGCAGCCTGCCGCTTTTTTACGGTGATTTTTGGGGCGGATCACTACGAACTTTTTACGAACTTTTGGCCGATTACGAACCATTTACGAAACATTATCTAACAGTATTCAACAGTATCTAACACTATCTGATAAATGAAAAACCGCGATACAGCAACCTTTGCAGGTTGTATCGCGGTTTTTACATTGGCGGAGTAAGAGAGATTTGAACTCTCGCGGCGGTTTCCCACCCTACGCCCTTAGCAGGGGCGCCTCTTCGACCTCTTGAGTATTACTCCACAAGTCAAAGTGATTTTATATATTCACTTGTTATCACAAAATGGCGGAGAGGATGGGATTCGAACCCATGGTCCGCTCGCGCGAATCGCTGGTTTTCAAGACCAGTTCCATAAACCACTCGGACACCTCTCCACAGTGGCTGCCGCCAGAATGCAGGTACTATTATACAAAAATACGGAGGGGTTGTCAACCCCTCCGCGCAAACTTTTTTGAGAATTATTTCGCTATGGATCTCACGGTGAATTTTCTCCTGCGTTTTGCGCAGATGTTTTTTGTTTTGGGCCCTTCAGCCATAAGAAACGCAAAAACCGCCGCAGTGTTACACCGCGGCGGGAAAATTTTCGGGAATTATTTTACAGCGCACAGGGGGTAAAGCCGTCCTTGCCCAGCACCTGGACCTTCGTGTAGCCCAGCTCCTTCAGCTTGGCGGCGACAGCCTCAAAACCAAAGGTCAGCGCCTTGGTATCGTGGGCGTCGGCGGTGATGACGACATTGCCGCTGAGCACCAGCCACTCCTTCAGAATCGCATCGGACGGGAAGAAATCCTTGCGGAAACCGCGGTACACCGCAGAGGTGTTGACCTCCAGCACGCAACGGTTGCGGGCGGCGGTCATCAGCGCGGCGTTGGCGGCGGCGGTGTAGCGGGGGTCATTCTCATCAAAGAACTTGCCGTCACCGTTGATCTTCTTGATCAGGTCGAAGTGGCCCAAGATCGTGGGCTTCTTCTCGGCAACCTTGGCCACATTGGCAAAGTAAGCCTCAACCACGGCCAGCGCATCGCCGTCAAAATCGTCGTCGATGCAGGCGCGCAGATCCTCCTCGCGCCAGTCGATCTCATAATACTTGCCGGTCTTGGGCCCCTTGACATAGTGCGTGCTGCCGATCCAGTAGTCGTACTGGGTCGGGTCATCGTCGCTGAACAGATCCCATTCCAAGCCGCACAGAATATCCAGCTTGCCGGCGTAGCGCTCCTTCAGCTTGGCGACCTGCGCCTTGTACAGGGCGGTACGGCTCTGGGTCATGCAATATTCCAGATCACAGGGGGTGTGGCTGTGTCCGCTGAAGCCCAGCGTTTGCAGACCGTTCCGCCATGCCGTGACCGCAATCTCGTCCAGCGTGTTCTTACCGTCGCACAATTTGGAATGAACGTGTACAGAGCTTTTCAGGTATTCGCCTGCCATAGTTACTGCATCCTTTCCTGCTTGACCTTATGGTCAATTACGTGTCGTTTTTCGAGTTCCTTCGTGATGTCCTCTACGGAAATGCCCAACTCGATCATCAGCACCATGACGTGGTAAGCCAGGTCGCTGATCTCGTAGATGGTCTCCTCCCTGTCGCGCTTGGAGCCTGCAATGATGACCTCGGTGGATTCCTCGCCGACCTTTTTGAGGATCTTTTCCAGGCCCTTGTCGAACAGATAGGTGGTGTAGCTGCCCTCCTTCGGGTCGGTCTTGCGGCCCTCGATGAGTGCGTACAGGCCCTGCCAGGTGAACTGCTTCAGCTCATCGGAGACATAGACCGGGTTGAAGAAGCAGCTCTCCGCGCCGGTGTGGCAGGCGGGGCCGGATTTGACGACGTCGATGACGAGCGCGTCCTTGTCGCAGTCGGCGGTGATGGAGACGACCCGCTGCACGTTGCCGGAGGTCTCGCCCTTGCGCCAGATCTCCCGGCGGCTGCGGGACCAGAATACGGTGCGGCCCTCGGCAATCGTCAGGGCCAGCGTCTCGGCATTCATGTAGGCGAGGGTCAGCACTTCTTTGGTATAATGGTCCTGTACGATGGCCGGGATCAGGCCGTTTGCGTCAAATTTGAGAGTCTTGGAATTCTCGGTGATTTCCATGGTGGACACTCCTAAAGTAATATAGTTTAGTGTACCTCTTTTTGTGAGTTTTGGCAAGAGGTAAAGTGTAGGTTTGCTATTATTACGCAGTAGGGGCCGGGCATGCCCGGCCCGCGGCTTTCCCACAAGAGGACACTTTTGGGAATGTTGCGGGCCGCACATGTGCGGCCCCTACCGGGTGGATGCATGGCGAAGGGGCGATCACACCCGCATCTCTACCCCGTTCTCCCGCAAATACCGCTTCAAATCGTTGATTTCCACCTGCTTTGTGTGGAAGATCGACGCGGCCAGACCGGCATCTACTGCCGGGTGATTGCGGAACAGCTCAAGGAAATCCTCCTTTTTGCCTGCGCCGCCGGAGGCGATGATGGGCACGGCGCAGCGTGCGGCCACGGCGTCCAGCAGCTCCAGATCAAAGCCGTTCTTCACGCCGTCGGTGTCGATGGAGTTCACGACCAGCTCGCCAGCGCCGTTTTTGACGCCCTGCTCCAGCCAGTCCAGCGCGTCGATGCCTGTGTTCTCGCGCCCGCCCTTGGCGTACAGCATGAATTTGCCGTCCACACGCTTAATATCGGCGGAGAGCACCACGCACTGGTTGCCGTATTTCTGCGCGGCAGCCGGGATGATGCCGGGGTTGCGGATGGCCCCCGAGTTGACGCTGACCTTGTCCGCACCGCATTTCAGCACGCGGTCAAAGTCGTCCAGCGTGTTGATGCCGCCGCCGACAGTCAGCGGGATAAAAATCTGGCTTGCGACCCGGCGCAAAATATCGGTGAACAGCCCGCGCCCCTCGACGCTGGCGGTAATATCGTAGAACACCAGCTCGTCCGCGCCGGAGGCGTTGTAGTACCGCGCCATCTCGACGGGATCGGCCATGTCCTGCAATCCTTCAAAGTTGACACCCTTGACCACGCGCCCGTTTTTGACGTCCAGACAAGGAATTATGCGTTTGGTTATCATACATTCACTCCCCCTTTTGTCAGAGAGGAGTAGGAGATGTCTCTGCTACTCCTCTCTCCTCACTTGCTTTCGTACAGCCTCACGGCCTCGGCCAGATCAATCGCTCCCGTATAAATCGACTTCCCCAAAATGGCTGCGTGGCAGTGCATGGCGGAAAGCTCGGCCAGCTCGGCCATGGCGGCAATGCCGCCGCTGGCCGTGACCTCGATGCCGGGAATCGTCAAAAGCTCACGGTACAGCGCCATATTGGTGCCCTGCATCGTGCCGTCCCGGGAAATATCGGTGGCAATAATGGCCTTGACGCCCGCATTGGCGCAGCGGCGGCAGAATGCCACGCCCGGCTCGGGGGTGACCTCCTTCCAGCCGTTGACAGCGACAGCGCCGTCCTTCATGTCAACGCCGACGGCAATCTGTGCGCCGTATTTCTGTGCCATTTCTGCCGTGAAATCGAAGTTTTTTATGGCCACCGTGCCCAGAATGCAGCGGTCCGCGCCGAGGTCAAGATACCGTTGGATGCGCGCCTCGTCGCGGATGCCGCCGCCGACCTCGATTTTGAGGCCGCCCAGCTTGGCAATGGCGGCAATCGTCTGCAAATTGGCTGTGGTGTCGTCCTTGGCGCCGTCCAGATCGACGACATGCAAATACTTCGCACCTGCGTCGATAAATTGCTGCGCTTGGGCGACGGGGTCTGCGTTGTAGACGGTCATCCGGTCGTAGTCGCCCTGATAAAGCCGCACGGCCTGGCCGCCGCGCAGGTCAATGGCGGGGTATAGCTTCATGGTACTTCCTCCCTCTCGCTTACAGCTCGGCAAAGGCTTTTAACAGCCGCAGGCCGGTATCACCGGATTTTTCGGGGTGGAACTGGGTGCCGTACACCAGCCCCTGCCGCACCGCGCCCGTGACGGGGATGCTGTAGTCGCTCGTCGCCAGTGTCGATGCAGCGCAGTTTTTGGCGTAATAGCTGTGTACGTAATAGACGTACTCGCCGTTTTTGACGTACTTGAACAGCGGGTCGGCCTCGCGTCCGGGCACAATGTCCATGGCATTCCAGCCGATGTGCGGCACCTTGAGCGCCGGATCGGTCAGGTCGTCCGCCAGCGGGCAGACCTCGCCGGGAATCAGGCCGAGGCCGCGGTGCTCGCCGTACTCGCAGCTTTTTTCAAACAGCAGCTGCATGCCTAAGCAGATGCCCAGCAGCGGCTTTTTCTGCGTTTCCTCGCGCAGAACGGGCACAAGGCCCGTGGCTTCGAGCTTGGCCATTGCGTCGGCGAACGCTCCGACGCCAGGCAGCAGGATATGATCTGCCGCCCGCAGGTCCGCGGCGTCGCGGGTCACCCGCACCTCTGCGCCCAGGCTTCTGACGCTGGACGACAGGCTGAACAGGTTGCCCACGCCGTAGTCAACGATTGCGATCATGTATGGTTCTCCCCCTCTGTATAAAACTTATCCATGGCCCAGCGGGCCGGGTTGGTGAGAATGGAATCATAGCCCTTCAGGCGCGGTGTCTTGCGCTGCGGGAGGGGCATTTATTCACCCACGATCTCATCCAGCGCCGCAAAGAACCGCTGCATCTGCTCGGGTGTGCCAATCGTGATGCGCAGATAGTCCGAGATGCGCGGCGCGTTGAAGTGGCGGATTAAAATGCCGCGGGCGCGCAGCTTTTCAAAAATTTCCACACAGGGCATACGGTCCGTGGTCGCGAACAAAAAATTTGTGGCCGAGTCAAACACCGTGAACCTGCGGCGGCGCAGCTCGTCAGTGGTGTGGGTGCGCTCGGCAATGACCTTTGCCGTTACATCGGCAAAATAGGCCTCGTCGGAGATTGCCGCCGCGCCCGCGGCCTGGGTCATGGCGTTGACGTTGTAGGGGCTGTAGCTGAACTTGACGCGGTTCATGTCGGCAATCAGCGCGGGCCGCGCAATGCAGAAGCCCAGCCGTGCACCCGCCAGATTGTGCGTTTTGGAGAAGGTATGGGTGATGACGAGGTTGTCATATTTTTCCAAAAGCGGCAGACAGGACGACCCGGCAGGCGCGAACTCGACGTAGGTCTCGTCCACGATCACGATGTTGTCGGGGTTCGTTTGCAGCACCTCCTCGATGGCGTTCACCGGGGCCAGCAGGCTGGTGGGCGCGTTCGGGTTGGCAATGACAATCGTTTCGTGCAGACCGCAGTATTTTTTCAGGTCGATGGTCAGGTCAGCCTCCAGCGGGATGATGTGCTGCGGGATGTGCAGTAAATCACACAGCACCGTGTAAAAGCTGTAGGTCACATCAGCGAAGGCCAGCGGCGTGCTTTCGTCGCAGAACGCGCGCAGGGCCAGCAGCAGGTTCTCGTCGCTGCCGTTGCCGCAGAGGATATTCTCCGGGCGCACGCCCCAGTGGCGCGCAATGGCGGCGTTGAGATCGCCGTTGGTCAAATCAGAGTACAGCCGCAGCCCCGGCACCGCCGCGGCCACCGCCGCCGCCACGCCGGGCGCGGGCGGGTACGGGTTTTCGTTGGCGTTGAGTTTGACAATGTCAGCGATTTTAAGCTGTTCGCCGGGGGTGTACGGCTCCAGCGAAGCGAGGGTTTTGGTAAAATAACGGCTCATGGGTGTTCCTCCCCGTCCGAAGTGTAGAATTGATCATGGGGCCATTTGGCGGGATTTTCGTCGATATATTGCCAGATGGTGTCATAGTCGAGCTGGTCGCGGACGATGTGGTCGTAGTAGCCGCGCTGCCATAATTGCACGCCTGCGGTGCGGTTTGTCATGCGCTTGAGCGTGGAAACGAATGCCGGAAGGGTTTGATTGGCACGCACCTCTGTAGGGGGCGGCGTCCTCGACGCCCCGGACAGGCCTTGCGTGACTACAACAATGAAATGAATGTGATTCGGCATAACGACGTACTTTTCGATTTGTAAATCCGGGTAAAAATTTGTCATGGCCTCCAACTGCGCAATGACGATTTCCCCGTGCGGCGACGGTGACACGCGCGGGGCGTCGAGGACGCCGCCCCCTACAACGCGGCCAAAAACTTTCTTCTTTTCCCGGGCACAAATCGTGATGAAATACGCACCAACCGTTCCGTAATCAAACCGCGGCAAACGATTGGGCTTTCGCTTTGGCAAGCTCATTCCTCAAACCGGATCGTCACACTTCTGGCATGGGCATGTAACCCCTCGTGCTCGGCAAAAGTGGCGATGCGTCCCTGCACCTCGCCGAGGGCCTCGCGGGTGTAATAAATAAAGCTCGACTTCTTCACAAAATCATCGACGCCCAGCGGGCTCGAGAACCGCGCCGTGCCGCTGGTAGGCAGTGTGTGGTTCGGGCCGGCAAAGTAGTCGCCCAGTGCCTCGGGCACGTTTTTGCCCAGGAAGATGCTGCCCGCGTTCTGCACCGAGTTCAGCACCGCGAACGGGTCATCGACGCAGATTTCCAGGTGCTCCGGCGCAATGATGTTCACGGCCTCAATGGCCTTGTTCATGTCGTCGGTGACAATAATTTTGCCGTTCGTGTCCACGCTGGCGCGGGCGATGGCGGCGCGGGGCAGCTGCGGGATCTGCACCTCCAGTTCCGCCTGCACGGCCTTGGCTAAATCCCGGCTGTCGGTGACGAGCACCGGGCTGGCCAGCTTGTCGTGCTCGGCCTGGCTGAGCAGGTCGGCGGCGACCCACGCGGGGTTGCAGGTGCCGTCTGCCAGCACGAGAATTTCCGACGGGCCTGCGATCATATCAATGCCGACCTTGCCGAACACCTTCCGCTTTGCCGTGGCCACGTAGATATTGCCGGGGCCGACGATCTTATCCACGGCGGGGACGCTCTCGGTGCCGTAGGCAAGGGCTGCCACAGCCTGTGCGCCGCCCGTTTTAAAAATCAAATCAATGCCCGCAATGACGGCGGCGGCCAGAATCGCGGGGTTCACCTTGCCGTCCCGTCCCGCGGGGGTCGTCATGACGATCTGCCCGACGCCCGCGACCTTGGCGGGAATGACATCCATCAGCACGGTGGACGGGTACGCCGCCGTGCCGCCCGGCACGTAGACGCCCGCGCGCTGGATGGGGGTGTACTTCTGCCCCAGCACGATGCCGGGCTTGTCGTTGACCACAAAGTTTTTGTGCAGCTGCTGCTCATGGAAGTGGCGGATGTTCTCGGCGGCCATCTTCAGCGTCGTGATGAACTCGGGATCGGTCTTTTCCAGCTCGGCAAAGGCTTCCTCAATTTCGGCCTGGCTGACCCGCACGTCGGTCAGCTCGGCGTGGTCGAATTTGGCGGCGTACTCGATCAGGGCGGCGTCGCCGCGGGCGCGGACGTCCGCAATAATCGCATCGACGGTGGCCTCCACGTCGGCCTCGGCGCGGATGTCACGGTTCAGAATTTCCTCGGGGCGTACCTCATCAAAGTCATACAGACGGATCATTTTGCAAGGGCCTCCTTCATCTTATTCAGCAGCTCGGTCAGCTGGGCGTATTTGAACTTGTAGCTTGCCTTGTTGGCAATGAACCGCGCCGAGATCGGCATAAACTCCTCGATCACGGTCAGGTCGTTTTCTTTTAAGGTCGTGCCGGTCTCGACAATATCGACGATGACGTCGGACAGGCCCAAAATCGGGGCCAGCTCAATGGAGCCGTTCAGCTTGACAATGTCGATGTCGCGTCCGCGGCGCTCGTAGTGGTCGCGGGCAATGTTGACAAATTTTGTAGCTACGCGCAAGGCGCGGCTCTCGTCGTCGGTGAAGCCCGCAGGCCCGGCCACGCACATCCGGCACTTGCCCATGCCGGTATCCAGCAGCTCATACACGTCTGCGCCGGACTCGGTCAGAATGTCCTTGCCGACGATGCCGATGTCTGCCGCGCCGTGCTCGACGTAAATCGCAACGTCGCTGGGCTTGACGAGGAAGTACCGCACACAGGCGTCGGGGTTCTCGACCACGAGCTTGCGGGTGTCGTTGTAGTCCTCGGTGGCGCTGTAGCCCGCGCCCGCCAGCAGCTTGTACGCCTTGTCGCCGAGGCGGCCCTTCGGCAGGGCAATGTTCAGCCAGCTTTTCTCGCGGCCCTGCTGCTGCACGGGGGGCAGCGGCGCGGCCAGGCGTTCCAGCTCGTCTAAGTAGATGGCAAAGCCGATGGCGTTGGCCCCCGGCGTGAACCGCTGCATCAGGTAGTCATACCGTCCGCCCTTGAGCACCGCGCACGGGATGCCCGCGACGTAGCCGGTGAACACAAGGCCGTTGTAATACTCCATTTCGTCGGCCATGCTCAGGTCCAGCCGGATGCCGCGGCCCGCCTCGCCCAGCGCATTCTGCAAAGCCTGCAATTCCTCCAGCGCCGCGCGCTGGGTCTCGCACCGGCAGGCGGCGCGGGCGGCGGCCAGCGTTGCACCCAGCGGGCCGTGCAGGTCGAGCAGGCCGGTCAACGCGGCAGCGTCGGATTCGTCCAGCCCCGCGGCCAGCGCGGCGGTGCGCAGCTCGTGGGCGTTCTTGGCGCGCAGGAAATCGAGCAGCTTCGCGCGTGCCTCGGCGGGGACATGCAGCGCGTCCAGCAGGCCGGTCAGGTAGCCCATGTGGCTGATTTCCAGCACGGTGGGCACATCCAGCGCGGCCAGGCTTTGCAGGGCCAGCCGCACCACGGCGGCCTGCTCGTCGGCGTCCACCGCGCCCATGCTCTCCAATCCCATCTGGTGGATGGTCTGGAAGGTGTGGCTCTCGCGGCTGGGGCGGCAGACCTCCTCATTATAATAAAAGCGCTTGCACTCCCCTGCCGCGGGCTGGGCCGTCTTGGCGATGGACAGCGTTACGTCGGGCTTGATGGCCCGCAGCTTGCCGTCCAGGTCGGTGAAGGTGATGACCTGTGCGTCCGGCAGAAAGCGCTGATACTCCTGATACAGGGCGTATTCCTCAAAGCGGGACGCGCGGTATTTGCGGTAGCCGGCCTGCTCATACAGGGCACGCAGGCGGAAGGTCGCCTGTTCGGCGGGGGTAAAGCGGTTGAGTTCGATCTCCATAACATTCCTACCTCTCTGATCCGATACAAATTCTATTATACTTTAGTGCAGTAAAGTTGTAAAGTAGGTTTGTAGCAATTTCACGGACATTTGTGCGCGGAAAGCCATAGGCGCGGTGTAGGGGCCGGGGATGCCCGGCCCGGAGGTTTCCCATAAAAGGCCGTATGCGGGAAGGCCGCGGGCCGCACATGTGCGGCCCCTACAGGGCGGTGAAAACCGTAGGGGCGGATTCCATATCCGCCCGCGGGGCGTCGGGGACGCCGCCCCCTACAGCTGCGGGAGGAGCGTGCCCGCCCGCACGGTAACGCAAAAAACAAAAAGGCGCACCTTTGCCATAAAACAAAGATGCGCCTTGCGCGTTTGGTGTATCAGCCCTTGCAGCCCTGCTCCTCCCAATCGCCGGCCACAGCGGGGTCAACGATCTGGGTGGGGTCGATCTTGCCGTCCGGCGTGCGGGATGCCTCAACATGACCCAGCTCCACGGGGTTCACGTTGGGGGCGTCAAAGTCGGGAGTCTTAGCGGCGGGCGTTTCAGCAGTGTCCGCGGTTTTTTCGGGCTTCGGCTCCTCGGCGGGGGCGGCAGGTTCCTCAGGTGCGGCAGCGGGGGCGGGTTCAGCCTCGGCGGACGCATCGTCAGCGGCGGGCTCGGCGGAATCGGTCTCAGGTTCGACCTCGTCCTCCGGGCCCCAAATATGCTCGTACTCGTCGTCGTGATGCTCACGGTTCTGTAAAACATAAGCGACAGCGCCCACAGCAGCGGCACCCACGGCCAGACCGGCCAGCTTTTTCAGTAAAGACATAGTCAAAACCTCTTTTCAAGTGAAAATCATTTATTTTCGGTTAGTATACCACACTCACCCCCAAAATACAAGTGCCGATTCCCACAATGCCGATAGGAAAATGTGGATGGTTTTCATACAATGTACAACTTGCCGAAAGCCGGGCGGCGTGGTATGATGGTACACGAATTTTGTAAAAAAGAGGGTAATAGTGTGAAGTATATTTTCCAGTTTGCCCGCATCACGGCGTTCTGCCTGGCGGGCGAGGTGCTGGCGGCGGTGCTGCCGCTGCCGATCCCGGCCAGCGTGTACGGCCTGCTGCTGCTGGCCGCGGCGCTCAAATTCGGCGTGCTCAAGCTCGATCAGGTGCGGGAGACCGGGCTGTTTCTGACCGGCATCTTCCCGCTGCTGTTCGTGCCCGCGGCGGCGGGCGTCATGGAGCTGGGCAGCCAGCTGATGAATCTTTTACTGCCCGCCGTGCTGGCGATTGTGCCGATCACAGCACTGGTCATGGCGGTCACGGGCATGGTCGCGCAGAAATGCGCGGGCGGAAAGGAGCACAAAAATGGCTGAATTTTTGCAGCAATGCGGCAGCTGGGGCGTGCTGGCCACGCTGGCGGCCTACGCCGCGGGCGTCTGGGTCAACCGCAAGACCGGCAAGGCGCTGTTCAATCCCCTTTTGATGGGCAGTATCTTCGTCATCGTGTTTTTGAGCTGCTTCGGCGTGCCCTACGCCGATTACAAGTCCAGCGCCCAGCCCGTGAACTGGCTTCTGATGCCCGCCACAGTCAGCCTGGCGATCCCGCTGTATGAAAAGTGGGAGCTGCTGGAAAAGAACCTGGCCGCGATTTTTGCGTCGATTGCCGCGGGCGTGCTGACGAGCCTGGGCAGCGTGCTGGCGATGGCCTGGGTGCTCAAGCTGGAGCGCGCCCACGCCGTGAGCTTTTTGCCGAAATCCGTAACGACGGCCATCGGCATGGATGTGGCCGAGACGCTGGGCGGCACGGCGGCGCTGGCCGGTGCGGTCATCATTCTGACCGGTATCGTCGGCAGCCTGCTGGGCGAGACGGTCTGCAAGATCTGCCACATCACCGATCCGCTGGCGAAGGGTTTGGCGCTCGGCACATCGGCGCACGCGATCGGCACGAGCAAGGCCCTGCAGATGGGTGAGATCGAGGGCGCCATGAGCGGCCTTGCGATTGCCGTAGCGGGCATCATGACCGCGATTTTGGCACCTGTGGCGGCGAATTTTTTGCCGTAAAAGGACGGCAGCGGTAAAGCTCGGCGTCCCCGACGCCCCGCGGAGGGGTCAAGACCCCTCCCTACAAAGCGACCATTAAAGGGGGGCATTGGCAAGGCTGCGGGCCGGGCGTGCCCGGCCCCTACAAAGCAGCTGCTCAAAAGTACCCCGTATTCGTATGCACATCCTGGCTTTCCAGCCCCATAGAGACCCCCAGCGCCTCATCGACGCGGCGCATATCGTCGGGCGGGATGACACCGGCGCGCTCCCGCAGACGGCGCTTATCCAGCGTGCGGATCTGCTCGGTCAAAATGATGCTGTCCTTGGCCAGCCCGCAGCGGTCCGCCCGCACGCTGATGTGCGTCGGCAGACGGTTCTTGTCCTGGCGGCTTGTGATGGCTGCCGCAATGACCGTGGGGCTGTGCCGGTTGCCGATCTCATTCTGAATGATAAGTACCGGACGTATGCCCCCCTGCTCGGACCCCACGACGGGGCTTAGATCGGCGTAAAAAACCTCTCCGCGGTGCACTTCCATAGAAAAGACCTCCCTTTGCTTGTTACTGAAAGTATAAGCAGAGGGAGGTCTTTTTAATCATCCGCTGTGATTTTTGCGGCGAGCGCGTCGCCTTTTTCGCACAGCGCCTTAAACAGGTGGGTATTTTCCAGAGGGCGCATCACAAGCGCCGTGCGCAGGGCGTCCACCGCCGCACAGCCGAGGAACACGGCCAAAATCGTAAGCAGCGTATACCCCACCGACCCGTGGTGCGCCTCTGCCTGCAGCAGGCCGTTCCATAAAAAGCCGCGGAACGCGGGCACCTGATGCAGGATGTAGACGCCCAGCGTTGTGCCGGCCAGGGCATTGACCCACCGCACACAGCCGAGGTCCAGCCCCTTGAACAGGTAGAACAGCGCCAGCGCGGCCAGCAGGTTGGGCAGTGCGCCCAGCGCCGTGCGATAGTAGGCCATGTACTGGAACGCCTTGCCGTCGGTCAGGCCGCGTGTCTCGAGCACAGCGCGCAGAATCGTGTTGAGAAGCGGCAGCCCCAGCCCGAGCCCGAGCGCCGCCGCGCGGTGCTGCAAAAGGTGCGCCAGCCGGTTGTCCGGCCAGCGGCGCAGGTAGGCGATGAGCAGGTACTCATACAAAAACATCCATGCGGTGTCGCTGACCGCGCCGTTCTCGCCAAACAGCGTCGGGTAGACGATAAGCGGCACAGCCAGCACAGCCAGCAGACCGCGGTGCGCCGGGCGGGACAGCCCGCGCAGCAGGCGGTTGAGCAGCGGCACACAGAGCAAGAGCAGCAGATAGTCCGAGATGAACCACAGCTGCCGCGTGGACGCCGGGAACGCCGCCCAGCGCAGTGCGCCCCACGAGACATCCAGCCCGGCGAGCTTGCACAGCAGCGTCACAGGCACGGTATAGAGCCACAGCGACAGCCACAGCGAGAGCGGGCGGCGGGTCTTATACGGCTGCTCACACAGGAACCAGCCGCCGATCAGCACAAAGACGCTGCACGCAATGCGCGACCCGCAGCCGATCAGACAGAACGCGAAGGAGGACGGCAGGGTGGTGTAGTCCGCAATGCCGCTCTGCCCGGTCAGATGGTCGCCGATGATGAGCAGCATGCACAGAATGCGCAGCAGCTCCAGATTGCTGCTGCGTGTCGTTTTGCCGGGCATAGGTCACCTCCGTGACATACTTGCCTCCCTCTGCGAGGGAGGTGGCCCGTAGGGCCGGAGGGAGAGAACCTTGCGGCAGCCCGAAATATTTCGGGTTGCCGCGAAGCTCTCTCCCCCACCGCCTGCGGGCGGAGCCCCCTCGCAGAGGGGGCCAAGAATTACTCTTTCTCCAAAAGCACAAGCGCATTTGCCAGCCCGCGCTCATGGGTCAGGCTGACATGAACGGTCAGGCCCTGCTCCCTGACCCAGGCAGCGGCTGCGCCGGTCAGGGCAAAATAGGGCGCACCGCTCTTTTGGCGCAGTACGGCCAGCTCGGGCATGGCAAAGCCGCCCAGACCGGTGCCGGCGGCCTTCAAGAAGGCTTCCTTGGCCGCAAAATTTGCGGCGGCGGTCTCGGCGCGTCGCTTTTCGCCTAAGGATGCCAGCAGGGCCTGCTCCGACGGCGCAAATACATGGTCGAGAAAGCTCTGCTTCGCCAAACTTTTTTCAAGGCGGCCTGCGTCACACAGGTCGATGCCGATGCCGAAAATCATACGTGCAGGACATAGCCGGCCTTGCGGGGGCCGGGTGTGCGGGTGCCATTGGGCGCGGGATAGCCAAGAATGCAGTAGCCGACGCCGATGTACTTCTCGGGATCAAGGCCCCACTTGGCCAGCAGAGCCTTGCCCTCGGGCGTTTCAAACGTCTCTTTTGCGCGGTTGATCCAGCAGGAGCCCAGACCGATGCCGGACGCGGCCAGCAGCAGATTGCCCATCACAAGGCTGGCGTCCTGCACGCCGTTGGGGTTATTCTTCTCGCCCAGGACCAGCACCGCGGTGGGTGCGCCGTAGAACGGGTCGTTTTGGGTGCCCATGACGGCGGCGTTCAGGCGGGACAGCTCGGCCAGCGTTTCCTTGTCCTGCACAGCGACCATGACGGGGCTCTGCCTGCCCATAGCGGTAGCGGCCCAGGTGCCTGCGGTGGTGACGGCCTCCAGCTCCTCCGCCGTGATCTGCTCCGGCTTATAGGCCCGGCAGCTGCGCCGGGATGCGATAGCGTTGAGGATTTCGTTTTGGATGGACATAGTGGGAACCCCCTTTGTAAATTTCCGGGTGATTTATAATGCAGTATGCAGGGCGGCCAGCCCTCTGGCCGCCGTGGCCGTGTGCGGCGGCGGAAAGCCCCGCGGGCGGATATGGAATCCGCCCCTACGGTGTAGAGGGCGGTATCCGCCAATGACCCGTTTGGCCGCACAGTCCGTAGGGGCGCATTCTATATGCGCCCGCAGAGGGGGCAAGACCCCTCCCTGCAAAGCGGCGGAAAAGGGGTGCGGATACCCTTCACTTTACCGCTGCCGCCAGCAGGGCTTCCCGCTCATTGGGCAGTGTGCCCTCCATAACGTCGTTCAGCAGCGTTTGCAGTGTTGCGCCGACGCCCGGCCCGGCGGGGATGCCGATGTCCATCAGATCCGCGCCGTTGACGGCCAGCTGGCGCATGGTGTAGCAGCCGGTCTTGGCCAGCTCGTTCATGCGGCGCTCAAAGGCTGCTACATCGGCGCGGCGGGCGGCAACTTCGGGTGTATTGGCGTGGGCGTCAAGGTCGGCGTATTTCAGCGCACAGAGACGGCGCAGAAAGATCGCCCCGCTGCGGTTCAGCAGCTTTAAAATGCCCACATCGTCGGCGGGCAGCGGTGCGTCGTGCACGGCGATCAGCCCCACCGCGCCGTCCACAAGGTAGGCGGGGGCCTTCAGGCGGCGCAGGATGACCCGCGCCAGCTGCGCACCGCGCTGGTTGTGGCCTTTGAAATGCGCAGCCCCGTCCGGCCCGACGCTGCGGCAGAGCGGCTTGGCAATGTCATGCAAAAACGTGGCCCAGCACAGCACCCGCACGCCGCGGGTGTCCTGCCCGCGCAGGTCCAGTGCGCCCACGGCGGCGGCAGAATGCTGCCAGACGTCGTAGCAATGCCATTTTCCGGGCTGGGTGCAGCCGATGCAGGGCAGGATCTCCGGCACAGCGCCGCTTAAAATCTCGCCGTACTGCGCCAGCGTCTGCCCAGCGCCGGGGCTGAGCAGCAGCCCGTCCAGCTCGGTGTAGAGCCGCTCGGCGCTGACAGTGCGCAGCGTGTCGCGCGCGGCCAGCGCGGCGGCTTCGGTGGCGGGGTCCAGCGCAAAGCCGAGCTTTGCGCTGAACCGCAGCGCCCGCAGGATGCGCAGCGCATCCTCGGCAAAGCGGTCCGCGGGCGTGCCGACGCACCGCACGACACGCGCGGCCAGATCGCTGCGCCCGCCGTACAGGTCGATGACTCCCTCGCCGGGGGCGTAGGCCATGGCGTTGATCGTGAAATCCCGCCGTGCCAGGTCGGCGGCCAGGTCGTCCACAAACTGTACGTTATCGGGGTGGCGGTGGTCGCGGTAGCTGCCGTCCAGACGGTAGGTCGTCATCTCATACGGCTTTCCGTGCAGAATGACGGCCACCGTGCCGTGCTTTTCGCCGGTCAGGATCAGGCGCTGGTCGTGGAACAGCGCCTTCATCTCGTCGGGCCGGGCGGAGGTGCAGATGTCCCAGTCGCCGGGCAGACGACCCAGCAGGCTGTCGCGCACGCAGCCGCCCACCACGTAGGCACTGTGCCCGGCAGCACGCAGCGTCTGCAGCAGCCGGTAGGCGTCGTGCGGCAGACGTATCGTATCGCGGCTCATGCGTTCCCCTCCCCTCTCGCGGCGTTTCCGGCGGTTATTCTGCGGCGCGGGTCCACTCCTGCGTCAGGTCAACGATGCAGGCCAGGCTGTCATCCTCGTCCTTCAGGGAGTTGACCTTGGCGGCGGCCTTTTCGGCGTCCTCCATCCAGGTCAGGATGAAGTAGTTCTCTGCGGGCACGGCGTAGTAGACCCACGCGCCGTCGGCACGCAGCATATCGGGCAGATGGTCAAGCTCATCGTCCAGCAGGCCCTGGCCCTCCTCGCCGTAGATCATCTCGGGGCCGACCTGCAGAGAGTCGATCACATTGATGCTGGAATTGATGTAGGTGTCGCGGTCAACGGCCTTGTCGCCGGCCTCCCACGCGCTGGCGAACGCCTTGACAAGCAGCTCGCGGACTTCTAATTTATCGTCACCGGGTTTGTACATGATATATTCCCTCTTTTACATTGATATATGAAAACAGTATAGCACAAATTTTACAAATATGGTATGGTTATTTTATGAAAAAGTATTGACCTTCCAGTGGGTGCAGGGTGTAAGGTGAGAGCGAAAGGAGCGTGATGTTATGAACATCAAGCAGGCAGCGGAGCAATCGGGCGTGTCCGCCCGCAATATCCGCTATTATGAGCAGGCAGGGCTGCTGACCCCTGCCCGCAACCCTGAAAATGAGTATCGCATCTATTCGCAGGCGGATGTGCGCGCCCTGAAGTTGATCCGGATGCTGCGCACACTGGATATGCCAGTCGAGGAGATCGGCACTGTGCTGAACGGCACCCTGCCGCTGGCCGAGGCTGCCGAACGCCAGCGGCAGCGGCTGGAGGCCGAGCAGCAAAAGCTGGCGGCTGCCGCAGCCTTCTGCACGGAGCTGGCCGCCGGCGACCGAACGGCGGCAGAGCTGGATGTGGACAGCTGCCTTGAGCGGATGGACTCCCCTGCCCCGGCGGGCGGCTGGTTTACCGGCTGGGTGCAGGACTACCGGAAAATGGCGGCAGCCGAGCATAAGCGGCAGTTTACCTTTACGCCGGACACCGCCATTGCAACCCCGCAGGAGTTTACCGCCGAGCTGTTGGCCTGGGCTGCTAACTGCGGCGAGGAGATCGTCATCACCCACGAGAGCATGGCGCCGCGGTTTATGCTGGACGGCATCGAGTACAGGGCCGTGCGGTATTCGAGTCATGTGCGCAATATCCCGATCCTGCGGGTGCGGTGCGAGGTGTGCAATCCATCGGTGCTGGTGGCGGAGGGCGACCCGAAGCGGCTGCGGGTGCAGAGATTTCTGCACTACGGCCTGCCGGTGCTTGTATGCCTTGCATTGGCGGTGGTCTGGGTCTGCACCCGGAATATGCCGCTTTGGCCCGACAAGGCGGCTATGCTGCTGGTGCTGGGCGCTCTCGGCATCGGATACGGCTTCCGCGGGTGGTATCTCTATTACAACGACCGAGACCAATAAAAAACGGGAGGCAGCGCGGGCTGTCTCCCATTTGCCTTATCCCAGCAGCAGCTTGTGCAGTTCCTCTACCGTCTCGGCCAGAGCGGCGGCCCCGGCGGCGGTCAGCTCCCCGGCTGTGCCGTAGCCGTAGACAGCACCGATGCAGGGCAGGCCGTTCTTTTTGGCACCCAGCACATCATGCTCGCGGTCACCGACCATGACAAGGCCAGTCTTGTCGGTGATGCCCGCAGTTTCCAGTGCGTAGGCAATGACCTCGGCCTTGTCGGTGCGGGTCTCATCCAGCGTGGCACCGCAGATGAAATCGCAGTACTGCGCTAAATCGAAGTGCTCCATGATGCGCCTGGCGAACGCCTCGGGCTTGCTGGTCGCGAGGATGACGGTTTTCCCGGCAGCCTTCAGATCGGCCAGCAGGGCCGGGACGCCCGGGTAGACCTCGTTCTCAAACAGGCCCTTCGTGGGGAAATACTCCCGAAAGGCGCTGACGGCGCGGTTTGCGTCGGCGGCGTCCAGCCCCATCAGCTCCCGGAAGGAGGCGATAAGCGGCGGGCCGAGAAAGCGGCGCAGCGTTTCCTCGCCGGGGATAGGCAGTCCCAGCTTGCGGCAGGCGTAACGCACCGAGTTTAAAATGCCCGGCGCGGAGTCGGTGAGCGTGCCGTCCAAATCGAACAAAATAACATCGTAATTACGCATAAAACTTCCTTAATTGAACTTGAAGAGCTTCTGGGCGATGCGGTAGCCGCCGATGCTGATCTTGCTGCCCAGCCAGCCGGGCAGGTTGCAGCCCTCCGCCACCGAGAAGCGGCAGCGGCGGTAGAGGTGGCCGTCGTGTGCCTTGAGGTCATCCCACAGCTGGCGGCGCTTGGCCAGTGCCTCCTTGCTGCCGTCCAGCGTCAGGAAGATGCTGGAAATCGCCATCATCATCGAGAAATAGTTCAGCATGTAGGCACGCAGCTTGGCCTGCTCCGGCGGCAGGGCGTAGACATCGACCACGTTCATCATAATGCGGGTGACGCGCAGCTGCTGGTCAACGCGCTTGATCATGTTGGCCTCATTGACGCTCTGATCCTCGCGCCCGATGAAGTAGCGGTAGAGGTCAAGGTTCATGTAGTAGATGGTTTTGACCTGCGGCAGCGGCTGGTAGACAAAGATGTTGTCAACATAGAAGGTGTGCTTGGGCAGCTCCATGCCGCAGGCGCGCAGGATCTCGGTGCGGTAGATGACCGAGTGCATCAGGATGTTTTTGCTCGGCGGAAACTTGCCGATCTCCTTCCAGGTGAAAACGCGGCCTTCGGGCAGGATACCCTTGTAGTCCACGACATTCTGGGTGTTGTCGGCCACATGCTCATAGACATAGTTGGCCATCATCAAATCAAGCGGCTGCTCGTCGTTGAGGTGGGCGCGCAGCTCGGCCAGGACCTGCTGCAGGGCATCGGTGTCGAGCCAGTCGTCGGAGTCGACGACCTTGAAGTAGACGCCGGTGGCATTGCGGATGCCCTGGTTGACGCCCTCGCCGTGGCCGCCGTTCTCCTGATGGATGGCCTTGACGATGGTGGGATATTTGGCGGCGTACTCGTCGCAGATGGCGGGGGTGTCGTCCTTGGTGGAACCATCGTCCACCAGGATGATCTCGGCCTGCTCTCCGGCGGAGAGCAGCGTCTCGATGCAGTG
>ENA-UEOJ01000089-UEOJ01000089.1-human-gut-metagenome-genome-assembly--contig:-NODE-89-length-69272-cov-10.115948_pt1 | contig 69272 bp, 57 predicted proteins | sample MGYA00242885_ERZ507886 | MGnify/ENA primary metagenome ERZ507886 (study PRJEB26167, sample SAMN06115505) | human gut metagenome | host: Homo sapiens | place: China:Anhui | collected 2015-08-07 | study... | reverse complement strand
ATTGGGAAATGCAGCCGATCCGATAGATGCTGACCAGAAATTGCAGGAAGATGCATTAATGTCCTATGTGGCTAGTGTGAACTATTCTTATGGTGATAAATATTATGCCAGTTTCAGTTTTCGCAGGGATGGATCATCCCGCTTGTCTCCCGATACTCGTTGGGGGAATTTCTGGTCCTTGTCCGCTTCATGGAGACTTTCTCAGGAAAAGTTCATGCAGTCGTTGAAATCAGTATTAAGTGATTTAAAACTTCGTGCTTCCTATGGGGTGAATGGGAATCTTCCCTCTTCATATTATGGTTATCAGAGTACTTATACCACAGGGGCGTTTTATAATGGAAAACCTTCTCCGTGGGAAAGTACATTGGGGAATGAGGAACTGACTTGGGAGAAGAATTATGCACTGAATTTGGGGCTGGATATCGGCTTGTTCAGTCGTGTGAATGTTTCTTTGGATTGGTACACGCGTACAACGAAAGATTTATTGATGAGCAAGCAATTGAATTCCATCAGCGGTTTTTCTTCTCTGCTGACCAATGTGGGACAGATGCGGAATACCGGTGTGGAACTTGAAGTTCGTTCCAATAACATCAAGACGAAAGATTTCAGCTGGACTACCGCCTTCAATTTGAGCCATAATAAAAATAAGATTCTGAAACTGGCAGATTTGCCTTGGTTTGTGGATGGCAGGTATGTACGTAAGGAAGGTTATCCATTTAATACTATTTATCTGCGTGAGTATGCGGGGGTGGATCCTGAGACTGGAAGTGCCTTGTATTATGATAACCAACAGGATGAGAATGGCAATTATACCAAAAATAAAGTGACCGATCCGGGACAGGCAAGTCCTATTCCGTTGAAAGATATTACGCCTACTATCTCGGGAGGCTTTATGAATACCTTTAATTATAAATTCATTGACTTGTCATTCAATTTATCTTATAGTTTCGGTGGTTATTCGTATGATAATGCATCCTACATTCTGCAAGATGATGGTTATTCAGTGATAAGCAATAAAAGTACCGAGCAACGCCGCCGTTGGCAGAAACCGGGTGATATAACGGATGTTCCCCGTTTTGTATATGGGAATAAAAAAGGGGGTAACTATAATTCTTCGCGTGCCATCCATTCTACGGATCATATTCGTCTGAAAAGTCTGATATTGGGATTGAATGCTCCTAAAGCATGGTTGCAGAAATTAGGAATAGGGAATGCTCGTATTTATTTCTCGGGTACGAATTTGTTGACATGGGCAGCTTACGGCCAATATGATCCTGAGATGAGTGGTGTGGTAGGATTTTACACCCCTCCATTGAAAACTTATGCTTTCGGACTGGAACTTAAATTTTAATCATCAATTACACTAAAAAACAGAATCATTATGAAGAAAATACTTTTTATTTTAGGATTCGTTTCACTGCTCGTTGCCGGTTGTAGTGATTTCTTCGATACAGCTCCCAGCAATAAAATCCCTACTACGATGGCTTTCCGTACAGTAACCGATGTGGATAATGCGGTGAACGGATTGTATGATCTGATGTCGGGCTCCGGATATTATGGGGCTGCTATGTTTGCCTATGGAGACATGAAAGGAGATGATATGCAGAGTTCTGAGGAAAGTGGGGTATGCAATACATGCTATATGTTCAATCATCGTCCTAATAGTTTGAATGCCGGTTCATTGTGGGGACGACCTTTTTATATTCTTCGTGAGGCGTGGAATATTCTGAATGCTATTGCTGAAGGAAAAATTGAAAGCGGGGATGAAAAGAAGTTGAATGCTTTGAAAGGCGAGACGATGGCGGTGATTGCGCTTTGCCAGTTTGATCTGACTCGTTGCTTTGGCTATCCTTATACAAAAGATAAAGGTGCGTCACTGGGTGCTCCGTTGATAGACCATTTGGTGGGAACCTATGAGAATCCTCCCCGTTCTACTGTTGCTCAGGCTTATGATTTTATTATAGAAACGTTGGAAGAGGCGGTTACGTTGATGTCCGAAGAGAAAAATAACGGACGTATGAATAAGTATGCGGCTCGTGCATTGCTGGCTCGTATCTACTTGTATCATGACGATAACCGGAAAGCATTTGATTTGGCGGACCAACTGATTAAGGATGCGGATACATCGGGAAGTTATGCACTTTATCCGCATGAGAAATATGTGGCTGCCTGGTCGGTAGAAGCCAAGTTTGGTTCAGAATCGTTTTTTGAGATAGCCAATAGTGTGGATGATACTCCAGGACGGGATTCATGGGGATATTTATTGAATTGGTATGGCTATCAGAAGGGGTTTGTCACTCAGAAATATGCGGAGCAAATGCTGGCTGATCCCGGAGATGTGCGCGGGCAGTTGCTGGAGGAGAATAAATATGCGGGGAAAACGGTATGGTGGTTGTACAAACTGAGAGGGACGGACCTGAAGACTGCACCGCTGGAATGTAACAATGTGGTACTTCGTCTGTCCGAGGTGTACCTGATTGCCGCTGAGGCTGGTTGTAAGTTGGGCGGTGATGCTGCGGTTCAGGGACTTGGTTATTTGAATGAGATTGTGAAGCGGGGCAATCCCGATAACGAAGTGACAATGGCTGACTATACCTTGAACCGTGTGTTGGATGAGCGAAGTAAGGAGCTGGTAGGTGAAGGACATCGTTTCTTTGATTTGCTGCGCAATGGCAAGACTATTGTCCGTAAAGGAGGATATCATCTTCCCAGTGTGGACGAAGAGGTGGATTGGGATTTTTACAAGTGTGTGCTGCCGATACCTGAAGACCAGTTTATCTTTAGTCCTGAGATGGAACAGAATCCGGGATATCCCAAGAATTGACATGCTATTAATCATTATTTAAATATATACGTATGAAAAACAGAATAGTAATATTTGTGGTATTTGTGTGTTGCTTATGGACTATGCCGGGAATAGTACGGGCGCAGTTGTCTGTTCATCAGTTTGACCAGTTAATGAAAAAGATTGATGATGTCCTGTGGTACGAGAAAGTGGGTGATATTGCCCATGTAGATAAGGTGATATTATGTGGACCACCGCGTTGGAAGGAGTCCAATCCCACTTCGATGAGTGCCGGTAACGAACTTAAATTCAGAGCATACATTTTTATTCCCAAAAGTGTGAAGGAAAACAAGAAATATCCGTTGATCGTATTTCCTCACAGTGGGGTACATGCCGATATGGACACCTATTATGCCCATATCATCCGTGAGCTGATAGCGCAGGAATACATCGTGGTGGCAGCGGACTACCGGGGAAGCACCGGATACGGAGCGGGAACATACAATAATATAGATTATGGTGGATTGGAAAACGAAGACGTGTACATCAGCCGTAACTATATGGTGGATAATTTCGATATTGTGGATAGTAGTCGTGTGGGTATCATGGGATGGAGTCATGGTGGTATGATTACACTGATGAACCTTTTCAATTATCCGGGACAATATAAATGTGGTTTTGCAGGCGTTCCGGTTTCGGATGTAATCATGCGTATGGGGTATGCCAGCGACAGTTATCGCAAAATCTTCTCGGCCAAGAATCATATCGGGCAGACTGCCAAGGACAATATTGCGGAATACAAACGGCGCTCTCCTGTGTGGCATGCGGAGAAGTTGAAAGACCCGTTACTTATCTATACTAATACCAGTGATGATGATGTGAATGTAGTCGAGGTGGAATCAATGATCCGTGCCTTGAAAGCAGAAGGCAAAAAATTTGAATATAAGATATTTGAGCGTGCTCCCGGTGCGCATAGTTTTGATCGGTTGGATACTTATGAGTCAAGCAAGATTCGTCTGGACATTTATAAGTTCATGGGGCGTTACCTGAAGCCCAATAAACCATTCGGTTCAGTGAAAGAATTGCGTAAAGCAGCTTATAAGTTCTGATAATTAACTTGGTGACAGGATAATGGAGGGCTGGTTGCTTCATGTAATGGGGCAACCGGCCTTTTTATGACTCTTCGGATGGATAAAAATGAGTGAATATTCATCTTGTATAAAAGATAAGTGGAAATATGGATAAAGTGTACGGATAATAAGTGATAATTAAACTTTTTGAATAGCTTGGCGGCTTGTTAGCTTTTAGAACGTAGTTATACATTGGTAATGAGAAATAGATCATGAAAAACACACGCTTATTATTTGTTATTTGGATGTTGTTCTTGGTTTTACCTCAGGGGTATTCACAAGGGAAAAAGGAAGATTCATCCGTATTGGGGCAAGTGAACGGCTTTTTGAGTAAACATGTGAAGCTGACTGCCTACGGTCAGTTCGGTTATAGCTATACGGACAGGAAAGACTTGGATGTGAGTCAGGCGGACAATCAGTTTTTTGGAAGGCTGGGGATGCTGATCCTTTCGGGAGATATCACGGATAAACTGTCGTGGATGGTTCAGTATGAACTGTTTACTTCACAGCTGCTGGAACTCTATGCTTGTTACAAACCGTATTCTTTTTTTCAGGTCAAGATAGGTCGGATGAAGACCTGTTTTACATTAGAGAACCAGATGTCATCTTCGGTTTATGAAACGGTAAACTTCAGTCGTGTCATTGAGCGTCTGGCAGGTTTCAGTGGAGATGTATGTGGGAACCAGGGTGGCCGTGATATGGGTTTGCAGGTGGGTGGTGAGTTGTTCAAGACCTCTGTCGACGATTATTTTCTGGAATATCGGGTAGGTGTATACAATGGTTCCGGACTCAGCATGAAAGATCATAATGATGCAAAGGATTTTGCCGCATGGTTCACTGTGCAGCCTGTCAAAGGATTGAAGATGGGTGCGTCTGCCTATATCGGAAAATTGAATGATGATTATACGGTGGTAAATGATGAAACGGGGGAAGAAACCATTTATAATACAAATATGAAACGTAACCGCATGGCGCTGAGTACCTGTTATCAGACCCATCGGTTGACTTGCAGGGGGGGGGAATATTTGTGGGGAAAAGATGGTAGTATCAACCGCAGAGTTTTTTATGCTTTAGGATATTGGTTTGCCATTCCCTCCCGATTGGCGGTTGTGGCAAAATTGGAACGCTATGAAGCTGATACGGCAGTTTCTGATTCAGAAATGATTTATACAGTGGGAGGCGCTTATTATATAACGCCGAAAACGCGTATCATGCTGAATTATGCGCATTTTAGTTATGAAAAGAGTGTTTCTGTCAATGAACTTTGGGCGATGTCTCAAATAGGTTTCTGATAGTACAATATGCAATGTTTGTATTGTGTCTTTTTATACCTTGTCGTGTTTTATAGGTTGCTCAAAGTCATAAAGACTTTGGATGTTAGGTCTTTTTCTATATTTTTTCTTCACTATTTCTGAAAGTAAATATTGAATCTTTTGACTGAAATAGTGAGAGCGTGAAGCAGAACTTGGCACAAGATTTCACAGAACTTGGTGCAGGATCCGGCAGAACTTGTATCAAGATTCCAGATACTATGGTAGGGAAAAATACAGCTTTTTGAAACCGGACAAGGATCCTTGGACAACCTTTCCCCATAATTATCGGGTAAGTCTTCATCTCTACTATTTGTCTACTGCCCTGTAAACGAGGGCTTAAAGCATAAAAAAAGCAGTTACATTTTACTGTAACTGCTTTAAAGTGAAAAACTTACTTTGGTGGTGCCACCAGGAATCGAACCTTTTGCTTCGGTTTATTCTAACTCCTTGAGTGACTGTACCTTTTTGCTTTATCTTTTATGAAAACCATTGAATTGGCCTTACGCTAAATTCATTGTTTTTCTTTACTAATCTGACAAAATTTGTCTCTTTGACACTGCAAATATAATACACAGGTTCGATTTCTGCAAATATTTTCATTCCTTTTAATTATAGTTTTCAACAAGAGAAAAAAATAAAAATATGTGCTTAATTAAATGCATTAAGAATTTATTTATTGTTTGGGGTGTTGACTTTAAAGTTGGAAATTTTGCTTCGCAAATCATTAGAAAGATATACCCCTTGAATCTTTATTTTGCATGAATAAACCAAAAGCACTAAAAGAGCAAAAATACAAATGACGACTATTTCACTAGGTGCCAAAAAGTTTGGAACTGACTTGGGCATGAAGGCACCTGCAAAGAGATCTACTAAACATAAGATTATGGCTCCCACCTTTCCTAAAGCACTCTTTACCTTTCTTGATTTTTGTATCTCTATATCGCTTACAATTTGTGCAATCACAGTATTATTGGTTTTCATTGCATATTCTTTCAACGTAAATATCGAAACTTCTTCATTCTTAAATAGAAAAATATAATTCCCAATTAAGGGTACTGCTAGTGTACATAATGCAAAGAGGATACAAGTAAAAAATTTCACAGTCCAAATACAGACAATACCTAATATTACGAATGGAATCAGGTTTATTAGAGTTAAATCCTGAAACGTAATTCCAGGTTCTTTTTGGGGACAACACACACCTAAATACAAATCTGTAAACACCAATAGAATAAGGACATTTGTCCATATATCCGTATCATAAATCTTGTGGTTGTCAAATAACGCAATCAAATCTTTCATGTTGTTCATAAATACTTTTTTAAATTAATAGTTTATAGTAAAGCGGCAGTCAACAGTTTTTAAATTTCCATTGTATTAAAATATAGAGTTTATACAGAAAAGAAACAGGGCTATTGGTTATCAATATCCTAAAACCTTATTCGATATAATGTCTACAGATTATACCATTCAAATATATTATGTGTTATTGGATTCTACAAATATACAGATACTATTCAGAATGTCATAACTTCTCCATAAATATTATTTTGTACAGTTTTGTTTTACTTATAATTCATGCCTTTATCATACTTTGCGGCATTGCTGCATGAAGGAGGTGTGCATGCCAAAACAGAAAAGTTTTTTTGAGCCATTCATGTAAAAAGGATATACAGGATGTCATCTGATGACTTTTAATGACATCTGATGACATTGCTTTTTATGTTTCGGGTATAAAGCGGTTCTTTGTCGTGTATTAATAGTGAACTAACCCTTGAAAATGAGATGCCATGAACATACAAGAAGCAAAGAACATCAGGCTTGTTGATTTTTTAGCCGGATTCGGATACGAACCGGTAATACAGCGTGGGAACAGCGTATGGTACAAATCGCCCTTCAGGACGGAAAAGGAAGCCTCTTTCAAGGTTGACCTCCATAAGGAACTGTGGTATGATTTCGGTCTGGGGAAGGGAGGGGATATTATAACGTTGGCCAAGGAGATTTATCGGACACAAGATATAGGTTATGTATTACAGTGTATTGAGAATAAAAGAGCCGTACTGAAACCGGTTACTGTTTCCTGTCCGTTTGAAAAGGCATATCCCGCCTTTCAAGATCTGAAAATCATTCCTCTTGCCAACCGGATACTGCTTACTTATCTGAAGGAACGGTGCATCGATCTGGAAACTGCCCGAAAAATATGCAGGGAAGCCCATTTTAAACGGAATGGGAAGAATTATTTTGCCATCGCTTTCCCTAATATTTCCGGAGGGTACGAAATCAGGAACAGGTATTTCAAGGCTTGTATTGCTCCCAAGGACATCAGTCGCATCATTAGCACGCCGGAAAGCAGGATTTGCTATATTTTTGAGGGGTTTATGGATTTTCTGTCTTTCAGACTGGCTTTTCCATCTTTGGAAGAGGGGGATTATATAGTGTTGAATTCTGTCAGTAACTTACAGAAGGCTTTTTCTTTCCTTTCACAATATGACGGCATCCGTTGCTGTCTGGATAATGATACCGCCGGGAAAAATGCGGTGCAGGCATTAAAGGACAAATACGGAATCCGTATATGCGATCTTTCGCATGAATATTCCGGATATAAGGATCTGAATGAATATTTGTGCGGGAAGAACAATCTGCTCCATATCTAATAGAAGTTTTGAAAAGACTGCCTTATGATATGCCCTTGTTTCCTTCCTGTCATATGTGGCAGAAGAAAACAAGGGTGATTTTTCATGTGGTGATACTATGTTAATAGTAGAATGTGGTCAGATGCGTTTTATGGTCTTTTACAATCTTTACTTCCTGCATCTGTCCGTATATCTCACGCATGGATACCGGACAATCCATCTTTTCCCATTCTTCCGGGGAAATCCTCATGTCGGAATGCCTGAAACACAGCATGACCATTTCCTGAGAATCCTCTTCTGCGAATATGGTACCTTCATGATCGTTGACAAACTGTTTGAGTCCATCCTCATCCTTACAGGATATTTCTCCGACGTACATATCCTCGCCCGACCGGGTGTTTTTGCGGATATGGATTTTGAACCATTCCCGGCTTTCCGGCTGTTCAGGTGCGCCACACTCCCACAGGGCTATTTTCGCATCGTAGTAAACCTCCCCGTTTTCACATGCCCCGTAATGCCCCCAATGCTTGAAACGGCCGGTAGTCCATGCCTTGAACCTTACATCGCCTGCCTTTACCAACAGACACTCACCGCCACGCATATCGCATTTGATACCCTCTTTGTCACGGGACACGAATGGAACACGGGAAAAATCCCGGAGTATAATGTCATCTCCATATACGGCATCTATAAAGAACAGCCGGGAACGCTCACCATAACCGGAAACAAAGAACAGGTTGTCTCCTGTCCGTAGATACCGGTCGGAGCGTGTCTTTTCGATGTGTTCCACCATGGTATTCACTTTATCTATATCTTCCTGTACAAGTCCGTGTATCCGATCATACCAGTAGTTCAGGCGGATGAAAGTTTCTTTGCTATACTTGTTTGTTGTCTGAATCATAATTTTCTTATTTCGTGATTAAACATTTCCGGCTTTGGCAAAGCCGATATTTCTATCTCTTACATGTCAGACATTTGTCTTTTGCTCTGATAGTGCAAGGCTTGGCGAAAAAATACCGCAGCGAAGCGAGGATGATTTTTTCAGCCAACCAGTCCGAAGGACCGCCTTGCGCATCAGAAGCAAAAGGCTACCTTTACATGTAAGAAATAGAAATGCTGACTGATATATGATTCCAAAATAAAAAAGGTGAGTATTTACGATAATATCCCAAATAGGCTTATCTGATTTATAATAACTGAAATCTTAAACTTTGAAAAGGAATTGAACGTTTTCAGATACAATACGTTATATTTGCATTTTTATAAGAAAAAACTACCGTCATAGTACCCAAATGACGGCAGTTTTATAAAAATTGCAAAATCGTATTAGAGTACGACTTGATAAAAGCAATACAAAATTACTTTTCAGTATTGTGAGTTCCTGAAGCTGTAATTTTGCATACAAGACGGTCATTTTGGCGTGAAGCATTGTTATCCCATTGCAAGGGACGGAGGTTGGATAGATTATCAGTTCCACCTTTTGAAACAGGAACGATATGGTCTATTTCCCAACCATATTCACTATTTCTATTTCCGTAGAACCTTCTTCCAATCCAAGCCTTGCATTGGTCTTGACGCCAAACAGCCGGGTCATTTCCAGCAACTGGTGTTGCCTTTTCCCATACTTGTTGAATGGTTTCTTCTGAAAAAGCCATAATATGCAATTTTAATTCGGGGAATCTTTGTATACGATAAGTTTATGTCGCCCCTGCAACAAGATTGTATCGTATATGTCTCTTATTCTCAGTTTTCAGGGGAGAAGTCTATAAAAGCCTGTCGCATATCCTCACGGACTTTAAGAAAAGGCTTGCGATACCTTATGGAAAAGGTAAACAAAATGAGTGCCAATACCCTTTTCCTGACAAAATGTCATAGCAATCTATGCCCAAAGTTATCAGATATAGAATAAAGAAAATTTGTAGATATAAATAGAACAATTATTTCAATTGAAGTACAAGACCGCGGTGGTAAAGAAGCGAATATCATCGTCAAAGGGGAACGGAACAATCAGATTATGTTTGAGGAACAGTTTGATTATAAGGACGAAGAAAAGTACTCTTTACGTCTTCATCTTCTGAAAGGGCGATTTATGGAAAAATTTTCGAAACTTGGCGAGAGTGTAGGTATTCTTTGTATCCGTAAACTATTCAATGATATAACGATACGGAGTAAAATGAAAGCTAATCCCGATTATAGAACACTTGATAAATAAAACGTTATGGAAGCTCAAACAACATGGACTGCTTTAAGGCATAGTCTCAAGATAAATTATTGGAGTGACCAAAAACAATGCTGGGTTAAGAAAGTAAAGAAAACCGCAGAGCAAGCTCCCAAGGTTAAATTTAGATAAAGGCAGGATTATTAGAGCCTTCAAACATAGTTCCTATTCTGACGTTGAAGTTCTTGCCCGTATTCTTATAGCGGTACATTCCATCGCCACGGTTATATACTTTGGACGTAGGGGTCATAAGGAGAAACAGGAATACCGTTTGCCCAGCGTTGCTGTTCCAGATACTTGATGCAGCTTTCCTCTGTAGGAAATGCTTCCAAGAGGTCATATAAAGAAGTGAATTTACCAATATTCATCTTACTAAAGTTTATAGTTCTTGCTATATATAACTCTGGTGAGAAAAGTTGCTTGGGAAAACAGTTATCTGTGTATATAGAAATACCGCCCAAAACTCTTGTTCTGAACGGCATTATTGGCAAAGTTAGTTAGGGTATTGTCGTAAATACTCACCATAAAAAACTTATAATCTGCCGGTTCTGTAATAAGAAAGCCATGAAACCCTCTCTTTTTATCGTTTCCATGACTTTCTTATGTTTATGTCGTGATACTTGGAAACGGGTATTACCAATGATTAAATGTTTCCACCCTGTTTTTTTCCAACAGAACAAGAATGTCCTTTTCCTTATATAATAATTTGCCTCCTACTTTGTAATAGGGCAACCTGCCGTTCATTCTGTAATCAGCCAGCGTTCTTCGTGTCAGCTTTAATTTCTCCGCCAACTCGCTGTCGGTAATGTAACGCTCTCCGTTCAGGACCGGACGAAAGTTTTTCTCCTGGTCATCCAGCATTTTGGACAGGGTGCTTATGTTCCGAAAAAAACGTATAATCTCAGGGCTTTCTTTGGTCAGTATGAATTGAGTCATAAGGATTCGGGGGTTACATGGTGAATACTGTTTTCCAAATAACGTATAATCTCCTGACGCCTGTAATATACCTTGCGGTCTATATGGCTGTAAGGGATAATCCTGCTTCTCCGAAGTTGCAACAGCTTTCGGGGCGAGACATTCATAAGCATACACGCTTCCTGGTTATCAATCCAGTCATCCATACTACAGATGCCTCCTCCGCATGTTTCACGCATTTTCTTTTCAACGGCTTCCAAAGCCTCATTCATTTCCATGAATGCCTTAGCTTCGATACATACAAACTCCATAAACTCTGCTTTTTTTGTCCGGCACGAAAATACGGGAAGTAAAAGTCGTGGGCAAAAGGATGTCATCAAACGGCATCAGATGTCATCAGATGTCAGAGACCGCTCTGTTTGGGGCAGCAAATTAAAAGAATGGCTAAAAGTCTGTTTCTTTACCGGAAAAACAGTATTTTTATCCCGGGCAATCTGTCCGAAAATAAAAAAACAGGAAATATGGAACTGATAATCAATGCAACATTATTACTAGCGGCTATCGTTCTCTGGATATACGGACAATACTGGAGGAAAAAGTGCGGCAAGGTGCTATGCCAATATGCAGCAGCCTACGATGAGCGGGAAGACAGGGAGAAACCGCTACGTCAAGCCATCATAGCAGGAAATCCTCATGCACCGCTGTTATATGCGCTGACTTGTCCTGAGCTGTTTGATAAAGTCCGTCCGTTGCGATTGTTCTCATTCGGGAGCATTCGCTGCGTGTTTGCCGGCTATTATTTTCCCAAACGCTTTGAAAGCTGGCTTTGTGATGACCAGTTGGCATTCGTGCAAAAAGTATATGATTTCAAGGATGGAAAAGACAGCTGTACGGAATATTTTTCACAAGCATTCCTGCTTCTTTCCACTGATGAGGATATTACTGCCATGTTTATGCCGTGCAGCACATCAGACCGCTATTACAGACGTTTCTCAGGCATTGCCAGTTTTCTGGAAACGCATGGCTATGTCCGTTCAGGACTGGATTTAATATGCATTACGGAAAGCAGGGAGTGTAAACACGCCTCAGAAAAACGCTCTGAAATAAATACCGCCAACTATATGATGTCAAACGATCTGTACGGAAAGCGCGTGGTGATTGTCGATGATTTGCTGACCAGCGGATCCAGCCTGATGGAATACGCCCATAATCTGGAAAGGGCCGGTGCCAAAGTGGAAGGTGCTGTATTTCTTGCCCGTACCTTTCAGATGCCTTCGCCGGCAAAAGTAAAACGCCTGGTATGGAAACGCCATCTATCAGTCCTGATCTGGAGAAGGTCTGACGACCTGTAAATTGTAAAGTTTACATTCGGATTTTACAATTTTACACCTCGAATTTTTACATTTCAATTTCCCCTATACTATTTTTATATCTGTATTTTATTGATTTGCAGCATTATATAATTCCCCGTCCAATATAAACGGATAATGTGGCATACATTTTTCACTGAACATGGCATATACTCTTGAAAGTGCGCACAAGAAAAGGGTATTCCAGTAATAACCTTTAAAAAGACAGGAGAAAATTGCCATGATGTATATAGACAATGAAGTGCTCGAGAAAATGATAATGACCATAGTGGAAGGTTTTGACCGTATAGAAAAGAAACTGGACAGGATGGGACGCGTGAAGGACTGCCTGAATGGAGACGAGCTTTTGGACAACTATGACATTGCCAAACTGCTAAACGTGTCATTACGGACAGTCGCCCGTTACAGGGAAAAAGGGCTGATTCGTTATTACCAGACGGACGATAACGGGAAAAACTTCTACAGAAGCTCGGAAATACAGGAGTTTTTACAGAAACGTGGGAAAAAAGATAAGGGCGGGAATACCAACATGGGAAAGTTATGCTAACTTTGTTTCATAAACAGTTGTTATGAAGACAAATGCCAATTCAAGATATACCGTTGCAGTCCTTATTGACGGGGATAACGCATCCTTTGAGAGGATGGAAGATATAATGGGCTTTGTTTCCCGTTACGGGGATGCCGTTGTGAGACGAATTTATGGAGACTGGACGAGGAAAGCGCTTTCCGCATGGAAGGAAAGTGCCAGGGAGCATGGATTCAGGCTTGTACAAGCTTCCTCCCATGTTCCCGGAAAGAACACGACGGACATTGCACTGGTCATAGATGCGATGGATATTCTTCGGGACGGGCAGGTGGACTGTTTCTGCCTGGTGGCCAGTGACGGTGATTACAGCCTGCTTGCCCAACGGATACGGGAAGCCGGGGTGAAAGTGCTGGGATATGGGGAAGGAAAGACCCCGGTGTCATTGGTACGGTCCTGTTCCGTATTCCTGTATGCCGACCGGAAGGAAAGCAAGGCAGAGGAGAACACTCCCGAATTCTTTATCCGAAGGGATATGGAGTATTTCGACAAGGCTTTTGAGCAGGCGGCTGACGGCAAAGAAGAGGTTTCCCTTTCACTGATCGGCGGTGCATTGAAAAAAATGATGCCCAAATTCAAGGTCAGGAGATATGGATGCAATACATTGGGCAAACTTTATGAAAAGTTGGACCGGTATGAGCTGGTCATGACGGAAAAGGGAGTGGCAAATGCCGTACGGCTGAAATATTAAACCGCATGGCAGGAGTGTTCCAAAACGTCAGTTTCTCCTATACATCGTTTTATGTATCAGGAGAAACAGACGTTTGTGTTCTATACCGGGATGGGGTTTACCCGTAACGTGTCAAGATTGAGATAGGCTCCCCGGTAGAACGTTCTTCCTTCCCTGAGCATGCGCCACAGGACGTCGCATCCGATTTGTGCCAACATGGAATTGATGAAGAGATCCTGCTTTTGCAATGCCTCCGTCAGCGAGCAGCTCGGTCCCGAATCCTTCTCCCTGATGGTGGAATAAGGAACTTCCTCCGTTATGACGTTCATCTTGGGTATAGGCAGGTATTCAGTAGAGGAGGGCTGCGGTATCTTGCTTTTGACATTTCCTATCAGTACTTGTCCGGTGGTCTGGGCATTGCCGAAATCCATCCAGTATATCGGTGATTTCTCGTCATCGTATGAACGTTCCCTATGCTTTTTCAAAAAACGCCACAGACCGGTCCGTGAACGGGTGGTGTCCGTGCAGGTGATGATGATATTCGCCAAAACGGAATCTGATGTTCCTGACGGATAGCATTGCCCTTTTGCCTCCCATGAAAAGCCGAAAAAGCGGTTGATACGGGTTACAAGTGCCACCGCCTTGTTCAGTCCGAGCTCGGATTCGCTGAACAACTGGCGTCCGATGTTCGCTTCCGTGACAGTATCGGGGTCAAAAACCGTCACGTGCAGGCCCGGATGTCCGAGTGCCTGCAATGCGATACTCATCCTTGCCAGATTGGTGGCCACCTGCGATCCGGTTCCGCCCGCACCGATTATGAAAACGGTTACGGGATGGTGGGGATTGAGCAGGTATCTGTCTGTATAATGAATCTTTTTCATACCAATAAGTCTTTAAGTTGTCTGTCCATAGGTTTCAATTCGTTATAGTCAAACGGATTGGTCCGTGCCTTTTCCGTCACCGAAACCAGATTGCTTTCGGTGGGATTCCTGCTTCCTCCCAAATGGGAAAATTCACTGAGCCAGAAGCGTTTTTCCCAATACTCAAGGAGTTTTGAGAAAGTCATGTTTTCCGGAGGAATCAACGAGGCATTTCCCAGACAGACACTGCTTCCCGTTACATTGAAAAACGGGGCAAGGAAAAGCGGGCTGTCTTCTGCCGGTGCTTCTCCCTTATAGGCAAAAATTTCCAGTCTGTCACCGGAAACCCTGTAAATGACACCGGGTACATGGAATGTCCCGTCCGGAATATTCAGCCTTTCGGAAAAGAACATCTGCCGTTTTCCCGGAGGATTGTACCAGATGTACCTCTCGTGTCCCTTGCGTGTATCGCACCACAGCATATTGGCGGGGATTTTCCCATGCGGTACATCCTGCCGGTTATCCGTATAGTATTCCACAAGGGAGTCCATAAATTCATACGTAACGGGGACGGCAGCCTCCATCCGGCCTCTGTCGTTGATCGGATGCAGTTCGAGATAATATGTCCCGTGTCCATAGCGGCCATCACTGTATTCGTAAGCAATCAGTGCCGCCTTGGGCACCATTATCTGTTTAAGTTTGCCAGTCAATTCATTCATATCGTTCATTTTAGAAGTTATCAGCTATATGTTTTGTAAAACGGTCCAGCCATTTGGAAAGCCTTTCTGGGTAGTCGCCCATTTGTAGGAGACAGTCCGTTTCCGGTGTCAGTAGCTTGTATGTGACCGGGGTAAGGGCATAAGTCTCCTGGTAGTCCGAGTTCATATACCCCTTTATACACTCTGCCAGTGCATCGCAGGTGGAATAGACCAGCATGACCTGGCTTTCCATTCCCACCGGGTAAAAATCGCGCTCCTCCTCATACGCCCAATCGTACAGGTAGTCTGTGAGGTCCGGGCTTTCCGGGGTAATCAGTGCCATGCCCTCCCTTATCAGTTCCAGCAGTTTTTGCTCCTTCCCCTTTTTTGCCCGGTAATTCCGTACTGCCTCTTCCAGAGAGTTACAGAACGGTTTTCCCGACATCCGTTTGAGAGCTTCTGCCCGTTTCCCGGACTGGTAGGAATCCGCCAGCCGCCTGTTCGCCCTGATCTCTTTCGGGGAGGCGTCGGAATCCCGGTTTTCCCAGTCTTCCAGTTCCTCTATGGCAAAATCATAGCAAAACGCCTCGGTGACATTGCAGACTCCGTGATGCCGGACGAATTGCCGGACGAACTCCCTGACAATGTTCCTCAATGATACGGGAAGCCGTTCCGTAAAGTCGATGGGAATCCAGAACAATGCGGGTTCCGGCCAGTCGTGGTATCGGAACAGGCAGAAGTGGAGCCTTCCGTCTTTCTCTTCCAGATTGACACACTCCGGCACGTTCTCTTCCATAACCTTGTGCAGTTCGATGATTTTCAGACGGGGGCTGCCCCCTTTCCTGTATCGGAAAGGGAGCTTTATACCCATAAGTCCGGCATAGTTCAATGCCGATTGATAGAGATAATTGAAATTATCCGGTGTCGTGAGATTGACCGGGGAACCGTCATGTTCGTATTTATGCCAGAAATCCGGTGCGAAAGGAGTGATTCTGCCGGTCAGAAAAGCATTGTGCCTCCCGGTGGCGGCAGTATCCTTCTTTTTTGTCCCGAGATCCCTCTTCGGATGTCTGATGCGCCGATCGAGCGGATAATGAGTCCCGCCAGATTTTCCTTGGCTGATTCTGATAGCTGTCTGCATGGTTTGTCCTCCTTTTTCTTTCTCTTGCCCATACGCTTATCCTTTCACTCCGATGGTTGTCTTGAAGCCGACCTGTATACTACTATCGCCTGGGCAGAGGCACAGCAAAAACGCTGGGCCTTTACCTCGTCCAATGCGGGTGCGTATTATTTTGAAGATTATTGCGCAACAGATGATTTGGATGCTATCGACTGGGAAGCCGTTGAAGCACGTGATTGGCGAGAATGCAAAGAAGGCAAACAGGCAGAATTTTTACTTGAACAGCACTTTCCCTGGACCTTGGTTGAGCGTATTGTCATTCAGTCGGAATCTGTTCAGCAGCAAGTCAATCTGGCACTACGCCAAGCTGCGCATCAGCCCCCAGTGATTGTTTTGCCAGCCTGGTATTATTGAGGTTTGTCATGATTGAATACAAAAGCGGAGACATTCTCAGGGAAGAAGCTGACGCCATTGTCAATACTGTCAATTGTGTGGGCGTCATGGGGCGCGGCATTGCCTTGCAGTTCAAGAACGCCTTTCCCGCCAATTACAAGGCCTACGAAGCCGCCTGCAAAAAAAAGGCTGTTGTGCCGGGCAGCATGTTTGTCTACGCCACGGGCAAACTTACGCCCCCGCGCTTCATCATCAACTTTCCTACCAAGCGGCATTGGCGCGGCAAGAGCAGTCTTAAGGATATAGAAAACGGTCTGGATGATCTTGTTCGCGTGATACAGGAGCGGGGCATCACCTCCATTGCCATTCCCCCGCTGGGCTGCGGCCTGGGCGGTCTGGATTGGCCCACTGTGCGGACAGCCATTGAACAGCGGCTTTCCGGACTGAACGATGTACGGATTATCCTTTTTGAGCCTAACGGCGCTCCGCAAAGCGATACCATGTATCACGCGCCCAAGGCACCGGGCATGACCCCGGGGCGTGCCGCGCTGGTAGCTCTCATGGACCGTTATTTGCGGGGCCTGCTTGATCCTTTTGTTACGCTGCTTGAAGTCCACAAGCTCATGTATTTTATGCAGGCGGCGGGAGAACCCCTCAATCTCAGGTATAAAAAAGCCGCATTTGGCCCCTATGCGGAAAATTTACGCCATGTACTGCACACCATTGAAGGATTTTACGTGACCGGCTATGCCGACGGCGGCGATGCGCCGGAAAAGCACCTCAACATTGTGCCCGGCGCAGAAAAAGATGCGGCTGCCATGCTTGGACAGCACCCGGAAACGCAAGCACGCCTTGAGCGAGTATTCAGGCTTGCGGAGGGTTTTGAATCATCCTTCGGGCTGGAATTGCTGGCCTCGGTACATTGGGTAGCAACCAGCGAGGCTCCAGAATCTTTGGAAGCGCTCACCCAACGCATCTACGCCTGGAATTCTCGCAAAAGGAAATTTTCAGAGCGGCAGATTGCCCTTGCCGCCAATGTATTGCAGACTCAGGGTTGGCTTGAAACTTGGCCCACACCGCCCGCTCAACGTAACCAAGGATAATCATGCCCACCAACATCAAGGAATCCGGCCTAGAATCGCTCATTGTCAGCCACCTTGTGAATGAGGGTGGCTATGAACAAGGCAGCAATGCCGACTACGACTGCGTGCATGCCGTGGACGTGTCCCGTTTATTTCGCTTTCTAGAAAGCACACAGCCGGACGAGTTTACCAAGATCGGGGCCGATTCTGAACTTGGCCGCCAGAAATTCCTTGATCGTCTTCAGGGCGAGATTGCCAAACGCGGCATTGTGGATGTACTGCGCAAAGGAATACACGCCTATCCCGCCAAATTTGACCTCTTTTACCAAACTCCCTCTGAGCATAATACTGCCGCCAACGAGCGCTTTGTGCAAAATATTTTCAGTGTCACGCGGCAGTTGCAATTCTCTGCCGACCAAACCCGCCTTGCGCTGGATATGTGCCTGTTCATCAACGGATTGCCTGTCATCACTTTTGAATTAAAAAACAGCTTTACTAAACAGAGTGTGGACGATGCCGTCAAGCAGTACCAGAACGACCGCGACCCGCGCGAGTTGCTCTTTCAGTTCAAGCGCTGCATGGTACATTTTGCGGTGGACGATGCACGGGTGAAGTTTTGTACGCGCCTGGGTGGCAAGGCCTCATGGTTTCTGCCCTTTGACCAGGGCTGTAACGACGGCGCGGGCAATCCCGTCAACCCGCATGGACTTAAAACAGCCTATTTGTGGGAAAATATTTTACAAAAGCGTTCCCTCGCCGATATCATTGAAAACTATGCCCAGGTGGTAAGCGAAACAAACGAAGATACAAAGAAAGTCAGCCAGAAGCAGATTTTCCCCCGTTTTCATCAGCTTGCGGCAGTACGCGAGCTTCTTACGGATGTCTTGCGGAAAGGTGTGGGAGAACGGTATCTTATCCAGCACTCGGCGGGCAGCGGTAAATCCAACTCCATTGCCTGGCTGGCGCATCAACTGGTAGGGCTGCAAAAGGGCGGCAAGCCAGTGGTGGATTCCGTCATTGTGGTGACAGACCGCGTGAATCTGGACAAGCAGATACGCGACACCATCAAGCAGTTCATGCAGGTGAGCAACACCGTACTGTGGGCGAAGCATTCCGGCGATCTGCGCAAGGCCATTGCCAGCGGGAAAAAAATCATTATCACCACGGTGCATAAATTTCCGTATATTCTGGATGAAATCGGTACGGCTCACAAAAATTCCGCCTTTGCCATCATCATTGACGAGGCACACTCCAGCCAGAGCGGCAGCCTGTCGGCCAAGATGAACATTGTTCTTTCAGGAGAGTACGCCGCTGATGCGGATATGAGCATGGAAGATATGGTCAACCAGCTCATTGAAACACGAAAAATGCTTACCAATGCCAGCTATTTTGCCTTTACCGCCACACCCAAAAACAAAACGCTGGAAATGTTCGGCGTGCCCTATGCCGAGGACGGAGAAACCAAGCATCGCCCTTTCCACGTCTACAGCATGAAGCAAGCCATTCAAGAAGGCTTTATCATGGACGTGTTGCAGAATTACACGACCATCAAAAGCTATTACAAGTTGGCCAAGACGATTGACCCGCTGTTCGACAAAAAGAAAGCCCAGAAAAAATTGCGACATTTTGTGGAAAGTAACAGCGTCGCCATCAGCCGCAAGGCCGAAATCATGGTGGAGCATTTTCACGCCCAAGTGGTGGGCAAGGGCAAGATAGGCGGCAAGGCTCGTGCTATGGTGGTGGCAAGCAGCATAGACAGAGCCTTGGAGTATTTCACGGCGATCAATGGACATTTGCAGGCCCGTCAAAGCCCCTACAAGGCCATTGTGGCCTTCTCCGGCGAACGGGAGTATGGCGGCAATCCCAAGGCCACAGAAGATACCGTCAATGGGTTTCCCGGATCGCGCATTGAAAAGGAATTTCGCAAAGACGAATACCGTTTTCTTGTGGTGGCTGACAAATTTCAGACCGGCTACGACGAACCTCTTCTGCATACTATGTATGTGGATAAGGTGCTCACAGACATCAAGGCGGTACAGACTCTTTCGCGCCTTAATCGTGCCCATCCCCAAAAGCGTGATACCTGCGTGCTGGACTTTGCCAATGATACAGACGCCATTGTGGGCGCTTTTTCCCGCTATTACCGTACGACCATTCTTTCAGCGGAAACAGACCCCAACCAGTTGAGCGACTTGATCCAAACCATTGAACAGCATCAGGTGTATACGGACTATCATATTGATACTGTGGTGGATTTATTCCTACATGGAGCGGATCGCGACGAGCTTGACCCGTATCTTGACCAGTGCGCCGAAAACTATAAGGCTCTGGCTCTTGACGACCAGATTGCAGCCAAGAGCGCGGCGAAGTCCTTTGTCCGCCTGTACGGCTTTTTGGGGGCCATTTTACCCTATGGAAACGCGGAGTGGGAAAAGCTTTCCATCTTCCTGACCCTACTCATTCCCAAACTCCCTTCACCCAAGGATGACGACTTGGCTGAAGGCATCCTGAACGCCATTGATCTGGACAGCTACCGTGCCGAGGCCCGCACAGCCATTGATATGCAGCCCGAAGACGAGGATGCCGAGGTTGACCCGGTGCCCAGCGGCACCGCTGGCGGCAAGCCAGAGGCTGAACTGGATCGCCTCACGCAGATTCTGAATACCTTCAACGATCTTTTTGGCGGCATTGACTGGAAGGATGAGGACAATGTGCGCCGTCAAATACGCGAACTGCCTGCCATGGTGGCGCGAGATGAAAAGTACCGGAACGCACTCAAAAATTCTGATAAGCAGAACGCCCGTATAGAAAGCGACAATGCCCTCAAAAACGCTGTTTTTGGTATTATGCAGGACAATATGGAAATTTTTAAGCAGTTCAACGACAACCCCTCATTCAGAAAGTGGTTGTCGGATTTGGTGTTTGATGTGACCTATGCGGAGAGGGGCAGACCGGTAGCGTAGAATACGTGTATCGACATATTCCATTAAAAAATACAAAAGTGAGCGGTTATTGTGGCAGTTCCTGATTTTCAAAGCTTCATGTTGCCTGTACTCCGTTTGGCTGCAAACGGGCCTTTACATACTGCGGAAACCATTGCTCATGTTTCCGATTACTTTGGCCTCTCCGATGAAGACAGGCAGGAAAGGCTGGCCAGTGGCAGACAGACGCGCGTAGCCAGCAGAGTGTACTGGACGTTTGTGCATCTGACCAAAGCTGACCTGCTGCGGCGTGAATCTCGTGGCGTATACAGCATCACGGAAAAAGGACAGCAAGCCCTTGCCGAAAACCCTCAACGTATAGACCTGAACTTTCTCATGGCGCGTTCGGAAAACTATCGCCAATTCCGCAGCGCAGCCACCATCCCCGCAACAGACGATGAAACAAGGGTGTCGTCTGCGTCTGCCGCCTCGGATGAAGGCACCCCCGAAGAACGTATTGAAGAGGCATTTGCAGAACTCAACGCGACCCTGCAATCAGACCTTCAAGAACGTGTACAGACCATGCTTGATGCCGACTTTGAACGGCTGATCGTCAAGCTGATGCTCGGCCTTGGGTATGGCGCAGGCGGGCTTGGCAAAAGAACAGGCGGTTCAGGCGACGGAGCCGTAGACGGCATCATCACCGAAGACGTACTGGGCCTGGATGTGATCTATCTGCAAGCGAAAAGATACAGTCCCGATTCTGCCATAGGTCCGGATAAAATCCGTGAGTTTGCAGGGGCAATGGACGCGCACGGCATCACCAAGGGAGTATTTGTAACCACAAGCCGCTATACAAGGGCAGCTCTCGAATACGCCGAGCGCAGTCATAAACGGTTGCGCCTTATTGACGGCAACGAGTTGGCGCGGCTTATGGTGCAGCACAATATTGGAGTCAGGGAATATAGGAAACTGGAGCTGAAAAAGCTTGACGCTGACTTCTTTGATGAGCTGAGAGAGTGAAATACTGAACTCTCCGCAATCTCAGCGAACATGAAAAAAGGTGCAAATCGACTTGAGAGTATTGCTAGAGCAGTTTAACTTTGAAATCATACATGGCCAGGACACTATGTTCTGACGCGCAGGTTTCACGCCTCCGCCGGAGCTATACGCCGCAAGTCAATTGCGGCTGCTCCGGCGTCGCGGCGGAGTCTCGCCCAGCTCGACTCCGTGAGCAATTTCAAAGCAAAATTGCTCTAGAGCTCTCCAGCGATGAGCGGCGAGTTTCGCCGCAGCGCCCCGGTCAGCACCAGCAGGCCGGATATGCCCATGCCCCAGTAACCGAATACGGGGTTTCCGGTTATGGCGGCGCTCAGTCCCAGTACTCCTCCGCAGGCCACGGCCAGTACGGAGATGCCGGGCGCGGGTCTGCGTCCGGCGGGCAGGAGCATGCCGCAGAATACCGGAGCGACCACGCCGCTGACGTAAATATCGTTGGCCATGAGCAGGAGATCAAGAATGCCGTGCCCGCGCGCGGCCAGCATGCAGGCGGCAAGGCCGAGCAGCAGCGTGGCCGCGCGGCAGAGGCCGACGCCTCCCCTTGCGCGCGGGGGCAGAAGGTCATTGCACAATACGGTGGAAGCCGTGATCAGGCAGGAATCCGCCGAGGAGAGCACGGCGCTGAGCAGAGCCAGCAGCAGAACAAGCGAGGCCCAGGCGGGCATGCGTTCCAGGGCGGAAGTCAGCACGGCATCCGGCGCGCAGTCCGGCGGCACAAATCCCCGGCAGGCAAGGCCGATTGCCGTGATGAGCACGGCGCAGAGCAGCAGTCCGGCCACGCCGATGCGGCAGCCCGTCACCGCACTGCGGGTATCCCTGGCGCTGAGGATACGCCCGAAGAGCATGGGGCAGACCACATAACTGCCGCCGATCACGGCCATGAAATAGCCGAGACGGGCCGGAGGAAAGGATTCATTGACCAGTTCGAGCGGCACGGTCCGCAGCGCCGGAGGCTCCCGGAAAAGCAGGAAGGCGCAGGCCGTGGCCAGCCCGGCCAGCAACATGGCGAATTGCGGCACGTCACTGCGGATGACTGCGGCCTGCCCGCCCAGCAGGGCATAGAGGACAATAAGCCCCGCCCCCGCGATAAGCGCGGTTTCGGGCGTAAGCCCGGTCAGGGAGGAGGTGAGTCTGCCCATGGCCGTAAACTGTGCGGCCAGAATGGCCAGCCAGGCGGGCACGATGACTGCGGCGACCAGCCTGCGGGGAGAAAGGATCGGGCGGGGAAGAGACGCTGTACTCTCACGGCCCAGAAAGGCGTCGACCATTTCCGGCATGGTATGCGCGCCGCTTTCCCGCACTTTCTTTGCCAGAAACAGGGTCAGGACAAACAGTCCGCACGCCCCGCCGCCCAGCCACCAGAATGCGGGTGTTCCCGCCTGCCAGGCCAGCCCGGCCATACCCAGCGTGGCGGAACCGCCCACGCAGGAGGCAATGATGGAGATGCCCACCTGCCACGGCCCGGAGGCCCGGCTGTTGACGAAAAAGGCGTCGCGCCCGCTTTTCGCGCGGGATTCGCGCAGAGCCTCCAGCAGCCCCATGCCCAGCAGCAACGCGGCATAAACAAGAAAAAACGTCACAGGTGCACTCCTTGTTCAAAGGCCAGGCGCACGGCGCCGGTCAGCAGATCCGCATCCCCGTCTTCCGTGACGAAGGGCGGCATGACGTACACCGTGCGGCTGAAGGGGCGAATCCATACACCCTGCCGCACGAAGAAATCCTGCATTTTTTCCGTATTCACAGGGAGTTCCGTTTCCACCACGCCGATGGCTCCCAGCACACGCACGTCGCTTACCCCGTGCATGTTCCGGCAAGGAGCCAGTCCCTGGGCAAGGCGGCGCTCCAGCCGGACGACATGTTCCCGCCAGGGAAAAGCCTGCAGGGCGTCCACAGCGGCGCAGGCCACGGCGCAGGCCAGCGGGTTGCCCATGAAGGTCGGGCCGTGCATGAACGCGCCGGGCATGCCTCCGGCTTTGGGGCGGGAAACGGCGTCCGCCACGCGTTCGCTCGCCAACACGGCGGAAAGAGTCATGGTTCCGCCGGTCAGAGCCTTGCCCAGACACATGATGTCCGGGGAGATTGCCGCCCATTCCGAGGCGAAGAGGCGTCCCGTGCGCCCGAAGCCGGTGGCGATTTCATCCGCGACGAGCAGAATGTCCAGCTCATCGCACAGGGAGCGCAGGCGGCGCAGGTAGTCGGGATGGTAGAACCACATCCCCCCCGCTCCCTGGACAATGGGCTCGACGATGACGGCGGCCAGGGTTGCGGCTTCGCGCCGCAGGGTATGCTCCGTTTCCGTAAAACCTGTCGGATCAAAGACTTGATCGAAGCGGCAGGATGGGCGCTCCAGAAAGAGCTGGCGCGGCAGAATGCCGGAAAACAGGTGATGCATGCCGGTAACGGGATCACAGACGGACATGGCTCCGCAGGTATCGCCGTGGTAGGCCCCGCGCAGGGCGGCCAGACGGGTTTTGCCCGGCTTTCCACGGGCCTGCCAGTATTGCAGGGTCATTTTGAGCGCGGCCTCCACAGCCACGGACCCGGAATCCGCGAAAAAGACCTTGTCCAGTCCGGCAGGCGCCAGTGCGAGGAGCTTTTCTGCCAGCGTCACGGCCGGCTGGTGGGTCAGACCGCCGAACATGACATGCGGCATGCGCGCGGCCTGCTCCGTCAGAGCGCGGGTCAGTTCCGGGCGGCGGTAGCCCAGGGCGGCGCACCACCAGGAGGACATGCCGTCCACCACTTCACGTCCGTCTCTCAGCCGGATACGCACGCCTGAGGTGGAGACGGCCTCCCATACCTTCGGACCCGGAGCGGCGGGCGCATAGGGGTGCCAGACATGATCCCGGTCAAAGGCCAGAAGAGCATCCGCCGCAGGATTCTGTTCCGATATTTTTTCGGCACAGGAGGAGAGCGCATGGCGCGCGGCGGCGCGCAGCAGGGCTGAAAGCCGCGCCCACGCGCTTTCCCGTTCCCCGCAGGACGGAGCGTCCAGCCCGGGCAGAAAGGGCAGATCCGCCAGCAGGGGAAAACCTCGTTCCGCGCCCTTGCGGGCCAGCACGGCGGCGTTGTCCGCCAGCAGGCACGTTTCTTCCGGGCGATCGGGCCTGGTGCGGCACAGGATCATGCCCGTCCCGCGCAGGCCCCGCGCGGCCAGCGCGTCCAATGTGAGCAGCGCGTGATTGATACAGCCCAGCTTGTTGCCCACCACCAGCAGCACGGGAAAATCCAGCGCGGCCATGAGGTCGAGCATATCTTCCTCGTCATTGAGGGGCACATGCACGCCCCCCGCCCCCTCAATGAGCGTGAAGTTTGCCTTGCAGGCCTCTGTACGGCAGGCCAGGGCGAGTTCCCGCGCATCCAGATGTTCTCCGGCTTTCCGCGCGGCGAGATGAGGGGAGCAGGCCGGGTGGAAACAGCGCAGCGCCGAAGCGCGGGGCTGTGCTGCCTCAGGAAGAGACAAGCCGCGCAAAGCCTCGATACAGCGTTTTACATCCGGCGCGGCGGGATTGCCGTCCTCTCCCGGCTCACAGCCGGTCTGCACGGGCTTGATCGCCCGCGCTTCAAAACGGTTTTCCGGATCGCTTTCCAGCCCGTATTCCAGCAGGGCGCGCAGCAGAGCCGCCGTGACCACGGTTTTTCCCGCATCGGTGTCCGTGCCGGTGATGACGCAGCCGCGCGGAGCGGCTCCGGCCGGGGTCATGAGCGGGCCCCGATGTTTTCCAGAGCGCGCAGACCGAGAGCGGCCAGCATGGCGTGATCTTCCGCAAAAGCGCGGCCCGTGGTGGTCAGGTAGTCTCCGGTCATGATCATGCCGGCCCCGGCGGCGAATACCCAGGATTGCCACTGGCCCAGCGCATGTTCCCGCCCTCCGCAGATGACGATCTCCCTGCCGGGATTCAGCAGGCGCATCAGCGCGATGCAGCGCAGAGCCTCCGCCGGAGGAAGAGGGGGCGTCCCCTCCAGAGGGGTTCCGGGAATGGCCTTCAGAAAGTTGATCGGCAGGGAATCCACGCCCTCCGCCGCCAGGGTCAGGCCCAGTTCCACGCGCTGTTCCCAGCTTTCGCCCAGACCGAAAATGCCGCAGCTGCAAACTTCCAGCCCGGCGCGGCGCGCGGCGCGCAGGCTCAGGATATCTTCCTCATAGTCATGGGTGGAGCAGATGGCGTCAAAATGGCTGGCCGCCGTTTCCAGATTGTGATGATACCGGGTGAAACCGGCCTCTTTCAGACGGCGTCCCCGTTCTTCCGTCAGCATGCCCAGCGAACCGCACAGGCGGATATCCACATTGCGGAGGATGCGTTCCGCCGCCGCGCAAAGACTGTCAAGCTCGCGCTCGTCGAGCGCCGTGCCGCTGGTGACGATGCCGAAGTGGGAAACTCCGGCGCGAGCCAGTTCTTCGGCCCGGCGCAGCAATTCATCCTCGCTCATGAGCGGGTACACGGGCGCATTGCCGCGATGATGCGCGGATTGAGCGCAGAAGGCGCAGTTTTCCGGGCAATGCCCGGATTTGGCGTTGACGATGCCGCAGCTCGCGCCCGCATCCGGGCCGAACGCCGCCCGTGCGGCGGAGGCAGCGGCCAGAATGTCGAGGTTGTCCTGTTCGGGCAGGAGGGCCAGGGTGACGGCCTCCGCCGCGTTCAGCAGGGGAAGCCGCCCGGTCGCAATGCGGTTCAGGATGGTGTGGAGAAGCGTGTGCATGGAGGGCCTTTCTTTGTGGGAGAATTTTGCGGGGAGGGGCGGAAAAGAAATTTGGACAAGCGCAGTCTCCCGGTTTAAACTGCCGGAAGGATATTGCGGTCTGATCGCTATCAGGGGTTGCCTTTAAATGTCAACTTAATTTTTTCAAAATAAGGTTTACAATATGTCCGATACTCTGTCCTGCGCGCAGTCCGGCCCTGCGGACGCATCTACCAGGGATCGCATTCTGGCGCTGCTGCGCGAGGCCGCTTCCGGAACGGGAGAAGGCTGGCGTTCCGGCGAGGAAATTTCCGCCCTGCTCGGCCTGAGCCGGGCCGCCGTGAGCAAGCATGTGCGGACGCTGCGCGGACGCGGTTTTCTCATTGATGCGGTTCCGCGCCGGGGGTACAGGCTGCTTGCGGAAAGCGGGGACTTTTCTGCGGAGGCCGTGATGTCCGGCCTGCGTTCCCGTCTGCTCGGACAAGGGGACTGGATTTGGCTGGAGGAGACGGATACCACCAACAACGTGGCCGCGCGGGCGGCAATGGACGGTGCGGAGGAAGGGAGCGTCGTCGTCGCGGGCAGGCAGTCTTCGGGCAAGGGCCGCAAGGGCCGCTCCTGGTTTTCCGCGCCCCGCAGTCTGGCGTTTACGATTGTTCTGCGACCCTCCCGCGCGGGCGCGGCGGAGGTGACGCATATGGCCCTGAGGGCAGTATGCGATGCGGTATGCGAGATTACGGGCCTGGAGCCGGAGCTCAAGGAACCCAACGATGTGCTGCTGGACGGGCGCAAGATCTGCGGCGTGCTTGCGGAAAGCGGACACCGGGCGGACGAGCTGGAATGGATGGTCATCGGCATCGGCGTCAACGTGAACGCCCGGGCGGAGGATTTTGCCCCGGAAATCCGTGACCGGGCGGGTTCGCTGCTGATTTCGTCAGGGCGGGCAGTGGATCGCGCAAGGCTGCTGCGGCGTATTCTGGAACGCCTGGATGATTGCTATCTTGCGGCGGAGGGGCGGCTTGTGCCGACCCTTGAATGAGGATAAGTCGGGGCTTCGCCCCATCCCCTGCCGGGGGAGAGAATCTCCCCCGGCCCCTCATAATTATATCGTGTTATGTCTGGAGGAGATGCAGGACGTACTGCACCCGCATTGCCCGTCACCTGCCCGAAGGGAGACGGGTAGTGTACTGGAGCCGATTTATTCTGAGAATAAATCGGCTCCAGTACATAAGGGAAAACGCTATGCCGGCAGCCCGGCGCGTTCAGCCATACGTCCCCCCATTGCGAAGGCGTGCCGCAGAACTTCGGGAAAATGCTCTTCCCGATGCCGCTTTTTATCCGTTTCGGAAAAACGTTCCGCCATGTATTTGGAATAGTCATCAAATTGCACTGTATTGCAGACGGACAGGATTTCCGGTTCGGAAAAGATCCGGGCGACAAAAGTTTCCATGGGGGAGAGGAGCGCCGGAAGCTTGAATCCTGCCATGTCCGTTTCCGTGATGTTCATGGTATAGACAAAGGCCGTGGGCATGCGCTTCGGCGCAAGGGAAGAATAGGCCGCATCGTAGACGATAAAGGGGAAAAGCAGGCGTTCCAGCAGTGCCCGCAACGCCCCGCTCACACCCATGAAGTAGATCGGACTGCCGAAGATGATGCCGTCCGCATCAGCCAGCTTTTCCAGAAGAGGGGGCAGGCCGTCCCGCACAGCGCAGCGGCCGTACGAGGCTCCGCCTTTTCGCTTGCAGGCAAAGCAGCTGCGGCATCCGGTGAAGTCAAGATCGTACAGATGAACAAGTTCTGTCCCCGCGGCGGGAAGCAGGCTGTGCACACCTTCCAGCGCTTTTTTCAGGACTTCGGCCGTGTTGCCCTTCTTGCGCGGACTGCCATTAATCGCGTAAAAATTCATGTCTGATGCTCCTTGCAGATCGGAATGTTTCAATCCGATGAAAAAAGTCCGGGTCAGGCATATCTATTCTCCCGGATGGAGCAAAAGACAAGTACGCAGTTTTTTCTGTCCTGAAATGGAGAGGTAAGCCTTCTGCTTGAGCGGCAACCTTGATGGAGGACTTGGTGGATATGGAGAATCTTGGTTACAGCCTTCGTTTGCCGGAAGGCAATATTTACGATGCTCCCTGTCCGCTCTTGCGCACGCTTTCCGTCATCGGCGGCAAATGGAAGTTACCCTTGCTTTGGCATATCGCGGACTATACCGAAGCGGGGAGCGGAGTGCGTTACAATGCTCTGAAACGAGCCGTACACGGGATTACCAACACCATGCTGAACAAGTGCCTGGCCGAACTTGAGCGGGACGGCCTGATTCTCCGGGAAGAACAGGGAAAAAGGCCTCTGCATGTGGAATATCGCCTGACCGAACGTGGCCGGGCTCTCCTGCCTGCCCTGCGGGAACTGTATGTATGGGGGCAGGGGCTGCCGGAAAAGACGTCAGGGGAGTGAACCGGAAGCCGACATTGTTTTTGGGCGTTTTGTTATTGAAAATATCTGCCGGCCAGGACCCCATGTTCCGGCCCGCAGGTTCCACGCCGTCGCGCGGCTTCAGTCTCGCCCCGCTCGACTGAAGGAGAGCATTTCATAAGCAAAATGCTCCAGGGCGTTTTGCTGTTGGTATCCGTAGGCCCCCGCGGTTTTCAGGTATTCCGCCGGAAGCTGACGCGGACGACAAGGCCCCCGTCCGGGGCATTTTCCAGAGTGACATCCCCTCCGTGCTGGCGGGCCATGGTCCGCACGATGGCCAGGCCCAGCCCGTTGCCGCCGGTGTTCCTGTTGCGGGAAGGCTCCAGACGGTAGAAAGGCTGGAAGACCTTTTCCTGCTGCTCTTCGGGAATGCCGGGGCCGTGATCCCGGATGATGACCGTAAGCCTGTCGGGTCTGTCTTCCACGTCCATTTCCACACGGGCGGGGGAGCCGTCCGCTCCGCCGTAGCGCACGGCGTTGTCCAGCACGTTGTCAAGGCAGCGTTTGACGCTCAGCGGTCTTGCCCGCAGCGGAGCGAGATTCTCCAGCTTGGCCGGGTCAACGATGCGCACGTTCTGTCCCATGTCCTGCCTGTCTTCCTCCAGACTTTCCAGCAGAGCGGCCATGTCCAGGGGGGCCTGTTCCTCGGAGGAGGAACCTCTCGCCAGATCGATGGTGGTATCCATGAGCCGCTGGAGTTCGTTCATGTCCTTCTGGAGAGGAAGGCGCGCCTCCTCGTCCAGACTCTCCACCCGGAGGCGCATGCGGGTGAGCGGGGTGCGCAGATCGTGGGAAACCGCCGCCAGGGTGCTCTCGCGATCGGCGATGAAATCCCGGATGCGGCGCTGCATGCGGTTGAAGGCTCTGGTGGCCTCGCGCACCTCGCGCGGGCCGCATTCCTCCAGCGGCGGCGTGCCGGGAAGATCCCGGCCCAGCTTGTCCGCCGCGTCGGCCAGACGGCGCAGGGGACGGGCGATGAGCCAGAACGCCAGAATGCTGATGGCCACAAAGAACAGTTCCACCAGAATGATGCCGCTGATGGGAAAACTCGGAACAGAGGGCAGATGGGGGATTTCATCCTCGAAGAGAACCCATGTGCCGTCCTCGAGCGGCATGGCGGCCGTCAGGAGGCAGGCTGTTCCGTTGCGGGGCGGTTTCATGCGCAGGGTACGGTAGAGGGATGCCTTCATGCTTTCCAGCGCCGTGGGCATCTTGAGTTCGTGTACGGTCGCCAGGGCGGGGCCGTCGGGCATCGTATCAAGTTCACCCTCGCGGCGCAGGCGGGCGCGCGGCGGGTTGCGGGTTTCCTCCAACTGCAGATTGATATAGGTGCGCAGAAGCCGGCTTGCCTGATCCCTGAAATCTGAGGGCGGAGCGGGCAGTTCCGGCTGACCGGGCAGCAATATCCCGCGCAGACCCCGGTAGTGAAGGCGCTGCAGCAGTCCGGCCCTCTCGTCCTTGCGGGCAGCCTCCAGCAGCAGGACGGAGTCGGTCATGCGGCGGGCACGATCGGCCATGAAGTTGCGCAGAAAGAAATACTGCCGGGTATGATCGGCGAAGAAGGAACTGAACAGCAGCAGAGCCAGAAATGCGGCGGAAAAGGTGAATACCAGCTGTCCGACCAGGCTTTTCGGTACCAGGATGGCGCGCAGCCTGGCCGCGAAGGAGCAAAGCCGGCTCATGCTCCGGCCCATTCCGCGCCGGAGGAGGCTGTCACGCCCTCCGGAACGACATCGGCGGCAAATACATAGCCGTCGCCGCGCACGGTCTTGATCAGCCCGCCCTCGCGGCCCTTGTCCCGCAGACGGGCGCGCAGACGGCAGATCTGTACGTCGAGACTGCGGTCAAAGGGGCTGCGTTCGGCTTCCCTTCCCTGCCCCTGTTCCTGCAGAAGCTCCCGGCTCAGGACCTGACGGGGATGTTCCAGCAGCAGTTGCAGCAGGCGGAATTCCGCTCCGCTCAGATTGACCACCATGCCTTCCGGATCCCGCAGATGGCGCGCGGTGAGATCAAGCGTCCAGCCGTTGAAGCGATAAGCGCGGCACTGGGGTTCTCCCCTGGCGGAGGAGCTTCCTCCGGAACGGCGCAGCACGGCGCGGATGCGGGCCAGCAGTTCGCGCGGCTCAAAGGGTTTGACCACATAGTCGTCCGCGCCCAGTTCGAGGCCGACCACACGATCCGTGGCTTCTCCCAGCGCGGTGAGAAAAATGACGGGAGTGTCCGGTTCGTTCGCGTCCCGGCTTTTTGCGCGCAGTTCGCGGCACAGTGAAAGACCGTCCTCGCCGGGCATCATGATGTCCAGCACAAGCAGATCGAAAGAGTTCTGAGTCAGCTTCCGGCGCATTTCCGCGCCATCGGCCGCGCTTTCCACCGTGAAACCGTGCTTGCGGAGATAATCGGCCAGAAGATCGCGGATGTCGATGTCGTCGTCCACGACCAGGAGGCGGAAGCCGTCGCCGTGACTCTGCGTGAGGGAAGGAGTATCCGGCATGGTGTCTCCTTTTGCTGGATGTTCGATTTGAACGCGGAAGAGGCGGAGGAAGGGGGCATCCGCATGCCTCGGTATTATATTAGCACAGGATGCGGCCATGCCGCCAGTTCCGAAATGTAACAAAGTCTGACGGGGAGCCGTTTTCACGCAAGGCATGGTTGACGCTTAAGCCTGCGGGGAGATAGTCTGCGTGAAAACCGATTTGTCCTGTTGCCGGGTGACATTGAGCGGAGTCCTCCGCGCATTCCGGCGGCGCAAGATTTGATCATGTTCCGAACAAGACCGTTTTCGTATATGCAAGGGTGGATGCATGAGTGAAGTTTCTCAGAAAAAGGAAGCCTTTTTCGCCCAGTACCCGCCAGGGTTCGGCACGCTGCTGCTCGGGCTGTGGATCTGCAATCTGTTCGCTCCCTTTCTCGTTTCCGGGGTAACCGCCATTCTGCCTTCCATGGGGGCGGATTTGCAGGCCAGGGCCGTGCATCTTTCCCTGGTCATGGTCGTGTACGCTCTGGGGCAGGTCATTTTCAGCACCATCGGCGGGCGCTTCGGCAGCCTGTGGGGGCTGAGGCGGATACTGCTGGCATCGGTATGCGTTTTCACCGTGGTTTCCGTAAGCACGGGCTTTGTGCCCGATGTGGATACGCTGCTGGCTCTGCGCTTTCTTCAGGGCGCGTGCGCGGCGACCATCTCCAGTTGCTGCACGGCCATCGGGATGCGCATGGCCCCGCCTGCCCGGCGCGGGCAGGTCATAGGCATCATGACCTCGGCGGTATATCTCGGCCTGACCCTCGGGCCGCTTATCGGCGGCGGAGTGGCCACGGTGGTGGGCTGGCGCTGGCTCTTTTTCGGCATTCTGCCCCCCGGCGCGGCGGTGTGGTGGATCCTGCGCCGCAATATCCGGCAGGAATGGACGGACGCCGCCGGAGAAAAGCTGGATGTGCCCGGCGCGTTGCTGCTGTCTTTCGGTCTGGGCTGCATCGCATTCGGCGGCGGCTGTTACGGAGTGGCCCCGGCCATGCTCTGGCTGCTTCTGCCGGGGGCGCTGTGCATGGCCGTTTTTTTCTGGTGGCAGTGGCGCGCCTCCAGTCCGATAGTGGATATGCGCATGTTCCGTGAATCACCGGGGCTGCTGACGGGATTGCTGGCCATGTTCGTGAACTACGGTTCCACCATGGGCATGGTGTTCTTTCTTTCCCTTTACCTGCAGGAAGTGCGGGGCTTCACGCCGTTTCACGCCGGGCTGTGCATGATGGTGCAGAGCTTCGCGCAGGTGCTGGCTTCTCCGAGCGGGGGCAGACTGGCGGATCGTTTCGGGGCCGAGCGCATATCCGCGCTGGGCATGCTGCTGTGCGGTCTGGGGATTCTGGGGGTGGCCATGCTGGGCAAGACCACGCCGCTTGCATGGATGGTGATGTCCCAGATTCTGCTGGGCACGGGCATGGGGACTTTCGGTGCTCCCAACACGGTGGCCACGCTGGGGCAGGTGCCCGCGCGGCATCTTTCCGTGGCGTCGGGCATCATGGGCAGCATGCGCACCATGGGAGGACTGCTCAGTCAGGTGATCATCGCGTTCATGCTGGGCTGGTTCATGGGCGACAGCCCCATTGCGCCCGAACATGCGGACACCTATCTGCTCACCATGCGCACCACGCTGATCTGTTTCGGCATACTCAATATCTGCGGCCTGTGCATAGGATTGAGGCGTCTGGCCGGAACGCCTCCGCCCGGAGGCGTTTCGCGAGGGGGGCGGCTCTGAGGACTCCGGAAGCCGCTTATCCGCCGAACATCTCCGTGAACACGCCGTGTTCGTAAAGAATTCTGACGCCGATTCCGAGCAGGGCGATGCCGCCCGCAGCTCCTGCCCAGCAGCGCACGCAGCCTGTGCGTCCGAGGCGCGCCCCCAGCAGCATGCCTCCGAGGCTGATCAGCGCGCAGACCACGCCGATGACCAGCGCGGGGACTGCGATGGGCAGATGCAGAAGGGAAAAGGAAAGCCCCACGGCCAGAGCGTCGATGCTGGTGGCCACGGCCAGAAGCAGCAGCGTCATGCCTGAGGTGGGATCCTTCGCCTCGACCCTTTCATCTCCGCCGGAAAACGCTTCGCGCAGCATGTTGAAACCGACAAAGACAAGCAGAGCGAAGGCAATCCAGTGATCCCATCGTTCAATGAGGCGGCGCACGCTGAGGCCGAGCAGCCATCCAGCCGCGGGCATGGCGGCCTGGAACAGGCCGAAGGCCAGCGGCATGCGCAGCAGTTGGGCCGGGCGTGGCCTGCCCAGCGTGATGCCCGCCGCGATGGAGACAGCCAGTGCGTCCATGGCCAGAGCCGCGGCCAGGGCGAGAAGTTCGGGGAAGGACATTGCGAGGATACTCCGGATAAGGGCTGCAGGTTCATTTTCTTTACCGGAGGACGGTCCGGCGGGCAAGCGCTTGTGGCTGTGCCCGATATGTGCTAGCTTCCCGAAAAGCTGGCCGAGCGAAGATTTCCGGCCTGAAACACCCCTCCCAGAGCATTTTGCTGTTGAAATGCTTCAACAATACCCTATCAAAGATTCCCTTGTGGTTTGAAAACCTCCCCCCTTCAGGGAGAAAAGCTCTGTTGACAAAACGGCGAAGCCGATGAAATCCTTTTCCGCAATTCCTTCCGTCAGGAAGGGGCAATCCGTACGCCTCCTGTCCGTCGGCCGCGGAGTCAGCCGTCGGATGGGGTGACTGTGGATTGAAGCATGGTCCGGATTTTGCGCATATCCGGGGAGGAACCATTCGGAGCCGGATCTTTTTTCGAGGCCGCCCGCTTCGGCAGCGGCCCGCGCCGGATGCGCGCCGTCTTTCCGTGTGACTTGTTCAGATGAGTTGTCCGGCCGGAAGGCCGCCCCCGCCCGGGGAATATATTCAAGGAGTTCACATGCCGGAACGGCATCTTACCGTCACCCCTCTGGGGGGACTTGGAGAAATAGGCCTGAACTGCCAGAAGTGGGAGTGCGGCCAGGGCTCTGTGCTGGTCGACTGCGGCCTCATGTTCCCCGATGATTCGCAGATGGGCGTGGATGTCGTCATTCCGCTGTTCAATTCCCTGTTCGCGGAGGGTGAACGTCCGCTGGGCGTGGTGCTGACGCACGGACATGAGGATCATATCGGCGCTCTTCCCTGGATGGTTTCGCAGTACAAGGGCATGCTGTCCAATCCTCTGCCCATCTATGGTTCTCCGTTCACGCTGGCGCTGGTGGAACACAAGCTCACCGAACACGGCCTGCTGGATCGCGTGGATCTGCGGCCGGTCGGTCCGCATGAACGGGTGCGGCTGGGCAGTCTGGACTTTCTCTTCAGCCCGGTATGTCATTCCATCCCCCAGGGGTACGCGCTGCTGGTGGATACCCCGGTGGGGAAGGTCGTGCATACCGGCGACTTCAAGCTGGACGACGAGCCGCTGGGCGAGGCGTCCACCCTGTGCGAGGATATTGCCGCCTTTGCCGGAAGCGAGGGTATCCGCCTGCTGCTGGCCGATTCCACCAATGTTGAAGTGGAAGGGCACTCCCGTCCTGAACGCGAGGTGCGCGATACCCTGAGGGAGATTTTCACGGAGGCGGAGGGACGCATTTTCATCGCGCTGTTTTCCAGCCATATCGACCGCGTGCGCATCGTACTCGAGCTGGCGGGGGAAACCGGGCGTTCCGTACTGGTCAGCGGGCGCAGTCTGGCTTCCAATATTGAAAAGGCCGTGAATCTCGGTCTGCTGGAAAAGCCGGAGAGGCTCTATACCGAACAGGAAGGGATTTCCGAGGCCGAGGCGTCGCGCACGGTGATTCTTGCCACCGGCACACAGGGGGAACCGCTTTCCGCCATGACCCGCATTGCCAACGGCGAGCATCGTCAGCTGGCGCTGCATGAGGGGGACACGGTGATCATGTCCTCCCGCGTGATCCCGGGCAACGCGCGGGCGGTGTCCCGCGTGGTGAACCAGATGTACCGGCAGGGAGCGAAGGTATACCACGGATCATGGCGCACCATTCATGCCACGGGGCACGCCTGCCGGGAGGAACTGCGAACTGTCCTTGAGCTTGTGCGTCCCGAGTGGTTTGTCCCCGTGCACGGCGAGTATCGCAATCTTGCCCTGCACGCGCAGCTTGCCAGGGACTGCGGGGTTGATCCTTCCCGCGCGCTGGTGCTGGAGGATGGGCATCCCTTTACCCTGACCCCGGATGACCTGGTGCTGGAAAAGCCCGTGCCCGTGGAATCCGTGCTGGTGGACGGCAAGGGCGTGGGCGACGTGGGCCGCCTTGTCCTCAAGGAACGCCGTCTTCTCGGCAGTGAGGGCGTGGTTATCGTGGCTCTGGTCATTGCCGGGGATACGGGAGAAGTGCTGTACGGGCCGGAAATGATTTCCCGCGGTTTCGTCTTCGAGCAGTTGTACGAGCATGTGCTTGAGGATTCCAAGTGCCTGGTGCTGGATCAGCTTGAGGATATGGCTCCGCATGAGTATGATCGTCTGCAGGAGCGGATACGTTCCAGCATGCGCCGTTTCTTCCGCGACGTGCTGGGCCGCGATCCCGTGGTGCTGCCGGTGGTTTCCGTGGTTTGAGCCTTGTCGTTCCGGCGGTGTTTCATGCGCATTCTTCGTGTCCGTTACCGGGAGCGTTCCTCCGGCGGAGGCGAACGGTCTGCACCTCAAGTTTTCGAGCATTGCGCCGAAATAGAGCATTTTGATGGCGAAATGTTCTGCGGAGTCGGGCGGAGCGAGACTCCGCCGCGACGCCGGAGCAGCCGCAATTCACTTGCGGCGTTAAGCTCCGATGGAGGCGTGAAGCCTGCGAGCCGGAACACAGGGGCTGGCTGGCAGATACTTTCAAGAACAAAACGCTCTAGGATGTTGTTGAAACACGTGGAGGCACTGTCATGACTCAATCCTTTGCCCATCCCGCTCCGGAAGACGGCCGGAATGCCGGAAGTGCGGATCCTCATGCCAAGCGTCAGGAAAAAGACGAGAATCTGATCCAGCTGGTCACGTTCCGGCTGGGGGATGAGGAGTTCGGCGTTAAAATTCTGGTGGTGAACGAAATCATCAGGCTTGTCCAGATTACGCAGGTGCCCAATGCGCCGGAGTTCATCGAAGGGGTGATCAATCTGCGCGGCAAGGTTTTGCCCGTGATGGGGCTGCGCAAGCGGTTCCGCATGCCGGAAAGGGAGCTGGACGACAATTCGCGCATTATTGTGATGGAACTGAACCACAACGTGGTGGGTTTTCTGGTGGATGCCGTGTCCGAGGTGCTGCGTATTCCCGAAAGCACGGTGGAACCGGCCCCGGCCGTGGTGGCGGGCATCGGCTCCGAGTATATCGAAGGCGTGGGCAGACTGGATGATCGCCTGCTGATCCTGCTGGATCTGGAGGCCCTGCTGGGCAATACCGGGAAGGAAGCGCACTGATGCGCCGCGGTGGCGGCGATGTCCGGGGCAGGGAACCACGCAAGTGAACCGCGGCTGCTCCGGCGGCGCGGCGGAGTCTCGCTCCGTTCGACTCCGGGAGCATTTTCAAGGCGAAAATGCTCTCATACTCCGACATAAAGGGGAATGACCATGTACAGTCTTGCCGGCAAGGTGGCCGTGGTCACGGCTTCCACCAGGGGAATCGGCCGTGCCTGCGCGGAAATGCTGGCCGAAAACGGGGCGACGGTCTTTGTCGCCGCGCGGAATGAGGAGTCCGGAAACGCCGTGGCCGCGAGCATGAGCGAGCGGGGATGGAAAGCGCGGTTCGTGCGCTTTGATGCGGAGAAACCGGAAGACTGCGCGCGGATCATGGAAAGCGTCGCGGAACGGGAAGGGCGGCTGGATATTCTCATCAACAACTATGGTTCAACAGATGTCGCCAGGGACAAGGACCTGGTTGGCGGAGACAGCGAGGCCTTTTTCCGTATTGTCCGTTCAAATATCCAGAGCGTATATCTGACCTGCAAGCATGCGGTTCCGCATATGATCCCCACGGGCGGCTCGATCATCAACATTTCCAGCATTGGCTCCGTAGTGCCGGATCTGAGCAGGCTGGCATACGGCGTTTCCAAGTCGGCGGTCAACTGGCTGACAAAGAACATCGCGCTTCAGTATGCCCGCCACAATATCCGCTGCAACGCGGTGCTGCCGGGCCTGATTGCCACGGATGCGGCCATGAGGAACATGTCCGACGAGTTCAGGGAGCTTTTTCTCAGGCATGTTCCGCTGGGGCGCGTGGGCAGGCCGGAGGATGTTGCTGCCGCCGTCCTGTACTACGCCAGTGACGCGTCTTCCTATGTGACGGGCATGATCCATGAAGTGGCCGGGGGCTATGCGCTGGGAACGCCGCAGTATGCCGACTTCGCGGGCATGGCGGAGCAGAGCCGCTGACAGCGTTCGGACCCTTTCGGGGCGGGATGCCGCCGGCGGAGAGCCTGCGGGGAAGAACGGAGGACTTTCTCAATCACGATATGTTTTCGGACGGATTCCCTCATGAGCATTTCCCTTTTGCGCTCCTGTCTTGTGTGTATTCTCGCGGGTGTCGTCGTGTGCGCCACGGCGCGGTTCGGCGCTTCACCGGCATCAGCCGAAGTGCCGGTCGACACCCTGTATTACAACGGTGTCATACACACCATGACGGAAACGCCCCGTGAGGCGGCGAACGCGGACGCCCCCCGCACGGTGGAGGCCGTGGCCGCGCGCGGCGGGCGGATACTTTTCACGGGAACGGCGGAAGAAGCCCGGAAGAGAGGATACTTCCGGACGGCGCGCCGTGTCGTCGACCTGAAGGGAAAAAGCATGCTGCCCGGATTTGTGGACGGGCACGGGCACTTTCCCGAACAGGGGCAGTATGATCTGTATGAGATAAATCTGAACAGTTTTCCTCTGGGGGCGATGTCCTCGATTGAGGATTATCAGCGCGTGCTGGGCGCGCGCTGTGCGGCCGTCCGTCCGGGCGAATGGGTGATAGGCTGGGGATACGATGACAGTTCCATCACGGACAGGCGGCACCCCACCCGTGAGGACATCGACGCGGTCTGTCCCGACAATCCCGTGTACCTGAGACATATTTCCGGCCACATGGGGGTGGCGAACTCACAGGCGCTGGAACAGGCCGGGATTACGCCCGCCAATCCGGAAAAGCTGCATACCGAAGGAGTGGTCAGGGACACGCAGGGGCGTGCAGCAGGGCTGCTCATGGAAACCAGGGCGATGGGGCTTGTCACGTCGCTGCCGGATTTTCCCGTGCCCGATCCCCTGAAGAGTCTGGCGCGGGCCAGCCATGTGTACGCGGCGGCAGGCGTGACCACGGCGGATCAGGGCGCTTCCATGCTTTCCGCGCATCTGCCTCTGTTCCGGAACGGGCTGGCCCGGAAGGCGCTTCCGCTGCGCGTGGTGTTGCATCCTCTCGCCGTATATGAGCTTGTCAGTCCCGGCGGAGGCGTGATCGACGCTGCGGGATGGATGAACCGCGCCGCGCTGGGCTGGCGCGATGCTGCCTCCCGAAGTTCCTCCGAAGGGGATGAACTGCGCTTCAGCGACGCCTCGGGCGCGGTGAAAAGCGGCGAAGACATTACCCGTCTCCCCGTCAGAATATACGGCATGGACGCGCGGGGAGAAGTCCGCCTTGAGGGGGAGGTCCCCATTCCCGGAGAACTGCCTTCGGGCATGCTGTTTCTGGGAGCCTGGAAGCTGCTTTTTGACGGTTCTCCGCAGGGATATACGGCCTGGCTGAAGGCTCCCGGATATTATGACTGGGGAACGTACACTGCGGCGGACAGTTTCGACGGCGCGCCGTTTTTCAATGGCGCGCGCGGCACGCTGAACATCAGCCCCGCGGGGCTGGAGCGTCTGCTCGCGCTCTATCACCGTGCCGGACAGAGTACGGAGACCCATGTCAACGGCAATGCCTCGGCGGAAGCCTGGATAGCGGCCATGGAAAAGGCGGTGAGCGCCGCGCCGGATGTGGCTGATACCCGTCATACGGCCATTCATGCGCAGATGCTCGAATTGCAGCATATTCAGCGCATGACCGGGAATTACGGGGCAGTGGAGACGGACGCATGCCTGTACACGGGACTGGAAGGCGCGTTCGGCGGAGGCAGCCCTGATCCCGACGCAGCGGGCGCGGCGGATATCGAAGAGCTGGCCGGACTGATGAAAAAGCAGCATCTGTTCAGTTCCTATTTCATCGATCATGTGTACTTCTGGGGGGATCGCCACCGGAATATCTTCATGGGACCGGGCCGGGCGAACAACATGAGCCCCGTCGGGTGGAGCATATACTATGATCAGCCCTACGGCTTCCACAGCGATACCTTCGTCACTCCCATTCATCCCTTGCGCAGTGTGCAGACCGCCGTCACCCGTCTGAGCGCGCCCACGCCGCTTTCCGGCGGGGGGACGCTGATCAGCGGAACAGGCAGGGATATCCGGGCAACCGTTGAACTGCCCGCCCGCGATCCGGCGCAGACGGAACGCCCGGAGATGGGGGTCTTCCCGGACTATGATCAGCGCATCAACGCGCTCCAGGCACTGCTGGGCGTGACGAGACTTCCGGCCTGGCAGAACAAGCTTGATGACCGCATCGGCTCCCTGAGGGAAGGGCTGGCCGCCGACTTCGTCATCCTTGAGGAAGACCCTCTGCGCGTCGCGCGGGAAGATCCGCAGAGGCTGGCTTCCATCCGGGTGATGGCTGCAGTGGTGGGAGATCGCCCCGTTTACGGTTTTCTTCCCGGTGCGGGCATGCTGGCGGGCGTTCCTTCGCCTTCCTATATCGGGAATGAGGATACGGAAATAACGCTGCTTTCCGTGAGCGCCGCGCCGGACAGCGGCATGGCCCTGCAAGGGGGGGAAAGACTGCTGGGCGCGTATGTCCTGCGCGCGGAGTCACGCGGCGGAGGTGACGCCGTTTTTCAGATGGATATGCTGGGAAACGGCTGTCCGGTGAACGCTCTGCGTCTGTATCGCCGGATCGGAGAGAAGGTGGAGCCGTTTGTCTATGCCGAAAAGGGGCCGCTGCGCTCCGGAATGTTCCGTGCGGCTTCCCTGCGTGAACCCGCACGCGCCCTGACGCCGGATGAAATGCTGCGCGAGGATGCCCCGTATATCGTCTTTTTCGCGCCGGGGGGAGAGAGAAACAGAACAGGGGAGTCTTCGGCGGAGATTGCCGCCGAGGTACTTCTGACGACCACAGGAAGCCTGCCCGGAAACGGAGGAACAACGCCGGGAGCCTGATATGGTTTGAGCAGCCGTGAGCGGCGGGTCCTTCGCCGTAACGGCCGGAACCTTGTTGATGGTGTTGTGCGGGAGGCACGGTTCTGCAACAGAACCTGCCATGCACGCTCCAGAATAGTGTTGAACATAACCCTGACCGCCGGAGGCGCGAGCGTAGCGAGCCATGGAGCGATGCTCCCCGCCGCATGGTCATGCGGCATGGAGGGGGCACGCAGTGCGAGCGCGGCGTTTTCCGCGCGAAACGCAAGCGGGAGCGAGTATCGGCAAAGCCGATCGAGCGTCATCAGGAGGTCGCGGAAGCAATGTCTCGCAGAGCGGGGCCTTCGGGCGGCGCAGCCGCACGAACGCGCAAGCGAGCCGGCCGCGGACACATGATGCCTTTGCCCATGTGGAACACGGGCTGTCTTTGCGGCAATGGATATTGCCGCCTGTGCCGGAGCAAAACCGTACGCTCCGCGCAACGCCGCCAACACGGTATGACAGAGCCTTCGCCTTTTCAAGGAAAACAGCATTTCAGCTATCTGAAATTCAGGGCGAATTTTTCAGAAAATCGTCTCTCCCGCGCTACTCGATTCCCGCGCGCAGGCAGTCGTGCATATGCAGTATGCCCGCAACTCCGCCGGAGCCGTCTTCCACCATCAGACAGGTGATGCGCCGTCCGTTCATCAGGGCCAGAGCTCTGGAAGCGGGAGCGTCGGGGGCAATGGTCACGGGGGCGGGCGTCATGATCTCGCCCGCGCGGCGGTGCAGAAGGTCGTCGCTCATATGACGGCGCAGGTCGCCGTCACTGATCATGCCCGCAAGGCGTCCGTCACGGGTGACGCCCAGACAGCCGAATCCCTTGGCGCTCATAATCACCAGAGCTTCGCTCATGGGGGTGGATTCGTCCGCCAGCGGGATTTCGTCGCCCGTGTGCATGATGTCGCGCACCAGGCGCAGACGGCGGCCGAGGTGCCCGCCGGGGTGGAACAGGGAGAAATCCGCGGCCGTAAAGCCGTGCAGTCTGAGCAGCGCCATGGCCAGCGCATCCCCCATGGCCATCATCATGGTGGTGGAGCTGGTAGGCGCGCATCCCAGCGGGCAGGCCTCTCCCACATCCGGCAGGATCAGGGGGAAATCCGCCTGTCTGCCCAGAAAACTGTCCGGGTTGCGGGTCATGGCGATGACCGGAATGCCCCGCCTGACCGCATACTCAAGAATGTCGGCAAGTTCCGGCGATTCGCCGGAATTGGAGAGGGCCAGAAGAATATCGTCTGCCAGAACGCAGCCCAGATCGCCGTGGCTGGCTTCAGCAGGGTGGATGAAGTAGGCCGGGGTTCCGGTGGAGCTGAGCGTCGCCGCGATTTTTCTGGCCACATGTCCGCTCTTGCCCATGCCCGTGACGGCAACTCTGCCGGTGCGGCGGAAGATCGCGTCCACGCAGCGGGAGAAGCCCGCGTCCAGACCTTCCGCCAGACGCTGAAGGGCGGAAGCTTCCTGAATCAGAACCTGTCGGCCGAGAGCCAGCACGGCATCGTCGCGGCTGACGGGAATGGGCGGCGCGTCGTACGCACAGGGGGGGGCTTCTGACATGGCGGCTCCTGCGGAAAGGCGTTTCTGAACGGACGAAATCTAGCCCCGGTCGGCGAGCAAGGCAAGCAGCCCCAGAATGGCCGCTTCCACGGCCTGCGCGCGGATGGCGGCGCGATCTCCGGAAAAATGGAAAACTCTGGCCCGAGCGCCGCCGTGCCATGCCCAGCCCAGCCATACCGTGCCCACAGGCTTGGCGGTACTGCCGCCGCCAGGCCCGGCAATGCCCGTGCTGGCCAGCGCGACATCCGCGCACAGGACGCCGCATGCGCCCTGCGCCATGGCCAGAGCGACTTCCTCGCTCACCGCGCCGCGTGTGGCGAGCATTGCGCCGGAAACCCCGAGAAGACGGGTTTTGGCTTCATTGGCATAGGAAATGACACCTCCCCGGTACCATTCCGAGGAGCCGGGAATATCGGTTAGTGTCGCGCCGATCAGTCCGCCGGTGCATGATTCCGCCGTAGCGCAGCTCAGTCCCCTGTTCTTCAGCAGCAGGCCAAGACGGGCAGCCGGAGCGTCATACAGATCAGGCATGGGCATGTTCCTCCCGCAGGGCGCGTCCGCTCTGACTGAGCATGACTCCGGCCACGACCAGCACAGAGGCGAGGTACTGGGCCGGAGTCATATGCTCGTTGAGACAGAACACGCCCATGAACAGCGTGATGACCGGGATCAGATTGGTGTAGGCTGCCGCGCGTCCGGCGGAGAGCCTTGCGATCCCGTAGTTGTAAAGTCCGTAGCCGCCAAAGGTTGCGGCGATGCCAAGATAGAGAATGGCGGCAGCGGGCATCCAGTCGGGAACAGTCACGGCGAGGCGCACCGGTTCTGCGGAGAAAGGCAGCAGCGAGAGGGCCGAGAAAAACAGGGTGCCCGCGAAGGTCATGGCCGCCGTCAGCAGCAGCGGAGGCAGCACGGCGGAAAGTTTGCGCATGCACAGCGTATAGCCCGTGGCGCACAGTACGGCCAGAGCCTCCAGCGCATTGCCGAGCAGGGGAGCGGGGGAGCTTTCCGAAACTTCGCCGCCGCAGGAAATCCAGATCACGCCGAAGAGGGCCAGAGCGAAGCCGAGCCATGCCCTGCCTTCCATGTTCTCGCCAAGAAAGAGACGCGCCCCTGCCGCCGCGGTCAGGGGCAGCAGCGCAAGCACCATGCCGGCCTGTGCCGAGGAGGTGTGGCGCAGGGCCGAAGTTTCACAGAGGAAATACAGGCAGGGTTCGCACAGCACGCCGAACAGCAGCACACGGCGCACGGCGGGGTGTTTCATGGCGCGGAGAAGACGCGGCAGGAGCGGCAGACAGAGCAAGGCCGCCGATCCCATGCGCAGGGCCATGGCGGATGCGGGAGAGTAGGCCGAAAGGGCGATTTTGAGCCCGATGAAGGTGCTGCTCCATACCAGCATGGAGAGCATGAGCGCGAGATGGGGCAGAATGGAGGAGCGGGCGGAAGGGGACATGGCGGCTCCGGCGGGGCTGTCGATTGGCTGAATTATCATTCTAGCCTTCCGTTCCATGGCCCGCAAGAGGTGTCTGCCCCGGCTGAGCTGCGGAAGAACCGTGCCGCCGGAGCGGGCTTGCCTCCGGCGGCGTGTCGGGCCATACTGGGGCCGCGCCGGGCGCGGGCATCCGGCGGATTTTTCCGAAGACATTCCCTTGCGTCGTCCGTAACCCGACTTGCCATGAAATACCTTTCCAGCCAGCTTTCCATTTTTCTGCGCGAACGGGGCGTCAGGCGCAATCTCGGGATGTTCTTCCGTTTTCTGCTTGTTCTTGTGCTCATGGTAGTGCTGTACAGCATTCTTTTCCATTATCTCATGCAGTATGAGGGCCGCAGCTATTCCTGGATTACCGGCCTGTACTGGACGCTGACGGTCATGACGACGCTGGGCTTCGGCGACATTACCTTCACTTCCGATCCGGGCAAGCTGTTTTCCGTGGTGGTGCTGATGACGGGCGTGCTGTGTCTGCTGGTCATGCTGCCCTTTGCCTTCATCCAGTACGTTTACGCGCCATGGCTTGAGGCGCAGAAGAAGGGGACGGTGCCGCGCGGCGCGCCCGCGGGCCTGAAAGGACATATCATTGTCGTGGGAGTATCGCCCGTGGCGCTTGACCTGGTCAATGAACTTGCCCGTTACGGCTTCTACTGCGTGCTGCTCACCGGAGATACCCAGGGCGCTCTCGATCTGCTGGATCAGGGCTATCACGTCATCGTCGGCGATTATGACGACGGAGCTGTATATCAGCGCCTCAATGTGGGCGAAGCCGCCATGCTGACGGCTATGGACAGCGACGTGCGCAACACCAACATCATTTTTTCCGCGCGCGAGGTGAATGCGGATGTACCCGTCGTGGCCAGGGCGGAAAAGACGGAATCCATTGATATTCTGTACCTGGCCGGAGCCTCGCGGGTATTCCAGTTCCGCACGCTGCTCGGGGAGGCTCTGGCGCGGCGCGTGCATATCGATCGTTCCCGGTGCAGCGTGCTGACGGAGTTCGGCCCGCTGCTGCTGGCCGAAGCTCCGGCCAAGGGGACCTTTCTGGCGGGCGGAAGCATACGCGACAGCGAACTGCGGCGGACCACAGGGATCAATATCGTCGGGCTGTGGGAACGGGGACGATTCCTTCTGCCTCAGGCCGACACCATGATTTCGGAGGAAACCGTGCTGGTCATGGCGGGCACGGCCTCTCAGCTTTCCAGCTTTGATGCGCGTCTGCGGCGTGAGGCGGGAAGCGGCGCGGAAACTTCTCCGGACGGTCCGGTTCTGGTACTCGGCGGCGGCAGGGTAGGGCTGGCCGCCGCGCGGAATCTGCGCGGGCGCGGGCTGGAGGTGGTCATCGTGGATCGGCGGGAGGTGCCCGCCGAGGAGGGGATAGGCTTCGTCAAGGGGGACGCCGCCGATCTTGCCGTGCTGGAAAGCGCGGGCATCCGTTCCGCCCCTTCCGTCATCATCACCACGCACGACGATGACACCAACATCTATCTGACCATCTACTGCCGCCGTCTGCGTCCGGACATGCAGATCATCAGCCGTGCCACGCTGGGCCGCAACGTGGGCATACTGCATTCCGCCGGAGCGGATCTGGTGCTTTCCCTGGTGTCCATGATGAGCGATGCCATCATCAATCTGCTTTCTCCGGGGCGGGTGTTCATGCTCAGCGAGGGGTTGAACCTGTTCCGGGTGGGGGTGGGACGGAAGCTGCTCGGCAGGAGTCTGGCTTCCAGCGATATCCGCCGGGATACGGGATGCAGCGTGGTGGCGATACGCGGACGGGAGGGGCAGATGCTGATTAATCCCGATCCTCTGCGGGAATTTCAGGCCGGAGATGACCTGTATCTGATCGGGGATTCCGGGGCGGAAAGCGCGTTTTATGAGCGTTATGGCTATGAGGACTGCGCGAACCGGCAGATGTGCGAGCCGTGGAGCGTGCGGCGGGCGCTGATCGACGGAGGCGCGGACTGGGCGGCGGAGGCGTTTTCCGATATGGCGGAGAAGGCTGCGTCCGGGCCGATGTCGGCCTCCGTGCTGCCGGAGCGTGAAAGTCAGAGAGAAGGGCATGACGTTTCCCGAAAAAGGGGAGACGGCAAGCCACAGGGGAGTGCGTGATGAACGAGCGTGAACGGAAGGCGCTGCGCGCCTGGATGGAAGAGGAAGGGCTGCGCGCGCTGATGGCGCGGATTTTCGAGCTTGGTGAAATAGGCATGACCGATGCGGATGACGAGGTTCCGGGGCCGCGGGGAAGAACCAGACTGGCTCTGGATGATGCCGACGGGAGAGCTCGTGATCGTCTTGCGGCGTGGATGCGGGAACTTGATCTGGAAGTCCGGGTGGATGCAGTGGGCAACATGTTCGGGGTGCTGCCCGCCGCGCCGGGCGGAGAGGGGCTTGCCCCGCTCATGATCGGATCGCATATCGACACCGTGGGGAATGCCGGTCCGCTGGACGGCGTGTACGGCGTCCTGGGGGGGCTGACCGTGCTGCGTGCCTTTCGCGCGGCAGATGCGCTTCCGCCCCGTCCCCTGATGGTAGCCGCGTTCACCAATGAGGAAGGCGTGCGCTACCAGCCGGACATGATGGGTTCCCTGGTGTATGCGGGCGCGTATCCGCTGGAGAAGGCCCTGGATACGCGGGGCATAGACGGGAGCCGCCTTGGGGATGAACTGGAGAGAATCGGCTATGCCGGGAACCTCCCTCCCGGGCATGTGACGCCTTTTGCCTATCTGGAACTTCATGTGGAGCAGGGGCCGGTTCTGGATCATGACAGGGTGCGGATCGGCGTGGTCACGGGTGTGCAGGGCATTTCCTGGCGGGAGATCACCGTGGAGGGCGCGGCCAATCACGCGGGCACCACGCCCACGGCGCTGCGGCATGACGCAGGTCTGGCCGCGGCGCGGGCCAACGTGTTTCTGCGCGAGCTCGCTGCCCGCACCGGAACGCTGGCCACGGTCGGAAGCGTGCGCTTCGAGCCGGGGCTGATAAACGTCATCCCTTCAAGGGCCGTGTTTACGGTGGATATGCGCGATCCTGACGCAGACAGGCTTTCCGCCGCGAACGCGGAATTCACGGACTGGCTGACCCGTCTGGAACAGGAGGAAGGCGTGCGCGTTTCTTCCGGAACTCTGGTGGATTTCGCTCCGGCAGCCTTTGCGCCGGGTGTCGTCGACAGGGTGGAGGCGGCGGCTGAACGGCTGGGCTTTTCCCGGCGGCGCATGGTGTCCGGCGCGGGGCACGACGCCCAGATGATGGCCCGCATCTGCCCCACGGGCATGATTTTTGTGCCGAGCCGGGCGGGGCTGAGCCACTGTCCGCAGGAATTCACCGGGCCGGAAGACCTCAGATGCGGGGCGCTGGTGCTGCTGGAAACGGTTCTGGATCTGCTGGATGCGGAAACGGCATGAGTTCCGTTGCCGGAAAATCTGCCCGCCATGCGGGCGGGAGGCGCGTATGACCGGTATGTCTGCTTTTCGTGTGCTGCATGTTGCCGCGCTGCTGACGCTGTGCCTTGTCTGTTCCGCGTGTTCGTCTCTGGCGCGGGTATATATGGTGAATGTCGATTCCATCGCCGTGCAGGGATTGAGCTTTGCCGCCCATCCAGCTTATGTGTTCAGGCCCGGGGAACCGGACATGGCCGGAGTGGGTTCGGATGATCTGCGTTTCCGCGAGGCGGCGGATCTTGTCGCCTCCTGTCTGAACTCGCGCGGAATGCACGAGGTGAAGGATATCAGCAAGGCGGATGTGGTCGTGTATCTGGCCTGCGGGGTGGACGGCGAACGGCGGGATTTCCGTGTCGCGGCGGTTCCCGATCCGTATTGGTATCCGGGGCCGTGGGCCTGGAGGGACCCTTTCCTTTTCGACCGGGGCTTGCGGCGCGAGGTGACGACAGTCACCACATGGCGGCGCTGGCTGGATGTTTCGGCATACCGGCTGGACGATAAGGGCAGGCCCGCTGAACAGTTATGGTCGACGCGGGCAGAGAGCAGGGGGCGCTCGAAAGATCTGCGCGCCGTGATGCCCTGGCTGGTGGAGGCCATGCGCGGAGATTTCGCGGCCGATACGCACGGCGTGGCGTCTTACGAGGTGCGAGTGGACGAGGGCGGCCCCGTGGAAGTTATCCGGCGCTGAAAGCTGCGGCGAGGCTGAGAACCGCTTCCGGAGCTTTTCCGGCGCGTTCGAACCCTGTGCCGGTGGAGAGCTTTCTGCTGTTGAAAGCACCTGCCGGCCGGAATGTGGCCCGCAGGTTTTGCACTTGCCGGACCACTGTCTGAAAGAGGCCAGAGATGAGTCTTGCCTTGCTCAGCTCCGCAGGGCAGTGCGATGGCGAAATGTTCTGAACCAGGCCCAGGCTGTGCGCATGATTTCATCCATGCCGGAGTGGAGAGGCGTCCAGCCAAGTACGGAGCGCGCCCGCGAGGGCTCCGCCACCAGTTCGGGAGGATCTCCGGCGCGCCGGGGCGCCATGCGGAAGGGGACGGGGCGGCCGCAGGCGCGTTCCGCGGCGTCCAGCACTTCCCTCACGGATGAACCCTTCCCCGTGCCAAGGTTGAACGGGCCGCTTTCCCCTCCCTCTGTCAGGTATTCCAGCGCAAGGCGGTGGGCCGAGGCGAGATCCGCCACATGGATATAGTCGCGGATGCAGGTGCCGTCAGGCGTGGGGTAATCCCCGCCGAACAGTTCCAGAGCGGGGATGTCTCCGGCCACGGCCATGAAAATACGGGGGATGAGGTGCGTTTCCGGATCGTGCATTTCGCCCGTTTCGCCGTCGGGATCGGCTCCGGCGGCGTTGAAGTAGCGCAGGCTGACCCAGTGCAGGCCGTGGGCCGCGGCGTGATCGCGCAGCATCTGCTCCATGAACAGCTTGCTCATGCCATAGGGATTGATCGGAGCGGCGGGAACATCCTCGGTGATGGGCATATGCTCCGGCCGGCCGTAAACCGCCGCTGTGCCGGAGATGACGATTCGTTTCACGCCTTCGGCGCGCATGGCGTCGAGCAGACATATGGTGCCGCCGACGTTATTGCGGTAATACGCGCCCGGATCGCGCATGGATTCCCCTACCTGGGACAGCGCGGCAAAGTGAATGACGCCGTCCGGCCTGTGGCGGCGCATGCAGCCGCGCAGCCGGGCATCATCAAGAATGTCCCCGTGTTCAAATTCGCCCCAGCGGGCCAGATCGCGGAATCCGGTGGACAGATTGTCATACACCACGACATCATGGCCGTGCCCGAGCAGATGCTTGCATGCATGACTCCCGATATAGCCCGCTCCGCCCGTGACCAGAATTTTCATGATGCGTCGCCTTCTTCCTGCCCGGGAGGCGTGCCCTTTCCGCTTTCGTCCGTGTCGTGCCCGCTTCTGTTCAGGTGCAGGCAGACGCGGGGCGGATTGACGTCCGCCTGAAGGATTTGCAGCCCCAGGCGCGCCTCATGGTTGATGACGATGGGGCCGGAGAGGCTGAGGGAAGTGTTTTCCGGCTGGCCGTGAGGAATGGAAACCGTCACCAGCACGGAAAGAGACGAGATGTCTGCGGCCTGGAGCATCTTCTGTTCCGCATCCCCGATGCGTATCCGGTATTCCGGCAGAAAGGCGTAGGGATCGCCCACCAGCAGGCCGAGCTTGGGGTCGTCCAGACTCTGGAGAATGAGAAAGGGAGCCTCTCCCCTGATTTTCAGAAGCGTGAAACGGTGGTGTTCCTCAAAGCCCATAAGGCCTCTGGGAAAAAACAGTTCCTTGCTGGGGTCTATATCCAGCATGCCGAGGCGGGTCTGCGCCCGCACAGTGTTCGTCGCCGCGCCGTTCGTCATGGTTCCGTCCGTTCCGTGTTCCGGGGTCATTTCCTGATGTCGCGCCATAGCTGTGCCGCCGCCAAAAGGTCTTCCGTACTGGTTGCGAGCGCCATGCGGTTTTCTTCCATGACGCGTCTGTACACCTCTTCCCGGTATACGACCTTGTCCGGAGGGAGGGTGATGCCTATTTTCACCTGCTTGCCCTGCACGCTGAGGACGGTGATGCGGATATCGTCCCCCACATACAGGCTTTCGCCGGGTTTTCGCGCGAGTATGAGCATGGCGTTTCCTTGCCGGAAGGGAGTGTGGTGGAACGTTGAGTTTGGCCTACTTTTTGCGAATGGGCAAGTCGGAGCTTCAGCGATCCGACCAGATCAGGCGTCCTTTTTTCAGTGTCGCGCGGCCGAGTGGAAGTCCGTTCCATGTCAGCAGGGCCATGCCGGACAGTCCGGCACCTTCGGGAACCGGAGCTTCCGCAGTGCGTCCCTGAAGCAGGCCGGTGAGTTTTTCCACCCCGCGCGCGCCTTCCAGATCCACAACGGGAACGGAACCCGGAGCGCGCAGACGTGGGGCGGGACGTATTTCACCGTTTTTCGCATACTTGCCGAAATACATGCCCTGCCAGCGCAGCGACGCGGGCAGCAGTTCAAAGGTCTGGCGGGGCAGGATATGCAGGCTCCCGCCGAATACGCCGACCGGGCCGGGCAGAGTGGAGGGGTCCACACCTGCTTCTTCCAGCCGGTCAGGGGGCAGAAGTTCAAAGCGCGGGGGCTGTCCCGGCGGCAAGGGACGGGAGGCGGGACCCTGCTCCTGCGTGGCGGGCTTGCGCAGACGGGCTACGAAAAACCCCTGGTTGTCGCCGCTCTTCGGCTCCAGCCTCCATACTCCGTCGAAGCCGAGTCTCCCTTCCTCCATCTGGAAGCCGGCGGGAGGAGCGAGTTTTTCCAGTTCAAGGCCCAGTTCGTCCAGCGCATAGCGCAGTTGCTCCTCGTTTTCGCCGTCATTGGTGGTGCAGGTGGAATAGACCACCGTGCCGCCGGGGCGCAGCAGGCGGCGGGCTTCACGCAGCAGCGCCCGCTGAAGCCGGATCAGGGGCGTGATCTTGTCGTCCTTCCAGATATCCCGCACGTTGGGGTTGCGTTCCACCGTGCCCCAGCCGGAACAGGGAGGATCAAGCTGGATGTGATCCCACATGCCGTCAGGCAGAGGGAGGGCTTCTCCTCCATGGCAGCAGCTCGCCGTCCAGCTCAGATTCATGGCGTGGAGATTGCGGCGCAGCGTGGCAAGGCGGGAGGGGGAAGGCTCGTTGCCGAGCACGAATCCTTCCGGCCCGGTCATGCCCGCAAGCTGCCCCGTCTTGCTGCCGGGGCTGGCGCACATGTCCAGCACCGCCGCACCGTGCGGCGGGCGCAGCGCGGCGGGCGGAAGCATGGAAGAACGATCCTGGATATAGATAAGCCCGAAAAAGGCCGCAAGGCTGGAGCCGAGAGGGCGCGGCCCGGCGAGCAGACGTCTGGCGGAGGGAAAGAAGGGGTCCGGCTCGAACTCATAGCCCTGCGCCCTGAGCAGGGCTTCCACCGAAGTTTCTTCGGAAGGGGAGCAGACAAGGCGGAAGGCGCGGCGGATCGGCGTCATGGGAATCTCCGGAAGGCGTCCCGCGAGCATGTTGCGGGGCGGAAAAAGAAAGGATAAAGTTACCGAACCCTACTCGAAGGAGTGATCATGCAACATCGAATTCTGTCCGTTTTTCTGGCGTGTACCCTGCTGCTCGCCGGGATGCAAGCGGCCCATGCCGCCTCGTATATCGTGACCCCGTTCAAGGTGAACGGGGCCGCCGGTTACGGTTATCTTGGCAAGGCCATTCCGCCCATGCTGTCTTCCCGCCTGTTCTGGCAGGGAAAATATGAACCCGCCGCCAGTCAGGATGCCGTGCTTCAGGGCAGCGCGCCGGAAGGCCGGACCGAGGCGGAAAAGGCGCGCAAGACAGCCAGGGCCGATTATGTGGTCTGGGGCAGTGTTACGGTAATGGGCACGGAAGCCAGCCTGGACGTCAGTGCGCTGGATGCCGGGGGCAAGCTCTGGCAGCAGGCGTTCAAGAGCCCGGTGAGCAATCTGCTCGGCGGTGTGCAGAATGCGGCGGACGCCATTTCTTCCCAGCTCTTCGGCCGGGCCGTGGCCGCCGCGCCTGCCGGACAGAGCGCGTCGCCCATGAACCGGGCCTTTATGATGAACGAAACCCAGGGCGGCGCGGTGTATGGCGTGAATCCCCAGATCCGCTATGAGAACATGGACGGTGAGCGCATTCGCAGCCAGATGCTGGATTTTGAATCCATCGGCATGGAAGTGGCGGACTTTGACGGAGACGGAAAGAACGAAGTCGCCCTGCTCAACAAGGACGCGGTAAACCTTTATCGCTGGCAGGAAGGCCGTCTGGTGCAGATCAGCGAACTGCGCCTGCCTTCCATGATGCGTATTCCCCTGCTCATCCGCGCGCTGCCTGACGGCAAGCGCACGCTGATGGTGGTGACGGCCTACGATGACGCCGCCGACGAACCCGTGAGCCAGCTTTTCGTCTTTCAGAACGGAGCGTTCAAGGAAGCCTCCGGCCGCGTGAAGTATTATCTCAATGTGCTGAACATGGCGCCTTCCTACAAGCCTCGCCTGGTCGGGCAGGATCCGGATCGCACCCGCGTGGTGCGCGGAGATATCTATGACGTGACCCTGCGCGGCAGCAAGCTGACCAAGGGCAGCAAGTACGCCAGCCTCCCCAGAGAGGCGAACGTGTTCAACATGGTGTGGATTCCCGGTAACGCCAGATCCGGCGGCGACTATCTCGTGGCCGTGGGTTCGGAAGAGACCCTGCTGACCTTTGATCGCAACGGCAAGCGTCTTGCCCGCAGTGACGAAAGCTTCACCGGCACGTCGGTGGGCATCCCCATTTCCCGCGGCATGCCCGGGATGGGCAGATCCTCGGATGAGGACGGCGGCAACTACTACTATGTGCCCATGCGCATGGTGGTGGATGACCCCGACAACAGCGGCACGCCCGTGCTGATCACCGGCAAGCCGATTTCCGCCGCGTCCATGCTGTTCAAGAACTTCCGCGTCTTTCCGCAGGGGGAGATACACGCGATGTTCTGGGACGGCCTTGGGCTCGACCTGAAATGGAAGACCCGGCGGATCAAGGGCAGCGTGGTTGATGTGAGCGTGTCCGATCCCAACAACGACGGCGTGCAGGATCTGGTGGTCAGCGTCAATTCCTATCCCGGTTCTCTGGGGATGGGTAAAATCCGCAACATGATTCTGCTTTATCCTCTCGGAGAGGGGAACTAGAGCCTTCCGCCCTGAAAATACTCCCGGAGCCGGGCAGCGCGAGAAGTGCTGCGGGCATTGAGAGCAGAGAAAGGCCCCCCTCCATATCAGCCGGAAGCCGGCATGGAGGGGGGCGGAGTGCGGGCGCAGTGTTTTCCGCGCAGAACGCAGGCGGGGTGGACGTTACATGGCGTCTTTCGCCGCCCCGGAAGCGCGGCTGCCTGCAAACGAATCTGAGGAAGCCGCTCCAGCGAGGTCTCTGTGGATACTCTTCCGAACACCCGGGGAAGAGAGCGTCAACGGACAATTTTAATGCAGCTTTTCTGAAAAGCTCTTGGAACAAGGCCAAGGAGACGGATGATGCAAGGCCCGGATGACATGGTGCTGCCGGAAGTGACCTTTTCGACCTTTGTGCTTTCTCTGGCGTCTTCGGCGCTGGTGCAGATGGGGGAAGTGCCTGACCCCGAGACGGGGAAGCTGGAGAAGCATCCCGAACTGGCCCGGCACAGCATTGACGTGCTGAACATGCTTGATGACAAGATTGCGAACGGCCTGACGGACAAGGAAGCGCGCCTGCTGAAGGATGTGCTGTTTGAACTGCGCATGAAATACGTCGCGGCCGGAAAGTAGGGCTGTTTCGCCTTGAATGCGTTTCCGGGGCGGGAGCGAAGGGCGTCCCCGCTGCCGGGCGGGCATTCCGGAGAAGGAATGTCCGGAAGAGAAAGGGGAAAGGACATGCTGAAAGCCGGACTTGTCGGGGTCACGGGATACACGGGAATGGAACTGGCCCGCATCCTTGCGGGGCATCCCGCCATGAAGCTGGTCATGGCTACTTCCCGCCAGGAGGCGGGGAAGCGTCTGGATGAACTGTACCCGTTTCTGCGCGGTCTGCCGGGCGGGGATGTGATTGTGCGCGAGGCGGACGCCGCCGCGCTGTCCGCCGCCTGTGACGTGGTGTTTCTGGCCGTTCCGCATGGGGTGGCCATGGAGATGGGGGCTGCCCTGTACGATGCCGGAGCCAGAGTCGTGGATCTTTCCGCCGACTTTCGTCTGCGCGACGCGGCCGTTTACGAAAAATGGTACGGAACGCCTCATTCCCGCGCCGGCTATCTGGACAAGGCCGTATACGGTCTGCCGGAGCTGCGCGCCGAGGAAATCGGCCGGACCCGTCTGGTGGCCAATCCCGGCTGCTATCCCACCGCGTCCATTCTCGGTTTGCATGCCGCGCTGAAAAACGGCCTGGTGCATACCGATGATATTGTCATTGACGCCAAATCCGGGGTGTCCGGAGCGGGGCGCAAGGCGGCGCTCGGCTCTCTGTTCTGCGAGGCGGGAGACTCCTTCAGGCCCTATAATCTCGGCAAACACCGCCACACGCCGGAAATCGAGCAGGAACTGGAGCGTAGCGCGGGCATGGACGCCGGAACGCTGCATATTTCCTTCAATCCCCACCTTGTCCCCATGAGCCGGGGAATTCTGGCGACAGTATATGCCCGTCTGAAATCCCCTCGTTCGCAGAGAGAAGTCCAGATGATCTATGAGGCGGCGTGGGCCGGTTCGCGCTGGGTGCGTGTGCTCCCCGCCGGAAAACTGCCAGAAACGCGCAATGTGCGCGGCTCCATGTTCTGCGATATCTCCGTGACCGTGGATGAACGCACGGGACGTCTGATCATTGCCAGCGCCATCGACAACCTGTGCCGGGGGGCCTCGGGGCAGGCCGTGGCCAATGCCAATCTGATGTGTTACCTGCCTGTGGATGAAGGGCTTAATCTTGCGCCGCTGACGGTATAGGGCAATTTTACCCTGAAATTGCCCCAAGGCGGAGAGCTTCTGCTGTTCGTGCACGTTCCGGGGGACGCGATTCCTCCCTATCCAGTTGGATCACTGTCCTTTTTCCTTCCTTCGCTCAGCGCGGCGCGGATACGGCGGCGCTCGTTTTCCATCTGTTCCTCCGTTGCGCCGAATTCGCGCATCAGGTGAATGGACATGGCCAGCGCGACTTCCCCCTCGCCGGAGAACGCGGCCACGCCGGCCTCTTCGTGCAGCTTCATGGCATCCCGCAGAAAGGCGGTATGAACAAGAATCCGGATGCCGGGCCGTACCGCGCGCGCCGCGTTGAGGATTTCTTTCGCGGGCATGGCGGATGACGAGATGACCAGCGCGTCCGCCATGCCCGCGCCAGCGCGGGTCAGCACCTCGTGCTGGGCGGCGTCGCCGTGAATGGCCGGAATTCCGGCTTTCCGCAGGGTGCGCACGGTGTCAATGTTCATTTCCACTACAACCACGTCGATGTCATTGTCCCGCAGAATACGGGAGATGCTGCGGCCCGTGGGGCCGTAGCCAGCCACCACGATGCGCTGTCTGTCGGCGGGCGCGGGGGGCGCGCCGTTTTCTTCCGCAAGGGGGGCGACGTGACCCGCACCGATGCCGTATTTCGCCAGACGGCGCAGCAGACCGGGGATGGCGCGGTACAACAGGGGATTGAGCGTGATGGAGATGATGGAAGCGGCAATGACGGCATTGGTGGCTTCCGGGGGAAGGATGCCGTAGCTTGTGCCCAGCGCGGTCAGAATAAAGGAAAATTCTCCGATCTGGGCCAGTGCCGCAGCCACGCCCAGCGCCTGACTCAGAGGACGGCGCAGCAGAAGGACGACAGCAAGCGCAGCCAGCGGCTTGCCGAGCAGTACCAGTGCTGTGGTGACCAGAATCAGCGGCCATATTTCCGGCAGAGCGCCGGGATCGAGCAGCATGCCCACGGAGACGAAAAACAGTACGGCAAAGGCGTCGCGCAGAGGCAGGGCTTCGGAGGCCGCCCGCGCGCTGAAGTCGGACTGGCCTACCACCATGCCCGCCAGAAAAGCTCCGAGGGCCATGGACGCACCGAAGAATTCCGCCGAACCCACGGCAATGCCCAGCGCCAGAGCCAGCACGGCCAGAGTGAACAGATCCCGCGTGCCCGTTCGCGCCACAAAGCCGAGCAGCCAGGGGATGAGCTTCTGCCCCACGACCAGGGTAAAGGCCACCAGCGCCGCAAGCTTGAGCGTGGTAACGCCCAGAGCGGACCATAGCGAAGAATCGCCCCGTGTGCCGTCCAGCAGGGCGGGCAGAAGCACCAGTGCCAGAATGGTGAACAGATCCTCCACCACCAGCCAGCCCAGCGCGACGTGGCCTGTGGGCGTATGCAGGGCGCGGTTGTCGGTCAGTACGCGGGTGAGTACCACGGTGCTCGCCACGGAAACGGCCATGCCGAAAACGGCCCCGGCCTGCCAGTTCCAGCCGAAGGGCAGGGCCATGGCCGCCCCCAGAAGCGTGGAGACGGCGATCTGGACAATCGCGCCGGGCAGGGCCACCGCCTGTACGGCCAGCAGATCCTTGAGGTGAAAGTGCAGACCGACTCCGAACATGAGCAGAATGATGCCTATTTCTGCGTATTGTGAAGCTGTGGAGGCATCGGCCACAAAGCCGGGGGAGTGCGGGCCCACCGCAATGCCCGCCAGCAGATAGCCCACCAGAGGGGAAAGACGGAGCTTCTGCGTGATGAAACCGAGGACAAGGGCCGCGCTCAGCCCTCCGGCAAGAGTGAAGACAAGATTGAGGTCATGGGTCACGGGCGTTCCCCCTGCGTATTCTGGACGGGCGAGGCAAGCCATGTGGCGAAGGCTCCCCTTTTCCGTCATGGATTATAGGGCAAGGGAGGAATGGTGTATAGGCAAAGCTGAAGAATTGTCTTTGAATTATAATGTCCCAGTCCACAGTCGCCCCGTCCGCCGACTGACTCCGCAGCCGGCGGACGGGGGGATGCGGATTGTCCCCCTGATGGGAGAGGGTACAGAAAAGGGCTTCAGCGGCTTCGCCGTTTTGTCTGCAGACGCGGCATCGGAACTCTTGCCGGCAGGTCAATACCGTTTGAAGGGCGTAAACTCTTCGTTCTCCACTTCCACCGCTCCGGCGTTGCGCAGGGCGTCGTCATAAATGAAGGGATCAGCGGGGATAACTTCCCTTTCCGGATCGTGTCTGAGCTGCGGAATGTAGGAATAGGGCACACGGTAGGCGCGGTAGGTGGAGTTTGTGGGCTTCACCCGCATGGCGGAATGGTTTTCCGCGTCGCCGAAGCCGCTGGCCGTGCCGTACCACATGAAGGGTACGATGTATTCCCAGACGATTTCCAGATCCGGCGTGACTTCAAATATCCTTCCGTCATTGCCTTCGCAGATCAGGGTATTGCCGTTGGGCAGGCGCTGAACGCCGCTGATGGTGGCGCTGAAGAAGCTGTGCGCAAGCGAGTGGTTCGGAGCGTAGCCTTCCGCCAGCCCGGAGTATTCCCATACCTTTTCCAGGGTGATGGGGTTGAACTCCAGCACCTGCGAGAAGGGCAGGCCGTTGTTGAACACGATGACGTTGCCCTCACCCGGCAGCCCTTTGGGGATGATGTGCGCGTGGTGCATCATGCCGCCCGCCGGAAGGCCCTTGAAACCGCCTTCGGGCAGATGCATGCCCATGAGCCGCAGGGGGGAATCGTCGGGATAGTCCGGCCCGCACTGCCAGGCCACGCTTCCGGTCTTGTGATCGATGATGTAAATGACTTCCTGTCCGTCGTCGGTGATGATGTTGTCGGGATGGAAGGCCGCATACCTGACGGGGTCGCTTTCATACCACTTGTTCGGGCCGACCCATGAGGCGGTGTTCTGGAAGTCGGCTATTCCCCTGGCCTTGTACTCCTCTTCATGATCCCTGTAGATCCATTCCCATACGATATTTCCGGCTCTGTCCACGATATACAGGGTGGCGGTGTCCCTGCCGTCGATGGTCTTGAAGCCCGCGATCAGGGTTTTGCCGTCCTTGACATAGCTCATGCCCGGAACGTCATAGCCCACGGGATTCCCCTCGCGCTGGATGTCGTGGTGCGCGTTGGAACTCCAGTAGGTGTCGCCCGTAACCTTGACCATTTCCGCTGTGGGCTTGCGCTGTTCATACCTGTCGAAGCTCCAGATCACGTTTCCGTCCCAGTCCAGTTCCGCCACGGTAAAGCCTTCCGATTTCCGGGACAGCCAGTCGGCAGGGTCGTAGTGCACCAGCGTGGCGAGCAGGTTGCCGCCTGGCAGAACCTTGGCGGGCTGTCCTTCCACGTTCATCCATTTGTGGACAACCTTTCCGTTCATGTCGATGAGCGGCACGCCGTGCGGCGTGGCGCGAAGCGGGTTCAGCACGGTGTAGCCGCTGCACGTCTTGTCCGGCTTGTTGATGGTGACTCCGGTGGGAAAGACGGAAGGATAGGCCGAAGCTGTTCCCGCCATGCCCAGAATCATGCCCAGAACCATGAGATGTTTTCCGAACGAGCGCATATTCCTTTCTCCTGTTGCGCGTTCCGCCCGCGAAGCTGCTTTCGCGGGCATGCCCTGAGCTGTAGGCGGCCTGAAACGGCAAGTCAATGGCGTTCGCACGAGCTGGGGGCGCGGCATCGCTCCGGGAAGAACCACGTTCCCGGCGGTCAGGGTTATGTTCAACACTATTCTGCAACAGAGCCAATTTTTGCCCGCTCTTTACGATAACCGGGTTTAAGGATAAACTCCCAAGGTAATTTTTCATGCTGTTTTACTTTCGGGAGGCCACATGCGCCGCTGTTTTACCGCGCTTGCAATATTTTTTGTCTTCATGCTGTCCGCCGGAGCAGTCCGGGCCGAGACGCTGAAAATAGGCTCACTGCCCGCTGCGGATTCCGTGATCCTGCACGTTGCCGCGGATGAGGGCTTGTTCGCCGCGCGGGGGCTGGAAGTTGAAATCGTGCCTTTTCAGAGCGCGCTGGAGCTGGGGGCCGCCATGCGGGCCGGAGAACTTGCCGGGCATTTCGGCGATCTGCTCAACGTGCTCATGCAGAATGAACGCGGGGCGCGACAGGCGGTCATCGCCACCACGACCCATTCCTCGCCGGAGCAGCGCTGCTTTGCCCTGGCCGTAAGCCCGAAACGGGCCGGAGAGCTGAAAGGCCTGGCCGACATGAAGGGCACGGATACCGCCATGTCCGGCTCAACCATTATCGACTACCTGCTGTGGCGTATGTCCGGGCAGGAAAAACTGCCGGAAAGCTGGCTGAACATGCGGGAAGTGCGGCAGATTCCCGTACGGCTTCAGATGCTGCTGGGCGGCATGACGGACTCCGCGCTTCTGCCCGAACCTCTGGCCACCATGGTGGAAACCAGGGGAGCGCGGACGGTGTGGGATGACACCGGGCTTGATGAGCCGCTGGCCGTGATTGCCCTGCGCGCCGGGTATCTGAAGCCCGAAGTGGTGGAACCGTTTCGCGCCGCCCTGCGCGAGGCAGCCCGGCGCATAGATGCCGATCCGGAAAAATACCGTGCGCTCATGGTGGAAAAGGGTTTGCTGCCCAAAGCCGCCGCCGCGTCTTACAAGATGGTGCGTTTTGACCTGTTCGGCACGCCGGACGGCATGCCTCCCCTGCCCACGCGGGAAGATATGGAACGGGTGGAAGGCTGGATGATGTCGCGCGGGATGCTTAAGAGTTCTCCCGCGTATGAAGAGATCATCTTTCCCATGCAGTCCGGTGATGAAAGGCCCTGAGCGTTTCTGCCGCATGGCAGGCGCGGCGTCCGCGGCCACCAGCATTCGTCATGAGTTTTGAACTTTCCGCCGAGGATCTGACACGGGACTACGGCTCCGGCCCTGTGCTGGAACCGCTCTCCTTCACGCTTGCCGCCGGGGAGCGGCTGGCCGTGATCGGAGAATCCGGCTGCGGCAAGAGTACGCTGCTGGGTCTGCTTTCCGGCATGGAAAAACCGAGCCGGGGCAGGGTGAGAATCCGATTCATGGAAGGGACTTCCGGAGACTCCGTTGAGCGGAGGCCGCGTTCCGCCTTTGTATGGCAGAATCTCGGACTTTTTCCGTGGAAAAGGGTTCTCGCCAACCTGACCCTGCCGCTGGAACTGGCAGGCGTGGGAAAGGCCGGGCGCGAGGCAAGAGCGTTTGCCATGCTGGACGAGCTGGGGCTGAACGGTCTGGAAAAACGCTGGCCCGCAAGTCTTTCCGGAGGGCAGCGGCAAAGGCTGGCGCTGGGGCGGGCGCTTATTGCCGAACCGGATGTTCTGTTTCTGGATGAGCCGTTTTCCGCTCTGGATGCCCTGACCCGGGAACGGCTTCAGGATTTTCTGCTGGGTTTGCTGGAACGCCGCCGCTGCACCACCGTGCTTGTCACTCATGATATAGGAGAGGCGGTATTTCTTGGAACGCGCGTTCTCGTGCTGGGCGGCCGCCCGGCGCGGGCGGCCGCCTGGCTGGAAAATCCCCTGTCCGGCAAGCCGGACAGCCGGGAACGCGCGGAGTTTTTTCATATGAGCCGCCGTGTGCATGCGGCGCTGAGTGGGGCCTCCCTGCGGAAAGAGGACGAGCCGGAGGGTGTGGAATGAGATGCGCCGTTCCGCTGCGATATGCTCTGGCCGCTGCCGCGCTCTGTCTTGTCTGGCAGGCGGGCGCTCTGGCGCTGGGGCCGGATCTGCTGCCTTCTCCCGGCGAAACATTTGCGCTGTTCCTGCGTGCGCTGGGCACGGCCGCATTCTGGGCGGATATGGGCATGAGTACCTGGCGGCTGGCTCTGGGGCTGGGGCTGGCGGTGTGCGTGGCCTTTCCCGCCGGGCTGCTCATGGGCCACTGCCGCCGGGCGGACGCAGTGGCCGCCCCGCTGGTGTTTCTTACCTACCCCCTGCCGAAAATCGTGCTGCTTCCCGTCTTTTTCACCTTCCTCGGACTGGGGGATGCGCCTCGTGTGCTGCTGATCGCGCTGACCACGGGGTATCAGATTCTGGTTATTGTGCGGGGCACGGCCATGGGGCTGGACCCGTCCTGCCGCAAGGTATTCCGCTCCCTTGCCGGGACGGCGGGAGGAGCGGGGCGCGGCATGCTGCTGCAGACGCTTCGGCATGTGTATGTGCCGGCGGCGCTGCCCGGTCTGTTCACCTCCCTCAAGGTGGCCGTAGGCACGGCCGTTGCCGTCCTGTTTCTTGCGGAATCCTTTGCCACGCGTTCAGGGCTGGGGTTCCGGATCATGGATGCCTGGGGGCGGGGGGATGCTCCGGAAATGTTTGTGGGCATTCTCGGCATGAGTCTGCTCGGCCTTGCCCTGTATGCCCTGTGCTGTCTGGGGGAACGGGTGTTCTGCCCGTGGCGGAATGCATAGGCCCGCGGAAGACCGGGATTCATGCGGATCTTGCGCCGTAATTCCCATGCCTTTCTGCATAAAAAGGGCTATACATCGGCGGTCTTTTTTTATAGCGTTTTTACTCCGAATCCTGTGCCACGGGCGTTTTGCGCGAAGGCATTGTCGCCTGTTGACCCGCATTTCCCAACGGAGGCTCACATGGACCCCTATTATGCCGGATGGCTTTCCATCCTTCCCCCGATTATCGCCATCACGCTGGCGCTTGTCAGCAAGGAGGTCTTTTCCTCCCTGCTTATCGGCATTCTTTCCGGAACGGTTATCTATACCGTGGGTACGGGCTCCGAATCCTACATTGTGGGGCCGGTGCAGACCATGTTCAGCACCATGCTGAACAAGATCGACTTTGCCATCATCATTTTCTGTTCCCTGCTCGGGGCTCTGGTGTATGTCATCTCGCTGGCCGGAGGTTCGGTCGCCTACGGCAAATGGGCGGCCACCAAGATCAGGAGCCGCCGCTCCTCGCTGCTTTCCACCGCCGGACTCGGCGTGTTCATCTTTATCGACGACTATTTCAACTGTCTCACCGTGGGCACGGTGATGAAGCCCATCACCGACACCTATAAGGTTTCCCGCGTCAAGCTGGCCTATATCATCGACTCCACCGCCGCGCACATCTGCATTATCGCGCTCATTTCCAACTGGGCCGCGGCCGTGGGCAGCAATCTCCGCGCCACGGGCGCCTTTGAAAGCGATTTTGCCGCATTTGTTTCCACCATTCCGTACAATTTCTATGCGCTGCTTTCCATAGTCATGGTTCTCATGATCTGCGTCACCGGCTATGACTTCGGCTCCATGCGCAAGGCGGAACTCAGGGCGGAGAAGGGCGACCTCGGCATAGCCAATGATAACTCGACGATGCTGAAGTCCTCTTCCAGAGGGCGGCTTGTCGACATGCTGCTGCCCATCGGCGCGCTGATCGTGTTTGCCGTGCTCGGCCTGCTGTATACCGGAGGCTATTTCGGCGAAGATCCGCAATATCATACGCTCGGAGCGGCCTTCGGCAACTGTTCTGCCGCAACCGGGCTGATGTACGCCTCCTTTGCCGCGCTGATCGTGGCCTTTTTCCTTTTCGTGCCGCGCGGTCTGATCAGCTACAGGGGATTCATGGAGGGCTGCGTGGAAGGCATCAAGACCATGATGCCCGCGAATATCATTCTGGTGCTGGCCTGGACGATCAGCGGGGTATGCCGTGACCTTCTTCAGACGCCGCAGTTTGTGGAAAGCGTGGTAACGGGGGGAAGCATGACCGCCGCTCTTCTGCCTGCCGCCGTTTTTGCCATTGCGGCTTTCCTGAGTTTCTCCACCGGCACGGCCTGGGGAACCTTCGGTATTCTTATTCCCATCGTGGTGCCTGTGGCGCAGGCGCTTGATCCTCAACTGCTGGTGGTTTCCCTTTCCGCCACTCTGGCCGGAAGCGTGTTCGGGGATCACTGTTCGCCCATTTCCGACACCACGATCCTGTCCAGCGCCGGTTCAGGCTGCAATCATGTGGAGCATGTTTCCACACAGCTCGGCTATGCGCTGCTTGTAGCCGGCTGCTGCATGGCCGGGTATCTTGTGGCGGGCTTTACCCACGGCAATCTGCCCCTCAGCCTCGGCACCAGCCTGGTGCTGCTGGTGGGAGTCGTGCTGGGGCTGCATGCGCGCAATCAGAAGCGCGAAGCCGCGGCTCTCAGGTCCTAGCGTGTTTTGATATTGAAAATATCTGCCAGCCGGGACCCTATGTTCCGGCCCGCAGGTTTCACGCCTCCATCGGAGCTTGACGCCGCAAGTGAATTGCGGCTGCATCGCCGTTTCCGTTGTGACGAAGAAGGGCCGCCGTCCCCTGCGGAACGGCGGCCCTTTGTCAGTTCAGGAAACACTGAATTAAAGCGTTTCCATGCAGGCTTGCGGAGGAGTCACAAGGAACAGGAGGGCTGTCAGGCGGCTTTTCCCCGTGCTTCCCCTCCTGCCTTTTCCAGTTCCTCCCGCTCTTCGGGGGCCAGACCAAGAGCCTTGGCCAGACTGTCGAGGTAGGCTTTTTCCTTTTCGTTGTCGGGGCCGATGATGGCGCAGGTCAGACGATAAAGATCGCGCCCCTGTTCGGGCGACTGCACGCGTCTGGCAAGATCCTCGGCATCAACAGGCTTGCTCAGCAGCCCGTTGAACGCCTCACTGATATCCGCGTTGCCGAAAAGGGATTCGAGCTTTTTGGAAATACGGCCCTTTTCCTCGTCGTCAATGTCTCCGTCCGCCCGCGCGGCGAAAATCATCGCTTCAAGCAGGAGCAGGGCGGAGTCAACGGGGGAGCCTTCACCGGCACTGGCTTCATTCTTGCCGCTCTGCTCCGTATCGGGCCTGCCGCTGTCCGGATTGCGGTCTTCCTCACCAGAAGGCGACTTGTCGGAAATCCACTTCTGGATATACTTCCACGCCATTACTCCGGCAGCAGCCGTGCCGCCTGTGACAACCGCGCCGCCGGCCAGCTCCCGCACGCTTTTTCCGGAGAGCAGGGTTCCGAGCAGACCCCCGATAGCCGCTGAACCGAGCAGGCCGCCAAGTCCGCCGGAGGATTTGATCAGTTCATTGAGTTTTTGGCTCATATCAGGCTGCTTGTCTTCTCCCAAGCCCAGCGCGTCGGAAATCTTTCCGCCCAGTGCGCCGATTTGATCCATTATTCCGTTCATCAAAAATTCCTTTGCGGTTTGAGACCTCCCCCTTCAGGGGGAAAAGAGTGGTTGACAAGACGGCGAAGCCGATGAAATCCTTTTCCGTACCTCCTCCCTTCAGGGAGAGGCAATGCGCACGACCCCCTCTCCGTCGGCTGCTTCAGTCCGTCGGCGGATGGGGCGACTGTGGATTGAAACATTTGTATCTCCATTATTTCAGGTCTCGCAGCCCCTGGGGGAAAGGCCCGCCTGCGGAATGGCGCGCGGAAGTTTTTTCTGCCTTTTTGTCTTGTCCTGCCGCTTCACTCCGAAGGGAAGCCTTTCCCTTTCATGAGGCTCGCCATGTTACAGTGGCATCGGATTGCAGAAAGCTGACGGCTTTTGCAGCGTCTGCCCGCGCAGGCGCTAGAAATCCGCCTTCGGAAGCTGCAGATCCGCCTGGATATCTTCCTTTTCCGGAAGTTCCTTGTGATACTTCAGGTAGGCTTCCTGATCGCGATGTCTGGCTTCCCGGTAGTCATCGCGGGCTTCGCGCACCGCGTCATGGTACTTTTTCAGATCCTCCTTGCGGTGTTCGGCGAAGTTGAGGGCGTCCTGCTTGTCATTTCCGGTATAGGCGCCGAAGTTCTCCTTCACGCTGTCCTTTATGTCGTGGTATCCTTCCTTGACGGCCTGCGTGAAGGAAGTTTCCGCATACGCGGGAGAAAGGGCCAGGGAGCAGACCGTCAACAGGCCGCCGCAGAAAGCAATTATGCCGTATTTCATGGCAGTGTCTCCATTCAGGCTGATTGTTGTTGAAAATTCGGAACAATGCCGCTTTGGAGCATTTTCGCTTTGAAAATGCTCCCGGAGTCAGGCGAAGCGAGACTGAAGCCGCGACGCCGGAGCAGCGCAATCCATGCGGCTTCAGGCGTGAAACCTGCGAGCCAGAACATGGGGTTCTGACTGACAGATATTTTCGAGAGCAAAGCGCTCTAGAAGATATCTTTTTCTTTGTCTGCGGCTTTTTTGTACGTTTTCTGCACAAATTCCGCCGCGTCGCTCATCATTTCCCTTGCCTCGTCCGCAACTTCTCCGGCGGTATCCACAATGGAATCCCTGACATCCGCCAGATAGTCCCCGGCCGATTTTGCCGCATGGGCGGCCTTGTCTGCGAGTTTTTCATGATCCATCATAGGAATTCTCCTCTTGTTTTTGTTGCGCAGCCGCGGCAGGCGCCTGTCCCGGCAGGGCCGCTGAAAGAATCAGACTTCATATATGCCCGAGGGCGCGGTGTCATGCCGCGAAATCGCCCAGTTTCTTCTCCCGTTCCCAGATGCGGTGGCCGCTCATGGCCTTCACAAAGGCGGACATGAGGGTTTTGTCGTCCTTTGCCGCGACAAGCCCCCTGTCTGCAAAGGCATCCAGTCCGGCAGCCTCAAGCATGGCTTCGGCATGTCCCGAAAGGCCGATCACCTTGAGATGCTTGAACGCCTGCCTCAGGTAATACCTGGCATCGCCGTTCGCCATGAGCGTGCGGACGGACTTTTCCCCGTCGGGGACGATGACGCTGTCCACCAGAACGGAAGGATTTCCTTCAATGGTTCCGTCCACGGTCAGCTCTCCGCCTTCGGCCGTTTTGACGGCGCCCATGCGCGGCGCGAAAATCTGCGGATGGATTCCTTCCGCCCGCAATGCCTCGCTGACTGCCTGCACCGATTTGCCGCTGACGCCGTCCGCCGCCAGAAGCGCGACGCGGCGCGACTTGAGCACCTGCCCGCCCCGTGCGTAAATGCTGAGCGCGGCGTCCGATTTCAGACCGTTTACCGCCTTCGGCATGTCGCGCTTCATCTGTTCGGCGCCGAGTTCAATGCCGAGATTGGCCGCTATGGCGGAAGCCAGCGCGGAGTCCACCCTGGTCAGGAGATCCACCACGCGTTCCCGGATATACGGGCGCATGACCTTGCCCAGCTCGAAGCTGAAGGCGTTGACGATATGCTGCTGTTCCGGCTCTGTCTGGCTTAACCAGAACAGACGCGGCTGCGCGAAATATTCCCCGAAGGATTCGCTGCGCTGCCGGATTTTTGTTCCCTCCACAGGCCGCGCACAGGTTGAAAATCCGCCGTGCTGCGCCGCCGGGGGAACCTCGCGGGGCCAGTTGCCGCTTATGGAATTGGGCTCGTAGTTCGCGCCCGGATCTATCCGGGTGCGGTAAAAGCCGTCCCTTTCATGGTTGCGAACGGGGCATACAGGCCGGTTGATGGGCAGTTCGTTGAAGTTCGGGCCGCCCAGGCGATGCCTCTGGGTATCCACATAGGAAAAGACCCGGCCCTGCAGCAGGGGATCGTCGGAAAAGTCAATGCCGGGCACAATGTTGGCGGGACAGAAGGCAACCTGTTCCGTTTCGGCAAAGAAGTTGTCCGGGTTGCGGTTCAATGTCATCTTGCCGACAATCTGCACGGGAACCAGCTCTTCCGGTATCAGCTTTGTGGCGTCCAGAATGTCGAAGTCGAATTTGAACTGATCTTCTTCCGGAATAATCTGCAGGCCGAGTTCCCATTCCGGATAATCGCCCGCTTCAATGGCCTGCCACAAATCCTTGCGATGAAAATCGGGATCGCGTCCGGTCAGAATCTGGGCCTCGTCCCAGATCAGGGAAGCAACGCCGTATGTCGGCTTCCAGTGGAAACGGACGAAACAGCTCCTGCCGTCCTTGTTGACCATCCGGTACGAGTGGATGCCGAAACCCTCAATCATGCGCAGGCTGCGGGGAATGCCCCGGTCGGACATGGCCCACATGACATTGTGCAGCGTCTCCGGCTGGAGAGAAACATAGTCCCAGAAGGTGTCATGCGCGCTCTGCCCCTGCGGCACTTCGTTCTGGGGTTCCGGCTTCACCGCGTGAACAAAGTCGGGAAACTTGATGGCGTCCTGAATGAAGAAGACCGGCGTATTGTTGCCGACCAGGTCGAAGTTTCCTTCCTGAGTGTAGAATTTTGTGGAAAAACCGCGGATGTCACGGACGGTGTCGGGCGATCCCCTGAATCCCTGAACCGTCGAAAAGCGCACGAATACAGGGGTTTTTTCCTGGGGATTGTTCAGGAAATGCGCTTTGGTAAGCGTCGGGAGCGGCTTGTAGACCTGAAAATAGCCGTGCGCTCCCGACCCGCGGGCATGCACCACGCGTTCGGGAATACGCTCGCGGCCGAAATGCGCCAGTTTTTCGGTAAAATGGAAGTCTTCCAGAAGATGGGGACCACGGGGGCCGACGCTCAGTGTATTCTGATTGTCGGCGATTCTGGTTCCCTTGTCCGTGGTCAGCCCCATGCCTTCGGGCGGAGCCCTGAACTCGTCCATATCCCTGATTTTGGCAGACGTGTTTTCCGGGGTTTTCATGCTTCCGGCGGTCATGGGTTCCCGGCCGGGCGGGGTAGGGGAGGCGCTGACAGGCGAGGCTCCCTTTTCCGTCACATCGTCATAATGAGGCATGGCGGCCTTTCCGTCTGTAAAAGGGGCTCCATGGAAATGTTTTCCGGGTGCTTTCATCAAAAATTCCTTTGTGGTTTGAGACCTCCCCCTTCAGGGGGAAAAGAGGAGTTGACAAGACGGCGAAGCCGATGAGATCTTTTTCCGTAATCCCTCCCTTCGGGGAGGGGCAATCCGTACGGCCCCTGTCCGTCAGCTGCGGACTCAGTCGGCGGATGGGGCGACTGTGGATTGAAACATAGTCTTTCTCCTTTGAAATGCGAGCCTGCATTTCTCATTCGGATCATTCTGCAAGTGAACGTATCTGTCGGTCAGGCCCAGTGTTCCGAGCCTCGGGTTTCATGCCGCGGCCGGAGTCTCACTCTGCTCCGGGAGCATGTTCATGCCATTCCTGTATTGCGGATGCATGCACAGCTCATGCACATGGCTGGAAAGAATGAACAGGCGGAACTGTTCATTGTCCTTTTTTTCGCATACTGAAAAATGAGCTGTTATAGGGAAATTATTTTTCTCTGGGGTTCTGCTTGAGGAAAGGCTGACAAAAGTGTTTCCCGCAAGTCGTGCGCGGGCTGGGAATATCCCTGCTCACCGCAGGCACGTTGCAGAGCGAGGCCACGGGCATCGGAAGCGGAGATGCCGGCAGGGGAGAAGCGAGTATCGGCAAGTCCGCTCGAACGCCGTCAGGAGGCCGCGGAAGCAATATCTCGCGGAGCGGAGCCGGGGAACGGCAGCCGCTGGCGCACAGCGTCTTGCGGATGAAGAACGCGGGGTTGAATCTTGTTCCGCCCGGCCCCGGCAGCCTTTTCAAGGCGAAAATGTGTCAGCCCTGCTGCCCCGGAAGCCGCCGCACAATGCCGAGTTTTGCGCAGCGGCGGTGAAAGGTGCGCAGGTTGACGCCGAGATGCTCCGCCGCGCGCAGCTTGTTGCCGCCGCAGCTTTCCAGCGCGCTCAGGATGATATCGCGCTCCGCGCGGGCCAGCGCAAGCTCCAGCGTTTCCCCGGCGGCGGGGCGGAATTCTCTCTCTCTCTCTCTCTCTCTCTCTCTCTCTCTCTCTCTCTCTCTCTTGGGGGAAGGAGGAAACGCCCTCCCGCGCCGGAGAAATGAACTGGGCCTGCCCGGTAGCGAGGTAGCGCAGGATCACGTTCTGGAGTTCACGCACGTTGCCGGGCCAGTCGTAGGCGAGAAAGCGTTTCATCAGGTCGTCGGGAATGCGGGGCCGCACATCCAGCGGGCTGAACTTGGCAAGGAAGAACTCGATGAGGCGGGGCAGATCTTCCCGCCGTTCGCGCAGGGGCGGGATGGGGATATCCACCACAAAGATCCGGTAGAAGAAATCTTCCCGCAGGGCACCGTCCTTGACCATCTGCACAAGATCGCGGTTGGTGGCGCAGATCAGGCGGACGTCGCCGTCCAGCGGCCTGTTTCCCCCCACGGGCGTATATTTTTTTGTTTCGATGGCATGGAGCAGCTTGGCCTGCATGGAAAGGCTCAGTTCGGCAACCTCATCAAGAAACAGGGTTCCCCGGTGAGCAGCGCCCAGAAACCCCTGCCGGTTGCCCTGCGCTCCGGTGAAGGCCCCTTTCACATATCCGAAAAATTCGCTTTCCAGCAGTTGCTCCGGAATGGCCGCGCAGTTGACCATGACAAAGGGCTGATCGCGCCGCGCGCTGACATCGTGTATGACGCGGGCCAGCATGCTTTTGCCCGTGCCGGTTTCTCCCAGAATGACGAGGCTGGTGTCGGTCTTTCCCATCTGCAGGGCCAGATTCATGGTCTTGCGCATGGCCGGTCCCCTGCCGAGAAAGATTTCGTTCTGTCCGCCGATCCTTGCCTGCAGCCGTGCGTTTTCGCGTTCCAAGCGGGCGCGTTCGCTTTCCAGTTCCTTTTCCTTGCGGATTTTGTCCGTAATATCGACAATGGTGCTGATGAGGGCCGTTTCCTTTCCCCAGGGGAAAACCGAGGGATGACCTTCCACATGGCGCACTTCTCCCCTGACGCGGTATTTCCAGTAATATGTCCCTCCTGAGAGGATTCCCTCGTGGTTGTTGGCGTTTAGGTTGAGAAAGCGTTCCCTGTCGGACTCGTCGATGAACAGCCCTATGGGCATGCCGAGCATTTCCTCGGGGGAATCGTACCCCGTAAGCTGCGCATAGGCCATGT
>ENA-UEOJ01000087-UEOJ01000087.1-human-gut-metagenome-genome-assembly--contig:-NODE-87-length-69440-cov-7.088217_pt1 | contig 69440 bp, 66 predicted proteins | sample MGYA00242885_ERZ507886 | MGnify/ENA primary metagenome ERZ507886 (study PRJEB26167, sample SAMN06115505) | human gut metagenome | host: Homo sapiens | place: China:Anhui | collected 2015-08-07 | study... | reverse complement strand
GGCAAATATTGAAATATTAAAATCTGCTATTGGTGTCTTATATAATTATTGGGGGTTATGTTCAATATGCGAAATGTATTCTATGGATTATGTTGAGAGAAATAATAATGAGATTTTTTTGAATTATATTTCAACTCTACATTTTTGTTCGGCAAATAATCTAATGCATGGTTGGTTCTATGAAAACAAAATAGAAGTGAGTATGCCCCAATATATGAATATCTTGTTTTCAATCATTGCAGATTATAAATTAATGTGAGTGTGTATAGGGATACACGAGAAAAGAAGTAGATGTGTTTGGCATCTACTTCTTCTGCTTACATGTTTAAAGTGTAACCATTTTCATTTTAGCATCAGCTTCTCGGTAATTTGAGAAGATTGTCTGATGGTGTGTCATTAGGTTCGGAACGAACATATTTTTCGTAGTTAGAACTTAATGCAGGAACCAAATTCGGATAAGGTGAGATGTTAACATAAATGCTGTTGGGGTGGGACTTAAGATGATCATATACGTCAGCCTTTTTGTAATAACCGGGATTGGTACAGCCTTCGATATAAATCTGATCGATTTCTGTTGTTTTGGTTGAATTTGCACAACCAGGTTTCATTTTGATTTTTGTTGCTTTCATTTTTGTTTCTCCTTTTAAAATAATATTGTAATCTATGTAAACAATAATAGAGAAACCGTAACGAATGAATGTTCTGCTTGAGCATAGGAACTAATCTGTGGTACAATGCTTTTGGGAAAGTACATATGTACGTAGGAGACCAGTATTCTATTCGTTAGATGCTGGTTTCTTTTTTATTGGAATTTTCTGTTCCTATACTCAATATATCACCATCCAAAATAAATGTCAATAAAATACTTGTCCCAATATTGACAAAAATGTCCCAAAGTGTTAATGTATAGATAAGAAAGAGAATTAGGAGCGGATCATATGAAAAAGAAGTGCGTTATTAATTTAATTAAATACCATGCGGAGAATAATGATGCGGGTTTTCGAAGTGAAGCTTATGAAATAGCAAGATATTTTGACGAAGTAGGAGATTATCAGCTTGCAGAATATATTATGGCATTGATGTCAAATACAAATACATTTGTTCCGCAAATGAGCGAGAATGAATCTGCTATGTTTGAAAAAATTGAAAAGATAAGTGATCCTTTATGGTTGCCGGAAGACATTACTCAGGATTTATTAGGAATTGTGCATGCAGTAGCGCATAATGCAGGAATAAATAAATTTTTATTTCAAGGAGCACCGGGAACCGGTAAGACAGAGGCCGTTAAGCAACTGGCACGAATATTGGAAAGAGAAATATATATGGTTGATTTTTCGGCCATCATTGATAGCAAAATGGGACAAACACAGAAGAATATGTCGGAACTATTTAAGGAAATAAACAGTTTTGTTCATCCGGAAAAAGTTATAGTATTGTTTGATGAGATAGATGCCGTTGCTTTAGACAGAACAAATGCCAACGATTTACGTGAGATGGGACGAGTAACATCTTCGTTGCTTAAGAACATGGATCGCATGGATGAAAGAATAGTGTTGGTAGCAACTACAAATCTGTATAAACATTTTGATAAAGCATTGATTAGAAGATTCGATTCGGTGATTGATTTTAATAGATATTCACAAAGCGATTTAATGGATATATCTGAAGAATATTTGAATAAGTTCTTAACTAAATTTAACTTGGCAAAGAAGGATATAAGATTATTTAGAAAAATAATGATGTTGCTTTCGCCATTACCATATCCGGGAGATTTGAAGAATTTGATAAAAACAGCAGTAGCATTTAGTAATCCAGATGATGAAATGGACTACTTCAGAAGATTATATTATACGATTACTGGTGAAAAACCAGAAAATATTAAAAAACTGCAAGAACAGAATTTTACCGTAAGAGAAATCGAAATTTTGAGTAAAATACCGAAGAGTAGTGTTGCCAGAGAATTAAAGGAGATGAGTGAAGATGAATAATATTTTGCAATTAAAGGGTCAATTTCAAAAGCGGAAAGCACCGAACGGCTTTGGACCTACTAATTTGCCAAAGGGAAAAACAGTTAGTGTAGACCATGTTTTGAAATTGAAAAATCAGTTACAAGATATTATTTTGTTTTGGAATCAGGAAAAAACGATTAATGGTGCCTTGGTTAGTGTACATTATAGAAAAGTAGTGGCGAAGAGTAACAGAATTCAGATTTTGTTATCAGATGGCGGAAAACATCCAAACCAATCTGTACGAGGCTCAAAGTTCTCAGAGGGTTATAATGACAAAAATGAGTTGGTTCAAAAGCATGTATTTACTTATTTTCTTGCGATAGATTCATTGCAGAAATCGGTAGTGCTTTTGGATAAGTGTGCTGCTACTATCCAGAATTTTTATGATGGAAATATTTCAAGTAATGATACCGAGCTTATTAATTCAGGTGTATATAATGACAGTATTATGAGTAAAAGTTCTTTTCTAAAAACACTTGTAGATTGTTTTTATGTGGAGAATTTTCGTATAGATCGTGCTCCTAAAACTGCGAATGAGCAGTCTATTGTGACCATATATAAAACGGGTGTCGACACAACGGAGTTGTTAAGTAATTTAGGCATAAATATGATTAATGCCAAAATGATAGATGAAACAACTTTGAGGATGGAAAAAGAAGAGATAGACATTTTGTGTGATAAAGCACCGTATTTGATTGCTATGAGCGTTAAGAATTTCACTGAAATTGTCTATGATATTACTGACAGCGAGGAATATGAAGAGCAAGTTTTGATAAAAAAGCCTGAGAATGAACCTGTTGTAGGTGTTATAGATACGCAATTTGATGAGAGAGTATATTTCAGTGATTGGGTAGAGTATAGAAAATGTATAAGTGATGATATTGAATTACATACTGAGGATTTCTTTCATGGCACTGCGGTAACATCAATTATTGTCGATGGACCAGCGTTTAATCCAAGATTACAAGATAATTGTGGTAATTTTAGAGTTCGCCATTTCGGAGTGGCTACGGCAGGTAGATTTAGTTCGTTTGCAATATTGAAGCAGATTCGTGAAATTGTTCGGAAGAATAGAGATATAAAAGTTTGGAATTTATCATTGGGTTCTGCAATGGAAATTGATGCAAATTTCATATCTCCTGAAGCGGCTGAATTGGACAGAATTCAGTATGAGTATGATGTCATTTTTGTAGTTGCGGGTACAAATAAAAAGAAGAATTCCGATGTTAATAAAATTGGTGCACCGGCAGATTCACTCAATTCATTGGTTGTGAATGCGGTGGATTTTAGTGGCAAGCCAGCATCCTATACACGAAAAGGCCCGGTGTTATCATTCTTTTATAAACCAGACGTTTGTTACTATGGTGGAGATGGTCCTGATAAAATTGTCGTTTGTGAACCTTTAGGTAAAGCAACTGTAACCGGTACATCGTTTGCAGCTCCTTGGATAACTCGTAAAATGGCATATCTTATACATATTATGGGTTTAAGTCGTGAAGTGGCAAAAGCTTTAATAATTGATTCCGCTGCAGGATGGGATCGACAAGATACCATAAAGTATGAAAAAGGGTATGGCATTGTACCTAAAAGGATTGAGGATATTTTGTATTCGCGAGAGGATGAGATTAGATTTATTATGTCTGGAAGCATTGATGAGTATGAAGTATATACTTATAATATTCCGGTTCCTCAAGATATGAATGCACATCCTTTCTTTGCAAAGGCTACGCTTGCTTATTTTCCGCAAAGCGATCGTAACCAAGGTGTTGACTATACATCAACGGAGATGGATATTCATTTTGGGAGAATTGCGGAGCAGAAAGGAAAAGCAGTAATTAAAGCTATAGATTATAACAAACAAGCTGAGGAAGGACTCAATACAATCTACGAGGAAGACGCACGTAAATTGTATCGCAAGTGGGATAATGTTAAGCATATTAGTGAGGCATTGAAAGAAAATGGTCGTCCGCGCAAAGCGTATCAATCAGGCATGTGGGGATTAAGTATTAAAACAAAAGAAAGAATTGATCCGAAAGCAGGTAGAGGTCTGCGATTTGGCGTTGTTGTAACTTTACGAGAAATGAACGGCGAAAACAGAATAGATGACTTCATAAAGATGTGCATGATGAGAGGGTGGGTTGTTTCCAGACTTGATGTGCATACGCAGGTTGATGTTTATGTTAAGGCTGAGGAAGAGATTACGTTTGAGTAATGAATAGGGCAGTATTTATAGGTTAAATGTAACACTGTGAGCTAGAAAGGTTCACAGTGTTACAAAAAGCGTTGTAGGAGACAGATATTAATGAAAGAAAAACAAACTTTTGCTGAAAAACATCCAAAGATTAATTTTTTGATAGGACTATTGTTGCTAATAGGTATGGTGATAATGGCTGTATTACTTATTAAATGGATTTTGGGAATAGTAGGAAGCTGGATTGTAAGTGTAGTATATTTCGTTGAAAATTTTGTAAATACATCTGAACAAGTTATTGTGGTGGCTATGATAACAGGTGCTGTTTCTATTACCGGTGTAGTCATCAGTTCAATCGTAGCCAAAATAGTTGAATATAGGTACAATGTAAAAAAGTACCTATATGATAAGCGTGAAGAACCATATAAGCAATTTGTAGAAATGATTTATAAAATAATGGAAGACTCCAAAAAGAAGGATGGAGAGAAAATGACAGAGGAAGAAATGACTAAAATGGTCTCGGAATTTTCTAAAGGTCTTACTTTATGGGGAACAAACAGAGTTGTGAAAAAATGGTTAAAGTATAGAAAGTCATCAATAAAAGGCGATAAAAATATCTTGTGGGAAATGGAAGATATTATTTATGAAATAAGGAAGGATGTGGGCCTTGGAAGAAGACTTAAAAAGGGTGATATGTTAGCATTCTTTGTTAATGATATAGAAAATTTGAAGTAGATTTTACACAAGATGGGAAGGGATTGTATTGGTTCTTGTAGGATACTTAGTGCAATTTATAATTATTTTTGGATGGTATAAATTTATACTTGTCAAGAAATTTAAATGTAAGAATATTGTTCGGAGAAGTATGCGAATTTTATTTACCCAAAGAAAGAATATTATTTTTTCTTTCCTGAGGTGGGGAAATATAAGTAAAGAACAAGAAAAGGCTGTGTGTAGTATCAAAAAGCATTTGTCGGAAATGTTTATGGAGACATATTTGCTTATGGGATATTTTATTTTGGGACCAATTATTTTGAAATGTTTTATTAATTATGAAAATAGGGGGATACTGGGAAGTCTATTTTACCTAGTTCTTTTATGCGGATTGATATTTTCGCGACTGAAAGAAGATACACAAAAGACTATAGAAATAATTAATGCATATACACAAAATGTAATGACACCGTTAGAAAAAAAGCCGGAATTATTAAGCTTTGAAGATGTTCAAAAGCCAGTAATCGAATGGAACGTAAAAAAGATATTGATAATATTGATGGGCTTGTTGGCAATGATAACATGTATTGTTTTGTTAGAACAATTCAAAGATAGCAAGGTATTTCAGGTTATTGCTGTTGTTGTATTTGTATTCGTAATGATACGAGAATCAAGCAATGTGTCTTCCAAAAACAATATAGATATCGGTGAAGGAATTTATGTAGAGGGCTATATTTTAGATAGTGTTAAAGAGGATATACAAAATATGTGTGTGCAATTAGGAATAAAAACTATTGAGTGTAAAATTGTGGCCACGGAAAGATATGCAGAAAGTAAAATAAACGAGAAGGGTATACCGCAGATAGATATTTCTAATGGTTATATATCCCAAATTTATGGGAGTACTGCAAGAGATATATTATTGATGACGATAGCACATGAACTGGGACATATATACTATAATGATTTTTCGAATATAAGCAAAAGAGTAAGAATTTCAAATCTTGTGTGTTTGATATTAATGATATTGAATATGTTAGGATTGATAGCAACAATGATTACACCGATATTTTTAGTTATCACGTTGCTGTCTGTGGGTATCGAATGTGTTTTTGGAAAAATAATGTGTGATGCAAGATATTGGAAACAAATTGCTGAACTCCGTGCAGATAGACTTGCTATAAATGTATGCAAAAGTAATAAAATGATATTTGTTGAATTTTGGAAAGGTTATTTAAAAAATCAAAGAAAAGAAGAGACAAATATAATTGACCAATTTTACAGAAGATGTATAAAAGTTGAAGGTCATCCATCTATGGAATACAGAATGGAACTAATTGAAAAGAGAGAAAAGTGGAGTTGGTGGGAATATTTTGAGCATGCATTGGTAATTATGAAATGGTGTATAACTAATAGAGGTTGGAATGGGGTATAATAAACAGAGCGGATGGCTCGTGTGAGCCATCCGTTTGCAACTATATGAAGCGATGTGTTTAAAAGGCTCCAAACTATCATCTGCATCCACCCATGCCTGCATCTCGCCATCCAGTGCAAGCCGGGCATATTCCAGCGGTTCATCAATCGCCAGAACATTCAAGCGCCGCTGAGAATTAGGTGTAGTCCGTATCCTGGATTCTGCCTGATAGCAGTCAATCCGGAGGATGTAGCCGTTATAGTGGTTAATGTCGATGCTGTTGTGCATCGGGTTATATCTTGCGTGTATCAATTTCATTGTTATAAGTCCTTTCATTTGAATTGGAGGTAAAAAGCCCATGGGCTTATTTTGGACTTGAAAAACTTTGAAAATAGATATAATAATCACAAAATGTACCATTTTATGAAATAAAACATCACTAGAAATATTCAAAACAATACATGCTGTGACAGTAATGGTTGATGCTTTTCCTATGCCCGGAAAAATAATTGCATAAATTTTATAACTGCATACAAATCATATTGACATAGTAGGAATAAAGAAAGTACAATATCATAAACACCAATAAGGAGATTGATTTTATGAGTGAAATTTCAAGAGAAGAGGCTTTTGCCTTATTAAAAAAATATAACAAAGACCCATTTCACATCCAGCATGCGCTTACCGTTGAGGCAGTAATGAAATGGTATGCGGACAAGTTAGGATATGGGGAAGAAAAAGAACATTGGGGAATCGTAGGACTCTTGCATGATATTGATTTTGAACTTTATCCTGCGGAGCATTGCCTTAAAGCTCCCGAACTTTTGAGAGAAGCAGGTGTTTCAGAGGATATTATTCATGGTGTTGTATCCCATGGATACGGGATTACCATTGAATGTGGCGTGACATTGGATGTGGAGCCTGTCCATGAAATGGAGAAAGTATTGTTTGCTGCGGATGAACTGACAGGGCTTATATGGGCAGCCGCTCTTATGAGACCGTCAAAAAGCACTAAAGATATGGAACTCAAATCCTTAAAAAAGAAATATAAAAGCAAAGGCTTTGCGGCAGGCTGTTCAAGAGAAGTAATAGAAAGAGGTGCGGACCAGCTGGGATGGGACCTTGAGAAACTTCTCACAATGACTTTGCAGGCAATGGCTGACAATGAAGATATTATTAATCAGGAAATGGAAGAGGAAAGGTGTGAATCATGCTAAATCAGTTTTCAAGAACACAACTGCTTTTAGGAGAAGATGCCATGAAAAAACTGGCTGATATGAGAGTGGCGGTATTCGGTATCGGAGGCGTAGGCGGATATGTGTGCGAAGCTCTCGTAAGAAGCGGAGTAGGACATTTTGATTTGATTGATGACGACAAGGTATGTTTAACCAATATTAACAGACAGATTATCGCAACAAGAAAAACCATAGGAAAATACAAGGTTGACGTAATGAAAGAACGAATGCTTGACATCAATCCGGAGGTTGAGGTAACCGTTCACAAATGTTTTTTTCTCCCTGAAAATGCAGATGAATTTCCTTTTGCCGAGTATGATTATGTAGTTGATGCGGTAGATACGGTAACGGCAAAGATAGAACTTGTAATGAAATGCCAGAAAGAAGGCGTACTGATTATGAGTTCTATGGGAGCGGGAAACAAGTTAGATGCCAGTGCATTCCGTGTTGCGGATATTTATAAGACGCAGATGTGTCCTCTTGCAAAAGTCATGAGGCGTGAACTTAAAAAGCGCGGAGTGAAAAAGCTTAAAGTGGTTTATTCGGAAGAGAAGCCAACCCGCCCTATTGAAGATATGTCCATAAGCTGCAGAACCGATTGTATATGTCCGCCCGGAGCTGAGCATAAATGTACCGAGAGAAGAGATATTCCGGGAAGCGTGGCTTTTGTGCCTTCCGTTGCAGGTCTTATTATAGCAGGAGAAGTGATAAAAGATTTAACGGGTGTAAAGGGTGCACAATAATTTGATTTATAATCAGAAAGGACAGTAATGGATTTACGTGTTTTACGTTACTTTTTAATGGTAGCAAAGGAACAAAGCTTTACAAAAGCGGCAGACCGGTTAAACAATTATTTTTGGAGGTAACAGATATGGCAAAGAAGTTAGTAGCATATTTTAGTGCAGAAGGCACAACAAGAAAAAAAGCAGAAATAATAGCTGAGGCAGGCAACTGTCAGTTATATGAAATCAAACCCCAAAGTTCCATATACCAAAGATGATTTGAACTGGATGAATAAAAAATCAAGAAGCAGTATTGAAATGGCAGATAAAAAAATCAGACCTGAAATAGAAGACTCAGACATAGATGTGGAATCTTTTGACGAGATTATTCTCGGTTTCCCAATCTGGTGGTATGTTGCACCTACAATAGTCAATACATTTCTTGAAAAATACAATCTTAACGGCAAAAAAATAGTTCTTTTCGCAACCTCAGGCGGAAGCGGCTTCGGCAATACGGTAAGTGAACTTAAAGTATCTGCACCGGGAGCCGACATTGTGGAAGGAAAACTCCTCAACGGATTAAGCAAGACAGAAATCGAAAACTGGGTAAAAGAACTTGATTAATTAAGGTGTCGGAGGAAAAAAGATATGGGAAAAATCACACAGACAGCAGGAAGAAACGCTCTGGGAGAATTTGCTCCTGAGTTTGCACATTATAATGATGATGTTCTCTTTGGAGAAAACTGGAATAACGGAGATATTGATGTAAAGACAAGAAGCATTATAACCGTTGTTGCACTGATGGCATCGGGAATAACCGACTCGTCTTTGAAATTTCATTTACAGAATGCCAAAAATCACGGTGTCACACAGAAAGAAATAGCGGCAGTCATTACCCATGTGGCATTTTATGCAGGCTGGCCTAAGGGTTGGGCAGTTTTTAACCTTGCAAAAGAAGTATGGGATGCCAACGAAGGCGACCTTCCATATGAAGACGAGGCAATGAGAGCACACGCCAAAGAAATGGTATTTCCAATCGGTAATCCTAATGACGGTTTTGCAAAATATTTTACCGGCAAAAGTTATCTTGCACCTGTTTCAACAAGTCAGGTGGGAATTTTCAATGTGACTTTTGAACCGGGATGCCGCAATAACTGGCACATCCACCATGCCAAAAGCGGTGGCGGACAGATTCTTGTATGCGTGGCAGGCAGAGGCTATTATCAGGAGTACGGCAAAGAAGCGGTTATGATGAAACCGGGAGACTGCATTAATATTCCTGCCGAAGTAAAACATTGGCACGGTGCCGCACCTGACAGCTGGTTCAGTCATCTTGCTGTTGAAGTTCCGGGAACAGAGACCTCCAATGAATGGTGTGAGCCTGTAACCGACGAAGAATACAGCGTATTGAAATAACAGAAATATTGACTACATATCAACATAAATATATAATTTTCTATAGTGTTAATGAAATGTAGGTAAGAAAATGAATTTAGAAGCATTGGAAAAAGATATATGTTATGTGATAAAAGAAGAACAGATAAAACTGGGTTTCAGAAAAGAGTCAATCAGTCTTTATTATCCTTTAAGCTCTTTAAACAGTATTCTGGAAACTGAGTGTAACGCAGAAGAAATGTTACAGGTGCTTGATGAATTCAAAATTAAATCAAAGGCAGAATTCGGCGATATAGACGTATCCGTAAAGGGAGAACGTTTTTGTATTAAATTACCGGATACAGCTTCGGAATATGTTAATAATACTACAGAAAAGACAGGCTTTTTGTATGATTTGATAGCAACGGTTTCAAGACACGGTATTACAATAGAAGATGTAAAAAAAGTATTTGAAGGCTATTCCTCACATGTTCATTTTGAAACCATGGAGCATGAAGAATTTAATTATCTTATTTATTTTGAGGACGGAATGCCTGATGACAGTTATTATTGTTTTACAAAAGAGGGCGGACACCTTATTTACCACCGTTTTTCAAAAAGTGCCTATAAAGATACGTTTAACATATAATGGAGACAGTAAGAATGTTTGAAAAATATGAATACGCAGAAATTACAATAGAAGAACTGGCAGATATCCACCCATCCCTTTACAGATTTTGCGATGTAAGGGACGAAGTATCATACCGCTACGGTTCCATTCCCAAGGCTGAGAATATAAGCAATATTATTGAACTGGCCGAGGAGGGAAAGCTTGACAAAAACATTTCATACGTTTTGTATTGTATGAAAGGAATACAGAGTATGGACATGGCGTATGAGCTTCGTGGGATGGGATACGATGCCGTAAGCCTCAAAGGCGGATATGCAGCATGGCTTACTTCATCCTACAGGGAAGATTATGAGGATAAGCAGAAGGAAGTTGAGACAAGCATCCGCAAGACTTTTCATAAATGCATTTTTTCACCTTTTGCCAAGGCAATTAATGAATACGAGCTTTTGAAACCGGGAGATAAGGTTGCCGTATGCATATCCGGAGGGAAAGATTCCATGCTTATGGCAAAATTATTTCAGGAGATAAAGAGACACAATAAGTTTGATTTTGAACTTGTTTTTCTTGTAATGGACCCCGGATACAGTGAGGTCAACAGGCTCGTAATAGAGAAAAATGCAAGGATGTTAGGCGTTCCCATAACCATATTTGAGACTCGGATATTTGATGCGGTATACGATGTAAAACAGTCGCCTTGTTATCTTTGTGCCAGAATGAGGAGAGGTTACCTTTACAGTAAGGCAAAAGAGCTTGGCTGCAATAAAATCGCATTGGGACACCACTATGATGATGTAATCGAAACAATTCTTATGGGAATGTTGTACGGTGCACAGGTACAGACTATGATGCCAAAGCTCCACAGCACCAATTTTGAAGGCATGGAGCTTATAAGACCGATGTACTACATCCGTGAGGATGATATCATGCGCTGGCGTGATTTTAATAATCTTCATTTTATACAGTGCGCCTGTCATTTTACAGACACCTGTTCTTCCTGCAGGGAAGACGGCACAACTGCTTCAAAGCGTATGGAAATAAAGCAGCTTATTAAGGATATGAAGAAAGTCAATCCTTATGTGGAGGGCAATATTTTTAAGAGCGTTTATAATGTAAGTCTGGGAACAGTAATTGAATACAAGGACAAGGATGGAGTAAAACATAATTTCCTTGAGAATTATGATGAAAAATAACCAAAGTATTGTATAAAAAATATTTTTAGTGTAATATTGAATATTACCAAAGCAGATAAAGGAGGGAAAATATGAATCCGGCATCAATGATTAAATTAATGAAAGCAAAAAATACTTTTTCCGCCAATCATCCAAAATTCATTTCATATATAAAGGCAGTTTTCGGCACAGGAATACCTGAGGATTCTGTTATAGAGATAACGGTAACGAAGCCCGGCGGACAGCCGATGACAACCAATATTAAGGTTAAACAGAGTGATTTGGAATTAATTGAAGAATTGAAACAGATTGCGAAATAGCGGAGGATATATGTTTCAGAAAAAGGATATTATATATAATGAGACTATCGGAGTCTGTCAGGTAACGGAGGTTACAAAGCTGGTGGATAAAAGAGGCCAGCCGATTATGTATTATGGACTTAAATCTTTACAGGACGGCAGGACCGCATATATTCCCGTGGAAAATCATTCAGTTGTACTTAGAAACCTGATTGACACGGATACAGCGGTAGAACGTAAGAATACGGGATTTAAGGACAGAAGCAGACAGGAACAGTATGAAATAAATTATGTGCTTGGAGGTATAAAATGATGTTAAAGCATGTTAGTGAAAAAGATTTTGAAGATGAAGTTCTGAAATCAGATGTAAAAGTCCTTGTGGATTTTTATGCTGACTGGTGTGGACCATGCAAAATGATGGCACCCGTACTTGAAGAAATTGCAGAAAACAATAATGGTTTTAAAATTGTTAAACTGAACGTTGATGAAAATATGTCAATAGCAGAGAAGTATAACATTATGTCAATTCCTGCACTTTTTGTATTTGATAAAGGCGAAGTGGTTAATAAATCAGTAGGCCTTATCAGTAAAAATGAAGTATTGGATTTATTAAAATAAAACTTACACAGGAGAAAACATAATGGAAAAGATAGCGAGCTTTACTGTAAATCACCTTGATTTGAAAACAGGTATTTATGTTTCGAGGAAAGACAGGCTGGGACCAATAACGCTTACAACCTTTGATTTAAGATTTACAAAACCTAATACGGAGCCTGTGATGGTAACAGCAGGAATACATTCCATAGAACATCTTGGCGCCACTTTTTTAAGAAACCATCCTAAGTGGAAGGACAATGTAATATATTTCGGACCGATGGGATGCAGAACAGGTTTTTACCTGATTCTGGCAGGGGATTTAGCTTCCTCCGACATAATAGGACTTCTTTGTGAATTGGCTGATTATGTTCTTGGATATGAAGGAGAGATACCGGGATATTCACCTAGGGATTGCGGCAATTACCTTGATAACAACCTTGATATGGCAAAGTATTATATGAGAAAATATAAATCAGAAGTGCTTGATAACCCTACAGAAGACAGACTTAATTACCCACAATAAATTAAAATAATAAAAAAGTTCCGGTTTTGATGCCGGAACTTTTTTTGGAGAAATTTTTATTATGCTTCAAAGAGTAACTCGCCGTATGTAGGCATAGGCCAGTATTCTGAGTCAACAAGTGTTTCAAGAATATCAACAGGAGTTCTGAGTGCTGCCATATCAGCTTTGATAACATCTCTGTAGAATTCGGCAGTGCACTTGACACATCCTTTTTCAGCTTCAGCCTGATCAGCTTTAAGAGTTGTAAGGGCTGTTTTTGCTTCTTTAAGGTAAACTGTAATCTCATCGAGAGTCTCTTTCTGTACGCTGGCATCTGCACCTGCAGATACAACTTCATTGATTGAAGCGGCAAGCTCTGTAGTATATTTTATAACCGAAGGAAGAATATCCTTAGAAGCCATATCAATCATTGTAAGAGCTTCAATATTGATTACCTTAGCATATGTATCATAAAGAATCTCGGCTCTTGATTCAAGCTCTACCTTATCCATAATTCCGTACTTAGAGAAAAGTGCAACGGATTTATCTGATACAAGAGCTTCTGTAGCATCTACCATTGATTTAAGGTTAGGAAGACCACGTTTTGCAGCTTCTTCAACCCATTCATCCGAATAACCATTTCCATTAAATACGATTCTCTGATGTTCACGCATTGTCTTTGCGATGTATTCGTCACATGCTTTTTCAAAATCGGCAGAACCTTCAAGTTCATTGGCGGCTTCGTCAAAAGCCTCGGCTACGATAGCATTTAATGTAATGTTTGGCATTGCGATTGAATCCATCGAACCAACCATACGGAATTCAAATTTATTTCCTGTAAAGGCAAATGGTGAAGTTCTGTTTCTGTCTGTAGCATCTTTTGTCACAACAGGTACGGTGCTTATACCAAGGTTAAGTTCCTCTCCTTTAATGCAGCTTTCAGCAGAACCTTTTTCAATAATCTGGTTTACAACATCCCCTAACTGGTCTCCAAGGTAGATAGAGATGATTGCAGGAGGTGCTTCGTTAGCTCCAAGTCTGTGGTCGTTGCCTACATCGGAAGCAGACTGACGAAGTAAATCAGAATGTCTGTCAACGGCTTTCATTATGCAGGCAAGTACAAGAAGAAACTGTCTGTTCTTGTTAGGTGTTTTACCCGGATCAAGAAGATTTATACCTGTGTTGGTTGAAAGCGACCAGTTATTATGCTTACCTGAACCGTTGACACCTGCAAATGGTTTTTCATGGAGAAGACATTCAAGTCCATGTCTTTCTGCTACTTTATTAAGGGTTTCCATTGCAAGAAGGTTATTATCTACGGCAATATTGGCAGCCATGTAAATAGGAGCCATTTCGTGCTGTCCGGGAGCAACTTCGTTATGCTGGGTAGTTGCTGTGATTCCCAGTTTCCAAAGTTCACGGTTGAGGTCTTTCATAAATGAACCAACGTTTTCTTTGATAGCACCGAAATACTGATCTTCAAGTTCCTGTCCTTTTGGAGCAGGAGCACCGAAAAGAGTTCTGCCTGTGAATTTAAGGTCTTTTCTTGCGTCAAAGCTGTCTTTGCTTATAAGGAAATATTCCTGTTCAGGACCAACGGAAGCAGTTACTTTGGTTGCTTCTGTTTCCGGGTCGAACAATTTAACAATTCTCATAGCTTCCTTGCTTACGGCTTCCATAGATCTTAAAAGAGGTGCTTTCTTATCAAGAGTTTCTCCGGTATATGAGCAGAATACCGTAGGAATACAAAGGACTGCACCTATTGCACCTTCCCTGATAAATGCAGGAGAAGTAACATCCCATACTGTGTAACCTCTTGCCGCACATGTTGCACGAAGTCCGCCTGATGGGAAAGAAGAAGCGTCAGGCTCTCCCATAATGAGCTGCTTTCCTGTAAATGATGAAATAACTTTTCCGTCCTCATCCGGATGTGTTACAAATGAATCATGTTTCTCTGCTGTAAGGCTGGTAATTAATGGCTGGAACCAATGTGTGTAGTGTGTGGCTCCTTTTTCCTGTGCCCAGTCCTTCATTGCTTTTGCAATAACGTCGGCGTCCTCGATGGCGAGCTGTCCACCGTTGTCCATAACGTTCTTCAGATTTGCAAATACTTTTTTAGGTAATCTTTCTTTCATCTTTGCTACTGTAAATACATTTTCGGCAAAAATGTCTTCAATCTTAAATGCTTCACTCATTGTCTCATTCTTCCTTTCAGCATAAATATTTCTATCTCTGTATAAAAAAATAAAGGTGCCCAATAATTGGACACCTTTGTCTTGTGGTAAGAATACTACAACAAAATATAAAAATCAAGAACTTTTTTTATTTTATTAATATTTTTTAAATTCAGTTATTAATTTCAGCTATTAATTTGGCATGAACCATGTGTCTTTCCTTGGATGTCGAATCTGACTGGCAGGTGTAAAGAGTAAGCAGCCTGTCATTTGGTTCAGCAAAATATCCTGTCTCATAAAGCTGTTTTTGTCTCATGTGGTTGAGATAACTTTTCTTGGTTTCGTCATCCGAGATTAGAACGAGAAAAGATTCAGGGTCACTGTCATAATATGTATCTACTACAGAGAATATCTGGTATACGAGTACCCTTCCTTTCTGGTAAATATAGATATAGTTGTTAAAATTATCCTGATTCTTCTGATAAAATTCAGGATCATCATATTTCAGAAGGTTGGCAAACATACTGCCGTCATTCATGTGATGACCATATATGGTAAAATGTTGTTCATCAAGACTCCTGTCATTTCTGTAATCAAGATATATCGCACCTGACCACGCTTCATTTTGTGAAATATCATAATGCAGGTAGTAATCGTTATCAGGACCTTGGACGATAGGGTAACTTATGCCGACTGACGGAATCTGAATCCATCCGGCACATGCATCATTGATTTGTAAAAGTTTATCAAAATCAATTGCAAGACCCGGGTTAATATTTTTGTATTTATCCGTACTCAAATCGGGTGTGGAGGTATTTTCTTCAATAACGGAATTATTAATTTCACTGTTATGGCGGCGCTCTCTTGCATAGCCTATATAACGTGAAATTATCTGGTACATACAAAATACCATCACACACGTTAAAATAAAGATTATTATATAACGTCTGATATCAAATTTTGTAATATGAAACTTTCTGTCATCAGGAGTAAGTATATAATTATCATAATCATCAGGGACAGCCTCAGCAGGGATTATTTCAAAATCATCATCCGATGTGGTCTGCTCTGTGGTATCGGTATTTTCAATTTCATTATCGGGTTGGACGGGAGGCTCATTTTCTTCTGAAACATTCTGAATATTAGGGGCAGCGTCGGAATCCGCCGCTGCCCCATCAATGGTATCAGAATCAATTTCTATAACCTCTATATCCGTAGAATCTTCTTCTATATCAATTTCAGGCTCTTTCATATATTATACCATTATTATCCGTGATTCAGGCTTTTCCTACTGAACCGAATAATTCCATTTTTTCTTTAACTGTTGCTTTGATTGCTTCAAAACCAGGAGCAAGAAGCTTACGAGGGTCAAATCCCTTACCTTCAAGGTCCTTACCTGCTTCAATATACTTACGTGTAGCATCAGCAAATGAAAGCTGACATTCTGTATTAACGTTAATCTTAGCAACGCCAAGAGAGATTGCTTTCTTAATCATATCAGCAGGGATGCCTGTACCACCATGAAGAACGAGTGGCTTCTCACCTGTTAATTCCTTGATTGCAGCAAGAGTCTCAAAGCTGAGTCCCTGCCAGTTAGCTGGGTATTTACCATGGATGTTACCGATTCCGGCTGCAAGCATTGTTACACCGAGGTCAGCAACTGACTTACATTCGTTAGGATCAGCACATTCACCCATACCGATAACGCCGTCTTCTTCACCGCCGATTGAACCAACTTCTGCTTCAAGGGACATTCCCATAGCACGTGTAACAGAAACTAATTCTTTAGTCTTGGCAACGTTCTCTTCAATTGGGTAGTGTGAACCATCGAACATGATTGATGTAAAGCCTGCCTTAATACACTTATAACATCCTTCGTATGTTCCGTGATCAAGGTGTAATGCAACAGGAACTGTAATTCCTAAGCTTTCATCCATAGCCTTAACCATAGCGGCAACAGTTTCAAAACCTGCCATATATTTGCCGGCACCTTCTGATACACCAAGGATAACCGGTGAATTTAATTCCTGAGCTGTAAGAAGAACAGCTTTAGTCCATTCAAGGTTATTAATATTGAACTGGCCTACTGCATATTTGCCAGCAACTGCTTTTTTAAGCATATCTTCTGCTGTAACTAACATAAATAATTACCTCCAAAATTAATTTTTAATTATTATAGCATACAAATTTCCAATGCACAATTATTTAATTGTAACAGGTTCATCATATTCTACGCCAAAAGTATCTACTGTGACGGATTTTATCATCTGATCTTCCATTGGCCTGTCATTCCAGTCGGTACGAACATCCGCGATGGTATTGATAACATCAAGACCGTTTATAACCTTGCCAAAAGCAGCGTAAGAGCCGTCAAGATGAGGGGATGTCTCATGCATTATAAAGAACTGTGAACCGGCAGAATCAGGATCCATAGCTCTTGCCATGGAAAGGACACCTGGTGTATGCTTAAGGTCATTAGTAAAACCATTATTAGAGAATTCACCCTTGATTGAGTAACCGGGGCCACCCATGCCTGTACCCTGTGGGTCGCCACCCTGAATCATAAAACCTTTGATTACACGATGGAAAATAAGTCCGTCATAGAAACCTTTCTTAACAAGACTTATAAAATTGTTGACGGTATTAGGTGCAATATCAGGATATAATTCAGCCTCAAAAATGCTGCCGTCATTCATTTCAAATTTAACAATAGGATTTTTAGCCATTTTTAAATTCCTTTCAGTAGAATAATTATAATCAGTTACATTTTAACATAATAAGAGGTCAAGTCAATGTTAAAAAAAATCAATATTTACAGTGATAAAGATGTTTTATATATCACAGATGATGAAAAAGAAGCAGAGAAATTATTAAAAGAAAAAGAAGCAGTACTTTTTATATGTGAAAATCCCGAAAATGCTCCGTTTATACAGGGCTGCCGCTTTGTTACGGATACAGAGGGCATGAAAGACCACGGATACCTTGCAATGGTATACAGCAGATATAAAAATATACCGTTGCAAATCCTTGAAACAGAAAGAACTTACGTCAGGGAAATTACGACAGATGATGTAAAGGCACTGTATTCGCTGTATGATGATGAGGCTTTAAAATATGTGGAGCCGCTTTACGAATATGATGAAGAAGTTATTTTTACAAAAAAATATATTGAAAATATGTATGGATTCTACGGATACGGTTTGTGGCTTGTTTTTGAAAAAGAAACAGATGAACTGATTGGCAGAGCGGGAATAGAAATAAGAAACATAGACGGAGCAGATAAAAATGAACTCGCATATATTATCAGAAAAGATTACAGGCGGAAAGGTTATGGTTATGAAGTATGTAAAGCCATATTAAATTATGCTTTTACAAAACTTTCTATGGATGAAGTGATGATTGTGATTGAAAAAGATAATGTTCCGTCAATTAATATGGCGGACAGGATAGGAGCAACTCCTATAGCACTGTCCGCCGTAAATGGTTGTGAATATATGATATTTCAATGCAGAAATAATTAAATTACTTCTTCACAATGAAATCAGCGTAAGCATTTTCAAGACCATGTTCTGTTGGGTCAAGACCTTCAATTTCTTCAGCAGGTGTAACACGGAGACCGATTGTTTTCTTGATAATGAAGAATACAATTGTCATAGTTACGGTAACCCACGCAACAATTGAAAGGATACCTATTAACTGTGTGCCGAGTAATTTAGCACCGCCACCGTAGAAGAGACCCTTTGCAGTATATTCGCCTTTACCGGTTGCGAAGAAACCTACAAGGATTGTACCTGTAATACCGCAGCCACCATGAACCGCTATAGCACCGACAGGATCATCAATCTTAAGTTTGTTCTCAACGAACCATACTATGAATACTACTACAAGACCGGCAACAACGCCAATAACTGCAGAACCCACAGCATCTACGCAGGCACATCCGGCTGTAATAGCTACAAGACCTGCCAATGAACCGTTAAGAGTCATTGATACATCAGGCTTACCGTTTCTTATCCATGTAAATACCATTACAACGATAGTTGAAACAGCAGGTGCAATTGTTGTTGTGGCAAAGATTGATGCAAGGTTAGTGTTTGATGTAGCTGCCGCACCATTGAATCCGTACCAGCCGAACCAAAGAATGAAACAACCTAAAGCACCAAGAGTAATGCTGTGTCCAAGGATTGGTTTTGGTTTTCCGTTTTCATCAAACTTACCTATTCTAGGTCCTAACATCTTGGCACCGATGAGTGCTGAAACACCACCTACAGTATGGATACAGGCTGAACCGGCGAAATCTATGAAGCCTTTTTCAGCTAACCAGCCGCCGCCCCATACCCAGTGGGCTTCAATAGGATACACAATAAGGCTGATTACAAAACTGTATACACAGTAAGAAATAAATTTAGTACGTTCTGCCATAGCACCTGAAACGATAGTAGCTGCCGTTGCACAGAATACTAAGTTAAATACGAAACTACCCCAGTCAATAGCGGTAGTTCCCCAGTTAGCAGGATTTAATGGGAAGTTGCTCCATCCGATAAATCCGCCATGGTCTGTACCACAAAGAAGTGAATAACCTAATAAAAGGAAAGCGACCGTTCCAAGACAGAAGTCCAAGAGGTTTTTCATAATAATATTACCTGCATTCTTTGCTCTTGTAAAACCGGTTTCTACCATTGCAAATCCAGCCTGCATAAAGAATACGAAGGCAGCACCGATAAGGTACCATACACCGTTTGTTCCAAAAAAATTACCATCCATAATTTTTTCCTCCTTTTTCTTATAAACGTAAAAAAGAAGCACAATTACCATTCAAGGTTAATTGCACTTCTTTGTGTCTATACGTTTATAAATTTTTCACAAAATAATCTTAATTCTTTTTAGAGAGCTGTCTCTCCACGTTCGCCAGTTCTTACTCTGACTGCGTCTTCTACATTGTAGACGAAAATTTTACCATCACCGATATTGCCTGATGAGATTTCAGAAACAATCTTTTCGATAATAGGTTCTGCTACATCGTCTGCAACAACTGTTTCAACCTTTACTTTAGGAAGGAGATTTACAAAATACTCATTACCTCTGTAAATACGTTTGAAACCTTTCTGGGCACCATAACCCATGATATTTGTGACCATCACACCATTGGCCTTGGAATCATCAAGGATCTTCTTGACATCATCCAGTTTTTCAGGTTTGATTATCATTTCCAGCTTCTTCATAGTGACTACCTCCTGTTATACATTTTCTTGTACCAAATAATCATATCTGAGCTTGGCTATGGGTGCATTGTAGCACCGGATTTTTAAAAATGGAACCCTTTTTTTGAAAACTGAATAAAATTAAGTAATCAACGGCGTGTACTTTAATTTTGAAAAAAATAAATCAGGAATATTTCTTTTTTATGGTTAAAGAAATGGAAAATTCTGCCGAAATAACTGTTGAATAAAATTGTAATTTATATTATAGTCAGAATATATATGTTATATACCGTACGAAAGGAGGCGTGGTCTATGAGAGTATTCGGTTATGAATACTTACATAACAGTGTACCTGATTTTAATACAAGTGAAAAGATAGATGCAGCCACACCTTCTGCAGAACGTGTTGATGATATACATAAGGAAGAAAAGGCTGTCGCTATTGATTTTTCCGGCTCGGAAAGATTACATGGCAGGGAAGCATTCACTTCCGGCAATTTCCCGGGAACGGAATTCAGCACAGAAGATGAACCTGCAGGTAATACAGTACAAGAAGGTAATTCAATTCTTAATCAGTACCGTTTTTTCGTAAGAAGCAATCATTACGAAGGCAGTGAAGGTGTGGTAAGAAGAATTTTTAAATAAATTTAAAAAAACACTTGACTTATGAAAATTAAATGTATATAATCCATTATGTTGTGTGGACAACACCTAAGTAAATATTGGGATATAGCCAAATGGTAAGGCACTGGACTCTGACTCCAGCATTTACAGGTTCGAGCCCTGTTATCCCAGCTAAGCACCATGAAGCGTTCGTGGTGCTTTTATTTTTGCATAGGACTATTGCACAGATTATATAGTGAAAGCTTTTATCGGTTCACAAGGAGATTTTTATATGTTGTTTGAAAAAGAAACGTATGTACGTTACAGCGAAGTTGATAAAGATGGATTGATTAAAATAGATGCACTTGTCAATCACCTTCAGGATATAGTTATGCTTCATGCCGATGAGGTGGGTGCAGGCATTGCGCAGGTTATTGACATGGGAACGGTATGGTTTATTTCTACATGGCAGATAGAAATAATTACACCACCAAGAATATATGATAAAATAATTCTTAAGACCAATCCCTATGAGTTCAAAGGTTTTTTCGGAAACAGAAATGTCTGGATAGAAAATGAAAAAGGCGAGATTCTGGTAAGGGCCAATTCTATATGGGTATATCTGGATGTAAAGACAAAAGTACCGAAAAGAATTGATGATGCGGCAGTAAAACCATATCTTCCTCTTGAACCAAAACTTGAAATGAGTTATTCTTCAAGAAAGATAGCGATGCCCGAGAATTTTGAACCGTCAGAGCCTGTACGGGTTCATTATGGACAGCTTGATACCAACGGACATGTTAATAACTGCCAGTATATCAAGACCGCAATGGATGTAATCGAAATTAAAGATATGCCAAGGCAGATCAGGGCAGAGTACAAAAAGTCGGCATTATACGGTGATGTTTTTTATCCTTATATACATAGGGAAGAAAAAGCAATATATGTTGATTTGCGTGATAAAGATAATGCCGAGTACGCTACCGTAGTTTTTGAATTTTAGAAAGAGAGCACAGTATGATAGAAATTGGTAAAAAACAGCCGCTTATGGTAGTAAATAAGACCGAGTTTGGTGTATACCTTGGAAATGAACAGGAAAAGGTGCTGCTTCCCGGTAAATATGTGGATGAAGATGTTGAAACAGGAGATTCCCTGACGGTATTTGTATACAGGGATTCCAAAGACAGGCTTATAGCAACCACGCTTGAACCTCTTATCACTTTAGGAGAGGTCAGGGTATTAAAAGTTAAGCAGAATAATAAAATAGGGTCATTCCTTGACTGGGGACTGGAAAAAGATTTGTTCCTTCCTTTTAAGGAACAGACAGCCAAAGTTAAAGAAGGAATGTCATATCCGGTAGCTCTTTATGTTGACAAGTCGGGAAGACTTTGCGCTACCATGAAAATATATCATTACCTTAAAACAACGGATATGTATCATACCGGTGATATTGTGAAAGGAATTGCTTACGAACACATTGACAAATTCGGAATGTTTGTTGCAGTTGACTGTATGTACCAGGGACTTATACCTAACAAAGCATTATACGGAAAGATTGAAATCGGTGACGAAATTAAGGCAACCGTTTCAAAAGTAAGGGAGGACGGCAAGATAGAACTTTCGGTAAGAGGACCGGCATATCTCCAACTTGATGAGGACGGAGACAGGATTCTTAAAGAACTTGATTATAATGACGGATTTCTTCCTTTAAATGATAAGTCTGACCCTGAAATTATCAAACAGAAGCTTGAGATGAGCAAGGCTGCATTTAAGCGTGCCTGCGGACATCTTTTAAAAGCAAATAAAATAGATATCACGGATGATGGTATCAGAAGGAGATAAGATATGCAGAAAGTAATCAGTACGGATAAGGCACCGGGAGCAATCGGACCTTACTCACAGGCAATCGAAGTTAATGGAATGGTATTTACATCAGGAGTTATTCCGGTAGATCCTGCAACAGGAGTTATTCCTGAAGGCGTTGAAGCTCAGGCAACACAGGCATTTACTAACCTTACCAATCTTGTTGAAGCTTCGGGAGCAGCAATGTCACAGGTAGTTAAGACAACAGTCTTTATTAAGGAAATGAATGATTTCGGAAAAATCAATGAAATCTATGCAAAGTTCTTCAAAGAACCATATCCTTCAAGATCCTGTGTAGAAGTTGCAAGACTTCCAAAAGACGTATTGCTTGAAGTTGAAGCAATAGTAGCAAAATAAAAGAATTAAAATAATTTACGCCTGATTACATTCCGTAGTCAGGCGTATTATTGTCTTATAAAGAAATATCTATATTACTGCCGATGTATGGCGTCACAGACATTTCAAGCATCTTCTTCATGCCGTCTCCAAGTTCTTCCATGGAATCTAACGATTTGGCAAGCATCCGGATAGACACGTCATTAATTGTGTTGGCTGCTGAAAGCGAAGCAGACTGTAAACCTGTAATATCCATGATTATTCCTCCTAATCTTTTCCTTATTTTATCACATTTAATAATATAAAACAATGATATTGCCAATAATATTAAGACTAAAATAATGGGGAAACAGTATGAAAAGAGTAATGAGATATCTATTATTGACAATAGGGGCATTTTTGATGGGATTAGCCGTAAAAATGATATTTGATACTTCCGGTCTTGTAACCGGAGGAGTCTCCGGCATCGCTGTAATCCTGCAGAAAATTTTGAATATCCCTATGTGGCTGACTAATATTGTTATAAACGTGCCGCTTTTTATTTACGGGTTCCGCACTCTTGAAAGAAGAGTATTGTGGGATTCTTTTTATGCCAATTTTATTTTTACGCTGGCAATAGGACTTCTCCCGGATATCAATCCTGTGGGTAACGATATATTTTTATCTGCGGTTGCAGGAGGATTCATAATGGGAACAGGGTTGGGAATTATTTTAAGCTGTGATGCAACGTCAGGAGGAGCTGATCTTGCTGCATATATGATTCAGAAAAAATCAAAAAGAATTAAGACGGTATGGATTATTTTTATAATAGATGCGATAATCATTGCCCTGGGAACACCGGTTTTTGGAATACCATCATCAATTTACGGTGTTATTTCGGTATTTACAATCAGCTTCGTTTCAGGAAAAATTGTGGATGGACCGGCTATTTCAAGAACCGCATATATAATAAGTAGAAACAGCATTGAAATTGCTGCAATAATCAACAAAAGACTTGAAAGAGGGGTCACCGGAATAAAAGTAATGGGAATGTATGAAAATAAAGAAAAAATAATGTTGGTATGTGTTGCCAGAAAACGTGAAATCCATAAAATAGTGGAAATAGTGGAGGAGGCTGACAAACAGGCATTTATGTGGATTGGGGATGCCAGGGAAGTTATGGGAGAAGGCTTTGTTAATATTGCCTAGTCGTAAATTAACAAAATGTACAAATTGCACTAAAAAAGCAAGGTAATTAATATTCATGGGCAAATTGTCCAAAATCAAATAACTAATTTTGTTTATAAAGAATATAGCCTAAAAAATATAAAAAGAGTATTATAATTGATATGTAAGTTATATTACACTTTGTTTTAGGAGGACAATTATGGCAAGCTTATCACTTAAGAATGTATGTAAAGTATATCCTAACGGATTTGTAGCCGTTAAGGATTTTAACCTTGATGTAGCAGACAAGGAATTTATTATTTTCGTTGGACCATCTGGATGTGGTAAATCAACAACACTTCGTATGATTGCAGGACTTGAAGAGATTTCTTCAGGTGAACTCTGGATCGGAGATAAATTAGTTAACGACGTAGAACCTAAGGACAGAGATATTGCGATGGTATTCCAGAACTATGCTCTTTATCCTCATATGACAGTTTATGATAACATGTCATTTGGTCTTAAATTAAGAAAAGTACCTAAGCCTGAAATCGACAAATTAGTTCATGAAGCAGCTAAGATTCTCGGTATCGAGCAGTTACTTGACCGTAAGCCAAAGGCTCTTTCAGGTGGACAGAGACAGCGAGTTGCTATGGGACGTGCAATCGTTCGTAATCCTAAGGTATTCCTCATGGACGAACCTTTATCTAACCTTGATGCTAAGCTCCGTGTTCAGATGCGTATTGAGATCCAGAAGATCCATCAGAGACTTGAGACAACAATTATCTACGTAACACATGACCAGACAGAAGCTATGACACTTGGTACAAGAATCGTAGTTCTCAAGGATGGTATTATCCAGCAGGTAGATACACCACAGAATCTCTATGACAAGCCATGTAACGTATTCGTTGCAGGATTTATGGGATCACCACAGATGAACCTTATTAATGCTAAGGTTGTACAGTCAGGTGAAGATGTTGTACTTATGTTTGGTGGCAACACAGTTAAACTTCCTGAAGGAAAAGCTCAGAAGCTTATTGAAGCAGGATATGTTGATACAACAGTTATCATGGGTATCCGTCCTGAAGACCTTAATGATTCAGAAGTTATCATCAATGCTAACCCTGATTGCGTAATCGAAGCTACAATCAGAGTATACGAATTACTTGGTGCTGAAGTTTACCTTTACTTTGATATTGATGAAGTTAACTGTACAGCAAGAGTTAATCCTCGTACAACAGCTCGTCCAGGCGATACAATTAAACTTGGTATCGATATGACTAAACTTCACATCTTTGATAAAGATACAGAGCAGGTTATCTTACATTAATTATGATTTATTTGCAGACCGGATTTATCCGGTCTGTTTTTTTATTGTGGGAATAAGAAAAGTTATGATATAATGAGCGCAAGAGAGCCAGAAAGCTGCTAGCAGCTTTATGGCGAACGGCGAATGGCGATTACGATAGCTGCGATAGCAGCGGAGAGTAGCGAAGCTACGAATCGTGATATAATATTAAGAAATAGTACAGTAGCATATATAAAGAAAAAAGGGAGGTAGTATATGCTTTTAATTGACAGATATACTAAATTATATGGTAAAAAAATTGCAGTTGATAACTTGTCGCTTCATATTAAACCGGGCGAGATATATGGTTTTATAGGACACAATGGTGCAGGAAAGACAACAACGCTTAAGGCATGTGCGGGGATACTTAATTTTGAGTATGGAAATATATTGATTGATGGAATATCCATTAAAGAAAAACCGATGGAATGCAAAAAGAAAATGGCATATATCCCGGACAACCCTGACTTGTACGGCTTTCTGACAGGGGCGGCGTATCTGAATTTCATAGCAGATATATATAAAGTACCTTTGGAGATAAGAAATAAACGAATTGAAGATTTTGCTGATAAATATGGAATTATTGATGACCTGGGGATGCCAATTAACTCATATTCCCATGGTATGAGACAGAAAATAGCTATAATATCGGCTCTTATACATGAACCAAAGCTTATACTTATGGACGAACCGTTTGTAGGACTTGACCCTAAGGCATCACATACCCTTAAAAAACAGATGAGGGAAATATGTGATAATGGCGGAGCAATCTTTTTTTCCACACATGTATTGGAAGTAGCGGAAAAATTGTGCGATAAAGTGGCAATTATAAAAGGCGGCAGGCTTATTGCATCCGGTACAATGGCAGAGGTTAAGGGTAATTTATCTCTTGAGGATGCGTTTCTTGAACTGGAGGAATAGAGTGAAGGTATTCTTACAATTATTAAAAATGAGGATTTTGTCTGTTTTTAAGGGAACAGGCAAGAAAGATAAATATACAAAAAATATCGGATTTAAGATTTTTATAGGCATAGTGGTTGCTTATGCGGCACTTTGCTTTGTAGGTATGTTTGGATTCTATTTTATGCAGCTTGCAAAAAACTTTGTGGAACAGGAAGTGGGATTTGCATATTTTTCCATGGTGGCTGTTGTTATGGTTGCCATTGGATTTGTAACAACGGTATTTGCTGCACAGTCCCAGATTTTTGAGGCAAAAGATAATGATTTGCTTACAGCAATGCCAATTCCACCAAGGTATATACTGATTACCAGGGTTATTACCCTTCTTATAATAGAACTTGCAGAGTCTCTTGTGCTGGGAATAGAAGCAATGCTGATTTATAAGATTTTTGCACCTGTTCCTGTGGGCGGGGCAATTATGATGGTTGTCGAAATTATCGGACTTAATATGATTACAGCATCGATTTCCGCAATATTCGGACTTGTTCTTGCGGCAATTACCAATAGGATGAGAAGAAAAAATATTGTAAAAACCGTAGCTACAATCGGAATGTCAGCACTGTTCTTTTTGCTGATAAGCAAGATGGAAAGCAGAATCAACAGTATGCTTAATATGGACGGTGTTCTTATAGAGATGGATGAAGCTATGAAAAAAGAAATGCTGCCATTGTTTTATTTTGGTAAGGCAGCAGCTGAGGGTGATTTTAAATCATTTATTATTTTTATGCTGATGGCTGTGGCTGTTTTTGTCATGATGATATTCCTGCTTTCTCCGTTTTTCCTTAAAATAACATCTACCAATAAGGGCGGAGTAAGAAAAAAATACAGACCTGAGAAAAATGTTGAGCGCGAGGTGAAAAAAGCACTGCTTTACAAGGAAAGAAGAAGGTTTTTTACAAACGCCTCATATATGCTCAATACCGCCATAGGGCTTATTGTGTTTTTTGTTGCAGGCGTGGCTGTACTTATTTTCAGGGAAAAAGTGTTTGACAGTATTATAACAATGTCATATTTAAAAAATCATATTGGCGCATATGTGTTACTGATTTCACTTTTTTTCTGCGCAATAAATGTTATTTCCGCACCCTCAATTTCCCTTGAGGGAGAAAATCTATGGATATGTAAGGCAATGCCTGTTGAGCCTTTTGACATACTTATGGCAAAAGTTAAAAATCATATTTATATATGTATGCCGATTGTAATATTTTTCGGCATTGCTGCCAATATTGCATTGCCTATAAGTCCGGCGATAAGGGCAGCGGTTGTGATTATTCCGGCATTATCCGTAGTTCTTATGGGCCTGCTTGGCGTGATATGCAATCTTCACATGCCGAAGTTTGACTGGGCGGATGAATCAATAGCAGTTAAGCAGAGCATGGCTGTTATCGCAACCATGGGGATAGGCTTTTCTGTTGTCATAGGCGCAGCGGTATTATACGGTCTTTTAAGATTTATTCCGTATGCAGATTATCTTTATACGTTTCTGATGACGGGAATGTTTGCACTTGCCATATTTCTTATGTACAGATATTTAAGAAAAGGCGGAAGCCAACGATTTACGGAATTATAAAATTTTTATAACAACTTTATTTTTGCCGGAATATGTTTTATAATGAACGAAAGTATGTGAATAGGAGAGAACACATGATATCAAATCAGATTTTACAAAATACAATTGACGGACTTAAGACAATTACGCGTATAGACATGTGTGTACTGGATGTTGATGGAAAGGTACTTGCAACAACCTCTCCTGATGCCAGCGGATATGAAGAATCAGTAAGCACATTTGCAAAGTCCCCTGCGGACAGCCAGGTGATTTCCGGTCATCAGTTTTTTAAAGTATATGATGACAGCCAGCTTGAATACATTCTTCTTGTTATGGGTGGAAGCGATGATGTTTATATAATTGGCAAACTGGCAACTTTTCAGATACAGAACCTTATGGTAGCTTATAAGGAGAGATTCGATAAGGATAATTTTATTAAAAATCTCCTTCTTGATAATCTTCTTCTTGTGGATATATATAACAGGGCGAAAAAACTTCATATTGATTCAGAGGCTAAGAGAGTAGTCCTTCTCGTTGAGACACAGACAGAGAAAGACAATACTGCCCTTGAAACAGTGAGAACACTTTTTGCCACAAGAACAAGGGATTTTATAACTGCGGTAGATGAGAAAAACATTATTATCGTTAAAGAAGTTAAGCAGAGCGAGACTTACAAAGACATAGAACAGACTGCATTTGTAATTCTTGACACCCTTAATACAGAAGCCATGAGCAGGGTTAAAGTAGCTTTCGGTACAATAATCAGCTCACTTAAAGACGTTTCCAAATCATATAAGGAAGCTAAGATGGCACTTGACGTAGGAAAGATTTTTTACAGTGATAAAAATGTTGTGGCATACAGTAACCTTGGAATAGGAAGACTTATTTACCAACTTCCGATACCTCTTTGCAAAATGTTTATAAGAGAGATTTTCGGCGATATGTCGCCGGATGATTTTGATGAAGAGACACTTGCTACAATTAATAAATTCTTTGAGAACAGTCTTAATGTATCAGAGACTTCAAGACAGCTTTTTATACACAGGAATACATTAGTATACCGTCTTGACAAGATACAGAAAATTACAGGACTGGATTTGCGTGTATTTGAGGATGCCATTACTTTTAATATTGCATTAATGGTAGTTAAGTACATGAAATATATGGAAAACATTGATTATTGATATGTAACCTGGTTATAATTGCAGGAGACAGAAAATATAAAGGACAGATAAAATGATTGATTTAGATAACGTATGTAAGACATATTCATCCGGTGTGGACGCACTGAATAATATCAATATACATATTGATAAAGGTGAGTTTGTTTTCATAGTAGGAGAAAGCGGTTCCGGCAAATCTACACTTATTAAGCTTTTGCTTAGGGAACTTGAACCTACATCCGGAAGAATTGTAATTAACGGTAAGAATATTTCCAGAATCAAAAGAAGAAAATTATACACACTCCGACGTGATATAGGTGTTGTATTTCAGGATTTCAGACTCCTTGATGACAGAAATGTTTTTGATAATATTGCTTTTGCACAGAAGGTTATTGAAGCTCCGGGAAGAAAGATACGTTCCAGAGTGCATGCCATGCTGGCAGAGGTTAAGATAACCAATAAATATAAGGAATTTCCCAAACATCTTTCAGGCGGTGAACAACAGAGAGTGGCAATAGCCAGGGCACTGATTAATAATCCGCCTATTCTTCTTGCTGATGAGCCTACAGGCAATCTGGACGAGGATAATTCATGGGAAATCATGAAACTGTTAGAGCAGGCTAACACGCAGGGAACTACAGTTGTGGTTGTTACTCACAATCTTGAAATAGTCCGTACTATGAAAAAGAGAACTATTGTAATTAATAACGGTGAAGTGGTACAGGAAATAGCGGAAGGTGGTAACTTCTATGAAATTTAAATCATTTGGTTATTGTTTTGTCCAGGGAATAAAAAATATCGGACGAAACAGAATATTTTCCCTTGCTTCAGCAGCAACTATGACGCTGTGCATTTTTCTTATAGGTGTTTTTTATTCCATAACAAGCAATATTAACTACAATATAGATAATATTTCGCAGGGACTCTGCGTTAAAGTGTTTTTTCAGAATGATATTACAGAAGAACGCCTTGAATCCATAAAGAACACAATTTATGAAAACGATATTGTAACAGATATTCATTACACGTCTGCTGAAGAAGCGTGGGAACAGTATAAACAGAAATATTTTGGCGATTATTATAATGAACTTGCAGATGCCTACGAAAATGATAATCCGCTGATTAACTCAGCTTCATACGAAGTATATTTCAATGATCCATCGGCACAGAAAGATCTGGTTGATTATATATCAAAAATAGACGGGGTAAGGAAAGTTAACAGCAGTGACAATGCAGCTAACGGACTTAGCGAAACAGGTAAACTGGTTAATATATGCTCAGTATTTGTTATTGTTTTACTTATAGCCGTGGCACTTTTCCTTATCAATAACACAATTTCAATCGGTATATCAGTAAGAAGCGATGAGATAAGCATTATGAGGCTTCTGGGAGCCAAAAACAGTTTTATCAGGGCTCCATTTATTGTTGAAGGTATTTTACTTGGCTTAATCGGAGCGGTTATTCCGATTATTATCGTATATTTTGCATATGACGGGGCTATCAGGAATCTTCTGGCCAATTCATCATTCCTAAGCGGAATCATTGAACTTCAGGGAGTAGGAGCTATCCTTAAGCTGTATGTGCCGGTTGCACTTATACTGGGAATAGGAATCGGACTTATCGGAAGTATGATTTCTCTTGCAAAACATTTAAAAGCTTAATGAACATAGGTGATTACATGAAAAGCAAAAAGATTAAAATAACCGCCGCAGTGTTAGCATTTTGCGTGCTTGGTACTTTTGGCGGTAAAAAAATAATGGATGTATATGCTGTTGACAAGTCTGACGTGGACGATGCACAACAGCAGATTCAGGATACACAGAATAAGATAGACAAGCTGAATAGTGAACTTTCACAGCTCGATTCGGATATTGCTTCCATTGAAGCATATGTAAGCGAGCTTGATTCTACAATTAACTCCATTGCAACCAATATTTCTTCCTGCCAGTCAAAGATAGACAGCAAACAGGCGGAAATTGATGCAAAGAATGTTGAGATTAATAATAAAATCGCAGAGATTGACAGTACCGAAGTGGAACTTGAGGAGGCTGCTGCTTCAGAAAAAAGCCAGTATGAGTCAATGAAAAAACGTATCCAGTATATGTATGAATGTGGTGATGAATCTTTTCTTGATATGATAATGTCGTCAGAAGATTTATCGGATATGCTGGGTAATGCGGAATATGTTTCGAGTATTGTTGCCTACGACAGGAACCAGCTTCAGATACTTGCAGATACTAAGGAAAAGATAGACAATCTTCTTGTACAGCTTCAGGATGACAAGGCTAATCTTGAAAGCCAGAGGTCGGAACTTGAGACGCAGAAAACAGAGCTTGTTACATTACAGAACGATTTACAGAGCCAGTACCAGCTTGTTAATGATGCACTTTCAACCAAAGAGACAATGTTACAGCAGCTTGAGAGCCAGCAGGAATATGCTGCGGTACAGAAACAGCTTGAAGAAGCCAAGCTTGCCGCACAGCAGAGAGAGGCCGAGGCGTTGAGACAAAGATGGCTTGAAGAAGTGCGTAATGCGGCTAATAACGGACAGGATGCAGATGAGGCTAACAAGCGTAAATTGGAAGAAATCGGACTTGCAGGCGGTTTTACATGGCCTCTTCCGGGATACAGTTATATAACATCTTATTTCGGACCGAGAAAGGATCCTTTCGGCAACTTAATCAGCAATCACAGCGGTATGGATATATCAGGCTTTAATGTATACGGAAAGCCGGTTGTAGCCTGTTATTCAGGTACGGTCATTTCGGTTGATGTATATACCTCTTCCGATAACTGGACAACCAAGCCATATGGTACAAGTATCAAAATAGACCATGGTGCCGGTGTAGTTACTTTATATGCGCACCTTTCGGGAGTGAATGTATCGGTAGGGCAGACAGTTAATGCCGGTGATACTATCGGATTTGTCGGAAGTACAGGTAAGTCCACGGGAGCACATCTGCACCTTACACTCTATATAAAAGGTGTTTTGGCAGATCCGTTACCATACCTTAAAAGTCCATCATAAACAATGAAATTCAACCCTCGGATAATATCCGGGGGTAAATTGCATATTATTTAGAAATATCAATTAAAGATAACAGGAGAGCAGAATTATGTATGATGATTATGAAGTAAAAAAGAGTTTCAAAAAGGGCCTTATATCAGGAATTGTGCCTGTATTAATCATAGCGGTGCTTGTTAATATCCTAGTATATCGTAACATGACAAGTAAGAGAATAGAAGTTGCTAAGAGTACGGCTACAAAAATTAGTAAAATCAAAGAACTGATTGACGATAAATATCTTTTTGACTATAAACAGGGTGATATGGAAAATGCAATAATAAAAGCATATGTGAGCGGATTAGGTGACCCATACAGCGAATATTATACAGAAGAAGAGTTCAAAAAAATAGGTGAAAGTGCAGCCGGCTCATATTGTGGTGTAGGTATATATATTACCAAAGACGAAAAGGACAGAGGAATAAAGATATTACAGGTAATTGAAGGGGGCCCGGCAGAAGATGCAGGCCTTAAAGCAGGAGATATTATAACTGCGATAAACGGAAATGAAATTGACCTGACAGATTTTGATGAAGCTTCTTCACCTATTATGGGAAAAGATGGAACAAAAGTTACAGTTACAATCCTTAGGGATGGCGTAAAAAAAGACTATGAACTTACAAGGTCTGTTATCGAACAGAAATATGTCAGATATTCAATGTTAGATAATAATATTGGATATGTATATCTCGCACAGTTTACTGTCTCGTCAATAGAACAGTTTGAAAATGCTGTTAGTGACCTTAAAGAAAATGGTGCCAAAAGTATTATTTTTGACCTCAGGGATAATCCGGGCGGTGTTTTAAATGGTGCAGTTTCAATACTTGATTATCTTTTACCGGAGGGACTTATAGCATATGTTGAAGACAAATACGGCAACAGAAATGACTACAAGTCTACTGACGGAACGGATGAACTTGATATTCCTTGTGTTGTTCTTGTCAATGAAAACAGTGCCAGTGCATCGGAACTTTTTACCGGAGCATTAAAAGACAGAGGTTATGCTACAGTTATCGGTAAAAAGACTTTTGGCAAGGGCATTGTCCAGTCATTATATTCATTGGGAGATGGTTCGGGACTGAAGATTACGGTTGAACGATATTTTACTCCTAATGGGGTGTGCATCCACGGAACCGGTATTGAACCGGATATTGAAGTGGAATATGATAAAGATAAGTTTTATGAAGATGGAACGGATACACAACTTGATGCAGCAATAGAGTACCTTGAAAATCATTAAAACAAATCGAACAAATGTTTGCAAAATGATATCCTATGTGATATAGTTGATACAAGAGTATCAGAGGTGATTTTGTATGGACAGATTTATTTTACATTCTGAATATGAACCGACAGGCGATCAGCCGGAGGCAATTAAGGAGCTTGTGAAGGGTTTTGAAGCGGGAGACCAGTTCCAGACTTTACTTGGCGTTACCGGTTCCGGCAAGACTTTTACCATGGCTAATGTCATTGAGAAGCTTAACAGACCCACCCTTGTAATTGCACACAATAAGACACTTGCAGGGCAGCTTTATTCCGAATTTAAGGAATTTTTTCCGGAGAATGCGGTTGAATATTTTGTATCTTACTATGATTATTATCAGCCGGAGGCCTATGTGCCTTCCAGCGATACTTATATAGAGAAGGATTCTTCCATTAATGATGAGATAGATAAGTTACGTCATTCTGCAACGGCAGCTTTGTCGGAGCGTAGGGATGTAATTATAGTTGCCAGCGTTTCCTGCATATATGGTCTTGGAAGCCCTATTGATTATAAGAGTATGGTTGTGTCACTGCGTCCCGGAATGGAACGTGACAGGGATGATATCATAAGACAGCTTATTGATATGCAGTATGTAAGAAATGACATGGATTTTAAGCGTGGCACTTTCAGAGTCAGAGGCGATGTTTTGGAAATATTTCCTGCCGCAAGTGATAAGATTGCGGTGCGTGTGGAATTTTTCGGTGATGAGATTGACAGAATACTGGAAATAGATACATTAACGGGGGAGATTAAGTCAGAGCTTAAGCATACTGCCATTTTTCCGGCGTCCCATTATGTTGTGCCTAAGGAGAAGCTTCTTATAGCAGCGGAGAATATCCGGGCGGAGCTTAAAGAACAGGTGGATTATTTTAAGAGCGAAGATAAGCTTCTGGAAGCCCAGAGAATATCGGAGCGTACTAATTTTGATGTCGAGATGATGTTAGAGACCGGTTTCTGTTCGGGAATAGAGAATTATTCAAGACATCTTGAGGGCAGGGCACCGGGAACAATGCCATGTACTTTAATGGATTATTTTCCGGAAGACTTTCTTATAATAGTAGATGAGTCGCATATTACAATTCCGCAGATAAGAGGAATGTATTTCGGAGACAGATCGCGTAAGACCACACTTGTGGATTATGGTTTCAGACTGCCCTCCGCACTTGATAACAGACCGCTTAATTTTGAGGAATTTGAAAGCAAGATTAACCAGATGATGTTTGTATCCGCTACACCTTCCGTATATGAAGCAGAGCATGAACTGAACAGGGTTGAACAGATAATAAGACCGACAGGTCTTCTTGACCCAGAGATTTCCGTAAGACCTGTTACAGGACAGATTGATGACCTTCTTAGCGAAGTTAATAGGGAGACAGCCAGGAAGAATAAAGTTCTTATTACCACACTTACCAAGAGAATGGCAGAAGACCTTACAATATACCTTAAGGAAAACGGTGTCAGGGTAAGATATCTCCATTCCGATATAGATACTTTGGAGAGAGCGGAGATAATCAGGGACATGAGAATGGATGTTTTTGATGTCCTTGTAGGCATTAATCTTTTACGAGAAGGTCTTGATATTCCTGAAATTACTCTTGTTGCCATACTTGATGCGGACAAAGAGGGCTTCTTACGTTCGGAGACCTCACTTATCCAGACAATAGGACGAGCTGCAAGAAATGCCGACGGCAGGGTTATAATGTATGCCGATAACATGACTGATTCTATGCGAAAGGCCATCGATGAGACTGAAAGACGTCGTAAGATACAGCAGGAATACAACGAAGCACATGGAATTACACCGACTACAATCAAGAAAGCGGTAAGAGATCTTATTGCCATAAGCAAGGCAGCCAATGACAAGGGTGATAAGATTAAGAAGGATATTGAATCCATGAGCGATAAGGAGCTTGAGAAGCTCATCAAAGAACTCAACAAGAAGATGCATAGGGCAGCGGCAGACCTTAATTTTGAGGAGGCTGCTTTAATCAGAGACCAGATTACAGAAATAAGGAAGACAATGGACAACAATGGATAATAGAAGACATTATATTAAGATTCGCGGCGCATGCGAACACAATCTTAAAAATATTAACGTAGATATCCCAAGGGATTCTTTTACCGTATTGACAGGCTTAAGCGGGTCAGGTAAATCCTCCCTTGCTTTTGATACCATATATGCAGAAGGACAGAGACGTTATATGGAGTCTTTGTCTTCTTACGCAAGACAATTCTTAGGACAGATGGAGAAGCCTAATGTTGAAAGCATAGAGGGACTTTCTCCTGCAATTTCAATAGATCAGAAATCCACCAACAGGAATCCCCGTTCAACAGTAGGAACCGTAACGGAAATTTATGATTACCTCAGACTTTTATATGCCAGAGTCGGAGTACCGCATTGCCCGAAGTGTGGCAGGGAAATCCATAAACAGACGGTGGATCAGATGGTAGACTCCATTAAAGCACTTGAACCGGGAACCAAATTCCAGCTTCTTGCACCTGTTGTAAGGGGAAGAAAAGGTATGCACGAAAAGGTTTTTGAATCTGCGAAAAAGAGCGGATATGTGCGTGTAAGGGTTGATGGCAATAACTATGACCTTTCCGAAGAAATCCAGCTGGAAAAAAATATCAAACACAACATAGAGATTATTGTGGACAGGCTTGTGGTTAAAGACGGTATGGAATCCCGTCTTGCCGATTCCATAGAAAACGTTATGAAGCTTTCTGACGGTATTATGATAGTTGATGTAATCGGCGGAGAACCAATTAATTTCAGCATGAATTTTTCATGCCCTGACTGTGGCATAAGTATTGATGAAATCGAACCGAGAAGTTTTTCTTTCAATAATCCGTTTGGAGCCTGCCCTGTATGTGCGGGTCTTGGCTACAAAATGGAATTTGACCCGGAATTATTAATTCCGGACACCTCATTGAGCCTGTCAGAGGGAGCCATAAGCTGTATGGGATGGCAGTCAAGCAGCGATAAGGGAAGCTTTACCTATGCTTTACTTGATGCACTTGCCAAAGAATACGGTTTTTCTCTTGATACGCCTTTTAGGGATTTGCCTGATGATATAAGACATATGCTCATATACGGTAAGAGTAAGTCTGTAAAAGTTCATTACAAGGGACAAAGAGGAGTAGGCGTATATGACGTTGTTTTTGATGGTCTCATAGACAACATGCGCAAGAGATACAGAGAGACCGCTTCAGATATGATGAAGCAGGAATATGAGACATATATGCAGGTTACTCCTTGTGATGAGTGCCATGGACAGCGTCTTAAGAAATCCTCCCTTGCTGTTACAGTAGGCGATAAAAATATCTATCAGGTTACGGAATTGTCCGTTCTTGAATTGGCAGAGTATTTTGATAAACTTACACTTACACCGGTTCAGGAAAAAATCGGTAAGCAGGTTATTAAGGAAATCCGTTCAAGAGTAGGCTTCCTTAATAAGGTGGGTCTTGATTACCTCACTCTTGCAAGAGCAACAGGTACATTATCCGGCGGAGAAGCACAGCGAATAAGACTTTCCACACAGATAGGGTCGGGACTTATGGGTGTTGCATATATTCTTGATGAACCAAGTATAGGACTTCATCAGAGGGACAATGACAAACTCCTTAATGCCCTCAAATCTTTGCGGGACCTTGGCAACACACTTATTGTTGTTGAACATGATGAAGATACCATGTATGCGGCGGACTATATTGTAGACATCGGACCGGCAGCGGGAGAGCACGGCGGAGAAGTAGTTGCCGCAGGAACGGTTCAGGATATAATTAATAATCCAAATTCAATAACAGGTGCATATCTCAGCGGACGTATTAAAATACCTGTGCCTGAGATCCGCAGGACGCCTAAAGACTGGATAAAGATAAAAGGTGCAAAACAAAATAATCTCAAGAATATTAACGTTGATATTCCGTTAGGTGTTTTTACCTGTGTTACAGGTGTTTCAGGTTCCGGTAAAAGCTCGCTTGTAAACGAAATTCTCTACAAACGTCTGGCAAGGGATCTTAACAGGGCAAGATGTATTCCGGGCGAACATAAGGATATCATTGGAATAGAAAAACTTGACAAAGTAATTAATATAGACCAGTCACCTATCGGCAGAACCCCAAGGTCCAACCCTGCCACTTACACAGGTGTATTTGATATGATAAGAGACCTTTTCGCATCTACGGCCGAAGCCAAGGCAAAGGGTTACAGTAAAGGACGTTTCAGCTTTAACGTTAAAGGCGGAAGATGTGAGGCGTGTTCCGGTGACGGTATCATAAAGATTGAAATGCACTTCTTACCTGATGTATATGTCCCTTGTGAAGTATGTGACGGAAAACGTTATAACAGGGAGACACTTGAAGTAAAATACAAAGGAAAGTCAATATATGATGTCCTTAACATGACGGTTGAGGAAGCAGTTAAATTTTTTGAAAACGTACCGTCAATCCGTAATAAAATACAGACATTATATGATGTGGGCCTTTCATATATACGTCTCGGACAGCCTTCTACAGAGCTTTCAGGAGGTGAGGCACAGCGTATCAAACTTGCTACCGAGCTTAGTAAAAGAAGTACGGGCAGGACAATATATATTCTGGACGAGCCTACGACAGGACTTCATTTTGCAGACGTTCACAAGCTTGTGGAAATTCTTCACAAACTTGCAGATGCAGGCAACACGGTTGTTGTAATTGAGCACAACCTTGACGTCATAAAAACAGCAGATTACATTATAGATATCGGTCCGGAGGGCGGATTCAGAGGCGGTACTGTTGTTGCAAAAGGAACACCGGAGCAGGTTGCCAAGATTCCTGAATCTTACACAGGACAATATATAAAGAAATACTTATAAATACTTGTAAAAATACTTTTCATCAGATATGATAGGAGACAGAGCGTAATTATATGAATTGCGATAGAATTGCTCCACGGGGCAATCATACATTAGAAAAGGAGATATGAAATGGATAGAGAAATGGTCATAGTTATAGACTTTGGCGGACAGTACAACCAGCTTGTAGCTCGTCGTGTCAGGGAATGTAATGTGTACTGTGAGATATACTCATATAAGACAGACATTGAAAAAATCAAAGCCATGAATCCTAAGGGAATTATTCTCACCGGTGGTCCTAACAGTTGTTACGAGCCGGGAGCACCTTCGTGCACAGATGAATTGTTCAACCTTGGTATTCCTGTACTTGGTCTTTGTTATGGTGCACAGCTTATGATGCACGTTCTTGGCGGAAAAGTCGAGAAAGCACCTGTAAGGGAATACGGAAAAACAGAGGTTATGGTGGAAACATCATCACCACTTTTTACAGATGTTACCCCTAATACAATCTGCTGGATGAGCCACTTTGATTATATATCAAAAGTTGCACCAGGTTTTGACATCTGCGCCCATACTGCGGACTGTCCTGTGGCAGCAGCTGAAAACAGAGATAAGAATCTCTATGCCATCCAGTTCCATCCTGAAGTTTTGCATACACAGGAGGGAACAAAGATGCTTTCCAACTTCGTCCGTGGTGTGTGCGGTTGTTCAGGCGATTGGAAAATGGATGCCTTTGTTGAAAATACAATTAAAGAAATCAGAGCAAAAGTAGGAAACGGAAAAGTATTGCTTGCCCTTTCAGGCGGTGTGGATTCATCCGTTGCAGCCGGACTTCTCTCAAGAGCCATTGGCAAACAGCTTACATGCGTATTTGTAGACCACGGCCTCCTCAGAAAAAACGAGGGCGATGAAGTTGAACAGGTATTCGGCCCTAACGGCCAGTTTGACCTTAACTTTATAAGGGTAAATGCACAGGAACGTTACTACAGCAAACTCGCAGGAGTAACAGAACCTGAGCGGAAGAGAAAGATAATCGGTGAAGAATTTATCCGTGTATTTGAGGAAGAAGCTAAGAAAATAGGTGCCGTTGACTTCCTTGCCCAGGGTACAATCTACCCTGATGTGGTTGAAAGCGGACTTGGCGGAGAATCGGCAGTCATCAAATCACACCACAATGTGGGCGGACTTCCCGACTATGTTGATTTCAAGGAAATCATCGAGCCTCTCCGTAACCTTTTCAAGGACGAGGTGCGAAAAGCCGGTCTTGAACTTGGCATCCCAGAGAAGCTTGTATTTCGTCAGCCATTCCCTGGCCCAGGACTTGGAATACGAATCATAGGAGAAGTTACAGCCGAGAAGGTTCGTATTGTACAGGATGCGGACTACATCTACCGTGAGGAGATAGCCAAAGCCGGTCTTGACCGTTCAATCGGCCAGTATTTTGCTGCCCTCACAAATATGCGTTCCGTAGGCGTCATGGGTGACGAAAGAACCTACGACTACGCCGTAGCCCTTCGTGCCGTCAACACCGTTGACTTCATGACAGCAGAAGCCGCCGAAATTCCTTTCGACGTCCTCCAGACCGTAATGAGCCGTATCATCAACGAGGTGAGGGGCGTAAACAGAGTATTCTACGATCTGACCAGCAAACCACCGGGAACGATTGAGTTTGAATAAATCGAGTTGCTTAAAAAAGCCAGTGTTTATGCGGGTTTCAGCGATTTCGATTAGTCTTTTGATAACAAATTGATAACAGTCATAGCAAGTGCCATTATTCTTGTTATCCAGTGGTTTATGGGTAACGGAACAATTAACAGGTGGCTTGCAGACTAAAGTTCGGAGCTTGGCTCTGAACAAATTCCATATTATAAACTAAGCCCTTAGCTGTGGTTAATAACCATAGTTAAGGGCTTTTTTGTCGTTGCCAAAGCATCTGTAGGGAGCTGCCAGTGGCAGGTCCTGTAGGTGCTTATTTATCTTTCAAGTGGTCTTTGAATGCTTCCACGAGAGCGTCACTTAATTCCTGTGATGGAACTTTTGCCCAACGCTGTGTGGTGTCGAACTCTGGATAATGGTAACGCCAGTTATCGTATTCTTCTCTGTTGATTTCTTCGGAAGATAGCTTGTCTGCCTGTTCTTTCCAAGCATACAGCATTTTGAGGAGTTCATATGCTTCTCTGCCTTTGTCCTTGTTGACCTTTAAGCATACCTCTCCGTCTGCTTCACTGACAGTAAGACCGTAAATATCTTCAAGGGTAAACAGAGTGTGCATAAGACCGATATAGCTGTCTATGTCAGGAACATCAAGAGCCTGTGGAGAAACATCAAGCACCTGTGCCAATGCATTTGTAAGGTCTGCTTTCGGTTTGCGTGTACCAGTTTCGTACTGTGCCAAACGCACATCAGCACTCTTTTCTGGAAAACCGATTGCTGTACCGAGATACTTTTGTGTCATACCACGCATTAGTCTGAAAAAATGTATTCTTTCGCTGATAGCCATAATGATACGCTCCTTTTATATTTAGTGAAATAAGTATAGCAGAAATGTTTAGTGGAAGTCAAGAAAAACCGAAACAAAAATGTTTAATATTTTCTTTGCAACCACTTGACAATAGCAAATATGTTTAGTAAAATAAATTACGAATTAAACAAATATGCTTAATGCGACAACTGAATGACCGTCCGAAAAGCCAAACCGCCAAGACCTCGTCGGAGCAAGTTCCGTATCGTTCGCTTGTGTGCAAGCACAAAAGCTCATTCGCTGCACTGCTCCTCCTCTTCCCCAAAAGTCTCCGACTTTTCGGGAACCCCTATACGAGCGAGCGCCTGATGTACTGCGGTGCATTGGGACAGCACAGCGCCTGCCGACAAGCAGGAGTGCCTGTTGGAACTTTAACACGGAGAAAGCGGCAAGCAAAAAATTATTTTAAGAAAGGAAGAAAAAGGATATGGAAAACAGATTTATCCGAGCCGAAGATGTGGCTCAGGAACTAAACGTATCAAAACCTTATGCATATAAACTCATCAGACAATTAAATGAGGAATTGAAAGCAAAGGGCTTTATTACGATTGCAGGGCGTGTAAATCGCCAGTATTTTTACGAAAGGCTCTACGGAGCAGGAAAGGGGGAAATGTAAATGCCGGTATTTAAGAATGAAGATAACGGTACTTGGTATGTGATGGCAAGGTATGTGAACTGGAAAGGGGAACGCAAGCAGAAATGCAAGCGTGGCTTTGCTACCAAACGAGAAGCACAGGAATGGGAAAGAATGTTCAAATTGCAGACTTCTTCAGACCTTGATATGAGTTTTGAAGCCTTTACGGAGCTTTATATCAATGATGTGAAGAACCGTTTGAAGGAAAACACGTGGCTTACCAAAGAGCATATCATACGCACAAAGATACTTCCGTATTTCGGGAAACTGAAAATCAGCGAGATTTCCACAAAGGAGATTATTACTTGGCAGAATGAAATGCTTGCCTATCGTGATGAGAAGAAAAAGCCTTATTCACAGACGTATCTGAAAACGCTGCACAATCAGTTGTCCGCCATTTTCAATCACGCTGTCCGCTACTATGAACTGCGTTCCAATCCTGCGGCAAAGGTGGGAAATATGGGACGTGAGGAACACAAGGAAATGCTGTTCTGGACAAAGGAAGAATACAAGAAATTCTCTTTTGAGATGATGGACAAGCCTGTTTCCTTTTATGCGTTTGAAATGCTTTACTGGTGCGGTATCCGAGAGGGCGAGCTGTTAGCTTTGACTCCGGCAGATTTCAACTTTGATAAGGAAACAGTCACAATCAATAAATCCTATCAGCGTTTGAAAGGGCAGGATGTGATTACTTCTCCGAAAACGAAAAAGAGCAACCGCACGATTAAAATGCCGAAGTTTCTGTGTGAGGAAATGAAAGAATATCTCGGTATGCTTTACGGATTGAAGAAGAAAGACCGTATCTTTACGGTGACGAAAAGCTATCTTCATCACGAGATGGACAGAGGGGCAAAGGCGGCAGGCGTGAAGCGTATCCGCATTCACGATCTCCGTCACAGCCACATTTCACTCTTGATTGATATGGGCTTTTCTGCGGTGGCGATTGCTGACCGAGTTGGTCACGAAAGTATTGATATTACTTATCAGTACGCACACCTCTTTCCGTCAAAGCAGATTGAGATGGCAGAAAAATTAGATGATTTAGGGAAAGGAGATTTTGAAAATGTCAGCTAAGAACAGAGATAACAAAAATCGTTGGAGGAATATCACAGTAGGGTTTCGAGTATCGCCCGAAGAAAACGAACTCATTAACAGAGCTGTAGCTCTATCAGGATTGCCAAAACAGGAGTATTGTTACCGCCGTTGCTTAAATCAGGATGTGGTGGTACAGGGCAATCCGAGAGTGTATAAGGCGTTGAAAACGGAATTTGCCACAGTCCTTGCGGAACTGAAAAGGATTGAAGCAGGAAAAGGTGTGGATGATGAACTGCTGAGTGTAATAGAACTGATTTCCATTATTCTCGGCGGTTTGAAAGGAGAGGATGCGAATGGAGAATAAAAAAGAAATGACTATTCCAAATGTATCTGCGGCAACAGATGCGGAACAGTCACTTTCCAAATGTACTGACAATAGTATAGTCAATCAGGATACGGATTTCAAGGGGTACGAGCAATCTTTTGAAGAAATGCAAAGGGAAATACTCAGACAGTTAGACCCTTCCTATCTGAAAACAGTATCAATGACAACGCTGTATGATACGGTGTTTGAGGTTCAGACACCACTTATCGACGGTCTGCTCCAAAGGGGAACTTACCTTTTCGTAGGTTCCCCGAAAGTGGGAAAGAGCTTTATGATGGCACAGCTTGCCTATCATATCAGCACAGGCACACCGCTTTGGGAGTATAAGGTGCGTAAGGCAACGGTGCTTTATTTTGCCCTTGAAGATGATTACCCACGTTTGCAGAAGCGATTGTTTCAGATGTTCGGTGCAAAGGAGACAGGCAATCTGTATTTCGCAACGGAATGTAAAACGGTCAATGGCGGACTGGAAGAACAGATAAGAGGGTTTATGAGGGAACACCCAGACACAGGCTTGATTATCATAGACACCTTAAAGCGTGTGCGTGAAGCAGGCGGAGCAGATTACAGCTACGCAAGTGATTATGATGTTGTGGCAAGGCTGAAAGCGTTGGCAGACAGTTACAAGGTTTCAATGCTTATTGTTCATCATACACGCAAACAAAAATCGGAAGATATATTCGATATGATTTCAGGCACGAATGGTCTGATGGGTGCGGCAGACGGTGCATTTGTTCTCAGTAAGGACAAGCGTACTTCCAACAATGCCACACTTGATGTTGCTGGCAGAGACCAGCAGGATATGAAAATCCATCTTGTAAGGGACAGCGAGCGATTGGTGTGGAACTTTGCAAAATCGGAAACGGAGATGTGGAAAGAACCGCCCGAACCTCTGCTTGAGAAGATAGCGGATACGCTCTTTTCGGAAAGTGACAGATGGGAAGGAACTGCTTCGGAACTTTGCGAAAGGCTTGCGGTGGATATAAAGCCGAATGTACTTTCTTTAAGGCTCAGTATCAACGCAAGCAGGCTGTTTCGTGATTACGGTATCCGTTATCAGAACAGCCGCACACACGACGGAAGAAAGGTTTCACTTTGGAAAGAAACCGAGCAGACGGCGTGACAAACGGTGTCAAAGGTGTCAATGTTTTTGAGAGCAGCACGCTGTGAAAAACATTGTCACCATCGTCACACTTTGACACCGGATAAAGTTTAGGGGAGTGTGCAGAGAGTGCCTTTTCAAAGGCGGCTCTTTGGTCTCGCCTGCTGGCTCGGTCGGTTCGCAGGCGTGTGTGCCACCGGCACACGCTCACCCCTCGGAGAGCCTTCGGAGAACGCAAAACCTGTTTACAGGTCGCATTTTTGATGGGTGTACCCGTCAAAAGTGCTTTTGCGTTACTTTTGACAAAAGTAACAAAACCTGAGAATGTTGAAATTTACAGATGGGAGATGAAAAAATGCAGAGAACGATAAGTGCAATGGTCGGTAAAGGCTCGGTCAATCACAATAGCCGAAAGTTCCGAGCAGAAAATGTAGACGGAACTCGTACTCATCTCAATATCGACTACTGCAATGAAAATATAAAGACAGTTTATCACGAATTGTTTGATGAAGCATTGGAAAGATACAATGCCAAGCAGATAAGGTCAGACCGAAAGATAAAAGATTATTATGAAAAAATCCGAAGTTCCAAGCAGGAAAAACCGTTCCACGAAATCATTTTACAGGTGGGCGGTAAGGGAAATATGAACGCCGATACGGAAAACGGAGAACTGGCAAAGCAGATTTTAGATGAATACTATCAGGGTTTTCAGGAGCGAAATCCACAGCTTCGGGTGTTCTCGGCTCATCTGCATATGGATGAAGCTACACCACATCTGCACATAGATTTTGTACCTTTTACCACAGGCAGCAAGCGTGGACTTGATACAAGAGTGTCACTAAAGCAGGCTCTTGCAACGCAAGGTTTTAAGGGCGGCAGTCGTGGCGATACGGAGTGGTCGCAATGGATACAGTCCGAAAAAGAACAGCTTGCGGCGGTGATGGAACGTTATGGGATTGAGTGGGAACATTTAGGCACACACGAAAAACATCTTTCTGTTTTGGATTATAAAAAGCAGGAAAGAGAAAAAGAAGTGGCGGCATTAGGTGCGAAAATCGAGCAGAAACAGATTGAATTTGATGTGTTGTCGGAACGAGTATTGAACTATGATAAGGCAAAAGACGAGCTGTCAAATCTTGAAATAGAGCTTGATACTGCACCGAAATATCAGTTGCCAGAACCAGAGAAATTTATGACTGCAAAGGCATATAAAACCAAAATGGCAGAGCCGGTTGTAAGGAAATTGAAGCAACTTGTCAAAACGGTGCTTGCCCGCTGCTTTGAGGGGTGGGACAACTATCATAGGCTGAATACAGCGAATGCACAGTTATACCGCACCAATCAGCGTTTGGAGAAAGTCAATGAAAGATTGACCGAAGAAAACAAAATCCTAAAAGCAGAAAATAAAGATTACAGCCTGCTCCGTAAGGTTTTTGGTCGCAAACAGATAGATGATTTGTTGGAGCAGGCAAGAACAGTTAAAGGTCGCAAGCGTGATAATACACGATCACGATAGACAAAAATCACAGGAGGAAAAGGAAAATGACAAAGACAATTTTTGAAGAAATGGGCGGAACTTATAGACAGGTGGGTGATTATTTATTGCCGAACATCACAGTACCAGCCGAAGAAGAAATAGAGCCGATTGGTTTATGGGGGAAACGACATGCAAGGCATTTAAAGGAACACTATAAAGTGTTATATATGAACCTGCTGACAAGCGGAAAGCTGCATAGTTATCTTGCAGAAGTCGATAAGCAAGCAGAGGATATGTTTCTTCGACTGGTAAAGGAATATGCCGACAGACAAGATGTGACGGAACAATTAAAGAAAGATAATCCCTACGAATGGATTGGAAGAATGAATAATATTCAGGCTTGTGTGAGGGAAGTTGTAGGAACGGAGTTGATTTACACATAAGCGTTTTACGGTATGGTGCTCCTGCGTTTGCTGGAGTGCTGTGGTTGTGGTTGTAAAGAGGTTGTGAAAGATTGAATTTCGTAATGGTTGGATGTATAATTAGGAAGTGAAAATTTTAATTTGCACTTCCATAAGGTGAAATGTATTGACACAAAAAATACAGTATGATAGTATTGCCATTAGAAGAAAGAAAGGCACATTTTGTGTAAGGTGAGGAAATGATTAATAGATAATTTGATTTAAGTAAGACACATATAGTTATTGAGCCTGTAGAGAATAGGTTTGTTTTGTGTACGCTTAAGTTGGATTATCGCAAGAGGCATTTCCTTTGTTTTCCTTTTGGAAAAGAAATAAGGGTCTATTTAGCGAGTCTATTTTTGCGTATGCAAAAAAGACTCGTTTTTGTGTGTTCAAAATAATAATTGGCTCAGACTTCGAAAAGGAGAAACTTTAATGTTGCAGATAAAAAAATTAAATTTAACACATAAAAAAGACCTGAGAATAATTCTTAATGATTTCAACCTTGTGCTAAATGATGGAGATAAGGCAGTTATTATTGGAGAAGAGGGAAATGGGAAATCGACATTAATGAAGTGGATATACAATCCGTCGCTTGTAGAAAACTATATAGAAGCAGATGGGGAAAGGATAATGGGACACGAACGTCTTGGTTATCTTCCGCAGGAGATGCTCGATGAAGATAAGGAAAAAACAATATACGAATATTTTTCTGAAGAGGAAATATTCTGGGAGAAAACGCCTAAAGAATTGTCTGTTATTGCGGGAAAATTTGGAATGAAAAATGATTTTTTCTACAGTAACCAGACAATGGGTAGTCTTTCAGGAGGCGAAAAAGTCAAGACACAACTTATGAGGCTTTTCATTCGCGATGTTTCTGTGCTGTTGTTGGACGAACCTTCCAATGACATCGACATTGCGACGCTTACATTACTGGAAAAAATCATAAATGACTGGAAGCACATTGTGCTTTTTATTTCACACGATGAAACGCTGATAGAGCGTACTGCCAACATGGTGATACATATCGAGCAGATTATACGAAAAACAAAGGCGAGATATACCGTGGCAAAGCTTCCCTATAGACGCTATGTGGAAGAACGGCTTCATAAATTTGAAATCCAAAAACAGCGGGCACTGAGTGACCGTAGGGAGAAAAAGATTCGCGATGAAAAATATCAAAGAGTTATGCAGAGTGTACAAGGTGCATTAAGAAGTTGTACCAGACAAGCACCGTCTGTTGCCAAAAACTTAAAGGACAAAATGCATACGGTTAAGGCAATGGAACGAAGATTTGAAAAAGAAGATGAAAATATGACTCAGATGCCGGAACAGGAAGAAGCAATCTTTGTCAAATTAGGGGATGAAAACTCACACATTCCCGCAGGAAAAACGGTCATAGAATATGAACTTTCAAAGCTTGTGACTCCGGATGGCAAAAGAATTTTAGCAGAAGGAATTCATTTAAAAATAAAAGGTTCAGAAAAAATCTGTATGATAGGAGCCAACGGGGCAGGAAAAACGACTCTTCTAAAAAAGATAGCGGAAGAACTCCTAAATCGGAATGACATTAAAGCAGAATATATGCCTCAAACTTATGAAGACCTGCTGGATTTGGATGTTACACCGGTTGATTACCTTGATAAAACAGGAGATAAAGAAGAGCGTACAAGAATTAGAACATACCTTGGTTCACTTAAATACACACCAGATGAAATGGAGCATCCGATTCGGGAGTTATCAGGCGGACAAAAGGCGAAAGTGCTTCTCTTGAGGATGAGCTTAAGTGGTGCAAATGTTCTTATTCTGGATGAACCGACAAGAAATTTTTCACCATTGTCCGGTCCGGTAATAAGAAAAATGCTCCGAGAATTTCCGGGGGCTGTCATTAGCATTTCTCACGATAGAAAGTATATTGAAGAGGTGTGCGATAAAATATATCAGCTAAATCCTAATGGATTACAGCTAATTGGTGATTGATAACAAAAAGGATGAAAGACTGACAAATTTCAGGCTTTTAGTGAGTTGGAAAGCATACAAAGATTTGAATTTGGAGGATAGATTATGGTACGTACAGAAGATGCATGTGAAATTATAAAATATGCTTTGCAAAACGAAATTAAAGTATATTTAGATGGCGGATGGGGTGTTGATGCACTTCTTAAAAGAGAATCAAGAATACACAATGATATTGATTTGTTTGTTGAACTGAAACATTATCATGATTATATTTATGTGATTAAGCAGCATGGATTTGAGGAAGTAAATACTGATTATACAACGGATGGTCATACTGTCTGGAAAGATGATAAACAAAGAATCATTGATTTACATTGTTTTGAATTTACAGATGACGGAATTGTTTATGAGGGAGATATATTTCCATCAAAAACTTTTTCCGGTATTGGAAAAGTTGGAGATATAACTGTTTCTTGTATTGAACCATTGAGTCAGGTAATGCTTCATTTGGGATATGAACACGATAAAAATGATGTGCATGATGTGATGCTGTTGTGTGAAACATTTCAAATAGCAATACCAGATGAATATAAGGAAAAGTAAAATTTCAGTTTTGTGTTGAATCTCTAAGCAAAATAGCTTATAATTTGACATGCTACATATAGTTATTATCCACAGTTATCGAGTAGGTGTTATCAATGCCGATAACAAAATGATAACATTAGCTCGTATAGGCAGGATAATATGGATATATCAAATAATCAAAAGAACGAGAAACATTACAGAGAATAATTCCTAAACAAAAAGCGTTAGTCTTTGTAGAGTTTGAATAACGGACAAAAATGCCGAAAGCCTGTATTTATGCGGGTTTCCGGCATTTGTTTTATCAAATGGCTCTAGTTTGGCTCTATTTGTAGGCGGAGTAATGGAATATCATGTACTTGGAGGAATGATAAATGTGGAAGAATACATGTAAATTACTTTTATTTGATTTAGATGGAACACTATTACAGAGTGATAAAACTATATCTAAAAGAACCCTTTCTGTTTTAAAACAGTGTAGAGAAAAGGGTATATTGATAGGTGTTTCGACATCAAGAAGTGAGCAGAATTCTTTAGTGTATTTAAATGAGTTGATGCCGGATATTTTAATATCAAGTGGTGGCGCATTAGTAAAATATGGAACTGAATATATCTATAAAGCAGAATTTTCAGTAGCTGAAACAAATAACATGATTGATATGGCAAGAGCTGTCTGTGGAGAAGATTGTGAAATAACGATTGATACGACAGACTCACATTACTGGAACTATAAAATTGATCCTAAGAAACTTGACCAAAGTTGGGGAGACAGTATCTATACGGATTTTACCGATTTTTCAGAATGTGCATTGAAAACGTGTGTCGAGATTTTTGATCAAAACAAGGCTGACGAATTAGCCCATAAACTGCCTGAGTGTGATTGTATTCGATTCTCGGATGGATATTGGTATAAGTTTACGAAAAAGAATGTGACAAAAGAAAATGCGATTATAAAGATTACTGAAGTGTGTGGATTTGGTACAGAATCTATCATTGCATTTGGAGATGATTATGCGGATATAGGAATGTTGCAATTATGTGGAACAGGCGTTGCAATGGGGAATGCGATTGATGAAGTGAAAGATAAAGCTGATGTAGTTATTGGCTCGAATGATGAGGATGGCATTGCGGTTTTTATTGCGAATGAAATTATATAGTAATTCTAATATCGGATATAAAAGGGAAGGTGTTATTGATGGATATTCTATTTAAAAATGATGACTTTGTATTTTCATACAGAGTTGGCGGTATATTGATACATGATGGAAAAATATTGTTACAGCGTCCGAAAAATGACGATTATGCTATTATTGGTGGGCATGTTGTAGCGATGGAAACAAGTATGGAAACTCTTAAGCGTGAATTTGAAGAAGAACTTCACGCAAGCATAGAGGTGGATAATTTATTTGCAATTGGTGAAATATATTTTCCATGGGGTAAAAGACCATGTCATCAGATATGCCTTTATTATAATGTTCATCTTGCTGACGATAGCATTCCTTTAGACGGAGTATTTCATGGATATGATGAATTGGATAATGAAAGGATAGATTTGGATTTCTGCTGGGTTCCATTGGATGAATTAAAGAAGGGTGTAAAGGTGTATCCGTTAGAACTGATATCATACATAATTGAACCACGAAAAGAAATGGTGCATTTTGTTTCAAAGCAGATTTAGATGATGAGATTATAGTTGTTGACGGAGAAGAAATATGTTGGAAGTAAAATTTTATGATACAGTGGATGATTCCTTACTGAAATTTGCAGTAATCATTTCACAGAGCAATGGCAAATGGGTATTCTGTAAGCACAAGGAAAGAGATACATATGAAGTACCGGGAGGACACAGAGAAGCAGGCGAAAACATTCTTGAAACAGCTAAAAGGGAGCTACAGGAGGAAACAGGAGCTATTAAGTTTGATATTAAGCCAGTATGTGTATATTCGGTTACAGGAAAGACCAGAGTGAACGATACGGGGGAAGAATCGTTTGGAGGACTTTATTTTGCAGAGATATCGGAATTTGCAAAAGAACTTCATAGTGAAATGGAAAAGGTTGTTCTAATAGATGAGTTGCCAGATGATTGGACGTATCCGTTGATACAGCCCAAACTTATTGAGGAATGGGATAGAAGAGAAAAATTTGAAAAATAAAAGGTAAAGAGATAATGAGAAACGATATTATAGAATATTTGCAGAAAGAAGTTTATCGTAGATGTAAGCAACCAACTAATAAATTTGGAATGGGATGTTATTATCATATAGAGTCTGTAGCGAAAAATGCAGAATTACTTGCAGAAAAATATGGTGCTGACAGGGAAGTTGTAATAATAGCTGCATGGCTACATGATATAGCATCAATAACAGATTACTCAATGTATGAAGAACATCATGTATACGGTGCAACGATTGCAAAAGAAATTTTAAATGAATTGAATTATGAAGATGAAAAAACAGAATTAGTACAAAAATGTGTTTTCAATCATAGGGGAAGCGTGAATTTGGAGAAACTCAGTAAAGAGGAGTTGTGTGTTGCTGATGCAGATGCCATTTCACATTTTGATAGTGTTCCTAGCTTGCTTTATTTAGCTTACGTAGAAAGAAAAATGAATATTGAGGAAGGCGTACAATTTGTAAAATCTAAGCTTGAACGAAGCTACAACAAGCTATCAGATGAAAGTAAGGAATTTTACAGGGAAAAATATGAACATGTAATGGCTGTATTGCATGGGTAAAAGGAGATAATAAATGTACATTATATTTGATATGGATGGCTTGATGTTTGATACAGAAAAAGTATTTATTATGGCTTGGGATTATGCTGGTGAAAAGATTGGCATAGGCAAGGCTGGATATATGGTATATAAGACTTTGGGAATGAACATTGTTTCATCTTATAATGTATGGAGAGAAGAATTTGGAGATAGATACAATCAGGAAGAGTTTAGAAAGTACACAAAAGAATTTTTACAGAAATATTATAGTGAGAATACAGTACCGGTAAAGAAAGGGCTATATAATCTGCTGAACTATTTAAAAGAAAATAGTTTTAAAATGGCGGTTGCCTCATCATCCCCAAGATGGGAAGTAGAGAAGCATTTAAAAGATGCAAATATATATGAGTATTTTACTGGAATCGTTTGTGGTGATATGGTTCAAAACTCGAAGCCTGATCCAGAGATATATTTAAAAGCATGTGAATTGCTGGAGGCAAACCCATCGGAATGTTACGCTTTGGAAGATTCAAAAAATGGTTTGTTGTCTGCATATAGAGCGGGATGTAAGCCAATAATGGTTCCAGATTTATGGCAGCCAGATGAGGAAATATTAAATGTTATTGTTGGAAAATATGAAGATTTAGACGAAGTGAAAGCTGCTTTTGAAAAGATACATATAGAATTTTCTCAAAATACAAATTAGGAGAACTATAAGATGAATATAAATAATTACGTGCTCTTTGAAAATTGTGTTGCTCAGATATTTAGAGAGGCAGAATATAGTATTCAACAAAATATGACAATTAATAACAGGCGTGATGAAATCGATATACTTGCAGAAAAAAATGGTGAAAAATATTGTATTGAAGTAAAATATGCTTTGGTAAATGATTGTGCAGCGGAAAGAATCACACAGATAGCTCAAAATAATAAAATGTTACCTATTTTAGTTATTGCTGAATACATAAAGAAGAGAAAGAGGGAATATTATCACGAAAAATACCCTGAATTGATTGTAATTGATATAACAAATTTATTATTCGCAGTTCGATCAAATGATGAACTAAAGAATCAATTGATTGTGTGTTTAAATTATTCCACAGAAAATATAGAACCGGCAAAGGGATTTATAGAAATCAATTCATTACAGCATAATTCTTACACACAGTCGTTAATTAGAGAAATGGAACTTTGCAAAAAGGGAAAAGAGATGGCAAGAGATTATGAAGTATTATGCCATAAACTTTTAGAAAACTTATTTTCAAATGACTTAACCTTATGGAAAGAGCAGAAGAAATCAAATAAGGATTTATATAAGTTTGATCTCTTATGTAGGATAAAAGATGGAAATCAAAAAACTTTTTGGTCGATAATTGAAAGGTATTTTAATTCAAAGTATGTAATTTTTGAATTCAAAAATTATAGCGAACCATTAACTCAAAAAGAAATATATACAACAGAAAAATATTTATATGCAAAGGCATTAAGAAGTGTTGGAATAATTGTATCTCAAAGTGGGTATGATGAAAATGCCTATTGGGCTGCCAAAGGCTGCCTAAGGGAAAATGGAAAACTTCTTTTGTTATTGAGTACAGCAGATTTAATAGAAATGAGCAATATCAAAGAAAATCAAGAAGACCCAGCAGAGTATTTATTGGATAAACTGGATAGTATATTGATGGAACTTGAAAAATAAAGTTGTAATAATATCGTTCTTGCAGAAACGTCAGTTCTTATGTTAGGATACTACTTAAGGAAAGTACCCATGACAGGGTGGTAGCCTCCCGAGTTTTATGATACCAGGCAACCGGAATACATAGGAAGGTCGCTGGATGTCCAGTGGACATCCGTTTAGCGAGGACCGAAGCGGAGCGTAGACGGTGGCGTCGATGACGGCTTATGAAATCATTTCGATTTTCATTGGGATATTAGCATTGTTGATGTCCTTTGGTAGCTTGATTGTAGCGTTGCTTGCCTTTCTCGATAAGAGAAACAAGCGAAAATAAAAATGCCTATCCTGTTTGCCAACAGGATAGGCGGTGTCCTTAAGGACATTCATTAACCTAAACTCGAAGCATCCACCTTTGGAGTGGGTGCTTTCTGTTTAATTAGATATTATCATCTTATGTCTGATAATTCAAGAGGTTTCGCTAATTTGGAAAAATTTTTACAGTAAGCCTGTCAGTTCCTTTTGATACAACCATGTTGTCATCAAGCAGATGCTGCTTGATTTCTTCAATGTTCTCATTAATACGCTGTAAAATGGCGTTATATTCTTCTTCAGGATAATCATCTTTTGAATTTATCCTATTTTCACGAGTTTCCAGAGCTTTCATATAGGTACAGAGTTTTTTATTGATGAGGTTGTTCTTAAAGGACAGCTTAACAGTGGCAGGTTTGAAATTGCCTTCATCGTCCTTATCTGCCTCAAATTTCATATCAATCTGATCGTCTAATTTAAACAGCAATGATAATACATCAGAAACTGTTTCTATATCAAAATCCATGAAAATGTTAATACTGATGCCTAATGCATTGGCAATCTTTAAAAGCTGGTCAGGCTTTGGATTTCGGATTCCGTATTCATATTTCTTTATGGTTGCGGAGTTTATGCCGGATAGCTGACCAAGTGTTTCTTGCGATATTCCACGCATATTACGAAAATATTTAATCTTTTCTCCAGTAGTCATAAAACAGCTCCTTTATGATTTGTTAGCTCTATTCTATCGCAACAGGACACATTTGTGTATAAAAAGTTTGATGAATTACTTGACAGACACAAATGTGTACTATATAATACGGATAAATAAGGTCACAAAAGTGTACCAAAATAAAAACAGGAAGGAGAACACAATATGGAGAATACGATGAAGATGTATGTAACAGCAGATGAAGCTGCACAGATTCTTGGAGTATCAAGAGGATATGCTTATAAAATCATTCGTGGTCTTAATAATGAATTGAAAGAAAAAGGCTATCGAGTGATTTCAGGCAAGGTACCTACAAAGTATTTTAAAGAAAAGTTTTATGGTATGGCAGTTGGTTAATGGAGAGGAGATGATGATATGCCAGCTACAAGAGATGGTAAAACATGGCGCAGCCAGTTCTATTATGAGGACTGGCAGGGTGTACGCCATAAAAAGAACAAAAGAGGCTTTAAGACAAAAGCAGAAGCAGAGGAGTGGGAGCGGAACTTCCGGCAACAGCAACAAAAGGACTTGGATATTAATTTTGAGAACTTTGTGGAAATCTATTTTGCTGATATGGAGAACAGACTTAGAGAAAGTACGATTAAGAATAAACGATATGTGTTTGACCTAAAAGTTACGCCGTATTTTAAGAAGAAATACCAGTGTGCAATTCTTCTTATTGGTCATATGAATAAGGCATCGGGGAATAAAGCAGCATACAGGGGCATGGGTTCCATTGACTTCTTTGCTGTGGCGAGGAGTGTGCTTCTGGTCGGCAGAATAGAGGGAGAACCTAATACAAGAGCAGTTGTTCAGATAAAGAATAATCTTGCGGCATTTGGACATCCAAAGGCATTTATGCTATCAGAAATGGGCTTTCATTGGTTGGGAGATTATGAGATTACCGCAGATGAAGTACTTGGCGGTATTGCACCAAAGGCAAATAAGCTGGAACAGGCAAAGCAAATGCTTCGTGAATTGGCAGAAACAACTAATATGGTGCAGAGTAATGAAGTGTTTGAAATGGCTGATGAACAGGGCATTTCAAAGAGAACAATGGAAAATGCAAAGAAAGAATTGGGCATCCGGGCAAAGAAAATCAATAACTCGTGGTATTGGGAACTGGATACAGTAAAACAGAGATAGGGTAAGAACGCAACATTGCAGGCTATATAGAAATTGCGGAGATAAACTTTGCAAGGTTGCAATGAGCTTAAGAGCCATATAGAGCAGATGGTGCAGTCGGAGCAATTATTGCAACGTGATGTAAGGAAGTATGATGAAGCACCGGAATGGCAGTTGCCGGAGCCGGGAGCATTTGCAAGTGCTAAGTCATTTCGGGATAAGGTAGTCATGCCATTTGTGAATAAGCTTAAAACACTGATAAAGAATCTGACAATCCAGTGTGTAAGGCTAAAAGAGGAAGTAATACAGCTTCAAAAGGAAAAGAAGAGATTGTCAGATGATGTGGAGTTTTACAAGGGCAAGATTAAGAATATGAGTGATAGGACAGAGCTGTTGCAGGAAAAGGCTGATGATCTGGAGCGTGTGAAGAGATATGCCGGTGCAGAGCAGATTGATACGATTATTCGTAAGGTAAAGGAACAGGAGCGTACAGAACAGCAGATAAGGCGGTATGAAAGGTCTTATGGGACAAGATAATGGGAAGGATGGATTTGATGAGATGAAAGATAATCGAACGGATAATATCGTGGAATATGCTTATAACATGGATAACGGCTATGTTGAGGTGTGGTTTACAGATGGAAATATGTTACGGATAAAGTGCGAAGAAGTGGAGGCTGCTCTGAGGACAACAGAGCAGTCTCTGGCGAAGCTGCATAGGTTGTTGGATAACAAGCCGATAGAGTATGTGGCAATGGCTTTGTCTGGGGAAATGCAGGCATATGAATATATGCATGAGGCAAGAGTTTTAGTATCATCTATGGGAAAAACTCGGTATAATGATATTCTGAAGGTAGTACCTCGAATTGAAACAAATAATTCATCAATTGATATAATTGGGGATACACAATTTGAACGAGATTATTATGGTAAATATACAAATGAATATCAGATATTTATTTTTATAAATGGAACTCTATTAATTAAAGGTGTGGATATATGGGGAAATCCTATTGAAATCGATATAACAAGTGTATAAGGTCAGAAAAAATATATTTAGATTGTGTTTGGAAAAGAATGGAGGTATGAGATAATGTTTGGCAATGTAATTTATTATGATAAGAATAAAATTGATGAATATAGAGCAGTAGTTAAAGGGCAAAGAAATCTTCAAATTGATGAATATGAGGTGTCTAATGACAAAGGAGTTCAAATTGACTTAAAGGCATTTGGAGCCGATGCTAAGGCTAGCAAAACATATAGGGCTAAGGTACAAGAAAGCTTACTATATAATTGTGATGAGTTTGAAAAAATGCTTATGGGGAGAGATGATTTTTTTGATTTTACGCAGTCAGATGATTATGATTTGACAACTATGAGTAGGGGTACAATTATTAAATTTGATGGATATATAAAGGTGCCTGAGGAATTTGACTATACGCAAACAATTGACAGATTTAAGCCTCTATTAGTTGCATCAATAGTAAATGATTCTATGGACAAGCCTGAACAGGCTGCTGTGAAATCTTTTTTTGAAACAACAGACACAAAAATTCCCGTATTAATTGATTTGAGGGAACAGTTAATGTGTTCAAAACTTATTTCCAATAATATGTTAGTAAAATATACAGACCTTATCAATATTTATGTGCGGGATGATAAGGAGAAACTGAAAGTATTCGATAAGAATGGTGTGTATCTGCCCATGAAAAAGGTTGGCAAGAATAATCCGAAAGCAGAGCAGATACAGGCGGATAATAAGACATGTATCATGTGGAATCAGACTGTGGATAGGGCATTAATAAGCGGAGTGCCGGAGCAACAGATTTTGGAAGTGAAACAGAGTGAAATCGGACAGAAAGCAAGGGCTTCCATACAAAAGTCGAGAAGAAATCCAGCATTGTTTAAAAGAATCATAATTACTGCTATTTATGCGTTGGAACTTTTGATTAACAGTATACTGAAAAAAGCGAAAACAGAAGCGGACAAGGTTGCAGATACCGTCACGGAAGCAAAGCCGGAACGTAAAGATTATCGAGAGATATTTAAGGTAAAAGGCAGTAAAGAAACTGTAAAAGAAGCAGTGCCGGAAATGCTGGTCAAGTCCGTGCTTGCATCCAAATTTCACAGACTTACCGACATTTATCATAAGCTGGAGAAACAGAATGAAGCTATTTATGAGAGGGAGAAACAGCTTGGCAGTCTGGAGAAAGAACTTGTAAATACGAAGGGTGTTTTCAAAGGAAAACAGCGTAAAGAGGTGCAGGAACATATAGAACAGTTACAGACGCAGATAGAAAATATGAAGCGGTATCTGCCAAGTATTGTGCAGGGTTATGGATATAAGAATGTGAAGGAGTTCCTTGCAGAATATAAGGCTTCTAAGGCTGAATATGGCGATTATAGAAAGGCTGTTGCAGAATGGGAGAAGCTGACCGGAGAAAAAGTGGATGAGAGTCTTAGAGGAAAACTTCAACGCATACAACAGCAGGAAAAAAAGTTGAAGGAAGATAGAAATGTATTGCATCAAAAGAAGAACAGAGAGAGGTAAGATGATTGAAAAGTATATAATGTGAGTAAATAAATTAAAAATTAATTTGCTTGACAATTAGAATACCACCTCCTATAATTAAACCGTCGGTTCAATTATAGGAGATTTGTTAGTTATGGCAAGAAGAAAAAAAGAATCACAAAGTGTGCATAGAAAGAATATAGCAATGGTTGCAGAACAACTGTTTATGAAAAAGGGAATAGAAAATACATCAATGAATGATATATCAAAGGAAGCAGGGTATAGCAAGGCGACCTTATATGTATATTTTAAGGACAAAGAGGAGCTTGTCAGTGTACTGGTATTGGAAAGCATGCAGAAATTACACGATTATATGAACCATGCATTGGAAAGTAGCAGTAATACCAAAGAATGCTATGAAAAAATTTGCAATGCGTTAGTAGAATATCAGGAGGAATATCCATTTTATTTTGGCATGGTACTTAAAACAATCAACATTGATTTTGAAACAACACATTTTTTGCCGGAAGAAAAGGAAACTTTTTTGGTTGGTGAGAGGATAAACGAGTTATTATATACTTTTTTGAAAACGGGAATAGAAAATAGAGAGATACGTTCCAATATTGAGATTTTACCAACCATTTTTTCTTTTTGGGGTATGTTATCAGGCGTTATCTTACTTGCTGCAAATAAAGAAGAATATATAACTCAACATTTAAAAAAATCAAAGAAAGAATTTTTGCTGTACGGATTTGATATGTTGTATAATTCCTTGGCAGTTGAGGGGAGGGGATAATAATGTCTAAAAAGTTGCTTGCATTATTGGGAAGTCCTCATAAAGACGGGGCAACAGGAACTATGCTAAAGTATGTTTTGCAAGAAGCAGAACAACAAGGATGGCAGATTACATCTATAAACTTATATGAGCAGAATATAGGTTATTGTAATGGGTGTCGAACATGTATTAAAACGGGAAATTGCGTACATAAAGATGATGTGCAAGAGATTAGTAGATTAATTAGTGAGTGTGATGTTGTAGTTCTTGCGGCACCTGTTTATTGGGCGAATGTTCCAGCGGTAGTAAAAAATTTATTTGATAGGTTGTTAGGCGTGGTTATGGAAGAAACCAAAACATTTCCCAAAGCGAGATTATCTAAAAATCAAAAATATTTTCTGCTAACGGCATGTAACACACCAGCGCCATTTTCTTTCTTGTATGGACAAAGTGCAGGAGCCATTAGGAGCATGAAGGAATTCTTTAAAACATCTGGAATGAAATATGTTGGAAAATGTGTCTGGGCAGGGCAGGATAAGCAGGTTATGCCTATACGCTTTGAGAAAAAGATAACAAAGATATTAAATCGATATGTTTAGAAAGGGAATGTTTATATGGGAATTGTTTTTGGATATTTATCGTTGATTTTTTTTTGCATGTTAGTGGCAAAGTGGATAGCGAGAAGATGTAATCTTATTAAATTTGATAAGGTTTTAATGAGAATTCATAGACCAGTAAGCCTATTATTAATAGTCTTTTGTATATTACATATTAGTTTTTGTATTCCGGTATTGAGGAACCGCAATATATTAGTAAACGTATCAGGAGTTGTGGCAGTTGTTTTTATGATTGGTTTAATTTTTTCTTGCCATGTACTAAAACAAAAAGACAGAAGGATGAAGTGGCATAGAATCTTGACAATACTTATGGCAGTATGTATTGTTTGGCATGTCGTTGTATATTTTATGGATTTTAGAGAATATCAGAGGAATGTTGACAGTATAGTTTTTGAAAATATAGAATTATCAGATGTCGAGGATGGAACATATGTTGGAGAATATGATGCAGGATATATATATGCCAAGGTAGAAGTAATGATTGAAGATGGTAGAATTGTTTCAATAAATCTTATGGAGCATAGAAATGAAAGAGGAAAAACTGCTGAGGTAATTGTGGATAATGTAGTAGCAACGCAGAAAATTGATGTGGATGCAGTGAGTGGTGCTACCAATTCTAGTAATGTCATTAAGAAGGCAATTGAAAATGCAGTTACACAATAAAATTATATGTTTTAGTAAATGATAAATTGATTTTACAATTGGTTGTGTTATAATACTTTCGTGGCAACAGTTTGGCAACAGAAAATCAGTAAGCTAAAATAAAATGTGCAAATGAGGTAAAATATCGGCAAATTTCAAATAAAACTTAAACAAAATAGTTTAAGATAAAACAGCAACTTGCCGAGTTTGAATAACGGACAAAAATGCCGAAAGCCTGTATTTATGCGGGTTTCCGGCATTTGTTTTATCAAATGGCTCTAGTTTGGCTCTATTTGTAGGCGGAGTAATGGAATATCATGTACTTGGAGGAATGATAAATGTGGAAGAATACATGTAAATTACTTTTATTTGATTTAGATGGAACACTATTACAGAGTGATAAAACTATATCTAAAAGAACCCTTTCTGTTTTAAAACAGTGTAGAGAAAAGGGTATATTGATAGGTGTTTCGACATCAAGAAGTGAGCAGAATTCTTTAGTGTATTTAAATGAGTTGATGCCGGATATTTTAATATCAAGTGGTGGCGCATTAGTAAAATATGGAACTGAATATATCTATAAAGCAGAATTTTCAGTAGCTGAAACAAATAACATGATTGATATGGCAAGAGCTGTCTGTGGAGAAGATTGTGAAATAACGATTGATACGACAGACTCACATTACTGGAACTATAAAATTGATCCTAAGAAACTTGACCAAAGTTGGGGAGACAGTATCTATACGGATTTTACCGATTTTTCAGAATGTGCATTGAAAACGTGTGTCGAGATTTTTGATCAAAACAAGGCTGACGAATTAGCCCATAAACTGCCTGAGTGTGATTGTATTCGATTCTCGGATGGATATTGGTATAAGTTTACGAAAAAGAATGTGACAAAAGAAAATGCGATTATAAAGATTACTGAAGTGTGTGGATTTGGTACAGAATCTATCATTGCATTTGGAGATGATTATGCGGATATAGGAATGTTGCAATTATGTGGAACAGGCGTTGCAATGGGGAATGCGATTGATGAAGTGAAAGATAAAGCTGATGTAGTTATTGGCTCGAATGATGAGGATGGCATTGCGGTTTTTATTGCGAATGAAATTATATAGTAATTCTAATATCGGATATAAAAGGGAAGGTGTTATTGATGGATATTCTATTTAAAAATGATGACTTTGTATTTTCATACAGAGTTGGCGGTATATTGATACATGATGGAAAAATATTGTTACAGCGTCCGAAAAATGACGATTATGCTATTATTGGTGGGCATGTTGTAGCGATGGAAACAAGTATGGAAACTCTTAAGCGTGAATTTGAAGAAGAACTTCACGCAAGCATAGAGGTGGATAATTTATTTGCAATTGGTGAAATATATTTTCCATGGGGTAAAAGACCATGTCATCAGATATGCCTTTATTATAATGTTCATCTTGCTGACGATAGCATTCCTTTAGACGGAGTATTTCATGGATATGATGAATTGGATAATGAAAGGATAGATTTGGATTTCTGCTGGGTTCCATTGGATGAATTAAAGAAGGGTGTAAAGGTGTATCCGTTAGAACTGATATCATACATAATTGAACCACGAAAAGAAATGGTGCATTTTGTTTCAAAGCAGATTTAGATGATGAGATTATAGTTGTTGACGGAGAAGAAATATGTTGGAAGTAAAATTTTATGATACAGTGGATGATTCCTTACTGAAATTTGCAGTAATCATTTCACAGAGCAATGGCAAATGGGTATTCTGTAAGCACAAGGAAAGAGATACATATGAAGTACCGGGAGGACACAGAGAAGCAGGCGAAAACATTCTTGAAACAGCTAAAAGGGAGCTACAGGAGGAAACAGGAGCTATTAAGTTTGATATTAAGCCAGTATGTGTATATTCGGTTACAGGAAAGACCAGAGTGAACGATACGGGGGAAGAATCGTTTGGAGGACTTTATTTTGCAGAGATATCGGAATTTGCAAAAGAACTTCATAGTGAAATGGAAAAGGTTGTTCTAATAGATGAGTTGCCAGATGATTGGACGTATCCGTTGATACAGCCCAAACTTATTGAGGAATGGGATAGAAGAGAAAAATTTGAAAAATAAAAGGTAAAGAGATAATGAGAAACGATATTATAGAATATTTGCAGAAAGAAGTTTATCGTAGATGTAAGCAACCAACTAATAAATTTGGAATGGGATGTTATTATCATATAGAGTCTGTAGCGAAAAATGCAGAATTACTTGCAGAAAAATATGGTGCTGACAGGGAAGTTGTAATAATAGCTGCATGGCTACATGATATAGCATCAATAACAGATTACTCAATGTATGAAGAACATCATGTATACGGTGCAACGATTGCAAAAGAAATTTTAAATGAATTGAATTATGAAGATGAAAAAACAGAATTAGTACAAAAATGTGTTTTCAATCATAGGGGAAGCGTGAATTTGGAGAAACTCAGTAAAGAGGAGTTGTGTGTTGCTGATGCAGATGCCATTTCACATTTTGATAGTGTTCCTAGCTTGCTTTATTTAGCTTACGTAGAAAGAAAAATGAATATTGAGGAAGGCGTACAATTTGTAAAATCTAAGCTTGAACGAAGCTACAACAAGCTATCAGATGAAAGTAAGGAATTTTACAGGGAAAAATATGAACATGTAATGGCTGTATTGCATGGGTAAAAGGAGATAATAAATGTACATTATATTTGATATGGATGGCTTGATGTTTGATACAGAAAAAGTATTTATTATGGCTTGGGATTATGCTGGTGAAAAGATTGGCATAGGCAAGGCTGGATATATGGTATATAAGACTTTGGGAATGAACATTGTTTCATCTTATAATGTATGGAGAGAAGAATTTGGAGATAGATACAATCAGGAAGAGTTTAGAAAGTACACAAAAGAATTTTTACAGAAATATTATAGTGAGAATACAGTACCGGTAAAGAAAGGGCTATATAATCTGCTGAACTATTTAAAAGAAAATAGTTTTAAAATGGCGGTTGCCTCATCATCCCCAAGATGGGAAGTAGAGAAGCATTTAAAAGATGCAAATATATATGAGTATTTTACTGGAATCGTTTGTGGTGATATGGTTCAAAACTCGAAGCCTGATCCAGAGATATATTTAAAAGCATGTGAATTGCTGGAGGCAAACCCATCGGAATGTTACGCTTTGGAAGATTCAAAAAATGGTTTGTTGTCTGCATATAGAGCGGGATGTAAGCCAATAATGGTTCCAGATTTATGGCAGCCAGATGAGGAAATATTAAATGTTATTGTTGGAAAATATGAAGATTTAGACGAAGTGAAAGCTGCTTTTGAAAAGATACATATAGAATTTTCTCAAAATACAAATTAGGAGAACTATAAGATGAATATAAATAATTACGTGCTCTTTGAAAATTGTGTTGCTCAGATATTTAGAGAGGCAGAATATAGTATTCAACAAAATATGACAATTAATAACAGGCGTGATGAAATCGATATACTTGCAGAAAAAAATGGTGAAAAATATTGTATTGAAGTAAAATATGCTTTGGTAAATGATTGTGCAGCGGAAAGAATCACACAGATAGCTCAAAATAATAAAATGTTACCTATTTTAGTTATTGCTGAATACATAAAGAAGAGAAAGAGGGAATATTATCACGAAAAATACCCTGAATTGATTGTAATTGATATAACAAATTTATTATTCGCAGTTCGATCAAATGATGAACTAAAGAATCAATTGATTGTGTGTTTAAATTATTCCACAGAAAATATAGAACCGGCAAAGGGATTTATAGAAATCAATTCATTACAGCATAATTCTTACACACAGTCGTTAATTAGAGAAATGGAACTTTGCAAAAAGGGAAAAGAGATGGCAAGAGATTATGAAGTATTATGCCATAAACTTTTAGAAAACTTATTTTCAAATGACTTAACCTTATGGAAAGAGCAGAAGAAATCAAATAAGGATTTATATAAGTTTGATCTCTTATGTAGGATAAAAGATGGAAATCAAAAAACTTTTTGGTCGATAATTGAAAGGTATTTTAATTCAAAGTATGTAATTTTTGAATTCAAAAATTATAGCGAACCATTAACTCAAAAAGAAATATATACAACAGAAAAATATTTATATGCAAAGGCATTAAGAAGTGTTGGAATAATTGTATCTCAAAGTGGGTATGATGAAAATGCCTATTGGGCTGCCAAAGGCTGCCTAAGGGAAAATGGAAAACTTCTTTTGTTATTGAGTACAGCAGATTTAATAGAAATGAGCAATATCAAAGAAAATCAAGAAGACCCAGCAGAGTATTTATTGGATAAACTGGATAGTATATTGATGGAACTTGAAAAATAAAGTTGTAATAATATCGTTCTTGCAGAAACGTCAGTTCTTATGTTAGGATACTACTTAAGGAAAGTACCCATGACAGGGTGGTAGCCTCCCGAGTTTTATGATACCAGGCAACCGGAATACATAGGAAGGTCGCTGGATGTCCAGTGGACATCCGTTTAGCGAGGACCGAAGCGGAGCGTAGACGGTGGCGTCGATGACGGCTTATGAAATCATTTCGATTTTCATTGGGATATTAGCATTGTTGATGTCCTTTGGTAGCTTGATTGTAGCGTTGCTTGCCTTTCTCGATAAGAGAAACAAGCGAAAATAAAAATGCCTATCCTGTTTGCCAACAGGATAGGCGGTGTCCTTAAGGACATTCATTAACCTAAACTCGAAGCATCCACCTTTGGAGTGGGTGCTTTCTGTTTAATTAGATATTATCATCTTATGTCTGATAATTCAAGAGGTTTCGCTAATTTGGAAAAATTTTTACAGTAAGCCTGTCAGTTCCTTTTGATACAACCATGTTGTCATCAAGCAGATGCTGCTTGATTTCTTCAATGTTCTCATTAATACGCTGTAAAATGGCGTTATATTCTTCTTCAGGATAATCATCTTTTGAATTTATCCTATTTTCACGAGTTTCCAGAGCTTTCATATAGGTACAGAGTTTTTTATTGATGAGGTTGTTCTTAAAGGACAGCTTAACAGTGGCAGGTTTGAAATTGCCTTCATCGTCCTTATCTGCCTCAAATTTCATATCAATCTGATCGTCTAATTTAAACAGCAATGATAATACATCAGAAACTGTTTCTATATCAAAATCCATGAAAATGTTAATACTGATGCCTAATGCATTGGCAATCTTTAAAAGCTGGTCAGGCTTTGGATTTCGGATTCCGTATTCATATTTCTTTATGGTTGCGGAGTTTATGCCGGATAGCTGACCAAGTGTTTCTTGCGATATTCCACGCATATTACGAAAATATTTAATCTTTTCTCCAGTAGTCATAAAACAGCTCCTTTATGATTTGTTAGCTCTATTCTATCGCAACAGGACACATTTGTGTATAAAAAGTTTGATGAATTACTTGACAGACACAAATGTGTACTATATAATACGGATAAATAAGGTCACAAAAGTGTACCAAAATAAAAACAGGAAGGAGAACACAATATGGAGAATACGATGAAGATGTATGTAACAGCAGATGAAGCTGCACAGATTCTTGGAGTATCAAGAGGATATGCTTATAAAATCATTCGTGGTCTTAATAATGAATTGAAAGAAAAAGGCTATCGAGTGATTTCAGGCAAGGTACCTACAAAGTATTTTAAAGAAAAGTTTTATGGTATGGCAGTTGGTTAATGGAGAGGAGATGATGATATGCCAGCTACAAGAGATGGTAAAACATGGCGCAGCCAGTTCTATTATGAGGACTGGCAGGGTGTACGCCATAAAAAGAACAAAAGAGGCTTTAAGACAAAAGCAGAAGCAGAGGAGTGGGAGCGGAACTTCCGGCAACAGCAACAAAAGGACTTGGATATTAATTTTGAGAACTTTGTGGAAATCTATTTTGCTGATATGGAGAACAGACTTAGAGAAAGTACGATTAAGAATAAACGATATGTGTTTGACCTAAAAGTTACGCCGTATTTTAAGAAGAAATACCAGTGTGCAATTCTTCTTATTGGTCATATGAATAAGGCATCGGGGAATAAAGCAGCATACAGGGGCATGGGTTCCATTGACTTCTTTGCTGTGGCGAGGAGTGTGCTTCTGGTCGGCAGAATAGAGGGAGAACCTAATACAAGAGCAGTTGTTCAGATAAAGAATAATCTTGCGGCATTTGGACATCCAAAGGCATTTATGCTATCAGAAATGGGCTTTCATTGGTTGGGAGATTATGAGATTACCGCAGATGAAGTACTTGGCGGTATTGCACCAAAGGCAAATAAGCTGGAACAGGCAAAGCAAATGCTTCGTGAATTGGCAGAAACAACTAATATGGTGCAGAGTAATGAAGTGTTTGAAATGGCTGATGAACAGGGCATTTCAAAGAGAACAATGGAAAATGCAAAGAAAGAATTGGGCATCCGGGCAAAGAAAATCAATAACTCGTGGTATTGGGAACTGGATACAGTAAAACAGAGATAGGGTAAGAACGCAACATTGCAGGCTATATAGAAATTGCGGAGATAAACTTTGCAAGGTTGCAATGAGCTTAAGAGCCATATAGAGCAGATGGTGCAGTCGGAGCAATTATTGCAACGTGATGTAAGGAAGTATGATGAAGCACCGGAATGGCAGTTGCCGGAGCCGGGAGCATTTGCAAGTGCTAAGTCATTTCGGGATAAGGTAGTCATGCCATTTGTGAATAAGCTTAAAACACTGATAAAGAATCTGACAATCCAGTGTGTAAGGCTAAAAGAGGAAGTAATACAGCTTCAAAAGGAAAAGAAGAGATTGTCAGATGATGTGGAGTTTTACAAGGGCAAGATTAAGAATATGAGTGATAGGACAGAGCTGATGCCGGAAGCAGAGCAGCAGGCAATACAGAAATTGGTAGAACAACAGTCATAAACAAAAAAGAGTAAAGCCTCTGTTATTATATATTGGAAAGATACAGTCTCGTGGGATGGAGTACCGATAGGTACTCCATTTTTGCGTAAATAGGAAATTTTGTTCCATTTCTAAAATAATTCTAAATTCTGTCCGATTTTCCTTGCATTTTGATGAGAGAGGAGTAAACTGATTTTTGCCGACCGACCGGTCGGTTTTGGCTTGCGGGAATGCAATAGCCAATCAGACATATAATTTTTCAGGAGGAACGAGAATGATCCCAAAGTATAGTGTAAAACGTCCGTACACAGTGTTAGTGGCTGTTGTACTGGTGATCGTTTTAGGAGTTGTTTCGCTGACGAGGATGACAACAGATCTGCTGCCGGCAATGAATCTGCCGTATGTGATCGTTGTCACGACGGATGTAGGGGCAAGTCCGGAGGAAGTGGAAAAAGATGTGACATCGCCGATCGAAGCGGCAATGGCAACGACTTCCAATATTAATAACGTAAGTTCCATGTCCTATGATAACTATTCTATGGTTATTTTGGAGTATGAGCAGAGCACGAACATGGATTCTGCTATGATTGAGATTCAGCAGCAGCTGGATCAGTTGACCGGACAGTTCCCGGATTCAGCGGGCTCACCGGTCATTATGCAGATCGATCCTGATATGATGCCGGTCATGATCGCATCTGCGGATGTGGATGGTATGGATCAGGCAGAGGTATCTAATTATGTGGACAATGAATTATTACCACTGCTTGAGAGTATCGAGGGTGTGGCATCTGTGACGGCAACAGGAGTGCTTGATACGGATCTTCAGGTCACTATGAACCAGGAGAAAATAGATGCTTTAAACGAACAGATTCTGAGCAAAATAGATGCCCAGTTTACAGATGCACAGGCAGAGTTAGACAAGGCATCTTCCCAGATCGACAGTGGGAAAAAGAAGCTTTCCGATAGTGAAAAAGAGATGGGAAGCCAGCTTGGAGCAGGTGAAAATGAGATCATTAATAATAAAATCCAACTGTTTAACACCGAAGCAGATCTGACCACACAATTATCAGATCTTCAGAAATCACAGTCGTCCATGGATGGTGCAATCAAGTCGTTACAGTCAGCTTATGATGGAGCAACGCAGTTACAGAGCGCGATTGACGGTTTACAGAAAGCAAAAGACGGTGTCAGCCAGGCGAAGAGTGGGGCAAAGCAGTTATATCAGGCGCACGATGGTGTAATGGCAATTTTAACAGCAAAAAATCCAATGACAGGTGCAGACATGACAGTGGAGGAAGCGCTTGCAGCAGCGGTTCAATATGGTCAGATGACACAGGAACAGGCGAATCAGTTGGAAACAGTGATTTCAACTTTACAGGCAGATCCTAAAATGTTAGAAGCATATAAAAATGCGGCCAGCGAATCCGATTTCATCGCATACATGGAATCCACAGCCATTGCCCAGATCAATGCACAGGCAGGGACTTCCTATACAAGTGAGAGTGACATTGCCAGCCAGATCGTGACATTACAGTCCAAACTGGATGATATCAATGTGATGCTGATGAGTCAGGCATCCTCTTTTGCAGATGCAGGTGTGACGCTGACTTCTTACAAAGACATTCCGGCTGCAATCTCAAAATTGAGTGAGAGCAAGACACAGATTGCGGCGGGAATCGCGACAATCGAGTCCGCCCAGACACAGGTGGCAGACGGTAAAACATCTTTAGATGACGCATTAGTGACTTTAAATGAATCCCAGATATCCGGTATCATGGAGATGAGCAAGGGATATGCGGATCTTGCTGTTGCAGCAAATAAGATCGAAGAGGGACAGAGCCAGTTAGATGATGCAAAAGAGCAGGCAAAAGATTCAGCGGATCTGAACACGATCCTTACAATGGATACCTTAAAAAATCTTCTGACAGCACAGAACTTCTCCATGCCGGCAGGTTATGTGACAGAGGGGAACGAGCAGTATCTGGTGCGAGTCGGAGATGAGGTGACATCCAAAGCAGATCTTGAAAATCTCGTTCTGATGGATCTTGGTATGGATGGTATCGAACCGGTCAGACTGTCAGATGTGGCAGATATCGAATACATTGACAATTCCGGAGATTCCTATTCCAAAGTGAATGGAAATCCGGCGGTAATGCTTTCGATTGAAAAGCAGACCGGCTATTCCACCGGAGATGTGACAGACCGGTTATTGGATAAATTTGACAGTTTGGAAAAAGAAAATACAGCGTTACATTTGAGCGTTCTCATGAATCAGGGTATTTACATTGACATGATCGTGAAATCAGTCGTAGAAAACATGATCGTGGGAGCCATCCTTGCAATTATTGTATTGTTATTATTCTTAAAAGATATGAAACCTACACTTGTAATAGCATGTTCCATTCCGCTCAGTGTTGTTTTTGCAGTGGTACTGATGTACTTTACGAATATTACGTTAAACATTATTTCACTGTCGGGTCTGGCGCTCGGAATTGGTATGTTGGTGGATAACTCCATTGTCGTGATCGAGAACATCTATCGATTGCGGGGAGAGGGGTATTCCATCCGGAAAGCAGCCGTGGAAGGCGCTTCACAGGTGACAGGAGCAATCATAGCTTCCACACTTACAACCATCTGTGTATTTGCACCGATTATTTTTACAGAGGGTATCACAAGACAGTTATTTGTTGATATTGCGCTGACAATTGCATTTACGCTTGCAGCCAGCCTGCTCGTGGCATTGACTTTCGTGCCGATGATGGCAGCAGGATTATTAAAAAATACAAAAGAGATCAGGCATAATTTCTTTGACAAAGTAAAAGAGGTTTATGGAAAAATTTTAGCTGTATGCCTGCGTTTCAAGCCAATCGTATTTATCGCGGTGATCGTTTTGCTGGGAACAAGTGTTGTGGCAGCATTC